>Ga0126311_10000765_pt1 | contig 14886 bp, 11 predicted proteins | sample Plot61_FD_92539 | JGI IMG/M metagenome (GOLD analysis project Ga0126311, IMG submission 92539) | Serpentine soil microbial communities from UC McLaughlin Reserve, CA, USA - Plot61 | ecosystem: Environmental > Terrestrial > Soil > Grasslands | place: USA: UC McLaughlin Reserve, Lake County...
CCGACGTGGATCAGGACCCAGTCGCCGGGGCTCGCGCCGTTCCCGTCGCCGTCGAGCAGGCCGATGTTGACGTTCCGCCGGACACCTGCGACGTCCACACGCGCGAGCCGGTTCGACTCGTCCACGATCTCGAGCACCTGGCCTGGAATTGCGAGGCACACCGAAACGCTTCTCCCTCCGGACGAACGGGCTCGCATGATGGCAGAAAGGCTTCGGCCGACGCCGCCACTGTCAAGGAATCCACAGGAATAGATCGGAGTACGAACCACCGCCGCGGCGGCGGCATGATACGGCGATGGAGCGGCGCCGGTTTCGCGTCTCCGGGGTCGTGCAGGGTGTCGGCTTCCGGCCCTTCGTCTACGGCCTCGCGACGCGGCACGGGCTGACTGGCTTCGTGCTGAACGACGGCCAGGGAGTCGTGCTCGAGGCGGAGGGTGAGGCACGCGTCCTCGACCGCTTAGCGGCCGATCTCGTCGCAGAGGCTCCTCCGCTCGCGCGCGTCGAATCCGTCATAGCCGAGGCAATGGATGTGGCCGGCGACTCGACCTTCCGGATCGCAGAGAGCGGAGCCGAGGCGGGAACCGCGCTGATCCCACCCGACATCGCGACCTGCGACGACTGCCTGCGGGAGCTGTTCGACCCGGGCGACCGGCGCTACAGGTACCCGTTCGTCAACTGCACGCAGTGCGGCCCGCGCTTCACGATCGTGACGGCAGTCCCGTACGACCGACGCAACACGACGATGGCCGAATTCGACCTATGCAGGGACTGCCGGAGCGAGTACGAGGATCCATCGGACCGGCGCTTCCATGCGGAACCGGTCGCGTGTCCCGCCTGCGGTCCAACGCTCGCGCTGGAGACCGCAAGTAACACAGTGTTACTTGCGGAGGAAGCGGTTGGAGGTGCGATCGCGGCTCTCCGCGAGGGGCGCATCGTGGCGGTCAAGGGCCTCGGCGGCTACCACCTGGCGTGCGACACCGCGAACGAGGACGCGGTCGCGCGCCTGCGGGCGCGGAAGCACCGCGAGGAAAAGCCGTTCGCGGTGATGACGGTCGACCCGCGCCTGCTCGCGACCGTTACCGACGAGGAGGAGCGACTGCTCCGGTCGCCCCCGCGTCCGATCGTGCTCGTGGAGCGCGTGCTCGAAGCTCGCGTCGCGCCCTCCGTTGCACCTGAAACGCGATGGCTCGGCCTGATGCTGCCGTACACGCCGCTGCACCACCTGCTGCTCGCGGACTTCGGCGGGGCGCTCCTGATGACGAGCGGCAACCGCTCCGACGAGCCGATCGCGCACGACGACGAGGACGCGCGCGAGCGTCTTGCCGGCATTGCCGACGCCTTCCTTCGGCACGATCGCCGCATCCACCGCCGCTGCGAAGACAGCGTGGTACGGGCGCCGTTCACGATCCGGCGCTCGCGCGGCCACGTCCCGTCCGCGCTGCCGCTCCCGGACCGCGCAAGTCGACCGATTGTCGCCGCGGGCGCGGAGCTGAAGAGCACCTTCTGCGTCGCCAGGGACGAGCACGCGTTCGTCTCCCCCCATCTCGGCGACCTCGACACGGAGGCGGCGTACAGGGCATTCGCGTCGGACCTCGATCTGTACCTCGACATGCTCGGAGTTCGGCCGGAGCTGATCGCGCACGACCTCCACCCCGAATACCTCGCCACGAAGTGGGCCCTCGAGCAGGAGGTCGAGCTCATCGGTGTTCAGCACCACCACGCGCACGCGGCTGGGTGTCTGGCGGAGCACGGCGAGCGTGGACCGGCGCTAGCGCTCGTCTTCGACGGGACGGGCTACGGAACCGACGGCACGCTCTGGGGAGGCGAGTTGCTGCGCTGCGACCTCGATTCGTACGAACGCCTCGCTCACCTCGAGCCGATCCCGCTGCCGGGAGGAGAGGCCGCGATCCGGCAACCGTGGCGGACGGCCGCGGTCTACCTCGAACGGGCAGAGCGGCCGGTGCCGTTCGAGCGCTGGCCGCTCGTGCGCGAGAGCCTGAAGGTGAGCGCGCCGCTTTCGTCGGGGATGGGTCGCCTGTTCGACGCAGTCGCGGCCGTGCTCGGCATCCGCGAGGAAGTCACGTACGAGGGCCAAGCGGCGATCGAGCTGGAGCAGCTGGCCGGGGACGTGCAGGCGGAGCCGTACCCGTGGCGGTTCGGAGACGGCGCGGCGCTCGTCCGCGCGGTCTTCGACGATCACGAGGCGGGCCGCGCCACGCCGGAAATCGCAGCCGCGTTCCACGAGTCGATCGCCGAAGGTGCGGCGGCGGCGTGCACCGAGGTCGTGGAGCCGCGGATCGTGGTGCTCTCAGGCGGAACCTTCCAGAACCTGCGGCTGCTCGCGTCCATGAGAAGGCGACTCGAGCAGGAGGGATTCAGCGTGCTCTCGCACCGGCTCGTCCCGCCGAACGACGGCGGGATCAGCTACGGACAGGCGGTCGTCGCGGCCGCACGAGACAGCCCGAAGTCGCGCAGCGCGAGCTTCGCGGCAGCGTAGCCGCACAGCCCGTGCACCCCTCCACCTGGGGGCGTGGCGGCGGAGCAGAGGTAGACGCCGGAAAGCGGCGTCCGGTAGGGCAGCGGCCGGCGTGCCGGACGGAAGAGGAGTTGCCCGAGATCCATCGCCCCGTTGTTCAAGTCTCCGCCGACGAGGTTCCGGTTGTGGGCCTCGAGCTCCGGCGGTCCCATCGCGTGCCGCGCGAGCACGACGTCCCGGAAACCGGGCGCGAACCGCTCGACCTGCGCCTCGATTCGATCCGCGATGTCCACGGACGAACCGTGCGGCACGTGTGCGTAGGCCCAGGCCGTCTGTCCCCGCGTTGCGTCGAACCTCCCCTGCTGTGCCAGCAGGACGAACGGCCGCTCCGTCAGAGCCCCCGTCCAGGCGGATCGCTCGGACTCCGCGATCTCGGCGAGGCTGGCGCCGAGATGAACGGTTCCCGCGCGCGCCACCCCCGCCGCCCGCCACGGAATCGGCGCCGACAAGGCCCAGTCGACCTTGAACGCTCCCGGCCCGTGCCGGTACCGGAGCAGCGCGCGCGCGTAGCGCTCGGGCAGCCGGCGCCGAGCGATGCGCACGAGCTCCCGTGGCGCGACGTCCGCGAGGACGATCTCCGCTCGCGGAAGCTCTTCCACCGAGGATCCCGTGTGAAGCTCGCCGCCGAGCTCGAGCAGCCGCGCGACCAGCGCGTCCGCGATTCGCTGCGCGCCGCCCCGCGGAAACGGCCAACCGACGGTGTGACCCATCGTGAGCAACGCGACCGCGAATCCGGCACTCGGTCGGCGCTCGAGCGGAAGCATCGAGTGCGCGGCGTGCCCGGCGACGAACGCGCGGGTGCGGTCGAGGTGGAAGCGGCGCTCGAGGAGCGGCCGCGCTGCTGCAAGCGCGGCCCACAAGGGTGCAGGCCCGAGCGAACGCGCGCCACGCCAGAACCGCAGCTCGCTTAGCTCCGACCACGCGCCGACGAACGGCTCGATCAGGCGGCGATAGGCCGGGCCGTCACTGCCGAGCTGCTCGGCCGTCTCCTCCAGCGACCGCTCGAGCACGACCGCGTCTCCGTCCTCCAGTGGATGGGCGGCCGGCGCCGCGGGGTGGACCCACTCGACGTCGAGATCGCGCAGCGCGGGTGAGGCCACTGCAAGCGGATGGATCCCGGAGCAGACGTCGTGAATGAACCCCGGCAGCGTCAGCTCCGTCGACCGGACGCCTCCACCGGGCTCGTCCTCGGCCTCGTGGACCTCGACCGCCAGCCCTGCGCGGGCGAGTTCGATCGCTGCCACCAGCCCGTTCGGCCCGGAGCCGATCACGACCGCTCGGCGCGGGGTCACGTCGTCTCGCGCGCGTCCAGGATCCGCCGTATCTCGAGCTCCACGTCGGGCGTGAGCCCCGTTGCGTAATCGTGGAGGTCGCGCCCCCAATCCAGGTTGATCTCGCGCTGAGCCGTCCACGTGACGTCCTCGACGGAGTACCAGTAGAGGCGCTCGATCCCGCCGGCGCGCGCAGCTTCGACCGCGGTCCGGAGCTCGGTCGGCCGGCAGGCGCGCATCAGACGCGACGAGCCCGATTCCGTGATCCACGTTTCCTTCCCCCGCTCGCGCGCCCACGCGGAGAGCGCTGCGATCTCGTCGTCCCAGCCGCCCCACCCCTGCGACCACTGTGGCGTGCCGGGAAAGCCATGGAACGCGATCACATCCACGTCTTCGAGCGCGCCCTGCGCTTCCATGATCTCCAGGAAGTGCGGCAGGTCGGGGTCGGAACCCCCGAGCAGGCGGCCATCCGGCGGTGAGATACCCGCCATCACGACCTGCTTCCCGCCGGCCTTGGCCTCAGCTGCGGCCAGGCGAATCATCTCGGCGAACCGTCTCCACCACTTGTCTGCGTCGCGGTCCCAATCGCACCACGTCGTCGGCTCGTTCCAGAGCTGGACGTGCGTGAAACGACCGTCGAACACCTCACACACCCACCGGACGTAGTACGCGTAATGCCCGAGGTCGCGCGGAACCGACGACGTGTACGGCTTCTCGCCGAACGAGGGCGGAGTCGCGTGCAGTACGGGCAGGACGTCGAGGCCGTCGAGCCGGTCGACCAGCAGCTTGATCCACTCTTGCCCGTCGTCCCGGCACCAGTCCGCCCAGGACAGCATCGTGCGCAGTCGCCTCACGCCTAGCCGCTCGAGCGTCACGACCACGCGACTGATCCGAGCTACGTCACGGTAGGGGAACCACTGCACGAGCCCAAGGTCCACGCAAGGGATGTTGGCGATCGCACCGGCTGCTCGTGCGTTTACCGGCGGTGTGCGTTGTGCAGATTGGGCTCATGGCGAGCCCCGGACACATCGACGCCATCCTTCCCCTCACAGCAAGCGACGCGCCGCGAGCGCAGATCCTGTTCCGGTCGCTGGCCCGTTTCTTCGAGCCACTCGGCACCTGCTACGTCGTCGCTCCGGACGCTGATGTCGCCGCTGTGCGCGCAAAGGTTCCGCGAGAGCGGTTCGTCGTCGTGCACGAGTCGGACGTGGTCCCCGAGATCGGGTACTTCCGGAAGACGGCGCAGCTGCGCACGAGGCTCCGCCTGGTCGGGCCGCCGATCCACGGATGGTTCGTGCAGCAACTCATCAAGCTCGCGATCGCGGAGCACGTCGCGACGCCTTTCTACCTCACGCTCGATGCTGACGTCATCTGCGTGCGGCCGACTCGCTACGACGACCTCGTGCTCGACGGTCGCGCCCTCATGCAGACGACGACGCCGAACCATCCTGAGTGGAACGACGACGCCGAGCGGGTGCTCGCACTGCCGCGGTCGGGTCGCCAGTACGGCGTGACACCCGCGGTACTGAGCGCAGCCGCCGTGGCGGAGCTGGCTCGGCACCTGGAGGAGCGAGTCGACCCGCGCCTGCGGCGACTCGCCCAGCGGCTTCCGCCGTTCCGCGCGCAGCTGGCACGCGATGTCCTAGCGAGCTGGCGCAGCTTCCTGCTCCGGAAGCTTCCCTGGACGGAGTACGCCCTCTACTACACGTTTCTGGAGCAGACGGGCGCGCTCGACACGTACCACGTCCACGGTGGCTTGGACGCCGTCTACTCGAACTGCGTCTGGATCGAGGGCGAGTTCGACGAGTGGGACCCGGCCGCGGACGTGGCGGGAGCGACGTTCCGCTTCTCGATCGTCCAGTCGGCGACGCGCATACCTGCGGAGCAGGTCTGGTCGAGGGTCGCGCCGCTGTTCGAGCCTCGTTCGGAGACGAAGCTCGAGATCGCGTCGTCGAGGCTCCCGAGCAGCGCGCCTCGCTCGCTGCCCAGCACCGCGTAGCGCGGCCGGCGCGCGGCCCACCCCATTTGCGCCGCCGGCCGCCCCTCGACGGCCGCGCCGTCGAGCTCGGCAGCCTCCGCCAGCAGCCGCCCAAATCGCACCCACGACGTCGCACCGACGTTCGCGAGGTGCCAGATCCCCGTTTCGCCGTCGATCAGAAGGTCCAGCGCGGCGTTGACGAGGTCCGGGACGTACGTCGGCGACACGACCAGGTCGTTCGCCGCGACGACCGGGCGTCCAGCCTCCAGCTCGCGAAGCACGAAGTGCGCGAAGTTCCATTCGTCCCACGGTCCGAAGAACGCGCTCGTCCGCACGACGAGCGCGCCCGGATGCTCGACGAGCACGCGCCGCTCCGCGTCAGCCTTCGAGGCGCCGTAGACGTTGAGCGGCGCCGGTTCGTCGGACTCGAGGTACGGCGTTCCCTTCTCGCCGTCGAAGACGAGGTCGGAGGAGAACGTCACGAGTGGCAGTCCGCGGCGCGAGCAGGCGCGCGCGAGGACCGCAGGTCCGTCGGCATTCTCACGCCGGCAACGGGCCGCCTCCGCTTCGGCGTCGTCGACGCGCACGTATCCGGCCGCATTGACCACAGCCCAGGGCCGGACGCCTTCGAGCGCAGCCTCGGCGTCGGCCCGGTCGGCGATATCGAGCTCAGAGCGGCGAAGGTGGACGTACGGCAGCCCGCGCAGCTCGCACAATCGCCCCACGGCCGCACCGAGCGTCCCGGTCGCACCGGTGACGAGCAGCGGTCGTCCTGCGGGCTTCGGCGCGGGAGCAACAGCCCCCTCCGGCGGATACCAGAGCCGCTCGGGCCGCCGCCACCAACCTGCACCTGCCACCGCCGGATGCTCGAAACGAGCGCCCGCCGCGAGCGCCTTCGCCATCGAGACGAGCGCCGTCGGGCGCGGCGCCGGCCCGCGCACGTCGAAGAGGCCGGGCTCGTAGTCATCCGTCCCCGTCAGCAGCGACGACCAGCCGCTGGCGCCGAACACCGACCAGACCGTCACCGCGCGCACATCCGCGCCCGCCTCTCGCGCCGCGACCGCGCCCTGCCAGACCTCCTCCAGCCATCGGAGCTGCTCCTCGCGCGTACACCCGTTGTGAGCCTCGGTCACCGCCAAGGGCAGCCGGTACCGCTCCCATGCCTCGAGCAGTAGCTTTGCCGGCCCCGACGGCCCGAGGCCGAGCACCCGCGCGGCCAGCTCGTCGACGTAACGGTCCTTGCCGTTGCTTCCGTGGAGACGCTCCGGGTACCGCTCGAGCCGGTGGTCGAGGAAGCGCTCGCTCGAGAGGTAGTGGTTTATCCCGACGACGTCCGGTGGGCACGCGTTTTCCTCGAACCACGCGAGCTCCGCCTCCTCGACCCCGACGTGCTCGAACCACCAGGCAATTGGGGTCTCTCGACCGGAGAGCAGATCCCAAGTCAGCCAGCGCCGCTCGTTCTCGTGCTCGGCCTGATACCGCAACGCAGCCGTCGAGTGCGTCTTTCCGAGGTCGTCAATCTGGATCAAGCGCGCGTGCGGAACGACTTCGCGAATCGCGCGCATGGAGAGGACGACCGCGCGCACCTGATTCAGAAGCGCCTGCGCAAACGACAGCGCATCGCGACGATGCGGGTACCAGAAGCCGTACAGGCACGAGAACCGCGCGGTCGTCAACGGCTCGTTCACCGGCGTCCAGTCCTCGATCCAGGGATACCGCGCCGCCACGCGCCCCGCGTACTCCGCCAGCTTCGCGGGGAACAGCGGGTCGAGCAGCGATGTCTCGCGCGGACCGCTTCCGTGGTGGAGGAGGCCGACGATCGGCCGCAGCCCGAGCTCCCGAAGGCGCGCAAGGCGCTCATCCGACCAGGCCCAGCCCGCCCGTTCCGTCCGCTCCCACAGCACCGGATAGCGGACGGCCTTTGCCCCCAGCTCCGCGATCAGGTCGAGATCGCCGAGCCGGGTTGCGTGCCCGGTCAGCTCGAGCTCGTCGACGTACCGCTCTTCAACCCGTGCGACGGTGCATTCCGGCCCCGCCCACAGCTCGAGCTCGTTCGGTGACGACATCTCTCTCCTTCACCGTCTCTTGCCTCAACCGCCGGAACGTTGCCAGCGCCTGCGCCACGACCTGGTCCATGTTGTAGTACTTGTACGTCGCGAGCCGGCCGACGAAGACCGTGTCGGGCTCGGCGTCGGCGAGCGCCTTGTACTCCTTGTACAGCTGCGCGTTCACGGGCTGCGGGACGGGGTAGTACGGGTCCCCTTCCGCGCGCGGGTACTCGTAGACGAGCGTCGTCTTCGGGTGAGCCTGTCCGGTCAGGTACTTGAACTCGGTGACGCGCGTGTACGGGTGCTCGTTCGGATAGTTCACGACTGCCGCGGGCTGCGCCACCTCCGTCTCGCGCGTCTCGAACCGGAACTCGAGCGAGCGGTAAGGGAGCTTCCCGTACCGGAAGTCGAAATACTCGTCGATCGGGCCCGTGTAGATCATCCGGTCGTACGGAACGACGCCCGCGATCTCGCGGTAGTCCGTCTGGAGCAGGAGCTTGATGTTGGGGTGGTCGAGCATGCGCTCGAACATCCGGGTGTAGCCGCGCGCTGGCATCGCCTGGTACACGTCGGTGAAGTAACGGTCGTCGCGGCTCGTACGAGTCGGCACGCGGGCGGCGAGCGCGGCGTCGAGCTGGGACGGGTCGAGGTCCCACTGCTTTCGCGTGTAGTTCCGGAAGAACTTGACGTAGAGGTCGCGCCCGACCTTGGAGACGATCGCGTCCTCCATTGTCCGGACGGACCCGCACTCCTCCGCGACCGACGAGAAGTAGTCCTCGAGCTCGGGCGTGCTCAGGTCGAGGCCGTACAGGCGGTTGATCGTGTCGAGATTGATGGGCATCGGCACGACCTGGCCGTCCACACTCGCGAGCACGCGATGCTCGTACCGGCGCCAGTCCGTGAACTGCGACAGGTACTCGAACACGTGGCTCGAGTTCGTGTGGAAGATGTGCGGGCCGTACCGGTGGACGAGGACGCCGGCGGCGTCGTACTCGTCGTAGGCATTCCCTGCGATGTGCGGGCGCCGATCGCAGACGAGGACGCGTTGCCCTCGTTGGCTCGCGAGTCGCTCCGCGAGCACGCTCCCGGCGAAGCCGGCGCCGACGACGAGCCATTCGAACGATCGCGCGACCACCAGCGGTCGCCTCCGAGCAGCTCGCAGGCGCGCGGCGCGCTCGACGAGCTCGCGCATGTCGGCCCACGTGTAATCCCAGGAGCTCTCGGTGAGAAAGCCGTCGACGTGGCGCAGGCGCTCGACCGCGTCGTCGACCATCGCCGTCTCCGCGGCTGTGACGAATGCCTCCGGCTCGTCCGCGATCCACACGAGCCCCTCGTCGCCGTAAGACCGGACGACGTCGCGGATCGAGGTGGAGACGACCGGCTTGCCTCCGGCTAGATATTCCTGCGTCTTGGTCGGGCTGATGAAGCGCGTGGCCTCGTTGCGCGCGAACGGCAGCAGCGCGGCGTCCCAGCCCGCCAGGTACGCGGGCAGCTCGTCGTAGCTCTTCTGACCGAGGTAGTGGATGTTCGCCCGACGCGGGAGCGTCTCCGGGTCGATCTTGACGACCGGGCCGACGACGACGAACTGCCAGTCCGGCCGCGAAGCGGCAACTGCCGCGATTAGCTCGGTATCGAACCGTTCGTCGACGACGCCGTAGAAACCTAGGCGCGGGCGCGGAATGTGAGCCTGGTCGGCCGGGTCCGCGCGGGGCGAACGCGCCGCGGCGAAGTGATCGGTGTCGACGCTGCTCGGGAAAACATGCACGTTCGGGTGCCGGCCACGCTTCGCCTCGTACAAACTCTGGCCGCCCGCGAAGACGACGTCAGCCCGCCCGAGCAGCTCAGCCTCCAGCCTTGCGAGCTCCGGCGGTGCCGCCTCGAAGGCGCTGAGCTCGTCCATGCAGTCGTAGACGATCGCGAGGGGCTCGAGCGTCCGCGTGAAGGCGACGGCGGCCGGCGTGTAGTACCAGAGCACGTAGCGGTCGATCGCCTCGGTGGCGAAGAGCTCGTGCAGCAGCCCTTCCTGGGTCGCGACCGCGTCCACATCGGGCGCGATGTGCGGCACGACGACGTGCAGGCCATCATCGTGCCGCTCGACCGACAAGCGCGTCTCTCCGGATTCAACGGGCTCCTCGACGAAGAAGACGCGTCGCTCGCCGGCGCACCGGCTCATCAGGTGCTGCGGGCGCTGCCACACGAAATCCCACCGGAGGTGCGACAGGCACACGAGATCGATCGACTGGTCGAGAGACACGTGCACTGTCTGCCCACCGTAGTCTCGGAAAAACGGCGTAGCCCGAGATGTCAGCGGATCCCGATTAGCGGAGGTGCGACCGGGCCTACGGCCAGCGTGAGCGCCGCCGCCGCCGGTGGCCGAACCCGAACAGCCCGAGCGGCAGGAACAGCAGCGGGAGGAGCAGGACATGTCCACGGGTCACGATGAACACGATCACGCCGATGGCGATTCCGATCGCAAGGAGACGCATCGCGACCGAGAATGTCCGCAGACGCCGTCTCTAAACCGGGTTCGCGCGCCACACGACGACGTCCTGCCGGCGGGCGTAGTGCAGCAACGACGGTTCGGTAGGCGCCAGCTCGACTCCCGCAGGCCCCATGGTGTTCTCGGCGATCTCGGCTTCGGCAGGCTGCAGCGGCCAGGGCGGGTGGTGGATCTCTGCGCGGTACAGGCAGCCGTTCTCCTCGGCGTACAGGCAGTAGCGCTCCGTGAGGAAATGCTCAAGCGTGCCGGCGGCTGCGGGGGCGTCGGGACCGGTGGGGGCGTAGCGGCCGGAGAACCGCGCGCCGTTCCGCGCGCTGCGGTGCTGGAACCCGGCGGCGTCGCGGCTCCGCGACATCCGGGCGAAGAAATACGGCAGGTGGTAGGTGCGTCGGGCCGCCGCGACGGCGAACCGGCTCGACGCGTCCAAGCTGAAGAACCAGATCCCGGGCTTACCCTCCGCCGTCACGTACGTGCGAACGTTCAGCTCGAAGAAGTCCGACAGGTACGGCGCCGGCGGCACTCCCCGGAGGCGAAGACCCTGCAACGCGAACGGCGTCACGCCGAGCCACGCGGCTCCGTCGTAAGCCTGGAGCTCGAGCCCGGCGGGGATCAACGGCCTGAGCTGGTCGATGTCGACCGGCCAGTGCGCGAACAGCAGCTCGTCCCACGTCTGGGCCATCACCCACTGGCCTTCGGGCATCGGCCACGGCCGGTGGCCGACCTCCTCGACGACGCGAGCCTGCCGGACGGCCGTGGGAAGCGCGTCCGTGACGCCGACCACTACGCAGCGTCCTGCTTCGTCCTCAGCTCCTCGAACTCCTCCTCGATCTGCTCGAGCTCCTCGTCCGACAGACGCTCGAGCCGCACGAGCTGCGTCCGCGCGTCCCCGACGCTTCGGATCACCTCGTCGAGCTTCAGCTGAAGCGCCCGCGTGTCGCGGTTCTGGCTGTACTGGAGGAGCACGACGAGCAAGAGCGCCATGATCGAGGCGACGGCGGACGGGACGAGCAGCCACCCGTCTGAAAAGCCGAAAACAGGGCCGAGCGCGAGCCAGACGGCGGTCGCCGCGAGCATGACGAGGAACGCCGTGCTCGACCCGATCAGCCCTGGCGCGACGCGGGCGACGAGGCGGCACGCCTCGCCCACGACCGTCGAACGACGCTCAGGCGCACACGTGGAATCAGCTTCGGCCATCTCGCACTCTCCCACCCCGGAGTACCCGCGGCGCCTGCACCGAAACGGCTGGTTTGCCGGCGAGCGCGACGGGAATCCGAGCTCGAACGAAAAACGACCAGGAGGTGGCGAGGATGGGCCTGTTAGGGGGAACGATGGAGACGAGGCGCGACCTCTTCGTATACAAGCTGGGAGCCGCGCTGACGATGGAGAAGACGATCCTCGACATGCTGCCGGAGCTCGAGGAGCACGCGACCCACGATCAGATGAAGGTCGCTCTCGGCCACCATCGCGAAGAGACGGAACGTCACGTCCAGAACCTCGAGCGGGCATTCACGGCGCTCGGCGAGGACGTCGACGATTCGCCCTGCCCTGCGATCGAGGGGCTCGAGAAGGAGGGCCAGGCGAACCTGAAGATGGTCGACGACACCCTCAACGACGCCGTGATCGCGTCCGGCGTGTGCGAGACCGAACACCACGAGATCGCGGCATACGAGGGTCTGATCGTGAACGCGCGGGCCATGGGTGAGGCCGACGTCGCAGCGCTGCTCGAGCAGAACCTCGCCGACGAAAAGTCGATGCTCGAAAAAGGCAAGCAGATGGCGGAGCAGATCGCGCAGGGGATGGCGCCCGTCGCGTAGCCCGCAATGAGGTCGAGAGGGCACGCCGGCCGTAGCAGACCCCCGCGCCCGCGGCCCGCGGCCCTCTCTCTTGCGTCATTGACCGCGCGGCCGAGAGCTAGTCAGGTTCTGCGTAAGGATTCCGTGAAGCCGAGACCCGGAATCGCTCACGAACGTACGACCGCCAGCGTCTGATCCCCGGACTAACCGGCGTCGAGCGGAGATCCCCCTTGCGCTAGTCGCTCCCTCGCCCGGGGCAGCTCGACCACGAACGTCGCGCCCGCGCCCGGCTCCGACCGCACCTCGAGCCGGCCGCCCATCCGCCGGACGAGCTCGCGCGAGATGTAAAGGCCGAGACCGGTTCCGCCCTGCGCGCGCGTGAGCTGCGGGCCGGAGCGGTAGAACTTCTCGAAGATCCGCTGCTGCTCCGCGGGTGCGATGCCGGGCCCCGAGTCTCCAACGAGGATGCGGACGACTCCGTCCGCCGCCTCGACTCGCACGGTGAAGGGGCCGCTCCCATACTTGATCGCGTTGTCCAGGAGGTTGACGAAGACCTGTTGGATTCGGTCGCGCGCACCCGAGGCAGCTCCGACATCAGCGGCAACCTCGACCTCGAGCTCGGTTGCGGATGGCAGTTGCGATCGCATCGTGTCGACGGTCGCACGTGCCAGCTCGCCGACGTCCACCGGCTCCTCCTCGAGCGTGAGGTCGCCACGGTCGAGCCTCGTCGCGAGCAGCACGTCCTCCGTGATCTGCGCGAGCCGCGCGGCCTGGGTCGAGATCATCTCGACCAGCTTTCGCTCCTGCTCGTCGCTCAAGTCGTCGTGCCGCAGGCGAAGCGTCTCCGCCGCTCCGTACACCGAGGCCATCGGCGTCCGCAACTCGTGCGAAATGGTCGCGATCAGGTCGCTCTTCTCCTCGTCCAGGCGCCGCTCGCTCGTCAGGTCCCGGAACGCGTAGACGATCCCGTCGGCACTCCGCACAGCCACAAACGAGAGCCAGAGCTCACGTTCGCCGAGGCCGACCGGAAGCGTCACCGACGGCGCGCTCGCGCCGTCTTCCGCGATCGGGATCTTGCCCGCAATCGCCGGCCAGTCGGGGAAGACCTCTCCGATATCGCGATCCCGGACGCCTTCGGTCCGGAGACCGGTCGCGATCTCAGCCGCCGAGTTCCAGAGGCGGACGATGCCGTCGTCGTCGAGGAGGAAGATCCCGTCGCCGACGGCCTGGAGCACGTTTGCGGCCTTCTCGCGCTCAGCGGCTGCGGCGCGCGCGGCCGCCTCGGCGGCCTCGAGCCGCCGGCGCTCCTTCTGGAGGCGCGCGTTACGAACCGCGGCGGCCATCTGTCCGACGAGACCTTCGACGAGCTCGAGCTGGTCGGGCGCGTACTGGACGCTGCTGCTCATCAGCTGGACGACGCCGATCACGCGGCCCTCCTGCTTCACCGGAATCATCATCGCGGCGCGTGTCTCCGTCTCGCCGGAGTCGGGAATCCGGCGGATCGTCCCCTCGCGGTCGACGTCGTAATAGGTGCCTCCCGGCCGCTGCACCACCTCCGCCACGTCGTTGACGAGCAGCGGCTCGCCGGTGACGATCACCCGGCTCTGCATGCCTTCGCCCTTCTGGTTCAGGGGCAGAGGGGGAAGCGTCGTCGGGTCGAGCCGCGCGCCGTCGGTCCAAGCGTAGTCGCAGCGGATCAAGCCCTCGTCCTCGTCGTACGAGGACACGATGACGCCGTCGTGCTGGATCACGCCGGCCAGCAGATCGTGGAACCGCTCGTAAACGGGCTCGGGCTCGAGTGTTTCCCCGAGCACTCGTGCCGCGTCGAGTAGGAGCTGCGCAACCTGAGCCTGTCGCTCGAGCTCCTGCTCCTTCACCCTGTGACGGTAACGCAGTTCGACGCTTCTAGGGCTGCCGGCGGCGTTATTCACGAATGAACGGCTCGAGCAGGCGCGGAGGCTCGGGAGTCCCCCGCCGCGGCCGCGGTGGAGCCGCCGCCGTTACGAATCCAATATTCGTCGTAAGGGCGAGTGCGGTCGCGCTCGGGACGTGGACCAGCACGATCGCGGATCCGCCGACGACGTTGCCGGTGTGGCCCGCAAACGGTCCATGAACCTCCCAGCCGAGGCCGTAGCCCGTTCCACGACCGCCGACCTGTTGTTCGGCGGTGAACGTCCGCACCGTCGCCGGACCGACGAGCCGGCCGTCCGCAAAGGCTGACGCGAAGCGTGCGAGCTCGTCGGCGGCCGAGAGCCAACCCGCGGACGGCCAGCGGAAGCTGACGTCGTGAAACGGCGCACGAACCGCCCGCCCCGCGTTCGTGCTCTCGTAGAACGTCGCGCGCCCCGGAACCGGCCGGGTCACATCCTCGAGCACCGTGCGCCGCAACCCCAGCGGCGCGAGGACCGTACTCCGCACGACCTCCTGATACGGCGCATCCGCGGCATCCTCCAAGGCCGCGCCGAGAAGCACGTAGCCCCAGTTCGAGTACGAGAAGTCGGTGCCCGGCGGGAACAGAAGCGGGTCGTGCGCGAAGATCGGGAGCGTGTCGGCCACGTGCGTGTAATGCCGTCGGTTCACCAGTTCGTCGGCATCGTTGGCCCGCACGCCCGCCGTGTGCGCTGCGAGTTGGCGAATGGTCACGTCATGAGGGAAGACCGGCACGTACCGTTGCACCGAGGCGCCGAGTTCGATCCCTCCGTCGTCGACGAGCTTCGCGAGCGCGGTGCTCGTCAACGTTTTCGACACGCTTCCAATTCG
>Ga0126311_10000766_pt1 | contig 14886 bp, 16 predicted proteins | sample Plot61_FD_92539 | JGI IMG/M metagenome (GOLD analysis project Ga0126311, IMG submission 92539) | Serpentine soil microbial communities from UC McLaughlin Reserve, CA, USA - Plot61 | ecosystem: Environmental > Terrestrial > Soil > Grasslands | place: USA: UC McLaughlin Reserve, Lake County...
ACTTTGGATGCTCTCGACAAGGCCAAACTTATCGAGTGGTCGGACACAGGAAATCCGCGGAAGAAGATTTATGCAGAGGACAGTGAAGGCTACGCGGTGCAAGACATTTGGGATTTCAAAGATCCCGTTGATCGACTTGCGAGCTATACCACCGAGAAATCTGAATATTTACTCAACCATATCATCCGCGCTTCCTCAAGTCACGGGGATATCGGCTCGATGCGTTTTCAGGTTCCGGAACCACTCTAGCCGTTGCTGAAAAGTTGGGGCGGCGATGGATAGGAATCGATTGCGGTAAATTTGCGATTTATAGTATCCAAAAGAGGTTGTTCAACCTGCGTGCCGAAATCGGCAACAAAGGTGCGGCGCTAACTCCACAGGCATTCAGTCTTTACAATGCTGGTCTTTACGATTTTTCGACGCTGAGGGAACTACCTTGGAATGCTTGGCGCTTCTTCGCATTGCAATTGTTCCAATGCCGAGACCAGCCACATAAGATCGGCGGTATTCAACTTGATGGACATCTCAGGGGTTCGAGTGTGCTGGTATTCAATCATCAGAAGCAGCCTGGTGTGAGGATCGACGAAGATACCGTTCAGAGTCTGCACGAAGCACTCGGATCGAAGGTCGGCAGCAGGATGTTCATTATAGCGCCGGCTCTGGTCTTCGATTTCCAGCAGGATTATCTATCGTTGGAAGGTGTGCGCTACTACGCTTTGCGCATCCCGTATTCGATCATTCACGAACTCCACCATCGCGATTTTGCCGCTCTTAAGCAGCCCGCAGACGAAATGGCGGTGAACGACACGGTAGATGCGGTTGGTTTTGATTTCATCCGCTCCCCCGAGTTGGATTACGTGGTTAGGGCAGAGAAGCGGGAAGGCGAACTCTTTGCTGAGGGGGTTATCCGCATCAAGACTTTCAGGAGCGAAGCGGTAGTTCGCGACTCGTCGAAAAAAGCTAATCGCGAAACCCTTTCGATGGTGATGCTAGACTTTGATTTCGACACTAAATCCGACGTGTTTGATCTCGATGCTGTGTTTTATGCGGAAGCACTCCAGAAAGCAGGCTGGGAGGTACGCTTTCCCTTTGAATCGGTTGGCAAGCAAATCATGGCGGTGTTCGTGGACATCTACGGCAATGAGGCGCGCGAAGTGATACCAGCCACCGGATTCGGGTTGGGAGGCACTAAGACGGCAAAAACGACCCGAAAGAAAGCAAAGAAGTAAGCCACCATGATCACCAGAGGCGACAAGCGCACTTTTCGTAACGAAGATCTGATCTTGAAGGTCACCGAGGACATCGACCCGAAAAAATGGGATGAGTCGCAGTATGAGGTTTTTCTAGACGAGCTTTGCGGTTACCGCGAATATCAGAAGGAGGCTATCCGAACTACGCTGCGGTTTTTGCTCGGCGGCAAATACGCTGATCTGCGGGCACTTGCTAAAGAGAACTTCGACGACAACATCGAGCTGCAGGAGCGGTATGGGTCCTGGGCCGGAATGGAGAAACAGCTTCAACTGCCCGAGCAGCTGACATGTTCGGTGGATCAGGCCACAGGAACAGGAAAGAGTTACGTGCTCTATGGTCTTGCGCTCATCTTGCTGGCTGAAGGTGCGGTTGACCGTGTGCTCGTGCTCTGCCCATCGAACACGATCGAATATGGATTGCTAAAGAAGTTCAAGGAACTGGCTGGGGACAGCAATCTCCGTGATACGCTGCCCGATGGCGTAAAATTCAAAACGCCGAAGATCATCAATGCAGCGGAAAGCATAGTGGACGGATCGATCTGCGTTGAGAACTACCACGCGATTCTTGAGAACACCAGGTCATCTATCCGCGAGAGCTTGAAGGGCAAGGGAGCGCGGGTGGCGGTGCTTAACGACGAAGCGCATCACGTCGCTAATGAGTCAGGGACGACTTCCAAGCGGTGGAAGGAGTTCCTAAAAGATGCCGATTATGGCTTCAGAATGGTGGTCGGCGTGTCAGGCACTTGCTACGTTGCCAACGATTACTTTGCTGACGTGGTTCACCGTTATTCGCTGCGCCAGGCTATTGAAGAGAAGTTTGTGAAGAGCGTGGAATATGTAGATGAACTTCCGCCTGCGGCTGAAAATCTCGAAGAGAAGTGGCAACTCGTTTACAACCGGCATAGAGATTGGAAAAAGAAGCTCAACGCTAGGGGCATCCGTCCACTTACAATTGTCGTCACTCAAAAGATTGTCGACGCCGAGCGTGTCGCAGAAGAATTACGGGACTTCCTCAAACAATGGGAGAACCTTAAGACTGCTCAGGCGGCTGAAAAGGTTCTTTGCGTCACATCTGCGGCAAAGCACCAGCCAAATATTGCCAAGCTCAGAACGGTAGATAGTCCGGCCAGCAAGGTGGAATGGCTCGTGTCGGTTTCGATGCTGAGTGAAGGTTGGGACGTAAAGAACGTCTTCCAGATTGTCCCACACGAAGAACGAGCCTTCAACAGCAAGCTGCTCATCGCTCAAGTGCTCGGGCGTGGCTTGCGCAGACCTGATAGATGGAATGGTGAGGAACCAGTCGTCTCCGTCTTCAATCACGATTCATGGTCGAACCGAATTAAACATCTTGTTAATGAAATTCTGGAGATTGAGCGGCGGTTGACATCAATGGTGGACCCGGTTTCGCCTTACAATTTCAACCTACACAATCTGGATTACACACGGGAAGAAGACGTCACGACCTATACCAAGAAGGGCGAATACAAACTTTTCGACGAAGGCTACGTCGATCTCCCAACACAAGTCGAAGCTGAAGATGTAACGGTGGGGTTTGAGCGCGCTGTCACAGGCGAGCGCGTGAAATTCAAGACTACGATCCAGCACAAAACATGGACGGTGGAGGAGGTCGCCGAGCAGATGTATCAGCGGCTGAAGTCGATTGACGACGAATCGAAGGATGCCGATGACCCAAAGGACCGCACGCGTTACGCAAAGAAGTTTCCCCTGACGAAGTGCGAAGAGGTTGTCTACGCCTCGCTGCGACATGCGAGAATCAAAAGCGGCAAGATCACCGACGACAATCGCCAGAAGTTCTTGCAAGCGCTGGGCCCGCTCCGGCGCAAAGAGGCGAAGCGGGTCGTTTATAAGTTGTCGCCCAATGCGCTCGTGTCGGTGAACACGTCCACCCGCCAAGTAGAGAGTTGTAGCGCGGCAGAACTGAGGCGTGGCTCAAAGACTGTGTTTTACGTTCCTGGTTGCGAAAGCAGTCTGGTTGACGAGCAGAAGGAATTCTTCCGGGAAGTGGAAGATCCGGATGGGGACTTTCGTCTTGGGCGGGAAGAAATCAAGAAGACAACCGACTTCAAGACGGCCGCGAACCTCGTAATCGCCGACGCAACACCCGAAAGAAAATTCATTCGCCTGATGGCCAGTCGAGAGAACGCGCAAAAATTTGATGCGTGGCTCAAGAACACTCCGATCGGCTTTTACTCAATCGAATATGCTTGGAAGAAACGGAATACACCCAAGCGTGGCGAGTTTAGCCCCGACTTTTTCATTAAACAGGGCGAACAAGTCTTTGTTATCGAAGTAAAGGGCGACGAGGAGATCGTTGATCCTTCCGGCGACAACATCAAGAAGCATGAATACTCGATGGACCATTTCAAGCGGCTCAACAATTGGCTTGAGAAGGCGAAGATTCCGACGCGCTATCAGTTCAACATGATTTCGCCGAAGAGCTACAACGCGTTCTTTCAGAAGCTCCGAGACGGCGAAGTTGTTGGTTTTCGCTCGGAGTTGGATGTTGCGATGAGGAAAGCTACGAAGGCAGGAAGCTAGGCGTGCCGTTAGTCCCGCAGTGTATAGTCACGCCTTAACGCATTGCAAACCAAGAGGGAGAGCCCGTTTTCTCATGAATTTGTGTCTGCACCTGGCGACTCGACCAGAGCGATGATGACACGGCCTTAAATCAGGAAGAACTATGTTGGCTAGACCAAATTTCATTGAGTTGCCCACGCGCGACCTCGCGGCGAGCCAGGCCTTTTGCGGACGACAATCCCTCGGCTCCGGTTCTTTCTCTCGTCCTGGCTTCCTGCCGAAATGCCCGTGCCGAAGCCCGAGTCCACCCATCTGAACGTGAACTCGTCACCGCACGCCGCCGACTTCGTGATTCGAACTTCGGAAAGCGAGTTCGGAAGCAAAGCAAGGGACAATGTTGCGCCTGTTCGTCAGAAACCGATTATGAAGAACTGGGAATACTTGAAGCTGCCCCCATTCGCTCGGTACAGAGCGGCGGTTCCGACGAGTTGTCTAACGCCTGGCACTCTGCCCGAACCATCATGCGCTGTTCGACGAAGGCATTTGGACGAGCGACGGTATAAGAATCATCCTGTGTGGCGGCATTCCCGAAGGAATCATGCGAACTTTTGGCGCACGCTCAACTGCAAGTGGCGCGTTGGCGTACATGAAAATGAGTGACACCGCGAAACGTTATCAACAAGAGCTTGGCTAACGAAGCGATGCAGCCGACGCACTGCGCGCGCGGCTCGCTTGTGGATGATTCTGCAGATTTGGATGACGATGCCAAGGACTCCGACGGAGATCGTGCGCGGTAAATTAAGGTGAGCGCGATGTGAATCAGGTTGCAAGTCACGGGAGACTCAAAGTTTCTCCCGAAGGTTAGATGCTTCTGTTAACGTGTGCTAGGATGCGGTTACTGGAGGCGAAGGTCAGTTGAAATCCATCAAAATCATTATTGAAAAGCACGCAGACGGGTACATCGCCTACCCCCTTGGCCTCAAAGGCGTGGTCGTCGGCGAAGGGGATTCCTATGAGGAAGCCTTAGCCGATGTGAGATCAGCCATCCGCTTCCACATCGAGACGTTCGGGACGGAAGCGTTAGAAGACGAGTCTCCCGTCCTGGAAGCTTTCATTGCCGAAGCCGGAGTGGCAGCCTAGTGGCGAAGTTTCCTGTAGACGCGCCGAGAAATAAAGTAATAAAAGCGTTAGGGATTCTGGGCTTTCGGATAGTGAGGGAGCGGGAGCATATTGCTTTGGTAAGAGATAACCCTGACGGAACACAGACTCCACTCACGATGCCTAACCACGCGCGCCTGAAGAGTTCGACCTTACGCGCAATCTGCACCCAAGCTGGCATCCCGCGCGATGATTTTCTCCGAGCTTATGAGCAGAACTGAAAGGCGTGTCTCATGCCCTCTCTGTGATGTAATGAAGTAGACCGCTTGTCGAACCGGTGAGCCGTTAAGTTCAGCGCTGACATTCGCCATCAGTAGATTAGAACCCTTCACTTAACTGCTGCAAGAAACTGAGCATTTCTGCCGGTGGCGTCAAAAAGAAGTTGCGAAGAGTGTCCCGTATGGGCTACCAAATTGGACGAAGGTCGCTAGACGAGGTTCCGGCGGCCTTTTCTTTTGCAAGCGAGATTGACCAGCGAGACAACACCTGTCTATATTCGTGAGTATGAGTGCTACAAATATCAAAGAGGAAGCGAAGCGATTACTGGAGAAATTGCCTGACAATCTCACCTGGGATGATTTGATGCATGAGATCTATGTTAGGCAATCGATTGAAGCAGGTCTGGCTGATAGTGAGGCAGGAAAAGTCGTTGAAGTATCCGATGTACGGAAGCAATTCGGATTGCCCTCGTGAAAGTTCTTTGGACTGCTTCAGCATTAGCGCAGCTTCAAGCGATTCACGATTTTGTTGCTCAGACCTCACCTGATTACGCCATTCGTATTATCGATCGCCTGATAAGACGTTCGATCCAGATTGCGGCATTTCCCAATTCCGGTCGAATCGTGCCCGAGTACGATCGGAAGGAAATTCGAGAAGTTTTCGAAGGACGGTATCGAATCATCTATTTGGTTGAGGTAGCTCAAGTGCAGGTCCTTGCTGTGATTCACAGCGCACGAGACCTGCTGCCTTAACGGGTAGCCGTGTGAACAGAGATCCTTTTGATTTAGAACGGTTTGTGACTGCCCAAGAGCAAGTCTATGACCACGTTTGTGCGGAGTTGCGCCAGGGTAGAAAAATGAGCCACTGGATGTGGTTTGTTTTTCCGCAACTCCGAGGACTGGGACATAGTTCCATGGCCTTGCACTTCGGAATCTCTTCTACTGCAGAAGCCGAAGCCTACCTGGGCCACCCGATTCTTGGTCCGAGACTGCGAGAGTGCACTCGACTTGTAAACCTCATAGAAAACCGTTCAATCGCCGAGATCTTTGGTTACCCTGATAATCTGAAATTTTGCTCTTCAATGACTTTATTTGCCAGGGCCACAATCGAGAACCAGATTTTCACGCACGCCCTGGAAAAGTATTTTGACGGCAGAGAAGATCCTCGGACTCTTGGGATTTTAGGAATGTGAGACACAAAAACTCACCTTAAAGCCATTGTATATAGAAGTGCGTCTGATACTGCTACAAGGAGATACACACAATGTCGGCTAAACTCAATACCTATTTCCAGACTTTTAAGACTGATAACCTCGGTCAGATTTTCATGACAGGCATCCTGGATGTGCAAGCCTATAACAAAGTACACGTCGAAATCATTCAGTGGCCTCACGCACCGGTCACTATGTCGGTCTCATGTACTATGGGCAAAATAAGTGGGTCAACGCTAGCGCAAGTCGTGGGTCAATTTCCGCTTGGAACCGCGGGCGTCATACACACGTTTGACGTGGTTGGGCCCGAGTTCAGCGTGGTGTTAACTGGCGGAACGCCGAAAACGGATGTGCCCATACAAGCATGGGTCTTTCTTCACTGAGTTTAGGAGAGTTATTCCCGCTGGCTCGCTGGCACTCGGCGTGGCGAGAACTTGGTGCGTCGAATACAAACGAGGATTTTTATCATCAGCTCGTTGTGTGTTATTCAGAGTCGCACCGTAAGAAGCAGACCGGTTAGATGAGTACGAGGTTCAGGTTCGTGAGGAATATTCGTGGATGCCTGAATCGCTGTGTCGAGCGGCGCGCCGGAAAGTAATAGAGCAGTTCATAGGTCGCGAGTGGATCTACAGCACCACGCCTTTTCGATCTCAATACGAGACTCGGGCGCGCGACAACATCGCCCATTCGGTCGCTCGTCTTTGAATTCAAACGGTTCGTCACATTTAGCGTTCACTATTCGCAAACAGAGGCGTAGCATCAGCGCATGCGAATGGTTCTCGGCATGGTTACGGTGGGTTTGTTGCTGGTCGAGTCAGGCAGCATCGCGAAACCCGCACGCAAAACGGACGACACCGCACCCGTCACCACCGCAAAAGCGCGAGTCGATTTCGAGACTCAGCTAAAACCCATCTTCAAGTCGAAATGCATGCCCTGCCACTTCAGCGGCGGACAGATGTACAATCGTCTACCATTCGATAAGCCTGAAACAATCAGAAAACTCGGCTCAAGATTGTTTACCCGCATCAAAGAAGAAAACGACCGCCGCCTGATCGAAGACTTTCTCACTGAGACGCCATAACTCACCTGGTGTGGTAATTTCTCTCATGAATGACAACAAAATCTAGTCTCCCCCAGATCGTTGCGATCGGACTGGTCCTGCTGTTGGTAGTCGTGTCGTTGCGTGCTGAAGGGCGCGTGTTTCTTTGCACGTGTGGGCATTTTGCAGTTTGGACCAGCGATACCTGTAGCTCAAACACGTCACAACAGTTGCTCGATCCCTACAGTTTTACACACGTGCTGCACGGATTTTTGTTCTTCTGGCTGATGGCGCTGTTGTTCACGCGAATAACATCGAGTTGGCAAGTTTCGCTGGCACTGTTGCTCGAAGGCGCGTGGGAAATTTTTGAGAACACGCCGTTTGTGATCGATAAGTATCGGACCGAAACGGCCGCGCTGGGTTATACGGGCGACACAATCGTGAACTCATTCGGCGATCTGATGTGCGCACTTGCGGGCTTCATGATTGCGCGAAAACTCGGGCTGCGCTGGTCGCTAATTGTTTTCGTGTTAGTCGAACTGTTTTTGATCGTATGGATTCGCGATAGTTTGTTGTTACAGATTTTGATGCTGGTGCGACCGGTGGAAGCGATCAAGTTGTGGCAGACGTGTGTCCAGCCATGAAAGGAACTGAAGAGCGATGTCGAGCATAAGTGAATCAAATCTTCCCGGCGTGGGCCGAAAGTTTCAGGTCGAGACTTTGAGCGGCGATCGACTGACTATCGTCATTCACGACGATGGCATGCGCGAGCTCTATCACTTCAGCCGGAAGAATCTCGATCGCCCCGCTTCAGTGTTGCGATTAACGGATGGCGAGGCGCGTCAGATTGCGGGCATCGTTGGTGGCCTGACGTACGTGCCCAAGTCTTTACCGACGAGTGAAGTTGTACTGGAAGATCTCGTGCTCGAATGGTTCACGTTGCCGCAAGGCGCCTTCGCGATTGGCAAATCTATTAGCGAGTTGCAACTCCGCACGGAATCGGGCGCCTCAATCGTTTCGATCATCGAACCAAACCGCATCACGCGCACCAATCCCGAAGCCGCTACCCTCCTCAACGAAGACGCCACGTTGATACTCGCGGGCGATCGGCGCAGCAACGCAAAGCTCAAGCAGCTCCTGGTTACGGGAAAAGGCGATTAGTGAATGGAGCACATCGTCCTCGAAGTCGGACTGGCTTTGACGCTGATTGCTGTGGCCGCGCTGATTTCGGCACGGTTGCGTTTTTCGGTCGTGCCGTTGTTGATACTGGCGGGCATGGCTGTTGGCCCACACGCGCCGAAGATTGGTCCACTTGACTTTCGCTTCATTGAAAGCGCGCCGCTAATCGAGTTTATGGGCCGTATCGGCGTGCTTTTTCTACTCTTTTATCTCGGACTGGAATTCTCGGTTAGCAGGCTAATCAAGTCAGGCAAGTCGATCGTCGTTGGTGGCTCGATCTATATAGCTATCAACTTGGTGCTGGGTCTTGGATACGCAGCACTGTTGCGCTGGCCCATTAAAGAGGTGTTGGTAGCGGCGGGGATCACGACGATCTCTTCGAGCGCGATCGTTGCGAAGGTGCTCTTTGACTTGCGACGCACGGCGAATCCCGAAACGGAGATGATCCTCGGCATCATCATGTTTGAGGACGTGTTTCTCGCAGTTTATCTTTCCCTCGTTTCGGGAATTGTTCTGAGCGGCGCGACGTCAGTCGTTGGTGTGCTCACTTCAGCAGGTTTGGCGTTGGCGTTCATTGTCGGAATGCTTGGTGTGGGTCGCCTGGCGGTACCGCTTCTGAATCGAGCGTTTCGCATTTCGTCAAACGAGGTGTTTCTGCTGGTCCTGTTTGCGTGTTTGTTTTTGCTTGCGGGTTTCGGTGAGACGATACACGTCGCGGAAGCGATCGGTGCGTTGTTGCTGGGATTGGTGCTGGCTGAAACGGAGCACGGCGAGCGCATGGGCCACTTGATTGTTCCGTTTCGCGATTTCTTTGGCGCGCTGTTTTTCTTTGGTTTCGGATTGACGATCGATCCATTTGCGTTGGGTGGCGCGGTGTTGCCTGTGATCGGCGCAGTAATCGTGACGTTGATCGGGAACGTTGCGGCTGGAGTGCTGGCAGGCAGAAGTGCGAAGCTTGGTGTTGGTCCGTCGCTGAATGTTGGTTTGACGATCGTCTCGCGCGGCGAGTTTTCAATCATCATGGCGAACCTCGCGCGCAATGGTGGGCTGCTGCCGGTGCTGCAACCGTTTGCAGCGCTGTACGTGTTGATCCTCGCCGTGCTTGGTCCGTTGCTGACGAAAGAGTCAGAGCGGATCTACGAGTTGTTGAAAAAGAAACCGCAGCCTGTCGCAGACGAAGACGAATCTGAGCCGGATTAGTTCTTAGCCGTGGGCGACACGATCACGCGGTTGTTCAGATCTCGCAATGCGGCGAGGTTGTTATTGCGCAACTCAACGACGTCTTTTCCCACCTGCATCTGAAGCGACTGCGCTGCCGTGAGCTTCTTAAACGTCGCGTAGGGAATCGTTGCTTCCAACGTCTCCACTTTCGTGTCCCACGAGCCTGGCTCGTTTGTGTTGACCGGGCTCATGCGGCCGAGCTTCAAAGTTTCCGTGTCAGTCACGAACGACAGGTCTCTTTGATCGGGCCCGTGGAAGTGAATCCAGTCTTTGTTTTCAAACACGACCTGAAGCGTCACGTGGTGAACAGCGTTGAGCTGCTGCCCCGGACAGTGCAGCGTAACCTCGATGCTTACGCATGCATCTTTGAACTTATCTTTGAACCCGTCACAATTGACTTTCATCTTGCGCAGTCGCATGACGGTCTCATAGTTAAACCCGTCGTACCTCGTCTCGATCTTGCCACCATGTTTGACAGGTCGATCTTGCGGCTTGACTCCGGCGGGTTGAAACAGCAGGACCGCACAGCAGCCCAAAACAAGCAGGATGTTCTTCATGTCACTTCTCCAAATGCTCGGTAAATTGCCGGGGCTGAGGTGAGAAATTGGGGCGAACCGTTTAGGAAGGTTCACAGGCAACATAGCGAACGCGACATTGCCGTGTCAACGAATTTGTTCTTTGTGCTTAGTGCTTGGTACTTTGTAGCCTGCAAGCTACAACATCGAGGGTTAAAACGAATGACATCTACTCTTTCCGACGCCTCTCTCACTGATTTAACCGCGCCTTTGCAGCAGGCGAACGAGGAATTCAGCCGGTATTACCCCGGTGAGACCGGCGGGAGGCAACCGGTGCATACCGTCTATGGCGGCGCGCACCTGTTCAAGTCTGATTCCGCGAAACGACTCGGCTCGCTGGCGCGGCGTTCACTCGATCAGTTTGCGCCTGACTTTCTGACGTTTGCTCGAGCCCTCGAACTGCCCGGCGCGAGCGATCTTCCCGAGGACTTTGATGAGGCGAACGAACTGGCTTCGTTGTTGAAAACTGATCCTGAGCAGGCGCGCAAAGAGCACAAATCGGCATGGTTGGCCTATACGATCTATCGCCGAGTGGTCGAGAAACTTCAGCGCGAACCGGTTGAAGACTTTCGCATCGATTTCGAAGATGGTTACGGGAACCGTCCTGACGATGAGGAAGACGGTCACGCCGTTTCAGCGGCGGCTGAGGCTGCCGAAGGAAGTAAGAATGGCACGTTGCCGCCGTTCATCGGCATTCGCATCAAGCCGTTCAACGAAGAGTTACGCGCGCGCAGTTTTCGCACGCTGGATATTTTTGTTTCGACTTTGCTGGAGTTGAGTAAGGGGTTGCTGCCTCAGAACTTCGTCGTCACACTGCCGAAGATCACGATCCCGGAACAAGTCTCGACACTTGCGACACTGCTCGCGCAACTCGAAAAGCAGACGGGTATCAAGGAAGGTAGCTTGAAGTTTGAGATGATGATCGAGACCACGCAGTCGATCATCAATCACCGCGGGCAGATCAATTTGCCGTTGCTGCTTGCGGCGGGTGAAGGACGTTGTGTTGCCGCTCACTTTGGCACTTACGACTACACGGCGGGTTGCAACATCACCGCGGCGCACCAGCACATGCTGCATCCGGCTTGTGACTTTGCGAAGCACATGATGCAGGTTTCGTTTGCCGGCACGGGCATCTGGCTTTCGGATGGTGCGACGAATATTATGCCGGTCGCTCCGCATCGTTTCGTCGAAGGTGGTCCAGCGTTGACAGCAGAGCAGATCGAGGAGAACAGGGAAGTGGTCCATCGTGCCTGGCGGTTGCACTATAGTCACATTCAGCATTCGTTGACGAATGCTTTTTATCAGGGTTGGGATCTGCATCCGGCGCAATTGCCGACGCGGTACGCGGCTGTTTACGCGTTCTTTCTCGAGAGTCTTGAAGCCGCGTCCGAGCGCTTGAAGAACTTTGTCGAGAAGGCTGCGAAGGCGACTCTCGTCGGAGACGTGTTTGACGACGCCGCGACCGGGCAGGGTTTGCTCAATTATTTTCTGCGTGCGATCAACTGCGGCGCGATTATGGAAACTGAAGCGGTTGAATTATCCGGACTGACGTTGGAAGAGCTGCACTCGGCGTCGTTCGTGAAGATCCTGAAGAACCGTCAGGCGCTGTAAGTGTGGTAAACTCCAGATAACTCACAAAACATCGAAGCGTTATGATCACCAAATTAAAATCTCACACCATCGCCGATTGGGACGCGATGCCGTACCGCGAGGGCTATCGCTACGAAATAATAGAAGGAGAACTGTTTGTGTCCTGCTCACCAGGCCTCACACATCAAATAGTTTCGGACAACCTCAATTTCCTCATCAGGAGCTATTTGCAATCAAATCCGATTGGAAGGGTTGTCAGTACACCGGGATTAATTCTGAGCGACTTAAGCGGAGTGATTCCGGATCTAGTGTTTTTCGCCAACGAACAACGTGATTCGATCATTACCGGCGAGCGTCTAACTGGACCTCCCGCGCTCGTGATTGAAATCGGCTCACCTGGTTACGCGAATATTAAACGCGACCGAGTAGCGAAGCTTCGGCTATACACCAAGCATGGTGTACCTGAGTATTGGATTATTGATCCACAGAACTCGACGATAGAACGTTACGTGGATGATGGTTCTTCGTTGTCGCTGGCTGAAACTCTGCGAGAAACAGACAGTCTGGTGACTGCTGCTCTACCCGGGTTCTCGTGTGACGTGAGGGAAATCTTTAGACAATTCTAAGAACATGAAACTTATCACTGCAACGATTCTAACGATGGCACTACTCTCCACCACGTTGACGGGACAGAAGCCAAACGGCGGCAATTCAGATCTCGCGCGCAAGATCGCGCGCTTTGCGCCGACGACTTTGACGGCTGACACTTCGAAACTCACGGCAAAAGATCGTCAGGCGCTCGACAAGATCATCGCCGCAGCAAAGCTGCTCGATCCGTTGTTCCTGCGACAGGTTTGGAGCGGCAACGATGCGCTCGAGAAAAAACTGCTCGCCGACAAGTCAGCCGCTGCACGTGAGCGCCTGCATTATTTCTACATCAACGATGGACCATGGTCTCGTCTCGACAACAACGAGCCATTTGTCGAAGACGTGCCGCACGGAAAGCCTGCGAACGCAAACTACTACCCCGACGACATGTCGAAAGACGAGTTTAATTCGTGGCTTCAGGGTCTCTCGGAAGCGGATAAACAAAAAGCTACCGGCTTCTTTTATCTGATTCGACGTGGACCAGACCGGAAACTGACGATCGTTCCTTACAGCGAAGCTTACAAAGAATCTCTCGCGCCTGCTGCGGCCTTGTTGCGTGAAGCCGCAGCACTCACGACCAACACCACGCTCAAAAATTTTCTCAACAAGCGTGCGGATGCCTTCGGCTCTGACGATTACTACGAGAGCGACGTCGCATGGATGGATCTCGACTCGCCTATCGACCTCACTATTGGCCCATACGAAACCTACGAAGACGAACTGTTCAGTTACAAAGCCGCGTTCGAAGCTTACGTGACTTTGCGCGACGACGCCGAGACCGCAAAACTCTCGAAGTTCAGCGGTCATTTGCAGGAACTCGAAAACAATCTCCCGATGGATCCGAGTTACCGGAATCCGAAACTCGGCGCTGCTTCGCCGATTCGAGTTGTGAACGAAGTCTTCGGCTCGGGCGAGGGCAACAGCGGTGTGCAAACGGCCGCCTTCAACCTGCCGAATGATGAGCGCGTCGTTAAGGAAAAAGGTTCGAAGCGCGTGATGTTGAAGAACGTGCAGGACGCCAAGTTTAATAAGACGCTGATTCCGATCTCGAAAGTCGTTCTGGATCCTTCAGAGCAGTCCGCGCTCGCGTTCGACTCTTTCTTCACTCACATACTCTGTCACGAGTTGATGCACGGACTCGGACCACACAACATCCCTGTTGGCGATCAGGAAACCACCGTGCGCAAGCAGTTGAAGGAGCTTTATTCCTCGATTGAAGAAGCCAAGGCCGACATGACCGGACTGTGGGCGCTCCAGTATATGATCGATCACGGCATCATCGACAAGAGCATGGAGCGGACGCTTTACACGACTTACCTCGCCAGCATGTTTCGTTCAGTTCGTTTCGGGATTACCGAAGCACACGGGCGTGGCGTGGCGATGCAGTTCAACTATCTCACTGACGAGGGAGCGATTAAGTTCGACGAGGGTAAAGGCACGTTCAGCGTCGATCACGCGAAGATCAAAGCCGGCGTGACGAAGCTTACACACGACTTGCTCACGCTCGAAGCTGAGGGATCGTACGACAAAGCCAAAGCGATTCTGGACAAGTACGCGGTGATCAGGCCGCCAATGCAGCAAGCGCTCGACAGGCTGAAGGATGTGCCGGTCGATATCGAGCCAATATTCCCATTGGCGAAATAGGTCCCTATTTAAATTGTTTCCGAAAGAAGGTCGCGATCTTCCAGGCGTCGATCGCTTTCCAGGGTAGCTCGCCCGTGGTGTAATGGCCGCAAGGAAGAAAAACAACATCGAGCGGCAATTTGTGCCGGCGTGCTTCCGCAATCGCCGCGTGTGAAAGATCGAGTGGAAAGGTGAGATCATAACGCGCGATGATGAAACGTATCCGTCGATGACCCATCTGCGCTACGCGAGGCATGAAAGGCATCGGGCTGATCGGCGCCCAGTATTCTCGCAATTCATCCAGCGTTACCTTGTCTTCAAAACTCGCCCGCACGTGTGCTGTCGAGATTCCGTTCCAGACCACATCCGCGAAATAACCCGACACGTGATTAAACGCGCCCGCCCTGAGATCCGGTTCGTGAGCAAAAGTCAGAAACGCAACACACGAACCAATACTCGTGCCGAGAATGCCGACGCGTTCGTATCCTTCAGACTTCAACCAGCGCACCGCCGCCCGCGTATCCAACACTGCCTGCCTGATAGATTGAATCGTGCGACCGATATTCGCGCTGACGAGATGATCGGCGCGCTCGATCTCCGCCGGTTTACGTTGGAGATGGTAAGGCAGCGTTAGGC
>Ga0126311_10000767_pt1 | contig 14875 bp, 13 predicted proteins | sample Plot61_FD_92539 | JGI IMG/M metagenome (GOLD analysis project Ga0126311, IMG submission 92539) | Serpentine soil microbial communities from UC McLaughlin Reserve, CA, USA - Plot61 | ecosystem: Environmental > Terrestrial > Soil > Grasslands | place: USA: UC McLaughlin Reserve, Lake County...
AAACGCATGGTATCATGCGACTGATCACAAAGTCAGGATCCCGATATGCCTGAGACTGCGGCCGTCGGTGCGGGCGCCGCGCCCGGCGCCCCCGAGCGCACTGCGGCCCGGCCCGCCGCCCTCCCGGCCCGGCTCTACCGCGACCCCGAAGTGGTCGAGCTCGAGCTCGAGCGCGTCTTCGAGCGCAGCTGGCAGTTCGCGGCCCACGTCTCCGCTCTGCCTGAGCCCGGCAGCTACCTGACCGCCACGGCCGGCCGCCAGCCGGTCCTCGTCCTGCGCGACCAGGACGGCACCCTGCGCGCCTTTCGCAACGTCTGCCGCCATCGCGGCTCCCGCCTCCTCGCGGGTGAGGGTCAGTGCGGGAAGGCGATCCGCTGCCGCTATCACGGCTGGACCTACCGCCTCGACGGGGAGCTGATCGGCGTCCCCGAGGCGCGCTCGATTCCCGACCTTGACAAGTCGGCCCTCGGCCTCTTTCCGGTCCGGGTCGAGACGCTGGCCGGCCTGGTCTTCGTGAACCTCGACGTCCACGCCCGGCCGCTCGCCGAGCAGGTGGCCGGGCTCCCCGAGCGGCTCGCCGAGTACGGCATCGAGGGCCTCGTTGCGCACCGGCCCCTGGACGGCACCCAGCCGGCCAACTGGAAGATCGTCGCCGACAACTACCTCGAGGGCTACCACGTGCCGATCGCCCATCCCGGGCTGATGCGGCTCTACGACTACAAGAGCTACAGCGTCGACCTCCACGACGGCTACGCCTGGTTCGACGCGCCGCTGCGCGACAAGCCCTCGGGCAACCTGATGGAGCGCGCCTACCAGCGCCTCGTCTCGCCGATGCCCGGCCTCGGCGAGGAGCACCGGCGCCTGTGGCGTTACATCTACATCTATCCCAACACCGCGATCGACCTCTACCCCGACCAGGTCTGGGTGTGGAAGCTCGACTCCGACGGCCCGCTGCAGACGCGCGACACCGCGATGCTCTACCGCCACCCCGACGCGTCGGTGCGGACGCGGCTCGCCCAGTTCTTCAACCGCAAGGTCAACGAGCTGGTGGGCGAGGAGGACCAGGACCTCGTAGCCAACGTCCAGGCCGGCCTCGAGAGTCGCGGCTGGGAGCCGGGCCCGCTGGCGGGGGCCGAGGCCGCCGTCGGCTGGTTCGCCGACAAGATCCGCGCCGACCTGGGCGCCGCGGCGTGACCGAGGCGGCCGTAGCCGACGGTGCCCGCGAGCGCATCCTCGCCGCCGCCGTCGAGCGCATCGCCTCCGACGGCATCGACGACGTTCGGATCGCCCGCATCGCCATGGACGCCGGCGTCTCGACCTCGCTCGTCCACTACCACTTCGAGACCCGCGAGGCCCTGCTCGAGCAGGCGCTCGAGTACTCCTTCGAGCTGGCCGGTGACGTCCGCATCGGCGACGAGGAGGGCGCCGCCCCCACCCACACCCGCCGCCTCGCCGCGATGGTCGACCAGTGCCTGCCCTACCCGGGCGAGCTCGAACGCGACTGGATCCTCTGGGTCGAGCTGTGGCTGCGCGCTGTGCGCCACGCCGAGCTGCGCCCCACCGCGGCGCGCCTGTACGCGCGCATGCGCCGCTGGTTCGCGGAGGCGATCGCCGCCGGCGCCGCGGCCGGCGAGTTCGACAAGGGCGCCGACCCGCAGCGAACGGCCGACCGGGTGCTGGCCTTGTGCGACGGCTTCGGCGTGCGCGCGCTGCTCGGCGACGTCCCGATCGAGCGGGCCCGCGAGGAGGTCTGGGCGCTGATCGCCGAGCAGCTCGGGGTTGACCCGGCGCCACCGCCGGGTTAGGTTTCCTGAACGGTCATTCAACTTACCCGAGAGGGAGAGGCGCCCAGCTCATGAGCCCGCGTCCCAGGCTTGATCATGTTCGCCGCCCGGCGATCCTCGCGGCGGCCGCAGAGGTGATTCGGGAGCGCGGCCTCGAGAACACGCGCGTGGCCGACGTGGCAGAGCGGGCCGGCACCAGCGCGCCGTCGATCCTCTACTGGTTCGAGTCCAAGGGCGAGCTGCTGACGGTCGCCCTCGGCTTTGCCGAGGAGCGCTTCTACGAGGCGCTCGAGCGGGAGCTCGCCGGTATCGAGGATGCCCGCGAGCGCATGGTGCGCATCGTCGCGGGTGGCGCGGGCGAGGGTGACTACGACGCGGCCCTGTGGATGGAGTTATGGCCGCGCGCGCTGCGTGACCCCGAGCTCGCGGCGATGCGCGCCGAGCTCGACCAGCGCTGGCGACGCACGATCGCCGATGTCGTCCGCTACGGAAAGACGCGAGGAGAGTTCGAGGTCCGCGATCCGGATGGATTCGCGGCGCTGTTGTCGTCGCTACTGGACGGTCTGGCGGTGCAGATCGCACTCAAGGACACCGACGTGACCCCGCAGCGGGCACGAGAGCTCTCGCTCCGCTTCGCCGAGCGGGAGCTGGGTTGTGAGCTGCGGGCAGTCGCATGAGGGAGGGATAGATGCTGGACGGGGAACTGAACCGGCGGGAGCTGCTGCGAGGCGGCGCGGGCCTGGCCGTCGGTGTGGGGCTCGCCGGATGCGGCGTCGGTGACACCGGCGGCGGCTCGAAGGCAGCGGTCGAGAAGCCGATCAAGAAGAAGGTCGACGGCGACCTCGTCTACTTCAACTGGGCGGAGTACATCGACCCGGATCTGATCAAGGGCTTCGAGAAGCTCCACGGGGTCAAGGTGCGCGAGTCCAACTTCGACTCGATGCCGGCCATGATGTCCAAGCTGCGCGCCGGCATCGCGTACGACGTGATCTTCCCCAGCGCCGAGTTCGCCCAGCGGCTGATCTCCGGCAACAAGCTGCGGAAGATCGACCGCTCCAAGCTCGACAACACCGACCTGGTCTACTCGCAGTTCCAGGAGCCCTGGTACGACAAGGGCTCGGAGCACACCACTCCGTACACCATGTACGCGACCGGGCTGGGCTACCGCGACGACAAGGTCAGCGGGTTGACCGGCTCGTGGACGGATCTGCAGAGCGCCGACAGCGGCGGGCGCAACTTCATGCTCGATGACTTCCAGGAGGGCATCGGCATGGCCAACCTCGTCAAGGGCTACGAGCTGAACACCACCGATTCGGACGAGCTCGAGAAGTCGCTCGGCTACCTGAAGGGCGTGAAGCCGAAGCTGCGCGGGATCTCCAGCGACCCGATCACGAACATGACCAGCGGCTCGGCGTGGCTGCACCACCTCTGGAACGGCGACGTGGTCAACATCCGCAACCAGGTCGACAACCCGGAGGACTTCAAGTTCCAGAAGAACGAGGAGGGCATCCCGGTCGGCAGTGACACGTTCGCGATCCCCACGAACGCGAAGCACCCCGGCACGGCGCTCCTGTTCATCGAGTACATGCTGCAGCCGGAGATCGCAGCCCGCAACGTGGAGTGGATCGGCTACCCGATGCCGTACGAGGGCGGAGCCACCGAGGCATTCGCGGGACTCGTAAAGGACGACCCGGAGATCGAGGTCACGGTCGACGACCTGGCTAACGGGCAGCAGTTCGAGAACCTGAAGGGCGACGGACGCGTGGCGTGGGACGAGACATGGACCGAGTTCAAGGCCTCCTAGCCGCGGCGCCGGCCGGCAGATGACCGAGCAGCGCTTCGCCGCCGGTTTCCTGTTCCCCGGAGGGCTGTGGCTGCTCGCCTTCTTCCTGGTTCCGCTGGGGATCCTGCTGGCGATCTCGTTCGGCTACACCGACGACCTCGGGAACGCGCTCTACGGCTGGCATCCCGAGAACTACGAGCGGGTCTTCGACCCCGTATTCGTTCCCGTGCTGCTGCGCTCCATCGGCTTCGCGCTGGCCACCGTCGCCCTCTGCGTGCTGATCGGCTATCCGGTCGCCTACTACATCGCCGTGTTCGGCGGGCGCCGCAAGAGCGCGCTGATCGCGCTGGTCGTGCTGCCGTTCTTCGTCAACTACCTCGTGCGCACCTATGCCTGGATCGCGATCCTCGGGGACGACGGGCTGGTCAACGGCACGTTCGACACGCAGATCCGGTTCCTCAACACTCCGTGGGCCGTCATCGGCGGCCTGACGTACGGCTATCTCGCGTTCATGATCCTGCCGATCTACGCGGCACTCGATCGCATGGACCCGGCGCTGATCGAGGCGGGCAAGGATCTCTACGGGCGCCCCTGGCTGACCTTCCGCCACGTCACCTTCCCGCACACCTTCCAGGGCGTGCTCGCGGGAGCGGTGCTCGTCTTCCTGCCCGCGGTGGGTGACTTCGTGAGCGCGCAGCTGCTCGGCGGGCCGGACGAGTACATGGTCGGCAACCTGATCCAGCAGCAGTTCTTCGCCGCGGAGAACTGGCCCTTCGGCGCGGCGCTCACCACGATCATGATGCTGTTCCTGCTGGTTTGGATGGTGCTCTACCTGCGCTCGGCGGCGCGTGAAGCGCAGGAGGTGACCGCGTGAGCGTGGACGTTGCCCGGCCCTCGCCGGCGGCTCGCTCCGATGCCGTGCCGGCTCGTCGCCGTCCTCCGAAGGCGTTCGACCGGCCCCGCTTCCTGCGCCTCTTCACCGGCCTGTTCTTTGTGTTCCTATTCGCGCCGATCGTGCTGGTGGTGCTGTTCTCGTTCAACTCGAGCCGCTCGCTGCAGAACTTCGACGGGTTCAGCCTGCGCTGGTATGAGCGCTTCTTCGAGTCCGAGTCGCTGCGCTCGTCGCTGCTCGCGAGCATCGAGATCGCGCTCGTGACGATGGTCGTCGCGACGGCGCTCGGGACACTGCTCGCCTACGGGCTGGTGCGCGCCCGGACCCGCTGGTCGGGAGCGCTCAACGTCGTGATGCTGGTCCCGCTCGTGACGCCCGAGATCGTCGCGGGTGCGTCGGCGTTGCTGCTGTTCACGCAGGTCGGGTTCCAGCTCTCGCTCACTACGATCATCCTCGGCCACATCACGTTCTCGATCTCCTACGTGACGGTGGTCGTGCGCGCCCGGCTCGCGACGATCAGCCGCGAGGTCGAGGACGCCGCCCTGGACCTCGGCGCCACGCGGGTGCAGACGTTCCGGCTGGTGACACTGCCCGAGCTGTGGCCCGCGATCCTGGCCGCCGGGCTGCTCGTGTTCGCACTCAGCTTCGATGACTTCGTGATGTCGTTCTTCACCACCGGCGAATCGCCACAGCCGCTGCCGGTGCGAATCTGGTCGGCGATCCGCTTCGGGGTTACGCCCACGATCAACGCGATCGGCTCGTTCATGCTCGCAATCTCCCTGGTGACGATCGGCCTGGCGCTGCTGCTGCCCCGGCTGCTCGGCCGCAGGGAGAGCGGGATGGGCGTGCTGCTGGGGAGGGAGGGAGCATGAGCGCCATCACGTTCGAGGGTGTGACCAAGCGTTTCGGGGAGGCGACGGCGGTGCGGGAGCTCAGCCTCGACATCCGCCAGGGCGAGTTCTTCTCGCTGCTGGGCCCTTCGGGCTGCGGCAAGACCACGACGCTGCGCATGGTGGCGGGGTTCGAGCAGCCCAGCGAGGGGCGCATCCTGCTCGAGGGCGAGCCGGTCGAGACCGTGCCGCCGTACGAGCGCAACGTCAACACCGTCTTCCAGAGCTATGCGCTGTTCGAGCACCTGGACGTGGAGCGCAACGTGGCCTTCGGGCTGCAGCGGCGCAAGGTGCCCAAGGACGAGATCCAGCGCCGCGTGGCCGAGGCGCTCGAGCTGGTGCAGCTGCGCGAGCGCGGCAAGGCTCGCCCGCGCGAGCTGTCCGGCGGTCAGAAGCAGCGAGTGGCTTTGGCCCGGGCGCTCGTGAACCGCCCCGCGGTGCTCTTGCTCGACGAGCCGCTCGGCGCGCTCGACCTGAAGCTGCGCAAGCAGATGCAGCTGGAGCTGAAGAGCATCCAGCGCGAGGTCGGCATCACGTTCCTCTACGTGACGCACGACCAGGAGGAGGCGCTGGCGATGTCCGACCGGATCGCGGTGATGGAGGACGGAGTGGTCAAGCAGTGCGGCTCGCCCGAGGACATCTACGAGCACCCCGCCGGCCCGTTCGTGGCCGGCTTCATCGGTGTCTCGAACCTGCTCGGCGGCGTCGCGGAGAACGGCGGCGTGCGGCTCGCGTCCGGCGTGCTCTGCTCGGCTGACGTTCCGGGCGACTGCGCGCAGGGAAGCGAGGTCCACCTGTCCGTGCGCCCGGAGAAGATCTGGATCGACGACCTGGAGCCCGGCATGTCCTCGGTCGAGGGCACGATCGTCGAGCGCGTCTACGTCGGCACCACGACCCAGGTCATCGTCGAGCTGGCGCCGGGTGAGCGCCTCGTGGCGCTCGAGCAGAACACTTCACGCGCGCGCGCCGACGACCGCTGGGAGATCGGCGAGCGGGTGCGGGTTGGATGGCACCCCGAGCATTCGCTCGTGCTGCGCTAGTAGCTGTAGCTGCGCCCGCCGTCGTCCGCGCCGGAGCTCGAGTCGGCCGTCCCCTCGGCGTGCCACGTGAACCGGCGGCCGTCGAAGCTGTCGGTCAGGCCGTCGCCGGTCGCCTTGCCGGCTTCGGTGTCCTCGGCGAACCGGTAGAGCGGGCGGCCGCCGAGTGTCACCTGGCGTGAGCCGTCGGGGCGCTTGAGCGTGCCCAGCTCGCCGGACACGCCGTCGCCGGCGGTCGGGCGGCCGGACCCCGGCGCCGCGAGCGGCAGCCAGATCTCGGTGCAGGAGGCGGTGCAGGCGACCTTGCCGCTGCGCTCCTGCTCGGAGGTGTAGAGGGCGGCGCCGGATGAGTCCACGAGCAGGCCGTCGTCGAGGGACACGGTGGTCGAGGCGGAGCTCGCCGCGGCGGCGCCGTCGTCGTTGCCGCCGCCGCAGGCGGCTAGGAGGAGTGCGGCGCTGAGGGCGAGGCAGGTGAGCGTGAGCTTCATGCCGGGTTGTACGCCCGGCGCGCGCCGCGGGATCGATCGCGCTAGATCGACACCCCTGCCGCAAGCGAGAGCCCGGCGCCTGCCGCGGGCAGCGCCGCAACGCAGGCCACGGCCCCCGCCAGGCCGAACGGCTCGGTAAGCCCCGCCACGGCGGCCGTGCCGAGCGCGCCGCCGATCAGGAAGATGAGGATGAAGACGCCGGTGGCGATGCTGCGGACCTCTGGTTCGAGCACCAGCGGCACCCGGTCGACGAGCGCGACCTGAGCCGACATGAATCCGACCAGCGACATCCCGAGCCCGAGCGTGGTGGGCACGGGCGCGCCGTCCGCCGCGCCCGCCACCAGCAGCCCGGCCGCGCTGACGAGCGCGAGCGCGGCGGTCAGCCGGAACGGGTCGCGCTTGACGATCAGGTGGCCCACGCCGCGCGCCGTCAGCGCGCCCATGACCGCGGCCGGCAGCAGCACCAGCCCGAGCTGGGTCGGCGTCCAGTCGTGGTCCTGGAGCAGCAGCAACGGCGCCGCGAACAGCATCGCCAGGTAGGCGCCGAACAGAGTCAGGGCGGCCAGCGCGCCGAGCACGTAGCGCCGCGAGCGCACCACAGCTGCGGGAATGAAGCCCCCCGGCAGCCGGCTGATCCGGCGGGCGAGCAGCGCGGCCGCCACGCAGGCGACCGCGGCCAGTGCGAGCAGGACCCAGGTCGCGAAGTCGATGCTCGGCGTCTCGAGCAGCAGCACGACGCTGGAGGCGAGCACCACGACGAGTGCGGCGCCCACGCCGTCGAGGCGACCGACCCCCGCGCCGCTCCTCGACGCCAGATGCAGCGCGCCGGCGGTTGCCGGCAGGGTCAGCGCCGGGACCGCCACGACGGCGCGCCACGAGAGCCCGTCGGTGAGCAGGCCGCCGATCAGGGAGCCCGAGCCGGACAGGATCGCGAGCACCGCGCTGATGACACCGACCGCCTTGCCGCGGTCGGCGTGATCGAACAGCGCCGCCGCGATGGCAAAGCCGGCCACCGGCGACGCGCCGACGCCGGCGCCCTGCAGCATGCGCCCGGCGAGCAACGGCGCGAACGACTGGCTCGTGACTGTGAGCAGCGTTCCCGCCGCGATGAGCGCGCCGCCGACGATCAGGATCCTGTGCGTCCCGCGCATGTCCGCGAGGCGCCCGAACAGCGCCACCGAGGTGGCCTGGGCCAGCACGTAGCCGGCGAGCACCCACGCCGCCTCCGGGTGGGAGAGGCCGAGGTCGCCCGAGATCGTCGGGAGCGCCACGGCCGTCGTCGATACGCCGAGTGCCGACGGCGCGATCAGCAGCCCCAGCAGCACCGCCGTGGGCGTGACGCTCCTAGGCGCGGGCGGCAATTCTTCGCTTCAGCGAGCGGCGCTCTCTCAGGATCCGCTGCGCCGCGTTGTGCCCGCTGGCCGCCATCACGCCGCCCCCCGGATGCGTACCCGCCCCGCACAGGTAGAGCCCGTCCACCGGCGTAGCGTACTGAGCGAGCAGCGGCGACGGACGCATGAAGGCCATCTGGTCGAGGCCCTGCTCGCCCTGGAAGATCGAGCCGCCGGTCAGGCCGAAGATCCGCTCCAGATCCGGCGGCGCGAGCACCTCGTAGTGCACGATCGCGTCGTTCACGTTGGGCGCGTGCTCGGCGACGATGTCGAGGCAGCGGAGCGCGTAGGCCTCACGCGCGCCGTCCGGCCAGTCGTCCTCGCTGTGGGGGCCGTACTGGGTGAACAGCGTCATCACCGTGGTGCCGTCGTCGGTGAGGGACGGGTCGACCGTGGTCGGCACCTCGACCTCGACGTACGGGCGCTTGGCGGGCTTGCCCCGCACGGCGTGCTGCCAGGCGCGCTCGAGATAGTCGATGGAGGGGCAGAGGGCGAGCCCGGTGCGGAGCAACCGATCGTCAGAGAACCGCGGCGCCTCGGACAGCACGCAATTGACCTTCACGGATCCGCCGCGGCTGCGGTAGCGGCGCATGTCGTCGGCCACCTCGTCCGGGAACTGCTCAGCACCCACGAGGTCGAGGACGGTCGTCTTCGGGTGCGCCCCCGACGCGACCAAGCGCGTCGTGAGCTGCTCTCCGCTGTCGAGCGTAACGCCGCTCACGCGCCCGCCGCTGACGTCTATCGACCGCACGGCCGCGCCGGTGCGGATTGTCGCGCCGGCGGCCTCCGCGCTGCGCGCCAGCGCCTGGCTGATGCCGCCCATGCCTCCCCTTACGTGACCCCATAGGCCGCCGACGCCATTGAGCTCGCCGAGCGCGTGGTGCAGCAGGTTGTAGGCGGTACCGGGCGTGCGCGGTCCGGCCCACACGCCGACCACGCCCGTCGACGCCCACGTCCCCTTGATCACGTCGCTCTCGAACCACTCGTCGAGGAGATCGCCGACGGACATCGTCATCACGCGGAACAGCTCGTGCAGATCGCGGCGCTTCAACCCCGCTGCGCGAGCGGCCTCGCGCAGCAGCGAGGCGACATCGCCGGGGCGCTTGGAGCCGATCGCGGGCGGCGGGCGCAATAGCAGCGGCCGCAGGAACGTCGCGCAGCGCTCGAGTAGCGCCTCGAAGCGCGGGTACGCGTCCGCGTCGCGCTTCGAGTGCGCGGCGATCGAGGCGTGCGTAGCGGCGGCGTCGTTGTGAAAAAGGATCGGCCGGCCGTCGGGAGCGATCGTGCCGAACGCCGGGTCGAGCGGGATCGCCTCGTAGCCGAAGTCGTGCAGGCGCAGGTCCTTGACGACCTTGGGCTGGAGCATCGATACGACGTACGAGGCGCGCGACACGCGGTGGCCCGGCCAGACCTCCTCGGTCACGCAGGCGCCGCCGACGACGTCGCGGCGTTCGAGCACGCACACGCGCAGCCCGGCGTGGGCGAGATAGGCGGCGCAGGTCAGCCCGTTGTGGCCGCCGCCGACGACGATCGCGTCGTAGGTCACGCGGTCACGCGCATTCGCTCGCCGGCCTCTTCGAGCACGGCGGCGAGCGTGGATGCGATGAACTCGAACTCCTCGGGTCCCGCCACGAGCGGCGGTGAGATCTGGACGACGGGGTCGCCGCGATCGTCGGCGCGGCAGATCAGGCCGCGCTTGAAGAGCTCGGGGGAGACGAAGCCGCGCAGCAGCTCGTCGCACTCCTCGTCGTCGAAGCTCGTGCGCTCCTGTTTGTCCTTGACCAGCTCGAGCGCGTAGAAGTAGCCACAGCCGCGCACGTCGCCGACGATCGGCAGCTCGAGCAGTCGCTCCAGGGTGGCGCGGAAGATCGGCTCGTTCTGGCGCACACGGTCGGGGATGCGCTCGCGCCGCATGATCTCGATGTTCTTGAGGGCGACCGCCGCCTGAACCGGATGGCCGCCGAAGGTCACGCCGTGGGTGTACATGGCGCCCGGCTCCGTGAACGGGTCCATCACGCGCTCGCTCGCGATCAGCGCGCCGATGGCGGCGTAGGCGGAGGAGAGGCCCTTGGCCGACGTGATCAGGTCGGGACGGATGTCGAAGCGCTCTGAGGCGAACCAGTGGCCGGTGCGACCGAAGCCGGTGATCACCTCGTCGGCGCAGAGCAGGATGCCGTGCTCGTCGCAGATCGCGCGCACCCCCTCGAAGTACCCGGCCGGCGGCATGAACGAGCCGCCCGCGTTCTGCACCGGCTCCATGATCACCATGGCCACCGTGTCCGGGCCGGCCTGGACGATCGTGGCCTCGAGATCGTCGAGCAGGAAGCGCGTGAACTCGGCTTCGGTCTCCTCGGGCGGCCGGTGGAATCGGTTCGTGTTGGCCACGTGGAGGACGTCGGGCACGAGCGGCTCGAAGGGGGTGCGCAGCTCGGTGCAGCCGGTGATCGAGAGCGCCCCCATGGTGGTGCCGTGATAGGCGACCCGCCGCGCGATCGCCTTCCAGCGCCGCTCGCCGCGCGCGGCGTGGTACTGGCGGGCGAGCTTCCAGGCGGCCTCGACGGCCTCTGAGCCGCCGGAGACGAAGAACGCCCGGTTGAGGTCGCCCGGGGCGAGGGCGGCCAGCTCCGCGGCGAGCTCGATCGAGCGCGGGTGGGCGAAGGTCCAGTTGATCGCGAACGGCAGCTCGCGCATCTGCGCGGCGGCTGCCTCGCCCATCTCCTCGCCATAGCCGTAGCCGATGTTCACGCAGAAGAGGCCGGCGAGCGCGTCGAGGTAGCGCCGGCCGCCGAGGTCCTCGAGGTAGCAACCGTCGCCCTTGACGATCACCTGAAGGTCCTCGGGCCGCTCGTACCCGCCCATCTCGGTGAAGTGCAGCCAGAGGTGGTCGAGGGCGGAGCGCCCGAGGTCGGACTGGTCCGCCGCCGCCTGATCTGGCGCCGCCATGCTCGCCATCCTATCGTGCGACTGACTACAAAGTTAGAAGGCCCCGGCGGGGTCTTGGCGACCTGGCGGGGTCCGTGGCGGCGTGTGGGCCCTACTACTCGCGGATATAGCGAATACCGGGGCCCACACTCGCGAAGGCGGCCTCCGGTTAGGCTGGCCGAATGCCGAGCAAGGCCCGAGCCGCCCTGGTTGCCGCCGTTCTCGCCGGAAGCGCGACCGCCGCGCTCGCGCAGGACGCGGCGGCCGCGGCCCCACAAATCCACGCCCACCGCGGCGGCACCGTCGTCAACGGCAAGCCCACCTACGCCGAGGAGAGCCTCGACGCATACCGCAACGCGGCGAAGAACGGCTTCGTGTTCGAGGTCGACGCGAAGCTCACCAAGGACGGCGTCCCGGTCGCCATCCACGACGCCACGGTCGACCGCACCACGGCCTGCACCGGCGAGGTGCGCTCGTTCACGCTCGCCGCGCTGCGCCGCTGCAAGCCGGACGTGCTCGGCAGCCCGGGCGGCGGGCTGCGCACACGGACGGTCAAGCCGCGCGGCTCGATCCCCACCATCGCCGAGGTGCTCGAGCTGGCCCGCCTCACCGGATCGGCCGTCAACCTCGAGATCAAGAACGTCCCGACCGATCCTGACTACGACGCCACCTCCGCCTACGCCAACCGCGTGATGGACGTGGTGCGCGCCTCTGGCCTGCCGCGCTCCCAGCTCCTGATCCAGAGCTTCATCCCGGCCAACCTCGACGTCGCCAAGCGGCGCCTGCCGCGCGTGCCGACCAGCTTGTTGACGCTCAGCTCGGGCCAGCCCGTGATCGACCTCGCCAACGACGGCGGTTATACCTGGCTGTCGCCGCAGTGGCCCGTCGAGCCGGGCTTCGTCGCGGATTCCCATCGCGCCCGGCACCGGGTCGCGCCGTACACGCTCAACGACCGCGCTCAGGTCAAGGCCGCGGGCCGCGCAGGAGTCGACGCGGTGATCACGGACGACCCGCTGATGGCCGCCGGCGCACTCGGGCTTCGCCCGGCCACGACGCTGAGGGCCAAGCTGACCCGCCGCGGGGCCAGGGTTGAGGTGACCGGCCGCCTGGTCGCCGCGCGGCGCAGGGACTGCAAGGGCTTCGTCAGGCTGCGCGTGCTCGGCGCCAACCGCACCCTGCACGCTCGCAAGACGACGCTCGCCCGGGACTGCGGCTACGACGTCTCCGTCTCGGTACCGCGCGGCGCCCCGGCCCGCCTGCTCGCCACCATCGGCTTCGGCGGGAACGCCCGGCTGCTTCCGCTTCTCGTCGGCCCCTGGCCTGTGCCGCTGGAACTGCCGCTGGCGGTGCCCCACGGCTGAGGCCGGCTCCGCGGGCTCCTAGGGCCGAGTGGCCCAGGCGGTGGGGACATCGGCGCCACCTTCGTGCGACAGGCGCCCCTCAAACGACGCTCGCGTGGGCCTTGTGACGATCCCCCCGACGAGCAACGCCTCGCCCTTGGTGAAGGAGGGCGCCTCCGCCAGCAGCGGCGGCGGGACGAAAGAGAACGTGGCGGCCAGGCGCTCGACGTCTGCCGCGCCGTTGAGGCGCAGCAACATGAGGTTGTCGCACTGGCTGAGCGCGTTTGGCTCGAGCTTGTCGGGGCGCTGAGTCACGAGCAGCAGGTAGAGCCCGTACTTGCGACCTTCGCCGCCGATCCGCACGACCTGGTCGCGGCCCTCGCGCTGGAGGCGCAGGGTGGGCACGCTCGGGCAGATGTTGTGGGCTTCGTCGATCACCACGAGGGCGGGGTTGCGCTGCGCACGCTCGCGCCAAAGCCGGGTGAGGACGGCCCCCGCGACTACCGCCTGCTCCTCCCCGGTGTCCACGCTGGAGAGGTCGATCACGACCGCGCGCTCGTCGCCGCTTACGGCATCGAGCACCGACGGCTCCTCGCCACCTGCCCAGATGTCCCAGTTGCAGATGCCCAGGTTGTCGATCCGCAGAGCCAACTCCCGCGCCGGGCCCGACAGGTCCTTCAAGGCGGCGGCGCGCACCTCGCTCAGCGAGCCTCTGCCCTCGGCGAGGCGGACGAACGCGCTGTACTCATCCCGGTCCGCCAGTGGGTCCAGCCCAAGTACCTCCGCCCGCACCTCCGGCGAGAGCTCGCCGAAGCGCACCTTGAGCGGCTCATACCCCTTGGAGAACACCTTCACCCCGCTCGCGACCGCCCGGTAGCGCCCGATCAGGTCGCGGAGCTCGGCGCGGCGGAGCGGCTCCGAGCGGGAGCGGTTCACGTCCGAGCCCGTGCGGACCGCGCCCAGGCCGACGTAGTCACCGTTGGGGTCGAGGATCACGAGCCGGAGGTCGGTCTCGAGGAGCAGCCGCTCGAGGACGACACCGAGAGCGAAGGTCTTGCCGGCCCCGCTCTGGCCACAAAGGAACGTGTGCCGTGCGAATCCCTCGGCACGCAGGCTGGCGCGCCCGGCGCCATCGACCTGGCGGCCGATGTCGAGCAGCGTGGCGCCGGACTCGAGCCGGTCGAGCCAGGCGGCCGCCAGCTCCGGCGGGGCTGCCTCGAGCTCGGCCTCTCGGAACGAGTCGTCGGCTTGGGCGGGGACCAGTTCGCCCCCGTCGATGCGCGCAAGCAGCTCTCCGGCGCCCTCCAGCAACCGGATCGGCACCGCGACCTGGGCCTCGGTAACGCTGCCGGCTTCCGAGGACGCCTTCGACTCGAGCTCGAGCTTCCAGCTCGGTCCCGGCCGCTCGGCGACCACCCGCTCCAGGACCTGGCCCAGGTAGCGCGGCCCCTCCGAGGAGCTCAGGACCGCGTAGCCGCCGCTTCGCACGTCGAGCGTCAGGGGCGCCTGGAAGCTGAAGCGCCGGCCGCCGGCGGACCAGGCGAGTGGGACGACCTGCGAGGCACTGCGCAGCGCGCGCCGCATCTCGGCTGAGTCAGCCGGTGCGAGCAGGTCGAGCTCTCCCGGCGCTGCCGTCACACCTGGAGGCTCGACGCGGGCCGGTTCTGCCGCAAGGACGTGCGCCTGTGTCCGCGGGTGGGGCCAACACGCCTCCGGACGACCCGGGGCCCGCATACCGGCGGGCCCCGGGAACTCGATCAGGTCCGGCCTAGGCCTCGGCCGGCCTCGGGTCGGGCCGGACGGCCGGGTGCTCCGAGCTGCCCTCGCGGTGCGGCTCCGGCGAGCCCTCGAGTGCGGGACCCTTCGGGATCCACTCGAGCCAGCTCGGCAGGTACCAGTTCCACTTGCCGAGCAGCGTCATCGTCGCCGGCAGGATCACGCCGCGCACCAGCGTGGCGTCGATCAGGACCGCTGTCGCGAGGCCCACACCGAACTGCTTCATGTCGATGAACTGGAGCGTCGCGAAGATCCCGAACACTCCGACCATCACCATCGCAGCCGCCGTCACGACGCTGGCCGTCGACTTGATGCCGTGGCTCACCGCGCTGTTGGTCGGCTCGCCGCGGTCCACCGCCTCCTTGATCCGGCTCAGGATGAACACGTGGTAGTCCATCGAGAGGCCGAACAGGATCACGAACAGCATCAGCGGGAACCAGGACGACACGGCCCCGGTCGAGTCGAAGTTCAGGAGGCCCTCGAAGTGGCCGTCCTGGAACACGTAGGTGACGATGCCCATCGCCGCGGCGACGGACAGCACGTTCAGCAGGATCGCCTTGATCGGGATGACG
>Ga0126311_10000769_pt1 | contig 14820 bp, 8 predicted proteins | sample Plot61_FD_92539 | JGI IMG/M metagenome (GOLD analysis project Ga0126311, IMG submission 92539) | Serpentine soil microbial communities from UC McLaughlin Reserve, CA, USA - Plot61 | ecosystem: Environmental > Terrestrial > Soil > Grasslands | place: USA: UC McLaughlin Reserve, Lake County...
ACGCCGCCGGCCGGGCCCGCCCCCGGTGTTGGACCCTCATGGCCCCCCGCGATAAAATCCGCCTCCGCTTCAAGAAGGCCGGCGACCTGCGCCTCGTCAGCCACCACGACCTCATGCGCTGCTTCGAGCGCATGCTCCGCCGCGCGGACCTCCCCTTCAAGTCCACCGCTGGCTTCCACCCCGGTCCCCGCGTCGTCTTCACGCAGGCGCTGCCGCTCGGCGTCGGGGAAGGTAATGCGGCCTCCGGTGGCGGGCTCGCTCGTCCAGCGGTAGGTGCCTGCGGCGTCGTAGACGGTAACCCGCCGGGGCTCGCCGTCCGACGCCGGAAAGACGAGATCGGCCGGGGGGGCCTCCAACCGCCCCATGGGGCTCCAAAGGCCGGCCACCTCGCCGCTGCCGCGGGTGGCTTCAGAGTCGGCTGCCGGGGGCGCGGCGGTCCGGGTGGGTTGCAGCAGCGCGAAGCCGAGGAGACAGGCGGCGAGCGTCGCGGCGAGCGCGAGCGCGGGTCCGCGGGAAGAGGTTTGCCGGCGGGGTGCGGCGGCGACATCGAGTCGGTTGAAGCGTTCCCAGGCCGCGTCGAGACCGGCCTGTGGGACCGGCTCCGGGTGGTCGAAGGCCTCCTGGCGGGCCAGCTCCGCGGAGCACCGGGCGCAACCGGCGGCATGGGCGAGGTGGCGCTCGGCCTCGGCACGGCGCGGGCCGCGGCGGGCCATGTAGAGCTGCTCGGGAGTCGGATGCCGGTCGTCCATGGCTCTAGCTCAGAAGCTCCCTCAGACGGCGTCGGGCATTCCAGATCTGCACCTTCACCGTCGGCATGGCGAGGGACAGGCGCCGGGAGATCTCTTCATACGAGAGCCCCTGGTCCACATAGAGCAGCAGGCACTCGCGCATCCGCGCCGGCAGCCGGCCCAGAGCATCCACTGTCTGCCGCAGCTCCTGGCGGCCAGAGGCCAGCACCTCCGCGGAGGGACTGTGATCGGCCAGGCTCTCCTCCACCGGCTCGGCTCCCGCGGCCCCCCGGCCGCGGCGGCGCCATTCGTCCCGCGCGACGTTCCGGGCGATTGTATAGACCCAGGCGTCGAAATCGCCATCCCCCCGGAACTGCTCGCGGGATTGACAGACGATCCACAACGCCGACTGGCTGAGGTCCTCGGCGTCGGCCGCCTGGAACCCGCAGCTCCGGAAGTAGCTCCGGAGGCGGGGAAAGAATTCGGCGAAGATACTGCGGAACTCTCCGCTCTTCTCGGTCGTCCTGGTCTCGGTCGGAGGCATCGCACAGTGAATGACTGGCGCCAGAAAAACATTTCGGACGCTTTTCACTGAGCACCCAATCGAAAAATCGATCTAATACCACCGCCCCCATCGATCGTCTCTCTCTATGAAACACACGCGGCACCGCCATGGTGGCGGCGTCCTGTTCAGCACCTTTTCCTTCGACAGGAGTCTCTCTGTGAAGATACGTCCGATTGCCGCAACAGCTCTCGCCATCGGCCTGGCCGCCATCATGATCCCGGCCCTGGCGGGCGCGGACCACTACGGCCCCGTGCTCAAATTTCCCCGCTGGGTCCCTCTGGGTCCGGCTCTGATTCATGACGGCCAGGCCGGCTCCGGCCGTGCGCCGGTGACCGGACGGGTCACCGTGATCGCTCCCAATCCCATGAATCTCATGGGGGACGTCTGGATCGGCGCGGCCAGTGGCGGCGTCTGGCATGGCTCGGTCTCGCCGGCCTCCGGCTGGACGCCGATGAAGGACGACGCTCCCTCTCTCGCGGTCGGCGCCCTGGCCCTCGACACGTGCACCATCACCCGCTGCCAAACGGTCTGGGTAGGAACGGGCGAGAACGCGATCCGCCGCGACACCCAGTATGGCAAGGGCCTGCTCAAGGGCACCTGGAACGCCACCAGCAATTCCTACGAGTGGACTGTGCTCGGCGCCGACACGTTCTCCCGCGGCGCGATCACCCGGATTCTGCTCGATCCGACGACGCCGGACGGGCCTGGCAAGACCCTCTATGTCGCCTTGTCGAGCGGGCAGACCTCGAACGCCACTCAATCGACCGTGACGACCGCGCCCATGGGCGCCTACGGCATCTGGAAGTCGGTCGACGGCGGCCTGAGCTTTACCAACGTCCTCGACCTGGGTGCTCCGGCGACCGATCTCGAAATGGACCCGCAGAACCCGCAGGTTCTCTTCGCCGGGCTGCGCGGTCAGGGGATCTACCGCTCGACCGACGGCGGCACCAACTGGCTGCCGATCCACAACGGGATCTCCGTGCAGTTCATCGGGAGCGGCGCCGACTGGCCGGAGATCGCCGTGCACCGCACGCCGGCCATGCCCGAGCCGCTCCTTTATACAGTCCTCGGTCCCTGTCCTCACCCGCACGAGAAGGGCGACAACTTCTTCTGCTCCCCGGCCGTCTACAAGTCGGCCAACGGCGGGACCTCCTGGACCCTGGTCCACGCCTATGAGCTGCTGCCGCCCGGCTATGGACAGCCGATCTCGAGCCTGGCCTCCTACACACACGCCCTGACGATTCATCCGCAAGACCCGGACATCCTCTGGTACGGCGGCATCGGCCTCTACCGCTCGCAGAACGGAGGCAAGGACTGGGCCCAGGTGGGTCACACGTCGCTCCACCCGGACCATCATCAGATCGTGGTCTTCCCGTCGGACCAGACGAGCACGGGCATCCTGGCCTATGACGCGAACGACGGCGGCTTCTACGTCGGGGACGGCGAGGAGGAATGGGACGGCAACCTGCAGCTCGGCCTCGCGGTGACGCAATTCCAGTCGGTCGCGGCCTCGCCGCTGGTCGATCACATCATCGCCGGCGCCCAGGACAACGGCACGAACGTCTTCCAGGGCACCGACGTCTGGGAGCACGTGGACGACGGCGACGCGTCCTCGACCCTGATGGACCTGGACAATGGCGACATCCTCTACGACGTCTCCGTGGGCGTCGATCCGGAGCGCTGCATCGGCCCCGGCTTCTGCAAGTCCGGATGGCCCAACATCCACGACAACCTCCCCTCGGTGACCAGCCCGGACGTCTCCTGGTATCCGCCCCTGGTCCAGGACCCTTCGGACCAGGACGGGCAGCACCCGCTCTATTTCGCCACCAACCAGCTCTTCCGGAGCTTGGCCGATGGAAAAGACTGGACGCAGATCACCCCCGGCGCGCCCCTCGGCGGGACTGCTCAGATGGCCGAGCTGAACGGCGCCAAGAACCCGATCACGGCCGTCGCCGTGGCGCCGTCGAACCCTGCGCGGATCTATCTCGGCTTCTACGACGGCCAGGTCTTCACCACCGAGAACGGCCAGACCGCGAGCCCGGTCTGGAAGAAGATCGACGTCACGCCATTGCCGGACCGTCCGGTCACCTCGATCGCGGTCCATCCCACCGACGAGAAGCACGCTCTCGTCGCGTTCACCGGCTTCGCGGATCACAGCGTGTACGCGACAACACAGGCCGGAGCTTCCTGGACGCCCTTGGACGGGAGCGACGATGGCGTGTTCGCCCAGGAGCCGGTGAATGCGCTGTTGATCGAGCCGGAGGCGCCGCACAAGATCTGGGCGGGGACCGACGCGGGCGTCTGGAGCCGGTCGGACCCACATCCCGGGAGCGCTCTCTGGGGAAAGTCGAAGGGACTGCCGAACGTGGCGGTCTATGACCTCGACGTCTCCGGCGACGGCCAGAGCCTGCTCGCCGCCACCCATGGGCGCGGCGTGTGGGAGCTGGCGTTCCGCATCTTCTCCGACTTCTACTACGACGTCTGCTGCGGCCCGACCGACTTCTACGACCCGGCCGCGTTCATCCCGGTCACCGCCTTTGGCTTCGATCCCGGAGAGAGCTGCTCGATGACGCTCCTCGAAGGCGCCCGCGAGTGCGCCACCTCGGCCGTCGACGCGGACGGAGCGGCCCTGGAGACGGACGAGCACGGTTTCCTGGTCACCACCAAGGCCGGCATGTATACGCGGCGCCCGCTCGGATGGGCCTGCTATGGCGGCTCCTGCGCGGGCGGCGTGTCCCTCGACCGGTGCGGCGTCAGCGAGATCCGCATCACCTGCGGCCGGTACTCGGTCCAGTCCGAGGTCAAAAAGCCGCGGGAGAGGGAGGATCCGCCGAGCACGCAGCTCGCCTTCCTCCCCTCCGGCCAGGAGGGCTCCTTCACGGTGTCGGCGCTGCTCAAGAAGAACGGCGGCGACTCGCGGGTGCTCTGCGAGCAGACCGTGCCGTACTCCGCCAAGGAGACGGCCGAGGAGGTGCTCGCCCGCGCCGTCAAGGTGCTCGATGGCGATGAGAAGTGCCGGGACGCGGGTGTGCGGCCGGCGCTCGCCGGCACCTCCCGCTCCGGCGAGCACGAGGACGAGACTCCGGAGCCCTTCCGGCTCCTCCTCGCGGCACCGCGCCAGACCGGCGTCCAGCTCGTGACCGAAGTCACCTCGGCGGGCCCGGGCGCCTTCTCCGTGGGCTCCTTCGGCGTCCCCTCGACCGGCAGCCACGTGGTCCCCCGGATCTCCCTGACTGGCAAGGCCGGCGGCGGCCGGGTGGCGGTGACCGAGGTCTCCCCGCTGGGCAGCTGTACCTTCGCCGTGGATACCGAAGCGGGCGATGCGGCCGAAACCGTCGCGGACCGCCTCCAGAGCGCCTTCCTCGCCCGCGAGACGGCCCCGGTCCTCCGGCTCGGCGCCGGCTGCCCCGCGCGGCAGAACCCCCGGGACGCCGAGCGCTTCGGCACGACCCTGCGCTTCCCCCTGGGCCGGCAGGTCACGGTGACGAGCACCGACCGCGGCCTCGCCTTCACGGTGGGCAGCGACCGATAGGCTTTTCCTCACCGCCAGTCGCCGGTGAGCTCGAACGCCGCCCAGTGATAGGGGTGTGCCAACGCCCCGCTGGAGCGCAGCAATCCGAGCTGCGCTTCCGCGAGGGCGGCGTCCTTGGGCTTGCCGGCGCGCAGGCCGGCGTAAAACCTTTCCATCAGCTCGGCGGTGGAACGGTCCGACACCGCCCAGAGCGAGGCGAGCACCGAGCGGGCTCCCGCGTACTGGAACGCCCGTGTGAGGCCGATCAGCCCTTCGCCCGCCGCCTCCTTCCCGAGCCCGGTCTCGCATGCCGAGAGCGTCACCAGGTCGGCGTCGATACGCACCTGCTCGAAGATCTCCCAGGCCTGGAGCAGGCCGTTCTCTCCGCCTTCGCGTCCGGGAACCGCGAGCGCCAGGGCCGAGTCGAGCGGGGAATGCACGTCGAGCAGGGCGTGGGTGGCGAAATGGAGAGCTCGCGCGGCTGCCGGCAGCCGCTTCGCTCGCTCTTCGGTCGCCAGGGCTCCGGTGTAGACCAGGGCGTCGCGGCCGTAGAGCCGCGCCAGGGCCCGCGCCTCGTCCCGGGCGGCGGGGAGCGGGGTCAAGCCCCGGCGGTAGCGCGCCAGGGGCAGCTTGCCGGAATCCCCCGCTCCAGGCGGAGCCGGACGGTAGAGCGGATCGGCGAAGACCACGAACGGACCCGCGTCCCGCCGCTCGCGGCGCCCGCGCCGGAGCTCCTCGTAGAGAGTGGCCGAAAGCACCGTATGGACGGGCCTCCAGGCGGCCACGTACGTTGCCGTGGGCCGCACGAGGGCGGAGAACGGCAGTGTGTGGATCGGCCCGTCCGGTGAGATCAGCACGCGCTCGGCCGCCTCGATCGCCGGAGCGGCCGGTGCGACGAGGAGCTGGTAGAGCTTGCGGCCCTGGGCGAGGAGGGCTTCCTCGACCACCGGGGCATCCCGGCCGCGCAGGAGAAGGCTGCGGAAGACGGAGACCTCGTCTCCGAGCTCCTTCCGGCCGGCCGGAATCCGGACCACCCGCAGGGGCTCCGCTCCCGCTCCCTCCGGGGTCACCACGAAGAGAAAGGTCTCCTCCTCCGTCACACAGTAGGAGAGCAGCACCGTTCCGGGATCGAGCGCGCGACGCACCCCGGGGAGGTCGAGCGGCCGGGGATAGCGGAGCGCGGCATAACGGGGAGAGGCACGGGAGATCCGGGCGGCGAGGTCCGACCGCTCGCCGCGCAGCCGGATGAGGTGCACACGCATCTCGTTGAGCCGCGCCGCGTCGCGCGGGTCCGCCCGGGCCAGATCCTCTTGCGCCGCCTCGTACTCCCTTTCGAGCCCGCGCTGGCGGTCGAGGAGCGGCATGGGGACGTCGCCGCGGAAGGCGAGATCGCGCTCGGCGAGGAGGGCGAGAAGCGATCGTGCCCTTGAGCGCTCCAGGGTGTGCAGGGCCGCGGCGGCCTGGCCGCGCCGGACCTGGAAAGCGAGAAGGTCCCAGTAGAATTGCACGCCCCCGGCCCGGAAGAGGGAGAGCGCCTCGTCCGAGCCGCCCAGCCGGCCGACCTGGACCTCCAGGGCGTCGACCGATGCCTCGAGCGCCTTCCGGGCCGCATCCATCCGCCCGGTCTTTTCATAGAGATGTCCCAGGAGATCCAGCGTCTCGGCTTCCGCCCGGCTCGCCGGCTCCAGGCGCCGGCGGATCGCGAGCGCCCGGTCCAGATGTCCTTCGGCCTTCGCCCACTCCCCGCGCTGGAGGGAGACCTCCCCCAGGAATTGCAGGACGTCGCCTTCGAAGCGCGCCCCTGGAACGGTCTTCCGCTGGCGGGCGAGGGCCCTCTCGCACAGGGCGATGGCGGTTTCGAGGTCGCCGCGGCTCTCGGCAATGGCGCCCAGCATGGCGAGGCTCACGATCACGTCCTGCCCCTCCGGAGCGATCCGCGCGCGGATGGCGAAGGCCTGCCGGGCGTAGCGCTCCGCCTCATCGAGCCGCCCCCGGTCGCGCGCGAGCCCGGCGAGACTGCTGAGGCTCTCCGCCTCGTCGGCCGAGCCGGGGGCGAGCCGGCTGCGGAGGGAGAGAGCGCGGCGAAACAGAGCATCCGCCTCCTCGTACGCGAACCGTTCACGCGCCACGGCGCCCAAGCCGTTGAGGAGGGCCGCCACCTCGACGCTCTCGGGCGCTGCCGCCTCGAAGCGCTCCAGGGCGGCCCGCAGAGCCTCGTCGGCCGCGGCCAGATCTCCCCGGTCGAGCGCGAGCAGGCCCAGGTTCGACCGGTTGCGCGCGAAATCGAGACCGGCCGGATCGAGCCTCAGCAAAATCGTCCCCGAGGCGGAAAACCACTCCCGCGCCCCCTCGGCATTCCCCTCACTCCGCGCGAGAAGGCCCAGGTTGTTGAGCACCTGGGCCTCGTCCAGGCTCCCGGGGAAGCGCCGGCGGGTGAGCGCCAGGGCCTGCTCATAGTGGCGCCGCGCCGCGGTGAAATCGCCGCGCGCCGCGGCATCGATGCCGAGGTTGTTGAGGGTCCAGGAGCGCTCCAGGCTCTCCGGGGCGAGGCGCGTCCGCAAGGCGAGGGCTTGGCGGAACGCCGCTTCGGACTGCGCGATCTCTCCTCGCCTCTGGGCGAGCCGGCCCAGGGCATGCCAGGACGCAGCCTCGGCAAGACTTCCAGGGGCGGCCTGCTGGCGGAGGCGCAGCGCGGAACCGAAGGCCCGCTCCGCGCCCGCGAGGTCCCCCGCGGCGAGGAGGACAGCTCCCTGCTTCTGGAGGGCCAGGGCCGCCAGGCGAGCGTCCCCGCGCTGCCGCGCCCGGCGCGCCGCCGCCGCGAGGATCTCGCTCGCCGTGCCCCGCCGGTGCGCCGTCTCCTCCCGGCGTGCCCGGGCGAAGGCGGCGCACGCATCGGTCTGATTTGACGGATCGGACCGCACCTCGATGCCCCAGGCACCGGGTGGCATCTCCACTGCGAGAAGAGCTCCGGCGCGGCGCACAGTGAGCTCGACCAGCCCGCGCGGCGCCTGCTCGATCTCGAGATCGGCGAGCTCCACGCAGGAGTGCACCGAAACGAGGACATCCCCGGGCCGCAATCCGGCGCGCGCCCCGGCGCCTGTCGCGGTGACGGACTCCACCACGGCGCCGGTGGTGGTCTCCCGCTCGACGGGATCGCAGGCAAGGGACAGGAGCAGCAGGCCCAGCAAGAGCGCCAGCATTCGCGAAGGCATGCTCCCGAGTCTAGCAGGGGCTGTTTCTGACATACTCCCCCTCGCATGCCACGGCGTACTCCATGAGCCCGCGCCGCTTCCGCCGATTCCGACCGATCCTGCGGCCCCACTTGGGCCGCCAGCTCCCACCGGAGCTGCGCGGCCGGAACGTGGTCCGGCTGGCGCATGCTCTCCCCGAGGGGGTCCGCGATCCCGGGTTCGAGATTCTTCTGCGGCGGATCGACGGCGCCCCCCTGCTCGGCGGCAACGAGGTCCAGGTCTACGTGCGCGGCGAGGACGCCTTCGCGGCCATGCGCGAGGCGGTCGGCTCCGCACGCCGGGAGATCCTCCTGGAGTCCTATATCTACAAGGACGACTCGACCGGCCGCGCCTTCCTGGAGGACCTCGCGGCCGCCGCCGCCCGTGGCGTGCGGGTCAAGGTGCTGGCCGATGCCCTGGGCTCCTTCTCCACGAGCCGGACGTTCTGGCGTGAGATGGAGCTGTGCGGCATCGAGAGCCGCCTCTTCAACCCACTGTTCAAGAAGCTCTGGTACCAGCCGTTCCGCGACCATCGGAAGGTCCTGGTGGTGGACGGCCGTATCGCCTTCACCGGCGGCATGAACATCGGCGAGGAGTACGGCTCGGCCCTGGGGCCAACCCGGCCGGGATCGACCTGGCGGGATACCCACCTGAAAGTGATCGGACCGACCGCTTGGGAGATGGCGATCGTCTTCGGCGAGAGCTGGGCGGAGGCCGAGGGCTCACCCCTCGACCTGCCGGACCTGGACGCCGCGGAGGCGGAGGCACCGGGCTCGCGCATCCTGGTGCTCGACTCGCGCCCAAAGCGGGGGCAGGCCGAGTCGGCGGCGGCGCTCGCCGCGATCGTGGGCGCGGCGCGGCGGTCGGTGTGGATCACCAACGCCTATTTCGCGCCGGGCTGGGCCGGAGTCCGCATCCTGGGTCAGGCGGCGCGGCGCGGCGTGGACGTGCGCCTCCTGCTGCCGGGCCAGACCGACGTGCCGCTCGTCCGCCATGCCGGACACGGGTACTTCCGGCGGCTCCTCCGCCGCGGCGTGCGGATCTTCGAGTACCAGGGCTCCATCCTCCACGCCAAGAGCCTGGTGGCGGACGGCTACGTCTCGGTGGTCGGCGCGACCATACAAAAAAAACGCTCGTTCATCTTCAACGCCGAGTGCGACCTGCTGGTCCTCTGCGACAAGACCGCGCAGACCATGGAAGAGGTCTTCCAGGCGGACCTGGAGAACGCGGTGGAGATCCGCCGCACCGACTGGAAGCGGCGGACTCTCCTCCACCGGGCCGGCGACACCATGGCGCGCTGGCTGGCGCCGGTGCTCTAGACGCACGCTCGCTACCAGCGGGACGAGCTCAGAGTTTCGCGACGTCCTGCGCCAGACGGGCCACGTCCGGATTGTTCGGCTGCTGCCTCCGCAGATCGCGCATCAGCTTCTTGGCTTCGTCCTTCTTGCCGACGTGGAAGCCCAGGACGATGATCTTGTTGTAGAGCGCCTGCCAATGCCCCGAGTCCAGCACCAAGGCGCGGTCGAAGTTCCGGAGCGCCCGGTCGTAGTCGCCGAGCTCCTTGTAGCAGATGCCGAGATCCGCCATGGCGCGCACGTCCTCCGGACTGTCTTCCAGATACTTGATGAAGGCGTTCTTCGCCTCTTCCCACTGTCCCTTGTCATAGAACTGGTTGGCGCGAGCGAGCAACCCGTTGGCCAACTGCTCGGACGGTGGGGCGGACCCGGATGAAATCCTCTGCGCCCTTGCGAGCTCCTTCGCCCGGGCCTGGACCATGGCCGTGAGCTCGCCCTTGTGCTGCTCGGCGAGCTTCTGGCCGATGCGGAAGCTCTCCTGCATCACCTCCGGCATCTTCTCCATGGACTTCCGCCCGGTCGGCGTTTTATAGAAGACGACCAGATCGCGGAGCTCGGCTTCCGTGAAGGTCCGCATGTAGACGTCGATCATCTGTGGACCGATCACATCCCAATGAAGATACCTGCCGATCCATTCGAGGAGGACGTCCTTGAACGGCGCCATGCCCGGCTCCGCCGCAACCTGGGCATCGACCATGGCGTTGGCGGCCATCATCAGATCCTGGGACGCCTTCATCAGGTCCAGCAGCTCGCCGGCGGCTTGCCGGTGGCCGCGCGAGAACTGCTGGCCCCAGGCGGACGGAGCTGCCAGACAGGTCAGGACGAGAGTCACGAGCAGGGCTCGCTTCATGGGAAGCTCCTTTCGGCACCGTTCAGTGCTCGAATCATACCCTCCTCTTGAACGGGAGCGGCCGAAACGTGTACAGTTTTGGTCGGAGCTTATCCCCCAAGATGAATTCGTCGCCGTCCGTTGTTCCTGTGTCCCGGTCTATCTGCGCGGAGCGTCCCGCCGACGAGCGAGGCCTCCTCCCTCCGTCGTGGGTCCGCCACCTGCTGGGCCGCGAGGCCCGGTCGATCCCTGTCCTGGCTCCTGCCGAAGCCGGAATTTCCCTGGAGGTCACCCGCGGTGCAGGGTTCTGCTTCGCCAGTGTGCGGATCCGCGACGCGCGCGGGCTCGGCCGGAAGGCTCTCCACGAGGCGACGGCCAGCGCCTACCGCCGGATCGAAGCCGAGCTCCGGGTCCGCCAGGCGCCGCACCCCGTCCGGCTGTGGAACCACATCCCGGGGATCCATGAGCCGATGGGCGACGGCCAGGACCGCTACATGATCTTCAATGCCGGGCGCTACGAGGCGCTCTCCGCGTGGTTCGGCCGGGAGACCTTCGATACGCGCGTGGCGACCGCCTCGGGGGTGGGGCACGACGGCCAAGACTTGATCATCCACTGCCTGGCCGCGGGCCGGCCGGGCCGGGCCGTGGACAACCCGCGGCAGATCAAGCCCTATCAATATTCCACCAAGTACGGCCCGCTTCCTCCTTGCTTCGCCCGTGCCACGGTCCTCCCCCTGGAGAACGGGCCGCTCCTGCTGGTCGGCGGCACCGCCAGCATCGTGGGCGAAGAGTCGGTCCATCTGGGAGATCTGGAGCGGCAGACCGAGGAAACGCTGGCCAACCTGGCCGTCCTGGTGCAAACGGCGGCCGGACAGCCCACGCCGGACCCGCTGTCCGGATACCGCGAGGTCCGCGTGTACTTCTCGAAGACGGATCAGCTCGCCGCTCTTCAAGGTCTCTTGAAAGATGCGTTTCCCAAGGCCGCGGTCATCGAATGGATCCGCGCCGACCTGTGCCGCTCGGAGCTCCTGGTGGAGATCGAGGGCGTGGTCGACCTGTCTGCCTGAGTCGACCCCGGGTTGAAACCCGGGGTGCGCGCCTTACCCTCCCGCCGCCTGCTGCCCCGCTTCGACCTTCGCCGGCGCGGGCGAGGGGACCTGGATCGTCTGGCCGGACAGCGTAGCCTGCCCCTTGCGCGCGTAGTCGATTGCCTCGGCCAGGATGCGCGCCGCTTCCTCGGGCGCGTGGAAGCCCATCGAGTTCTCGGCTTCGATGAAGTCCGTGTAGAACTGGGCTTTGCGCTGGAAGTCCCGCGCCTGGGCGATCCGCTCGGCGGGAGCCCCGTTGGCCTGCGCGGTCTTGATGTCCTGGATCAGCGCGATCACCGCGTCCAGAGCCAGCCCGCGCAAACGATAGGTCCGCTCCTGGAGCAATTCGATGCGGGCCTTGAGCTCCTCCTCCGGCCATTTATGACAGGTCTGGCAGGCGTTGTTGATGTTGAGCACGGGGCTGCGCACATGGTGGTCGCTGATCTTGAGCGCGCCTACCCGCTGGTACGGCATGTGGCAGTCGGCGCAGGTCACCCCCGAGCGCGCGTGGATGCCCTGGTTCCACATCTCGAACTCGGGGTGCTGCGCCTTGAGGACGGGCGCGCCGCTCTCGGCGTGCTCCCAGTCCTTGAACCCCTCGGCGTCGTAATAGGCCAGGATGTTCTCCACCTTGAGCCCGTTCTGCCAGGGGTAGGTCAGCCGCTTCTCCTTCCCCTTGAAGTAATACTCCACGTGGCACTGGCCGCAGACGTAGGCGCGCATCTCCTGGCGGGTTGCCATGGCGTTCACGTCATAGTCCTTCACCCCCTGCGAGGCCTTGAGGGCGCGGATGCCTTCGATGAAGCCCGGGCGGGTGACGCGGAGCTGCATGGTCGCCGGATCGTGGCAGTCGATGCAGGCGATCGGGTGCCGGACCTGCTTGCGGGCCGCGGCGTAGGGCATGGGGTTCATCTTTTCGAAGCCCTTGATCAGGTCACCGTCGCCGGCCTTCTTGTACGGCACGTACATCGAGCCGTGGCAGTGCAGGCAGGCGCCCGGCTGCGGCTTGTACTGCTGCCGGCCGGTGAACGTCTGATCGTCGAGCATGTAGGCGTGGCCGCGCTCCTCGCGGAAGTCGTAGGAGAACGCATAGCCCGCCCACAGGGTCTTCAGACGCGGGTCCTCCTCGAGGCGCGACTCGGCCACGATTGAGCGCGGGTCGGCCTGGGTGGGCGTCCGCGGCACGCCCTCGCTGCCGCCGTAGCGGGTGCGGACCTGATCGACGGTCCGCTTGTAGCCGTCGTACTGGAGGGGGAAGTTCTTGCCCCAGACCGCGGGATCTTCCGTGGTGTCGTCGATGTCCACCACCCGATAGAACGGATAGCGCGCTTCCTGCTTGTGCTCGAAGATGTTGACCAGGAGCGCGGTGACGCCCGCGGCGGCCAGGGCCGCGATGACGGCCGTGACGGCGATCAGCTTCCAGCCGCCGCGGTTGGGGCTCGGTTTGTCGTCCATCGATCTCACCTCTTCGGATGTCCCACATCGGAATGGCAGCGCAGACAGGAGAGCTCCTGGCCGTCCTGGTGGGCGCCCTCGGGTCCTTCGATCGCCAGGACCAGGGGCGCATGGCACTTGCGGCATGCCTTCTCCGTCACCCGCTGGTTGCGTCCCTTGATCCGGATCGGCTCGTGAAAGTCGCCCGTGGTGAAGGCGTAGGAATGCCAGAAGCCGTTGAGCGCCTTGGTGGCGTATTTGGGAATCAGCCCCGGCGGCGTATGGCAGTCGTTGCACACGGCCACGGACCGGTGCGGCCCGGTGAGCCAGCCATCGTACTGATCCTGCATGATGTGACAGTTGGCGCAGGCCGCCGGATCGTTCGTCAGGTAGGACGCGCCCCGGGCGTAGACAAACGTGTAGATGCCGACGCCGATGGTCAGCCCGATCAAGGTTCCGAGGAGGATATAGCCGGCGGTTCCTGTACGCATCCTCGCAGAGGCTATATCGAACGCGGGCCGAGCCACCCCACCCAGCCGGGTGGGCGGACGATTCTTTGTCACGATTCGATGTGTTGAAGCACCAATATCTATAGAAGGCCTGCCATTCCGATCGACCCCTACGGCCGATCTTTTCGTAGTCCGCGAGGGAGGAAAGTCATGCGTACGGAGAGGTGGCCGAAGCTGACGGCCGCGGCTCTCGCCGTGACCGGTGTCGCCCTCGCCTGGCGGGCCCAGGCGAACCACGGAGAGCTCCCGAACCGCATCCCCGAGCCGGCGCCCTATGACGTCGCCGAGGCCCAATACTTCCCGCCCCCCTACGAGGCGGCTTGGAACGGAGACAACAACCCCGGGGTCTGCGACACCTGCCATGGCCGGATCTTCAATGAGTGGAACGGCTCGATGATGTCCAACTCCTGGCGCGATCCGGGATGGCGGGGGGCCTTCCTCCTCATCTCCCGCCTCACCGCCACGGACGGCAACTGCGACATCCCCAACCCGCCGGACGGCACGGCGAGGTCCCTGATCAACCCCTTCGCCAACGCCAACTGCACCTCGACGTTCAACCTCGGGACGACCACCCACACCACGTCCGGCTCGGGCTCGCTCCTCGACGATTTCTGCGCCCGCTGCCACATGCCGGCCAACTACGTCGACAACGTTCCGCTGGCGAACGTGACCACGGACTCGCCCTCGGGGCTCGAGCACGGCCAGGTCAACCCGAATTTCGATCCCACCTCGGCGAACGGCACCAGTCGCGCCTTCACCACCCTGTCCGCGCAGTTTCGCAATACACCCCCCGGCCAGCGCGGGGTCTTCTGCGAGACCTGCCACACCTACACCCAGACCCGCTATACGCCCTACCACAACTACCAGCGGACCGGGACCGAATACACGCCCGCCCTGGGCACCACGGGGCGCGCCAGCCTGGTGGCCACGCCGGACATCATGAATGTCGCCAGCGCCACCAGCCCGAACCTGGGATATGGCGTGGGCGCCGGCTCGTTCCGGCTGTCCCCGCATGCCATCGGCCGGCCCGAGCGTTTCGGCCCTCTCTCCTGGAGCAACTACTCGGCCACGCTCGATCCCTACGTCAGCGACGTGTTCAACACCAACATCGCCTACCAGCAGGGGCAGTTCTCGGGCAAGCACGACGGCTTCCGCCAGGTGATGTTCGAGCGTTCCGAGTACTGCAGCGCCTGCCACGACGTGACGAATCCGCTGACGATCAAGAACACGCAGAGCAAGTGGGTGGGCGGCTTCCCGATCGAGCGGACCTACACGGAGTGGCGCACCAGCCGCTACGCCGACCGGCCAGGCAACACCAACTTCGATCCGGCCTTCAAGCGCGACTGCCAGACCTGCCACATGCAGCAGGATTACGGCCAACCCGGCACGGCCCAGACGCTGGTCGCCGGAGGCGTCCCGGTGGCTCCGCTGAGCGACTCGGTCTGCGACGCCGGCCCGGTGCGGCCGGTCTTCTTCTCGCACCACTTCATCGGCGGCAACGCCTACGTCCCGCGCCTCCTCGGAGCGGACGTGGACGCCTCGGGCAACGTGCAGCCCTATCCCGAGCTGTC
>Ga0126311_10000770_pt1 | contig 14819 bp, 7 predicted proteins | sample Plot61_FD_92539 | JGI IMG/M metagenome (GOLD analysis project Ga0126311, IMG submission 92539) | Serpentine soil microbial communities from UC McLaughlin Reserve, CA, USA - Plot61 | ecosystem: Environmental > Terrestrial > Soil > Grasslands | place: USA: UC McLaughlin Reserve, Lake County...
TGAGCTTCTGACTGTCAACCGTTGTTGTAGATTCGACGCGAATACCGAGCGTGCCGCCTCTTCCCATCATGCCGGCCTTTTTCGCCTGCGCAACGATGCCTTTCACGAGGCTGCCTTTCGCAATGACGACCTGGCCATCGATTTTGAGATCTTCCGAAACCTTGAACGAGAGCGGATCACCTTCAGCCGCCGTCTTGCTTGTGATCTCATCGATGGTGACGACAGTAAACTCGGTGCCGTCGGGTATGACTTTTACATTCTCCTGTGTGGCAGAATGCTGATTTCTCGTAGCTGCTGATGACGAGGTGATGCCGGGCGTAATGAAGCTGACTAGTAAGAGCATCATCACGACAGTCTGAAACGGTCTGGGGGAACGGATAGTTTTCTGCATGAGTCATTCTCCTGAGAGCGAGGGTTAATGTTATCCGCTACCGGGAAAAGCAACGGAGGGTGTTTGGGTGAGCGATAAAGCTAGATCTGGAACGACACCGTTTCTTCTTCAGGTGTCTCGACAAGATAAGGACTGACGGCTGCGGGTTTCTCTTCCGCGTCTTCCGCCAACACAGCCTGGATGATAGGCAGACTCAGCGAATGCTTCGTCGTGTTCAGCGGAACCGCTTTACCTGCCGCGTAGACTTTGTGCCGGCCATTTTCCTGATACCAGTCGGCGAGGCCCGCGGTCTTATGCATGTTCTCGATGATCTGCCGCCAGCCCACGCCTGTGTTGTAAGCGCAGAACGAGATTTCGCCTTCCTGTGTGCCGTAAGGAATCACGCACATCTCGGTGCGGCGAAAGTCGTAATTAAACAGATCCTGGAACCACATGCCTTCAACGCAGAGCACGCGCCAGCTGTCGTTCTCCGCGGCGTTCTTCTGCGCCATCCGATCGTTGCGATCGGAGTTGGAGTTCGTTGATGAAGGCTTGAACAGGTTGATGATCTGCGAGATCGGGAACCCTTCGGGCGCGCGTTCGGCGTCGAAGTTTCGCATGATCGCCATGCCGAGCTGCGCGTAAGAAAGCTTGCGGCCGCGCGCTGTGTCGGTAATCACCGCCACGTCGTTCATAAACTGTTCGTAGTTGAAGAACTCAAACAACGACCTGAACTCGCCGGTCTTTTTGTTAACGACGAGCAGCGTGAAGATGCCGCAGTTCGGATGGCAATTGCATGACGACCAGCCCCACGGCGCATCAGCGCCCTGAAGCATGTCCATCACGCTCGTGAAAGCCGAGTAAGACGAGAGCGGGAACCAGTCGCGGAGCGGTTGAATGTGACCGCCAAGCTGGTTCTTGAGATCGTGCGTCATGCCGGCGAGTGTGTAGCGCCACTTTTGGCGCAGCTCGTCGGAGATGTCTTCATCGCGTCCGGTGAAGGACACCGGTTGGAACGCGATCGTCTGCACTTTGTCGATGTTCTTTGCGGCAAACTCGACGATCTGACCGATACCGTCGTTGTTGATGCTGTTGACGATGGTCACGACCAGCGTGACTTTGATACCAGCCTCGGCAAGGTTCTCGATCGCTCGCAACTTAACGTCGAATAAGTTTCCAACACCACGATGCTTGTTCTTCTCTTCACTCACGCCGTCGAACTGCAGATAAACACCGTGCTGTCCCGCAGCTTTAGCAGCTTTACAGAACTCGAGGTCTTCCGCGAAGCGAATTCCGTTCGTCGCTGCGAGAATGCGATAGAAGCCGATCTTCTTCGCGTAGGCGACCGCGTCGAGGTAGTAAGGCGAGAGCGTCGGCTCACCGCCCGAGAAGAGAATGATTACTTGCCGTCGCGGTTTGAACGACACGGCGCGATCGAGAATGGCTTTCGTGTCTTCAAATGTCGGCTCGTGAACGTATCCAACCTGATTCGCGTCCATGAAGCACGGATTGCACATCATGTTGCAGCGATTGGTCAGGTCGACAGTCAAAACTGCGCCGCGGCCAAACTTGATATTCGAAGTTCCGTGACGATGAACGTCCTTATCTTCAGCGGCACGAAAGTCACGACCGAAGAATAGCGACTCGATGCGCTCGAGAAATGCCGGATCAGTCGACATCACATCTTCAAACTGCCCGTGCTTCGGACAGGTCTTGCGCATCACTACCTGACCGTTATCTTCAAGGATCTGGGCCTTGATCTCACCTGGATGCTCGAACATCAACGTTTCGAGCGACACCGCGCCGGTGATCACTGCATTGCGAACTTCTTTGACACAGGATGGACAGAGACTGTCGGTCTCGCGTGGGAAACCGAGTGGTGGAGAACTTCGTTCGTAAGACTTGAGAAGCGGACCGGGCGCCCAGTTTGGACGAATCGATTCACCTTCGGGAAGCCGCTGGTTGACGGATTGAAAAGCTTTCCACGCAACATCCGAGAGGCCGGAAATCAGCCGGGAGCTCTTCACTCCCGACAACTTGCTTTTTTCGGACTCCCCGCGGCGAAACTGGTCACTAAACAAAGGCTTTCGGTCTCCTGTGTAATCAAAACCCAAGAACAGCCGAGCATCATAGTGGCCCGAACTGGCAAAGGCAAGGCCCAAAACGGGCAAGATAGCCAGAAAAAGGCACAAAAGTCTCAAAGCGAGGGCTATTCTGCTGCCGATTCATGAAATGAATTTCTGCGAATTGGCATATTATGCAAAACCAGCCTCGTCCCGGAGATGACCCGATGTTCAATGAACGTGCCTTTATTTCAGAAGTCGAGAGAGCCAATCCTGACGAGTTAGCAGAGATCCTTACCCTGCCCAGTGTTGACCAGGAGAAAGCCTTACGTGCCCACCTCGGTGACGAACGTTACCAGCGAATGCACGAGCTGGCGCTGACGCGGAAAGTGACCCGCGGCACTGAGCCACGTCCTACAGGGAATGTCGTGGTCATACACGGAATCATGGGCGGCGAGCTAAGTGTCAGTAGCGGCGGCCCTGGCGATCTGACGTGGGTAAGTGCGGTTCGCATTATCCGCGGCTGGCTGGATCGTCTACGTCTAACGGCGGATGGCCGCTCGGAAGCAAACCCAAAGTTCACAGTAACCGCTACCGGCACGATGAAGCGGCCGTACGGTGAAATGCTCATGAAGCTGGGGCAGAGCTGGAACGTCAAAGATTTCTTTTTTGACTGGCGAAAAGATCTCGAGCTCGCAGCGGATTCCCTGAATCTGAAGCTCGGTACATGGTTCGATAACGACAAGCCCGTGCATATCGTGGCGCACTCGATGGGAGGCCTGGTTGCGCGGACGTTTATAAAGAAATATCCGGACCGTTGGCGCTCGATGTGGGACCGCGAAGGGAATGGAAAAGATGGCGGCAGACTCATCATGCTTGGCACGCCAAATTACGGCTCATTCGCTATTCCGCAGGTAATCACCGGCCTCGAGGGACTAGTACAGAAGCTGGCATGGATCGATGTGCGCCATGGTGTTCCTGAGCTGCTCGAAACTTTCAATACGTTCGTCGGCTCGTACCAGATGCTTCCGTCGCCGGAGGTGATGCCGGAGATTGCGAATCTCTACGAGGCCGGCACTTACAACAAGTTCAATGTCACCGTACCGCAACAACATCTGACGAGAGCCAAAAGCCATCACGAGTGGTTAAGCGAGGTCGTTGATGCGGATCGAATGATTTATATCGCGGGTTTTGCTCAGCCCACATTTTCGGACATAGCTGATTGGAACCGGTTAGACAGTACTAAAGGCTATGTCATGACCTCGGACGGCGACGGCCGTGTACCACACCGGCTCGGTCTATTGAAAACGGCGAATGGAGCACAGGTCAGGACGTACTACATAGAAGAGGAGCACGGGAACCTCTCAAAGAACAAAAAAATCCTGGATGCACTTGATGAGTTACTGAAAACCGGTGAGACCAACGACCTGCTTAAAGACTTACCAGCACCAGCACAACGTGCCTTGAAGGACGCTGACCAGGAAGACTTGCGGGAGCGTTACGAGAAAGCCATCAGGGCCGACGAAGCCAGGTTGGCAATCTCAGTTAGCAGGATGAACGCGAGGGGCCTCCCGCTTACGCGAAGCAATGGCGAGCAACATGTCGATGAGAGCAGCGCGGAGCCACCAGTTCCGACTCTCATTAGCCCTGAAGAGCGAAAAGTTGAAGAAACGATCACGCGTGGATTTCTGGCTTATCGTGGCGATGAAACAACTGTTGAAGAGACGATCGGAATTGACGCAATTGAAGACGCAGCGACGATCGAGATCGGACTTGTTTACGGCGGCATCGAAAGCATTGAATACGACAATCTTCTTACCAACAATAAACGTCCGGTAGATGCGATCGCAGTAGGTCATTACATCGGCGTTCAGCCGCAACGAGCTGAGCTAGCTCTCGATTGGGCAATCAGCGCCGCGTTTTTGCCAAAAGGCGAGAAGCCTACCAAAGCTGATCTCATTCTTACTCAATACACCGACCGCGGCATCATTTACGGTCAACTCGGCCAACCTTTCTTAATGCCTGACCCGCGCACTGGCCGCCGCTCGAAGAATGAACGTTTGATTGCAATCGCGGGTATGAACGAGCCGGGTCGCTTCGGCGTGCCTGAGTTGACTGTGCTCGCGCGTGAATTGTGTTGGGCGCTGGGTCGCTTAAATAAAGTGCATCTCGCAACTGTGCTGATTGGCAGTGGCGAAGGAAATCTCTCTGTAGGCGCTGCTATCTCGGCCTGGTTGAGCGGCATTCGACGCGCAGTGGTTGGTTTACAGTCGAATGAGGGCAGGAGATTGCAGCGTGTGACTTTCGTCGAATACGACCCGCGGAAGGTTATTCAGATGAATAAGCTCCTCACTGCACAAAAGACGGAGCAAAAGCGACGAAACTTCACGGTCGTGTACGAAAGCCTCAGCGTCGCGGAAATAAGCAAGTTAAAGAAAGCCGCGTATAAATGGGCGACTAACGAGTTGAAGTCTCGTTGGAAAAAAGAAGACGACAGCTCGACTGCCGATCCCGACGCAGTGCCTTCTCGCGTCACGCTTAGTCTCGATCCAGATAAAAAGACTTACCGGTTTGGCGCGATTACCGAGAACGCGTCGATTCCCGAGCGTGACACAGTCATCGATCCCAATCTGGTTTGGAAGGCCAATGACGAGCTCGCGGGCGAGCTGTTACCAGCAAAGCAGTTGGAGCGGGGACGGTTGCTCGAAGGTCTGCTGATGCCGGTCGATTTGCGAAAAGAGCTGTATGGGGCTGCGCCGCTCGTGATGATGCTCGACTCGACTACGGCGCGCATTCATTGGGAAATGGTGGCGCAACCTTCACTCGACTCCTCGCCGCTTCGGCGCACTGCTGCGACCGCTGGGAAATTCGAGTATGAAGACAGTTTTCTTGGTACCAGCCGCGGGTTTACGCGTCAACTGCGCACCACGTTTGCCCCGCCGCCTGAACCACCACCGCCGCCCCAGAGTGTTTTGCGCGTGCTGATAATTGCGGACCCCGCCGAGGACGCGCATTTGCCGGGGGCTGAAGAAGAGGGCGCTGCGGTAGCTGAGCTTTTCGAGCGCTACAATGCGGCACAGAAAGATTCAAACGCGACACGAATTGAGGTGACGCGGCTGTTTGGACCAATCGATGCCTCTCGAACGAATGTATTGCTTGAGCTGATGCTCCGGCCTTACGACATCCTGCACTTTGCGGGTCACTGCATCTACGAATGGAAGGAAGCTTCAAACCTCTCCGGCTGGATCTTCAATCTGAAGCGCAAAGAGTTGCTGAGCGCAAATGAGCTTAACCGTGTCGATCGTATTCCGAAGTTTGTTTTTTCGAATGCGTGTGAGTCGGGCGTGACGCCCGATCGCGCCAGCGAGCGGACGGACAAGCTGGCGCCGAGTTTTGCCGAAGCATTTTTCAATCGCGGCGTAGCGAACTTTGTTTGTACTGCATGGCCGGTGCACGATGTGGCTGCACGTGTGTTTGCCCTCACTCTTTATTCGAACCTTCTAGGAATCCAGTCTGAGTCAAATGCTGCTGGTGTGCCCGTGCCGATGCACGAGGCGATGAAACAAGCGCGGCTCGCCATCGCGCGCACGCCTAACGGCCGCACGACGTGGGGCGCTTACCAGCATTACGGCAATCCTTACTTCCGGTTGTTTTATGAAGAAGCGAAGCAACGGACCACGAGTGAGCGAAAAACAAAACCTGCCGCGCGCAAAAAAGCTCGCAAGACCACCCGGCGAAAATCCCGCTAGACAGGATTTACCGGATCATTCAAGATTCCTGTCTAAATGCCTGTTCATCCCACAGCGCGCGTTGGTCCATACGCCGTGATCGAAGACGACGTCGATATCGGCCCGGATTGCGAGATCGGGGCGCATGCCGTCATCAAGCGATACACGCGCATCGGCGCCCGCAATCGCATTTTTGAGCATGCCGTCATTGGCGGCGAGCCCCAGGATGTGAAGTTCAAAGGCGAGACGAGCTACCTCGACATCGGCGACGACAATATCATTCGTGAGTATTGCACTTTTCACCGCGCCAACGGGGAAGGCGAGACAACCCGAATCGGCTCGCGCAACTTCTTCATGGTGGGAGTGCACGTCGCACACAACTGCGTGATCGGTGACGACAACATCTTCGCCAACGACGTCGCACTCGCCGGACATATCACTATCGAGGATCACGTTTTTCTTTCGAACAACGTCGGCGCGCACCAGTTTGTGCGCATGGGCCGTTACGCGATGATTGGCGGCAAGTCGAAGATCGTGCAGGATGTGTTACCGTTTTTCATTACGGACGGTAATCCCTCGCGACTGCGCGGCGTGAACAGCGTGGGTTTGCGGCGCGGCGGTTTTTCCGAAGAAGAGCGACGTGCGTTGAAAGACGCCTACAAACTGCTGTTCAGATCGACGACGCCCGTTCAGGATTCTTTGCGCGAGCTGGAGAAAGTCGACGACGAGAACGTTTCGCATCTGGTGAGATTCATTCGTAGCTCGAAGCGCGGATTCATAAGAGCATGAAGATGAAAGTGCAGGAACTCGCAAGCGTCGTCCGTGGCCGTGTCGCCGGTGACGGGGAAACGCAGGTTGAGCGGATTGCCAATCTGGAAAATGCGGATGAAGGTGAGATTTCTTACGTCGAGAATGAGAAGTTGTTTGCTGCGGCTGCCGAGAGTAAAGCGTCGTGCCTGATCGTGAAAGAGGGGCTCGCTGAAAAGTTTCCTGATCGAACGCTGATCGAAGTCTCGAATCCGAAGCTTGCGTTTTCATTGATTGGTGCAGCACTTCATCCGCCTGTACGCCGCGAGCCGACGATCCATCCGACCGCAGTCATTGCCGAAAATGCCGACATCGCCTTGACGGCGTATGTTGGTCCAAATGTTTATGTCGGTGAATCAACGCGCGTCGGTGCGTTTACGCGGCTCGAGGCAGGTGTAGTGCTGGGTGCGAGCGTACGTGTCGGTGAGGATTGTGTGCTGCATCCGAATGTCGTGCTGTATGACGGTGTTTCGATCGGCAACCGCGTGATACTGCATGCGGGTGTGTGTCTTGGTGCGGATGGGTTTGGGTATGTGCGACACGATCTTGGCTACCAGAAGTTTCCGCAGATCGGAACAGTGGTGATTGAAGACGACGTTGAGATTGGCGCGCACACGTGTGTGGATCGTGCCGCGCTTGGACGCACGCGGATTGGACGTGGCACGAAGCTCGACAACATGGTCCACGTGGGTCACAACTGCGACATCGGCGAGCGCGTGGTGATTGCAGCGCAGACGGGGATCAGTGGCAGCGTAGTGATCGAAGATGATGCGGTTATTGGCGGGCAGGTCGGGTTTGGCGATCACACCCGCGTGCTGAGTGGCGCCGTGATCGGATCGAAAGCGGGGATTCTGCCGGGCAAGATCGTGCGGCCGGGTGTGTGGTGGGGCATACCCGTGCAGCCGCTGGATGAGTACAAGCGGATAAACGCGCACATGAATCGCTTGCCGCAGATGCGTGACGAGGTTAAGAGACTGCGGGCGGAGCTCGAGGAGTTGAAGCAAAGTCTAACGCGGATGAACGCGGATTGACTGCAGGACTAACTCCGCGGCGCGCTGAGAGGCGCCGGGCTCGCCGAGCCTTTGCCGCACCTCCCTGAGTTGCTCGCGCGTCCTTTTATTAGTTTCCGGCTCGATGAGCTTCAGCAACTCTTTGACGATATTTTCCCCTGTCAGCTCATCCTGCATCAGCTCCGTGGCGATCTCTTTTCCTGCAACTAAATTGACGAGGCCGAAGTGAGAGACAGTGATCAAGCGGCCGAGCGTATGCCAGTTGATCGGCGACTCTTTGTAGACAACGACCATCGGTGTTTCGAGTAGCGCTGCTTCGAGCGTCGCGGTACCACTCGCGATTATGGCAGCATCGGAAGCCGCGACCGCTTCGCGAGTTTGTTGTTCGATTAGTTTGACACCGGTTAACGTAATCTCCCGGACCTCTTCCACGGTACGGCTCGGCGCCACAACGACGACAGGCTGGATCTCCGGCCGCACGTCTCGGAGTTGCGCGATCGCGTCGAGCATCGGCGGAAGGATTCGTTGCAGTTCTTTGATCCGGCTCCCAGGCAGAAATGAGACGATCGGCCGCCCCGGATCGAGATCGTTCAGACGACAAAACTCTTCCCGCCCAAAACTCGCCTTAACCTTGCCCGCTAACGGATGGCCGACAAATTCAACATGCTCCACCTCGCGCGCCCTGTACCACTCAACTTCAAACGGCAGGATCGACAACAACAGATCGACATCGCGCTTAATGTTGTTCACACGACGCGGTCGCCACGCCCACAGTTGCGGACTGATGTAGTAAATCACTTTCAAGCCGCGACGGTGCAGAGTCGAGGCGAGTCGAAGATTGAACTCAGGCCAATCAACTAAGATTACCGCGTCGGGTGATCGCTCAATCGCGGCTGCTTTTAGTTTGCGGAAGGCGCGGAGGAACTTTCGAAAGACGCGGCCGACTTCGACGATACCCATGATCGCCAGCTCATCCGAGTTGACGATCGTCTCGATACCAGCATCGCGCATCAACGGACCCGTTGCTCCGAAGAACTCAACGTCGGCACGTTTTTGCAAAGCCCTAACGAGCGCGGCCGCGTGAGCATCGCCCGAGGGCTCACCGGCAACGATCATCAGTTTGTGGCGCTTCGGCACGCGGGGCATCATAGTAAATCTCGTTAATCCTGTAATCCTGTCTAAAAATTTATGTTAGCATCCACGCGCCCTTATGATTCGCCTCGCGCTCGTTACCCTGATTCTCGTTTTGGCGTGCCCGTTTGTTTTCGCGCAGCAAACGAACCCGGTCGATCGGAAAGTCGCAAACCCGATGACCGACACGCCCAACATCAATCCACTGAATAACGATCAACCTGTGCAGCGTCGCCCGGCGACACAAAATGGCGTGTCGAGCACCGGCACCGATCAGCTCACAGTTGACTCTGCGCGGCAGAGCGCGTCTGGTCCTGACAACGCGCGTGTCTTTCTCTATGAAGGAAATGTTGATGCTCGCATCGGCACGTTTCGCCTGCAGGCCGACAAGATCACGGTTTACGAAGCGGAGAACAGGGCCGTAGCGGAAGGCAGCGTCGTTTTCGATCAGGCGGATCAGCAACGCATCACGGGCTCGCGCGGTGAGTGGAACTATCGCACCAAGACCGGTTACTTCGTCGACTCAACCGGCTACACAAACCAAACACAGGACGGCACGCGTATCTATTTCACTGCCGATCGCGTCGAGCGGATCAGTCTCGACACGATCGTCGCTACGAACGTCCAGGTAACTGCTTGTGACGAAGACGTTCCGAAGTGGAGTTTTCACGCCGCCAGGACACGCATCAAAACCGGCGACCGCGTGTACGTTTACGGGCCGAAACTCAGACTCAAAAACATTCCCGTGTTTTACCTGCCGTACGCGACAGTGTCGATCAAGCCGCGCGATCGCGCTTCCGGATTTTTGACGCCGACGTTTGGCGGCTCAGGCGCGAAGGGTGTCCGCCTGTCGGGCGCGTACTACCAAACACTCGGCCGCTCAGCCGACATCACGTTTCGCAACGACATCTACACCCAGCGAGGACTCGGCTTCGGCGCCGATCTACGCACGCGCGCCAACTCGCGATCGTATCTCAACGTTGGCTTCTACGCCGTCAAAGATCGCATCTTTGGACCAGCAGCGGACGACGCGCATCAGGATCAGGGCGGCTCGAGTCTTTACGTAGACGGTGTGCACTATTTCAAAAACGGCTTTACCGCAGTGGCTGATGTGAACATCACGTCGAACCTCGCGTTCCGGCAGGTGTTCTCAGACAACATTCAACAGGCCATCTCACCCGAAGAGACGTCGCAGGTTTTCATCAACAAGGATCATGACGACTATAGCTTCAACTTCCTTGCACGCACGCAGGTGACGTCGCTGACGAACGCGCGCATTCGTATTCGCCAGTTGCCGAGCATCAGCATCGACAAGCGTCCAACGATTTTGAGCTTCTTCAAAAACCTTCCACTCTACTTTTCGTTCAGTGGCTCTGCCGACGGCGTCAGCCGCAAAGAGACTGTCGAAGACCAGGTGCAATTCGTGAACGACGTCGGCGGCAATCCGATCTTCTCGCCGTCGATGGTGCAACGACTTGATTTGAACCCGCGGTTTGAGCTGCCGTTGAACTTTGCCGGTTGGACCATCACCGCGTCGGGCTCCGGGCGCGTGACGTTTTATTCAGACTCACTCGATCGCACCACGCGCGACGTTCTTAGCCGCAACGTGACGAGATCTTACGGCGAGTTTGAGCTCGACGTGCGGCCGCCTGCTTTTGCGAGAGACTTTCGCCGCGGTGGCCAGTTCTTCTTTCGGCACGTGATCGAGCCGTACGTCGTCTATCGAAAGCTGACGGGCATCAACAACTTCGATCGCATCATTCGCTTCGATTACATCGACGCGATCGCCGATACAAATGAGATTGAATTCGGCATTGCCAACCGTTTCTTCACCCAGCGCTCGACGGAAAACGTCAGCGACGTCAGAGTCAACGAGAACGAGCGCGAGAACAGTCCGCAGCTCGCGACGCAGCCCTACGAAGCCCTGACGGTCACGCTGCGTGGCAAGTACTTTTTCGATCCATTCTTTGGCGGCGCGCTTGTGACGAACCGTCGCAACCAGTTTTATCCAATCAACACGCTTTCCGGGTTTGTTTACGGCGGTATTCCGAGACGCTTTTCGCCAGTGAACGTTGATGCGCGGTATCGACCGAGACGGGATCTCTTCGTCGATGTCCGCACTGATCTCGACACGAACGGTCATGGCATGCGTGCGCTGTCCACCACGTTTGGGCTCTCGAAGCCGCTCATCCAGGTGTTTCAGAGTTTTTACTACACGCGGGCCATCGAGGTTTCGCCGGAGCTGGCGAGGTTTGCCGATCCGCGTGGGTTCGAGGCGGGAACAGTGCGTGGCTCGCAATGGAGCCCGGCAGCGTTTCTTGGGAACCGCGAGCGCGGATTCTTTGGCGGCGCGTCGTTCTTCTTCGATTTTCAGAAGCGGCCGGGAAGGGGCAACAGCTCGCTGATCAGCTCGACGATGACACTAGGCCACAGTTGGGACTGCTGTGCGGGCGCAGTGCAGTTTTCGACCTTCAACGTGGGTTTGAGAAAAGAGAACCGCTTGGTTTTCAGCTTCCGGCTGAATGGGATCGGGAGCTTCGGGACCGAGCAGTTCGGTCAGCGCGGGCGCTAGTCCATGGCCACGATTTACAAGATCTTTCAGGATATCAAGACTTTTGATATTATGCCCTGCGGGCGTTTCGCCCACTTTGATCGAAATTTGTAATAGGCATCCTCCCGGCTCTTTTGCGCACCTGACGTGCTTGTGCTGTAGGGATTTACCTCCCCGATTAACGCGCGCTTCCCAAAGGACATGAATTTGAAGTTTTACCTTCTTTCTTTAAATGGCCGACGCTTGCGCTATCTCAACGGCTGCCGACGACTGCTCGCCCTCGGGCTGATCTTATTTGTTTTTTTACCCACGCTCGTCTTCAGTGTCTCGGCCCGCACGCCTGCAGATAGTCCATCTGATTACGACCATTTCCTCATTTACGAGGATGAAAACGGCGATACCGTCTGCCGTGAAGCGACTGAGTTGCAAGCTCGTGAGCTGGACCAGATCCACCCGACTGATTTGCGGCCCATCAATCATCTCGACGCGATTTCTACAAAGGGCGGCGTAAAGGCGGAAGATCATCTGCCGGGGAATCTGACAATCGTCCTGCGCGCGACGGCGAACCTGGACGCCAATGCGCCCGCTAAGGCCGCTTTCATCCGCGCCGCACGGGCTTGGGAAGCCCTGATTACGTCGCCAGTTACGATCTATATCGACGCCGACGTTGGACCGAATTTTTTTGGTTCCGCCTGGAAGGATGGAACGCTGGGAGCCACGAGCTCGCCCAGTCTGAACAGTGTTAATTACGCAACGGTCCGGCAGACCCTGCTTGCCGGCGCCAACAGTGCCGCCAAACAAGCTGTTTACAATGCCTTGCCGGCATCATCTGTTCCGGTCGATGTGGGCACCGGTAGTGCAAGCGTTGTATCGGTTTCACATTCGATTGCCCGCGCAATCGGATTGCTGAATCCTACGGCGCAGTCGACCGACAGTGCTGCGAAAATCGGCTTCAACTCAGCCGTCAACTTCGATTTCGACTCGAGTAATGGCGTGGTTGGAAGGGATTTCGAATCCGTAGCAATTCATGAAATCGGACACGCACTCGGATTTACTTCCAGGTCCGGGAGTGGTAGTTCCACGCCTGCGATGTGGGACCTCTATCGTTTTCGCTCGGGTACGACGGCTGCGACATTCACGTCGGCCCAGCGCATTATGACGATCGGTGGACCGACGACTAATTCGCAATACTATTTCGTCCCCGGCATTGCTGAACTCGGCCTTTCCGATGGGGGAGATGATCCACCAGCACAAGCCCCCTTTCCGAATAATTCCGACGGCAATCAGTCCAGCCACTGGCGGCAGCAAATTCTGAACGGTTTCTACATTGGCATCATGGACCCCCGTCTTCCATTAAACATAACGAGACCGATCACGGTTAACGATACAGACGCACTGAAGATCTTTGGTTATAACTCTAATTTCGTCGCTCCGACTCCCCCGCCGAATGACAACTTCGCGAGTGCACAAGTAATCACCGGTTGTTCGGGAACTGTAAACGGCACGAATCTAGGCGCCACAAGAGAAAGCGGTGAGATCAATCACCTAAGTACGACTAATGATCCCACAGGCGGAGGCAATCGATCGGTTTGGTACCAATGGCAGGCCCCCGCGACCGGGAGCGTGACGTTCAATACATCCGGTAGCGGATTCGATACCGTGATGGGTGTGTACACTGGAAATACAGTTACTTCTCTGGCGGTAATCGGTCAGCACGATGATGTTGTGCCAGCGACCCTCAGGACGAGTACGGTCACGTTCAACGCCATCGGCGGAACGACCTACAAGATCGCCGTCGATGGATACAACAGCGGTTCCGGCGGCGATTTCGGTCCCGTTACACTCAACTGGAATCTCGAAAATTGTGCTTTGTCTTTTGTCCAACTCAGCCAGTCAGGTTACGTGGTGAACGAGAGTGCGGGTTTCCTGTCAATCACGCTCACTCGTACCGGCAACGTGGCCGGATCAGCAACCGTGAATTACGCTACCAGTGATCGCTCCGGACTCGTGAGTTGCGGCGTGAATAACACCCTTGCCTCGGAGCGCTGCGACTACGCGACGACTGTCGGCACCGCGCGATTCGCCCCATTGGAGAACAGCACAACGGTTACTATTCCGATCGTCGACGATGCACTCGTCGAAGGAAACGAGACGTTTGACTTCGCGTTAAGCGCACCGACTGGCGTAACGTTAGGCACTCCAACGGCCGGGATTATTGGCATCACGGATAACGATGTGGCACCCGCGGCGCAGAATCCGATTGACGGGGTTCCGCCCTTTGTCACACAGCAGTACATCGACTTCCTCGGCCGTTTGCCTGATGCGACTGGTTTCAACAACTGGACGACGACGCTGAATGGCTGTCCGAACGGCGGCTTTGGCGAGTTTGAAAATCCAAGTTGTGATCGCGTGCACGTGTCGTCGGGATTCTTCCTCTCGGCGGAGTTTCAGGGCCGTGGTTATTTCGCGTATCGCTTCTACGAAGTGGCGCTGCATCGACGACCGAATTATGCTGAGTTTGTGCCGGACATGGCGATTGTGGGAGGACCGCAGTCGCCCGAGTCTGAGGCGCTCAGTAAAGCAGCCTACACCGACGCCTGGATGCAGCGACCGGAGTTCAAGAGTCGCTATGACGGTCTCCAGAACGCGGAGTACGTGAACGCGCTCGAGGCGAATGCCGAAGTCATACTTTCGAATAAGCAAACGCTGATTGACGCTCTCAGTAATGGTTCGATGAATCGCGGGCAGGTGTTACGTAATATAGTGGAGAGCCAGGCGGTTGGGAATCGGTTCTTCACTCGCGCGTTCGTCGCGATGCAGTATTTTGGTTACCTGCGGCGCGATCCTGACGCCGTTGGATTCCAGAACTGGGTTAACACTTTAACCGCCGATCCAAGCAATTTCCGGCACATGATCTTTGGTTTCCTGTTCTCGCCGGAATATCGCCAACGCTTCGGTCCATAACTGATTAAACCTGCGAAGCAGGTATCCGCTGCCGCCCGCTGCGCGGGCTTTTGACTCACTTTTGAAATAGAACCTGGGGCTTGCGCCCCAGAAACTATGAAGCCGGGTCTCCCCAAGTCGATTTGAAAGTTGGACAATGTCCAACGATTGATACGAGTTTGGCCTTTGCAGGTTGACTCAAAATCTGACTTAGAA
>Ga0126311_10000771_pt1 | contig 14818 bp, 13 predicted proteins | sample Plot61_FD_92539 | JGI IMG/M metagenome (GOLD analysis project Ga0126311, IMG submission 92539) | Serpentine soil microbial communities from UC McLaughlin Reserve, CA, USA - Plot61 | ecosystem: Environmental > Terrestrial > Soil > Grasslands | place: USA: UC McLaughlin Reserve, Lake County...
ACCAGGCTCTTGATTGACTTCGGTGCCTGCGTCGAAGAGCGTGAAAGAGGCCGTCACGTCGCCGCTTGCGGGTTCACCCATCGAGTCGAAGAGCGCGATTGCGTTCGAGTTCGAGTAGAAGTAGTCGTTCGACTGGCCGAACATCGTAAAGAGCGTGAGACTGTCGCCCACGGTCGCGTTGAGAGTGAACTCGTACGCGCCACCCGGCCCGATGGGCGCGGGAGCGTTCGCGCCGACCGGAGTGTTGAAGACGCCCGAGCGGCCTTCTTGTCTGAGAGCTTCGAGCGTCTGAACGAGTCCCAAAGGGTTGCCGTCCTCCGCCTGCGACTCTAGCCCTGCGCTCGCCCTCTGGCCTTCCTTGAAGAGCGCGACGGGTTTTGCGCCCGCGACGTAGAGGCCGGGCGAGAGCGCGAAGGGCCAGCGCGTGCCGTCCTTCGCCGTCTGGCCGTCGGCGGCGGAGACGTTCTCGATACGCACCTTGAACGTCGCAGTCCTCACACTCTTCTTGGCCTTGCCCGCAAACGCGAACGACGCCTGCGCGCCCATGACCGTGGCGAGCACGACGGCCGCGGCGATGACAAACTTGCTTCTTCGCATGACTGTAGTTCTCCTCAAAAAAATTTCGTCACTGTATTGGCCGCGCCTCCGAACCGCCGGGCGCGGATTATCTACACAGCATGAATGCCGCGGGGGTGTTCGATTATTCCTGTGCGGGTTCGGGAGTGTTTGAAGAGGGGTGGGCGCTATCGCTTCGCGTAGATGAGATAAATGATGATGGCGGCGGCGAGGACCGCGAGTGTGGTGAGCCCGCCCCAGAAGTACTTCGCGAGCATTCGTTCGGCTTCGAGGTTGCGCGCGCACTTCGGGCAGCCTCGCGCGTCGGACGGAACCATCTCGCCGCAGTCGCGACAGGGTTTGAGTCTCATCGCCTTCACCAGCTCGGAAAGTCTCGCGGAACTCGTGTGCTAATATACCAGCGCGCAGGCAGGGTCAAACATTTTCCGCGCGGACTAGATAGTGAATCGGAGGCGCTTCCCCCGCCGGGCCTTTCGGGCTCGGCCCCCTCGCGTCGAAGCCGATTTCTATGATCGAAGAGCAGCGCACCGTCGCACGACTCTCCCAAGACCCCGCAGTGTGGGTTGACGAGCACGGCGATTACCTTTTCGGTTACGCGATGTTCCGGCTGCGCGACGCCTCCGCCGCCGAAGACGCCGTGCAGGAGACGCTCCTGGCCGCGCTCCAGAGTTATCACTCTTTCGAGGGACGCGGGTCGCAGCGGACTTGGCTCGTCGGCATCCTCAAGCACAAACTCACAGACCACTTCCGCCGGATGGGGCGCGAGACCCCTTTGAGCCAGCTCGAAGGCGAGTCGTTCGAGCACGGCGAGTTCTTCAGGCCCGCGGGGGAGTGGAAAGGTCACTGGGAGGCCGACCGAGCGCCGCTCGAATGGGGGGCCACGCCGGAGGAGTTGCTTCGGCAGAGCGATTTCTTCCGAGTCCTGGATGACTGCCTGTCTCCACTGCCGGCCCGAGTCAGCGGGGCCTTCATCCTCCGAGAGGTGGACGGCCTCGCGAGCGAGGAGATTTGTCAGATGTTCGGCGTCACGACGAACAACCTTTGGGTGATGCTGCACCGCGCGCGCCTGCACCTGCGACACTGCGTCGAACTCAACTGGTTCAAGCCGAGGGCGGTTTAACTCCGAGCGATGACACTGAACCCGTACAAGAAGGCTACGCACGCGTTGCGTTGGTTCCTGCTTCACCGCCTGCCCACCTGCAAGCAGATGGTGGAGGTGATGTCGCAGTCGATGGAGCGTCCGCTCACGCTCCGCGAGCGTGTGCTGCTGAAACTGCACCTGTGGGTCTGCGCCTGGTGCGTCTGGTATCTCGAACAACTCCGCCTCCTGCGAGCGTCGCTGCGGGCGCGCGCGGCCGAGGTGGCCGGCGAGGTTTCACCCGGCGTTTCGCTCTCTGCGGAAGCGCGTGACCGCATCAAAAGCTCGCTTAACCGCCCATCATCCTAAGAAAGCTGCGACACTTCCGTTCGAGTAATTTTTGTGAGACGGTAAGGATCGTGCGGCGGGGCAGGTGGGTTCACACGCTATACGGATTTATTGCAGGATCGCTCTTACGGCTATGATTCCTCTTTCAGCTCACCTGTGCTCTCCGGGAATCATACTTAGAATCAGAACAAGTCCTAAGCCGCTCTCGTCTTTCCTCCTAGCAGCTTCATAAACATCTAAGTTCGATGATGGTGCTCGTGCTCTTTCGCCGTATTGGGCAAGGGTTCGCAAAGTAGCCGGATTTGAACCCATCCCGTGCATGCCAGCGGCCACTTCCTATGTGAGTTACCAAATTATTAATGAAATAAGTCTCTCTGGACCGGCTTCGGTTTCGGCCGCGGCTTTCCATCCTCCCCGATTTCGATGAGACCGAGTTTCTCGAGTCGCACCCGCATCATCGTGCCGGAGACGCGGAAGCGTTCGGCGAGGCGGTAAATAGGCCCCCCATCTCGTCAAGTCCCACCCTTGGGCATGGGGGCTCAAGCATCTGTGCATGCGATCACATGCCGCGCGTACGGAGATCCGCCGCGAGAAAATCGTTGACGTCGGCGTACGGCGCCAGTCCGGCGAGACCCGCGAAACTGCCGTCCGACTTCAGGCTCTGCGCCGCGCGCATGAAGCCACCCCAAGCCGCGAGGGCCAGCGCGCCGCCGACGCTGATGCGCCGGACGCCGAGCGCCGCCAGGTCCCCGACACTCAGGCCGCTGTCGCGGGCGACCAGGAGGTTGAATGGTTTCGGCCGGACCGCTTCCACGAGAGCCTTAATTTCTACAGGCTTGTGGACGCCCGGTGCGAAGAGCACATCGGCACCCGCCTGTGCGTAAGCCTGGAGACGGCGGACCGATTCGCGGAAGGCATCCCGGTGGCCGGCCAAGTAGCACTCGGCCCTGGCAGTCAGCAGCACGCCACCGCCCGACTGATCGATTGCTTGCCGCGCCGCCCGTACGCGCTCGACCGCAAGCGGCAGTTCATAAAGCGGCGCCGACGGGTCGCCGGTGGCATCCTCGACTGACAGTCCCGCGACCCCGGTCGCCACACACCGCGTGACGCTGTCCGCTACCCCCTGCGGGTCAGCCCCATACCCCGACGCGAAGTCGGCGTTGACCGGCAGCTCGACCGCTGCGGCTATCTCGGCGATGTGAGATAGGCTCCGCTCGCGGCCGACCACGGCGTCCGAGTCCGGCAGCCCTTGCGAAAACGCGAACCCCGCGCTGGTCGTCGCCAGTGCCGGGAAGCCGAGATGCTGAAGATACCGCGCGGAGCCGACGTCCCACGGATTCGGCATGACGAAACAGCCTTCCTCGTGGAGCGCGCGGAAGGCTCGGCGCCGGGCGTCAAATGCGGCGCGCAAATCTGTCTCTCCCGCCCCGTTGACGACGATTGATTTTGGTATCGGTTGTTCAAAATCCTCCATAGTAAACCCTCCTCTTCGGTCGATGAGTTCGTTCCTCTCTGAGGACGCGCGTGAAGTCGTCGCACGTAGTGGCCCGTGCCGAAGCGCCGTCAGGGGCCCCGCCACGTCTTCGGCCACCGGGACTCATCAGTCACGTCCGAGCGTGATTCCGGGCGCGCCGCACCACTCTGTCATCAACGATCCCGGGAACGACTCGAAGAACAGTTCGTCAACGTAACACCAGCCCCAATCCTCGCCCGGCTCGAAAGATTTGATTATGGGATGATTGGTTGAATGAAAATGCTTTGCCGCGTGTTTATTCTTTGAATCGTCGCAGCAGCCGACGTGACCGCACGTGACGCAAAGTCGCAGATGAACCCATCGGTCGCCCATCTTCAAACACTCTTCACAACCGTTCGGCGTTTTCGGAGTAACGTCGTCGCCGATCTCGAATAAATGCGAACAGCAGCTCATGATTGTCATCCTCTTGGTGTTGTTGAAGAGCTAGACGGGAACGATTGTCAAGAATGCTTACCTGACCCCATAGGGCGAACGCATCTTAAATTTCTCAAGTAAGCGAGTTGTGGCATTCTCCTGAGAGTTTCAACCGGCTGGGAAGGAGAATGACAGATGAGCGAGACAGTAGCGCTCTCGTTGTTTGACAGTTTGAGTCAAGTCCCAGACCCGCGACTTGACCGCACGAAGCTGCATCAGTTGGTCGACATCCTCGTCATCGCGGTCTGCGCCACCATCTGTGCGGCGGAGACGTGGGAAGAGGTCGCGGAGTTCGGGCAGGCCAAAGAGAGTTGGTTCAGGAAGTTCCTGGCGCTGCCCAACGGGGTTCCGTCGCACGACACCTTCCGCCGCGTCTTCCTGCGCATTAACCCGCGGAAGTTGCAGGAGGCTTTCATGGTCTGGGTGCGCGGGGTGGCCGAGTTGACCGGCGGTGAAGTCGTCGCCATCGACGGCAAGGCGGCGCGCGGCGCACGCACGCCCGCGGGCAAAGAGGGCTTGCGCCTGGTGAGCGCCTGGGCGTGCGAGCAGCGGCTCGTGCTCGGGCAGTTGAAGACCGGGGAGAAGTCCAACGAGATTACGGCCATCCCCGCACTCTTGGAGTTGTTAGAGTTGAAGGGATGTATCGTGACCGTCGATGCGATGGGCTGTCGGCGAGAGGTCGCCGCGCAAATTATCTCTCAGGGGGCCGATTACGTGCTGAGTCTGAAGGGTAATCAAGGGCTGCTGCATGAGGAAGTGGCGGAGTATTTCGCGTGGGCCGAGCGCATCGACTTCAAAGACCTGGAGTATGACTACTGCGCGACGCTGGAGAAGGATCACGGGCGCATTGAGGGGCGCCGGTGTTGGGTCACGGAGGATACCGACTGGTTCACGGAGAAGGCGGAGTGGGCGGGCTTACGCTCCTTCATCATGGTCGAAGCCGAGCGCGAAGTGCTGGGGCAAGCGGCGAGTGTCGAGCGGAGATACTTCATCAGCAGCTTGCCGGCGGACGCCACACAGGCGTTGCGCGCGGTGCGCTCTCACTGGCAGGTGGAGAACGCTCTCGACTGGGTCTTGGATGTCGCGTTTCGTGAGGATGGGTGTCGGACGCGGACGGGTCATGCGCCTGAGAACTTGGCGACACTGCGGCACATGGCGGTGAATCTGTTGAAGCAGGAGCGCAGTTGCAAGTTAGGCATCAAGAGCAAGCGGCTCAAAGCCGGGTGGGATGAGAGCTACATGCTCAAGGTGCTCAACATTTAAGATGCGTTCGCCCTAGGTATGTCCCTAAGTTTCGCCCAAAATAGCGCACAAGTGCTCTCGTAAGTTGTTACCCCAAAAACTGATACTCCACGGGGTCGGATTATGCGAAGACGACTTTAAGGAGTATCAGCGACATGAAAAACAAGCAACCGGCAGCGAGTTCAAGACTATATTCACCGCGCGCGACGCTCTGCGCCGTCGGCATCAGACTCCGCTCGCTGAAGCTCTTTGACACCCTCGCTGCCCACGTGAAGGTCAAGCAGAAGACCATCAAGCATACGCCCGTTGAAAAGTTGACGGACGCTTTCATCGCCATCCTCGCCGGCGCTCATGGACTCTCGGAGATCAACACGCGCGTGCGCTCGGATGCCGCCTTGCAGCGGGCTTTCGGGCGCCAGTCATGCGCCGAGCAGTCGGTCGTGCAGGAGACGCTCGACGCCTGCGACGCGGAGAACGTGCGCCAGATGAAGCGCGCCTTCCGGATCCTGATGCAGGCTCACAGCCGTGCGTACCGCCACCCGTAAAAGGTTAAGCTGCAACTACTCGACGTGGACATGACGGGCCTGCCGTGTGGCCGCCGGGCTGAGAAAGCGAGCAAGGGCTACTTCGCTAACAAGCCGCACCGCTACGGGCGGCAGATGGCCCGCGTCGTCGCCTCACATTATGAGGAGGTGGTCCTCGACTGGGTCGGCCCCGGCAACGTGCAGCTCAACAAAGTCCTCCGACCACTGATCGAAGAGACGGAGTGGATGCTCGACCTCGACGCACGCCGGCGGGCGCGCACCGTGCTGCGGATCGACGCCGGCGGCGGCGGCATCAACGATGTCAACTGGTTGCTCAAGCGTGGCTATCACATCCACAGCAAGGGTGTCTCCTTGCAACGCGCCGCGGGGATCGCGCCGACAGTTAAGGAATGGTTCCCGCATCCGCCCCACCCCGGGAGACAGGTCGGGTGGGCGACGTGCCCGAGCGACGGTTACGAGCGTGAGGTGCGCCGCCTGATCGTGCGCTGGCATAAGCGGAACGGGCGGGAGTGCTTCGCGGCCCTGCTCTCAACACTCACGCCGCGCCAAGTCTGCGACCTCTTAGGGGAATCGCCGAAGCGGCTCACTGACCAGCGGGCGGTCGCGCTGGCCTACGCCTACCTGTACGACAAGCGCGGCGGGGCCATCGAGATCGAGTTTAAGGAGGACAAGCAGGGGTTCGGGCTGGCGAAGCGGAACAAGAAAAGGTACTACGCGCAGCAGATGGTCGTGCTGCTCTCGGCGCTCGCTCATAACGTGGTCGTCTGGTCGCGCGAGTGGTTGAGCGAAGTGTCACAGATCAAGCGGCAGGGTGTGCTGCGGATGGTGCGTGACAATTTTCCACGTCGGCGGCTTCGTGGAGGTGGGGGCGAAGGATGCGATCAAGCGCATCGTACTGAACGGTGCGGCGGCGTGGGCGCGCCGGTGTACTAACTCCTTCCGCGCCTTGCTCAAGCCGGAGCACGTGCGCGTCTCTTTGGGCGAAACTTAGGTACGTTCTTCGGGTCTGCTCGAATCGGCTCTCATACGCGCGAACGAACTACAAGGCCGAGGCGTTGTCGTGCTGGCTTTGCAGCTTGATGCGCAGGAAGACGGACAGGAGCAGAGGTTCTCCGGGCTTCGAGCGCACGCGGTAGATGGATTGGGGCATCGGGTCGGAGCGGGTCAGGAGTCGCTTGCCTTCGGCAGCCTTCTTCTCGGCCACGGTCATCGGCGTGCCGGGCCCGTCAACGAGCTCGATGTTGTCCACGGCCGCCCCCCACCTCTTTTCGTACGAAGAGACCTGCTCCTTTGTGAGTTTGAGCGCGCCGGGGCCCGGAGACAGTTCGGCGAGGGGCGCGTCGGTGATGAGTACGGTGAGAAGCTCACCTGTGTAATCGGGGCGACTCTTCTTAATCGTGTAGAAGGGCGGCCTGTCCTCGGAGGAGGGGATTTCGATGACCCGCCCCGCCTTCACAAGGTTGTCACCGCCCCTGAGGGCCGTCGTGGGGAAGATCAGGTACGGGTCGCCCAGCGAGCGATCCGCCGAGACCTCCCGGTCAAAGACATAGAGGTACCCGGAGCGGGGCGCCTCGACGGTTATCTGCACGCGCTCGCCTTCGCGCAGGGGTTCTTCGGCGTTGACACGCTCGGGCGTCCACGCGCCCTCCTGCCCGTGGATCAACTGCCTCACCTCGTCCGTCGGCGTCGAAGGGCGCAGGCGCCAGACCGTGATTCCGACGACCGCCTTGCCGGCGGCCGTCTCCGTGCGCGCCGCCTTGTTCGCGCCGGCCGGCCTGTAGGCGGGTCTGCGGACGCCGCGCGCGGCGCGGCCGGGCGGGCGCTGTTGCATAAAGGCCGTGTCCCACAGGCCGCGCGTCCCGTCGTCGTTACTCTGCGCCGCGGCGGCCGCCGCTAACAGCGCGAGCAGACAGGCGGCCGCCCACGGCCGCACAAGGCTTGAGCGACGTGTGCGCGCGCCGACACGTTGCGGAACGTTCTTCGCTCTCATAAGTTCACCTCCCCTGTAAAGCTTCTGAACTCGGGGCTCAACGCCACTCGCCCTGAAGGGTGAAGGCGGCCCAGTAGTAGGGCGAGCCCCAGCGCCCGCCCTCAAGCATCTCGACCTGCGCGCGGCGCAGCGCCGAGGCGGGGCGCTCGCCGCCCTTCAGCATTCTCGTGTAGAAACGCGCCATCAGTTCGGAGGTGGCGCGGTCGTTGACGTTCCAGAGGCTCACGACGACGCGTGCCGCGCCCGCGTACATGAAGCCGCGCGTCAAGCCGACCAGCCCCTCGCCCCTCACCTCTTTGCCGAGCCCGGTCTGACAGGCCGAGAGGACGACCAGCTCGGCCGGCAGGCTGAGGTTGTAAATCTCGTTCGCCCTGAGGAAGCCGTCCTGCGGCCGTCCGTCCTTATCGACCAGCGACAGGACGAGCGCCGAGAGGCCCGGCCTCTCGCTGTCGATATACCCGTGGGTCGCGAAGTGGACGTAACGGTAGCGGCCCAGCTCGGGGCTCGTCGCCGTCGCGCGGCTGGCCTTGAAGTCCACGGCTTCGAGGTTCGCGCGCGAAGGCGAGGCCGCGAGAATCTGCTCGGCCTCGCGGCGAGTGTAGGGGAGGCGCGGGACGTTGGGCTGACCGTTGGGCTGTCCGTCCGCGTCGCCGGCCAGGTGGACGAGCTGGCGCATGCTCGCGACCTCTTCAAAGACCTTCGGGGCCGTTCCCGGCGCACGGGTCTTGACGGCGGCGACCCGCACGTCGCCGTCCGTGAAGACGGGGTCGGCCAGTATCGCCAGCATGTTCGGGGCGGGGCGGCGCCCCTGTAGCTCACGACGCTGCACGGCGAGGGTCGAGGCCGAGGGCAGGCTGACGACCTCGTGGCCGACGACGAGCGGTCGCGCGGCGCGCCGCACGCCGACGGCGCGGCCGCCGCCGGGCGTCGGCTCGGGGAGCATGGCGAACGGGACGTATTGCAGCGCGCCGTCGGCCACGATCACCAGGCGCTTCGTGCCCAGTTCGGCGGCGACCGGGGCGAGCACGATCCGGCTCAGCTCGGCCGCGGCGCGCGGCAGCTCGGCGTCGGCCTGCGCCGCGAGGGCGCGCCGCTGCTCCGCCGTCTCGCCTTTGTGCGGAGGCCGGCTGCGCGCGGTCAGCAGCTCGTAGACGCGGCGCGCCGCCGCCTCCACCTCGGCGCGCTTCGGCAGCTCGCGGCTCGTGAGTCTATCTTTCGTGACGGCCCACACGTAGCTGCGCTCGTCGCCGAGCGCGTACTCAAGCAGCAGCGTGTCCGGGTCGAGCAGTTGACGCTGAATCTCGGCGAGCTTGAACGGCTCGGGCTGCACGAGCGCGGCGTAGCGCGGGCTGTTCCTGCGTATCGCGTCCTGCACCTGCTCGTAATCTGCTTCGAGCTGGGCGATCTCCTTTTTGAGCGTTGCGAGCTGCTCCGGCGTGTTGCGCTGCGTGGCGCGCTGCGCCTTGGCCGCGAGCTGTCGCGTCAGCTCGTGCTCGCGCGTTGTGAGCTGCGGGTCTACTCCCTGGCGGATGTCAACGCCGGACTCGGTCAGCAGCTCAAGCAGGCTGCGTGCGCGGGCACGCTCACTCACTTCGAGCGCGGCGGCGTCGAAGCCTTCGGCGGGCTTGAGCCGATGCAGGTTCATCAGCAGGTCGATGTAGAGGCGGTAGGCGTCGTGGCGCGTGGCGAGGTAGGCCGAGCGCATCTGGCCGCTGGTGACGCGCGCGCGCACCTGCTCGACTGAGGCGATGGCCTCCTCGGCGTGCGCGCGTGCGGCCTGAAGGTTGCCGAGGACGCGCTCGGCGCGCGCGATGTCTTCGAGGACGAGGCCGACGACGTTGAGGTCGCCGACCGTTTGTAACATCGGGAGCGCGCGGTTGTAGTTCTCCAGCGCCTTGTCGGGCTGGCCCAGAAGGTAGTAGGCGTAGCCGAGGTTCCTGAGCGAGATGGCCTCGTTGCGCAGGTTGCCCGCGGCATGTTGCAGCGGGAGAGCCTGCTGGTGGTACTCCAAAGCTTTCTCAGGTTGCCCCTCCGCGGCGTAGGCGAGGCCGATGCGGTCGAGCGTGTCGGCCTCGCGCCCGCGGTTGCCGAGAGCCCGCTGTATCTCAAGCGCGCGATTGTAGAAGTCGAGCGCCTGCGTGAAGTCGCCCATCTTGTAATAGGAGTTGCCGATGTTGCTGAGCGCCGTTGACTCGCCGTTGCGGTCGCCGATTGCGCGCGACAGCTTGAGCGACTCCTCCAGATGTCGCAGCCCCTCCTGCGGCTCGCCGAGCAGGTTGTAGGCGAACCCGATGCTGCGCAGCGTCACGCTCTCGTTCTGCCGGTAGCCGAGCGACCTGTAGAGCGTGAGGGCCTGCGACCAGTAGTCCAGCGCCTTCTGCCAGTCGGCGACGTTGAAGTAGATCGTCCCGATGTTGTTCAGGCTGTTGGCCTCGGTCGGGGCGTTGCCGGTCTCCCGGCTGAGGGTCAGGGCGCGGTCGTAGTGCTTGAGGGCTTCGCCCGCGTCGCCCAGTACGTCCCGCATCCCGCCGAGGAAAGTCTCGGCGGCGGCTTCGAGCCGGCGGTCTTTGAGCGCGCGCGCCAGCGCGAGCGCCTCGCAGAAGTGCTCGAGCGCCCTCCGCGGCTCGTCCACGCGGGCGTAGGCGAACCCAACTGACAGGCGCGAGAGTGTGACCCTGTAGGTCTCGCCTGCCGCGCGGTAGAGTGGGACGGCCTGCTCGTATTTCTCGACGGAGGCCCGCCGCTCGGTCGCGTTCTGACTCAAGCGGAGCTTCTCCCCCTCCGCGAACAGCTTCTCGGCGGCGGCGTGCTGGCGGTCGGCGTCCGTCGCGTCGCGCAGGGCGTAGGGCTTGACCTCGTAGCGGCCGGGCGCGGCCTTCGGGTTCGGCGCGCGCACCGTCACGCGGTAGTCGCCCGCGGCCTCGGCCAGAACGACGAGCGGCTCGGGCCCCCAGAGGTCGTTCGGGCTGTCGGCGGCGGAGAGCTGCCGGCCGTCGGGGCCGTAGACGACGACCTCAAGGTCGATGCCCTTCTGCTCGACGAGGGCGTGGAGGAACTGCCCCGCCGCGAGGCTGATGCGGTAGGAGTGTGACTCGCCGCCCTTCAACTCGCGCTCGACGGGGGCGAGCGCGGGAGGAGCGGCCGCCTCCTGCTGCGAAGTCGCCTGCGCCGCGTGTCGAGGAGGAGCGTGAAGAGGCTCGGGGCCGGCGGCGGAAGATTCGCTCGGCGTAAACGGCAGGCCGGCGAAGAGGACGACCGTGAGGAGGACGAACAGGCAGACGGCTGACGACGGCCTCCGAGGGCGTGTCGCCTTCGTCGAACACCACTTCACGCCCGACTTGCGTCTCAGTCCGCGCTCTCTCATGGCTTGCCTCCAGAATGAAGGTTCAGACCGGCGGTTCTGAATCGTGCGGGCCACTTGGCCCGCACGATTCGCCTCCCGCTTATACGTCCGGAGAATCGGGTGCGAAGCTACTGGGCATCGTCCTCGTCCGACTTGTCCTCTTCCGACTCTTCAGAGTCGTCCTCACCTTCCAGCGGGAGCGGGCCGCCGCCGGTCGCCTCGGCCTGCCACGACCCGGTGCCGCCCCACGACCCGGTGCCGCTTTCCGGCCTCGCGCCGCGGGCGCTGTTCGAGTAGAAGCCGGCCAACGTATACCCGCCCGGCGGGTTCCGAGGTATAGCGCCGGTGGTGGACACGTTCCAGGTCAGCCCGCCGAGGTTAAACCCGGTAAAGCTCGGGGGGTTGGAAGTGCTCGAGATTATCGGAAGATCCCCGTTGGGGGTAAAAATGAGGAACGTGAAGTCCCCGCGGCTCTCCGGGACCCTAACGATTTTGCAACCCAGGAAGGCCTCTCCGTCCTGACCCACACCTGTTACTGTCCACACTGCCATGTCTCACCTCCGTCGTTTTCGTCTCGTTTCGGTGACGCCTGCCCTGTGACGGCCGCCGTGGAGTGCAAGAGAGACGGCGCGGCCTTCACGGGCGGGCACGACGCGCGCGGGGCTTTCGCGCCCGCCGCGCTTTCCTCATCGGCAACCCGCTTGTTCTTTAACACGCCTCACACACTGCGCCCTCAGTGGTGTTGCAGTTTGAGGGCGTGCGCGAGGACTTCCCCGCGCGCGCGGACGACCGTCTCGTGCCGCGCGTCGTCCTTCGAGACTTCGGGCGGCACGGTCGCGTGAGCATTGAGAAACTTTTGCAAGGCCGGCAACTCCGCGTCGGCGACCACCCCGCGGTCGTTCGGGTTGGCGAAGCGCTTGAGCGCCTCAAGCTCCGGCAACTCTGCGGCCGACCAGACGAGCCAGACCAGCTCCGTGCCTTCTTCTTCGTCGAAGCTGAACCAGCTCTGCTCAGGGATGCGCACCTCCTGTCCGCCGCCGACGAACGACGCGCCGCCGTTGGCAGTCGGGGAAGGGAAGAGCACGTTGAAGGCCGCGTCGCCGCCCTCCTTCGGCCGCTCGTTGAGGACGTAGAGGTGGCCGTTCTCCCGGCCGCGGACGTTGAGCCGGACGCGGTAGTCCTTCTCGAAAAGAATCTCCCCGCCCAAGTCGAACGGCTGCTCGAACGGCCTGCCGTCGCGGTACTTCTGCACGGTCAACGAGTATTCGAGTGCGCGCTCGGGCGCGGCGGGCGCGGGCGGCGGCGCGGCGGTCTCCGCCCGCGACGCGGGAACCGACTCACGCCGCGTGTAGGCCCAGACGCCGACTGCCAGCAGGAGCGACGCGGCGACGAGCGCGAGCACGAGCGGGCGCGCGCTCTTCTTCGTGGGCGCTTCTTCCGCGCGCGACCGCGCGACGCGCGTGACGGTCTCGGCGTGCGCCGGAAGTTCCGCGCCCGCGAGGCCCTGACGTTCAGGAGAAGGCAGCACGGCCGTCTGCGTCTCGCCGGCCGTCAACTCGCCGCTCTCCATCCGCTTCTGCAACGCCTTCAGCTCGCGCCCGAACTCTTCGGCGCTCGCGTAACGCTCCTCGCGGTCTTTGCGCAGCGCCTTCGCGACGACGCGCGCGAGTTCGGCCGGTACGCCCTTCGAGACCTGCGCGAGGTCGGGCGGCTCGCGGTCGAGGACAGAGACCAGAACGTCGCCCGACGTGGCACCGCCGAAGGGCAGCCGCGCGGCGCACATCTCGTAGAGCACGCAGCCGAGGCTCCAGATGTCTGTCCGCGCGTCCACCTGTTGGCCGCGGGCCTGCTCGGGCGACATGTAGCTGACCGTGCCGATGAGAAGCCCCGTGGCGGTCCTGAACAGGCGTTGCGTCGCCGCCTGCGTGTCGGCGGCCGCAGCCCCGTGCGTTGTGAACTTGGCGATGCCGAAGTCGAGCACCTTCACGTAGCCGTCGGGTCTGACCATGACGTTCTCGGGCTTGATGTCGCGGTGAACGATGCCGGCCGCGTGCGCCGCCGAAAGGGCCGAGGTGACCTGTATGGCGACATCGAGCGCCTCCGCGACGCCGAAGGGCCCGGCGTGGAGCCGCTGGCGCAGCGTCACGCCGTCGATGAACTCGGAGGCGATGTAGTGCAGCGGCTCCGCGCGCCCGACCTCATAGACCGTCATGATGTTCGGGTGGTTGAGGGCAGAGGCGGCCAGCGCCTCCTGCTCGAAACGGCGGAGCGAGTCGTGCCCGCCGTCCAGTTCAGCCGAGACCACCTTCAGGGCGACGGGCCGCCGCAACTCCGTGTCCCGCGCGAGGTAGACTTCGCCCATCCCGCCGCGGCCCAGCAGCGACTCGACCTCGTAGCGCCCCACCCTCCGGCCGCGCGCGAGCGCCTCCCCTTCGGCGTAGAACCGGGCCGCCAGGTCGAGGGCCTGCCCTTCGATGAAGTCCCCGGACAGCCCGTGCGCGGCCAGCAGCGATTCGACCTCGCGGCGCAACTCCGCGTCGGCCCCGCAGGCTTCGGCCAGGAAGTCGGCGCGCTCTTCGGGGGCGCGCCCCAGGGCTTCGTCGAGAAGTCGGTCTATCTGTTGCCAGCGTCCGGTGTCCATAACGTGTCAGGTCGCTCTGAAGTCGGCACGAGGTCGCCGCGAGAATCCCACACATTAGGTAAGGCGTTGGGGACGGCGAAAACCTGCCACCCGCGGCGTGAAAACTTATTGCCGGCCCCCGGCTCCGGAGAGTTCGCGGTAGAGCCAGGCTTTAGCCCGGGCCCACTCGCGCATGACCGTGGTGGGTGAGACCTTTAAAACTTCGGCCGTCTCTTCGACGCTCAGGCCGCCGAAGAATTTCAGCTCGACGATGGCGACCTTGCGCGGGTCGAAGGCGGCGAGCGCGTTGAGCGCCTCGTCGAGAGCCAGCAGGTCGGCGGGCGACTCCTGCGGGAGGCCGTCGGCCTCGCCGAGCGTCACCAGGCGTGCGCCGCCTTCGCGCTTGAGAGCCGGGCGGCGGCGTGCAAAATCGACCAGGATGTGGCGCATCATCTGCGCCGCCACCCCGAAGAAGTGAGAGCGGTTCTGCCAGCGTACCTGCTTCCAATCGACGAGCCGCATGTATGCCTCGTTGACGAGGGCGGTGGGCTGCAGCGTGTGGCCGGGCCGCTCGCGCGCCATGTAGTTCCTCGCCAGCCGCAGCAACTCGCCGTGCACGAGCGGCATGAGCTGCTCCAGCGCGGCCTCGTCGCCCTCACACCAGGAGACGAGCAGCCGTGTCACTTCATGAGTCGAGGGCGGGTCCGTCATACTTAGCCGTGGCGAGAAAGCCCCTAAAAAGTGCGACGAAAAATATCACACCCGCCCCGCGTTCTCCGAAGAATTTGAGAGTCGCCGGTAAATTTTTATGACTGCCTCTGAAGGCCGGTGTTGCCGAAGCTGACGGGATGGGCGTTAACGCCTCCTGACGCTCAAGCTCATGCGCTCGGGGGCTATTGGTTAGATTGGTGTAGGAGATAGAGTTGCCGACCGATTGCCGGAGTCCGATAATCACTATTACGACGGAGGAGGCTTTGCCCATAAAGTCTGACAGAGGTGAACAAGCTTCGGTTGGAAGATCAATGGTTGGGGAACGGCGCTTCGCTCATGCAGGGTCTCGCAGACAAGCCCTGGGGGATGCGCGAGTTCGGCGTACGCACCCCGGACGGGCACCGGATTATGTTCGGC
>Ga0126311_10000772_pt1 | contig 14815 bp, 7 predicted proteins | sample Plot61_FD_92539 | JGI IMG/M metagenome (GOLD analysis project Ga0126311, IMG submission 92539) | Serpentine soil microbial communities from UC McLaughlin Reserve, CA, USA - Plot61 | ecosystem: Environmental > Terrestrial > Soil > Grasslands | place: USA: UC McLaughlin Reserve, Lake County...
GCAAGGCGGTGAGCATCTTCCGGCACGGGCTGGATCATCTGCGGCGCATACTATGCAATCAGCTATGCAAAGCTGAACGTCTTGAGTGGCGACGAGTTATCAAACTTTTGTCCTGTACTTAGATCAGAGCAATTGAACGGCGCGGCGCCCCCGAGCGGATGACGCTCGGCGGCTACCCCGCCACTCACTCGGCTGTCGCGGAACTCAAGAAGATCGGAGTGCTGCGCCCACGGGCGAGGGTCCGGACGAGCAAATATTTAAACATCGTCGAGCAGGATCACAGGAGGGTGAAGCAGCGTATTTAGTCGTCCCTGAAAAAGGCTGAAGCAGTCGAGAACATCCAGCAAACGGCGATGTGTAGTGCTCGGGGTGGCGTGTACAATCGCCGCGTTCTGTGAATGAGCCTGCAAAACGTGGTGATTTATGCGCCCTCGGACACCCCTTCAGTCCACCTCGGGCGACCCGCAGCGCGTTCGCCTGGCCTTGTTGCTCTCGCATGAGCATCCGCTCTATCAGTTAGCCGAGGCCATTGACTGGACCCGCTTCGAGGCCGACCTCGGCGCGCTCTACACGGAAGATGTCGGCCGCCCCGGCTTGCCGACGCGCCTGATGGTCGGCTTGCGCTACCTCAAGTACCTCTTCGACGAGGGTGACGAGACGGTCGTCGCCAAGTTCGTCGAGAACCCCTACTGGCAGCACTTCTGCGGGCGTCTCTACTTCGAGCACGAGCTGCCCTGTCACCCGACCCCGCTGAAGTGGCGACCATGAAACAAAGAGGTGAGAGTGGGCGCATGCTGCTGATTATCAGCCAGCATTAGTGTTTGCACCAGAGCCGCTTACTGATAGGTTCTGATCTGATGAAGCAGGCAAACCCTCATCACTATACTGATCTGAGTGGGATGGCTTATTGGCCGGAGATAGCCGCGATGAACCATTGGTCAGTAGACTAGTACGCATTCAAAGGCTAAATAGCACTACTACGTTAAATAGGGTAGTGGGTCATTTTCAATGCTGAACAGAAAGTAGGATTCAATAGAAGTACACACCCGCTGCTCAAATCTGTCCTCTCTTGGAGACATCATGTCACTTGACCGGACGCGAATACCTCTTTTGCGCCTAAACGGGCTGAATGAGATCGGCCTCGTGCTTGGTATAAGTATTGCCTTTCGTATATGTACGACTCCTCGCGTTTCCAGCTAGTAAGAGCCTCTCTTGTTAGCCTAGCTTTAACACTAGCACACGAACGAGCACCCAAAACTAAGACGGCTCATTGCCACTCACAACACATCTTTATTAGGACATTCAGTCCTCGGAGCAACCTCTGCACTTTCAGTGCAGAGTGGTTTGGTTGTTCGACAGTGAACATGTCCCACTATCGATTCTTGGCTCCTCACGCACGGGGCGGAGTCGACTGAATAACTAGGAAGAGTGTTTTATGATGAGTTTAAGCAGGCCGTTGTTATTAACTACCATCTGGGGAGTCCTGTTGGTATTTCGATCATGCCCGTCCGCAGTTCCGCAGGTGAGCAAGCCGGTGGTTCTGCCCGGAACGATGACAACGGGTTTAGCCACCGCATTGACCGTCAGCAGCAAGATTACCACCAAGACCACTGGCCCCGGGCAGACCCCGACCGGCGTCAAACTCTTGCGTGTAGATTCCAGTAACGTCGTCACGCATGATTTAGGGACGATGCGGGATGATGGCTCCAATGGTGATGCAGTAGCCGGCGACCAGATATATACGCTGAAGTTAACCCTCACCGAGACGGCCCCCGGCGAATTGAGTCTGAGTGTGGGCGCGAGTTTCCAGGGTCTGCCGAAACAGATTCGCTCGCCCGTATCTACTGTGCCGGTTGTTGCCGCCAACGCGGCGCCAGTCGTCAGCGCCGGAACGGATCAAATCATCCTGCCCACCGCGATGGCCAGCTTGAGCGGAACGGCCAATGATGATGGCCTGCCGTCGGGGGGTAGCCTTACTTTCCTGTGGAGCCGCGTAAACGGGCCGGGAACGGTCACATTCGCCAACGCCGGTGCCCTCGTCACCACGGCGAGCTTCAGCACCGCCGGCAATTACCAGTTGAAACTGTCGGCCAGTGACTCTGAGCTGACCGGCACTGACGAGGTCAACATCACCGTCAATGCAGCCAATCAGCCACCCACGGTCAGTATTACTAATCCTGCTGGTAGCACCCCCCTGACCGCACCAGCCAGCATCACGTTCGCAGCCAGCGCCAGTGATAGCGACGGCTCCGTCACCAAGTTGGAATTCTTCGAGGGTAGTACGAAATTAGGTGAGGCGACGACTGCTCCCTACAGCTTGATCTGGAACAGTGTGGCGGCAGGAAATTACTCCCTCACGGCACGGGCTACCGACGATAAGAATGCCACCACCACTTCAAACGCGGTCAACATTATCGTTAAGACAGCCTCCGTATTACCGCCTGACCCGGTCAGCGTAGCGCCGCCTTTAGATCTTTCGGTAGCTACCGACATTAAGACCTCGACGGAATTTCTTTACACTGGCACCAACCCGATCCAGACGGGCGTGACACCCGGAAGGATCGAGGTGCGCCGCGTAGGAATCCTGCGTGGCAAAGTGCTAGACCGCGCCAATACCGCGCTCCCTGGCGTAAAGATCAGCGTATTCGACCACCCGGAGTTTGGACAGACGCTCAGCAGGGTCGATGGTGCGTTTGACTTGGCGGTCAACGGCGGCGGGCCGATCACCGTGCGGTATGAGAAGGCCGACTACTTACCGGCTCAGCGCCAGGTAAGCGCGCCCTGGCGCGACTACGTCAACTTGGACGATGTGGTGCTGATCCCGCGTGATGCTCAGGTAACGACGATCAATCTGGGAGCCACGGCGACAACCATGCAGGTGGCGCGCAGCAGCATCCAAACCGATGCGGACGGTACGCGCCGGGCAACGGTTCTGTTCCCGCCGGAGACCACGGCCGGGTTGGTGCAGCCGGATGGCGCCACGCTTCCGACCAACACCTTGAACGTGCACCTGACCGAATACACCGTGGGCCCGAAGGGGCCGCAGGCGATGCCAGCCGAACTGCCGCCGGCCAGCGCTTACACCTATGCGGTTGACCTGGGCGCGGACGAAGCGGTGGCTAAGGTCAACGGCCACGATGTCGTGTTCAACCAGCCGGTCTTCTTTTACGTGGAGAATTTTCTCAACCTCCCGGTGGGCGGCATCGCTCCCGCCGGTTTTTATGACAGAGACAAGACGGCCTGGATACCCTCGGCTAATGGGCGGGTCATAAGGATTCTCAGTGTCGGCAGCGGTCTCGCCAACCTGGATGTTGACGGCAGTGGTCAACAGGCGAGTACGACGGCGTTGGCAACTCTGGGCGTTACCGACGCCGAGCGGCAGCAGTTGGTCACTCTCTACGTCCCCGGCCAGAGTCTGTGGCGAGTGCCGATCAGCCACTTCTCGTCCATGGACATCAACTGGCCGTATAGACCTGATTGTGACCCCGCTGTCCAGAGTTGTGAGCCCAGTCAGCCGCCGCCCCAGGGTGATCAACCCGATGATGATCCTTGTGAACAGGGAGGGTCGATTATTGAATGCCAGAACCAAATTCTAGGCGAAGTGTTGCCCGTCAGCGGCACGCCCTTCACTCTTAACTACCGCAGCGACCGCACGCCCGGTCGAAAGGCGGCATACACGCTGAGCATTCCACTGAGCGGCGCCACAGTCCCCCCGACCCTGAAGCGCATTGACCTGGTCGTTGATGTCGCGGGGCAACGGCTCACTCAATCCTTTCCCGGTGCCGCCAACCAGCGCACCACGTTTACATGGGACGGTCGAGACGCCTACGGGCGTTCTGTTCAAGGGCAGCGTCCGGTCAGCGTGCGCATCGGCTACGTCTACAGGGCGGTCTACCTCCGGCCGGGCGAGGGCAGCTCTCGAGCTTTCGCGGTGCTCTCGGCTTCGGGCCTGGCCCTCAGTGCCGACTACGCACGCCAGCAAATCACCTTCTGGCAAGAGTGGCGTGGCTCAATCGGCCCGTGGGATGCGCGGGCGGAGGGGCTTGGGGGCTGGAGCTTCGGCGTGCACCACGCCTACGACCCTGCGGGGAATGTCCTATACCTCGGGGACGGCAGCAGGCGGAGCGCTCGCAGCCTCTCTGACGTCCTCACGACCGTGGCCGGAGACGGCAACTTCTGCTCCGGTGGAGGTCCGTGTGGTGACGGGGGACCGGCGACGAAGGCGCAACTGACCGTAGCGGAAATTATCGCGGTTGGACCCGACGGGAGTTTTTATATCCCCGACCGGGACTATAGCCGGATCCGACGGGTCGCGCCCAATGGGATCATCACGACGATTGCCGGCAACCGCAGCCTCGGCTTCGGCTTTAGCGGCGATGGGGGCCAGGCTACCGCGGCCCGCCTCGGTTCACCAGAGGGTGTCGCGGTGGGGCCGGACGGCAGCCTCTATATCGCAGACACCGGCAACAACCGGATCCGCCGGGTTGGCCTCGACGGTATCATCAGCACCGTAGCAGGTAATGGCAGTACCGGGAACGGGACCTCCAGCAGCCCGCCCGGCGACGGCGGCCCTGCCATCCAGGCGCAGGTCTCCCAGCCGAAGTGGATCACCGTGGGACCTGACGGCAGTCTCTACATTTCGGACCCCGGTTACTACCGGATCCGCAAAGTCGATCCCGGCAGAGTCATCACCACGCTGGCAGGTACCGGACAGCGGTGTGTTTCGGGCGCGCCCTGCGGTGACGGCGGGCCCGCCAGCCAGGCCACGTTCAATAGTCTTCGAGGGATCGCGCTGGGGCCGGACGGCAGCCTCTATATCGCGGACACAGACGCCTGTCGCATCCGTCGAATCGGGCCCGACGGCAAGATCAGCACGGTCGCCGGTCGAATCACCAGTCTCGATCCCAGAGGGTTTGCGGGCGACGGCGGGCCCGCCAGTGACGCGCTATTCAATGTGCCGAAAACGGTCGCTGTCGGGCCGGACGGTAGCCTGTACATCGCGGACGAGAACAACAATCGCGTTCGCCGGGTTGGGCCGGACGGCGTTATCACGACCGTCGCGGGCACAGGAACCGCCTTCGCGGGGACCATCCAGACGGGGTTCGTTTTCTACGGCGGCGACGGTGGCCCAGCGACGCAGTCGCAGCTCCAGCCCAGCCATGCTCTGTTGGGTCCAGACGGTGCCCTTTATATCTGGGGGTCTAACATGCGTCGGGTGCGGCGGGTGGCGCCGCTCGTGCCGGGCACCATAGCCGGCGATCTCGTCATCGCGGCCGGGGACGGCAGCGAGGTTTACATTTTTAGCCACACCGGCCAGCACCTACAGACGTTGCACGCGCTCACCGGCGCGGTCATCTACCGGTTTGCCTACGATAATAAGGGACACTTGACGAAGGTGACTGACGGCGACAACAACGTCACCACGGTCGAACGCGACGCCCTCGGAGAGCCCACCGCCATTATCTCTCCCTTCGGCCAACGCACCACGCTTGCAGTGGATGCCAACGGCTACCTTGAAAAGGTCGCCAACCCGGCCGCCGAGTCTTTCCTGCTTGAAACCACCCCGGACGGCCTACTGACCAGGTTCACCGATCCGAAAGGCAACGGCTCGCAGATGACCTACAATCCGCTGGGCCAACTCACCCGCGACACCGATGCCGCGACTGGCTTCACTTCTCTTGCCCGCACGGAGACGGATCAATCCTTCACCGCGAGCCTCAGCACGGCCTTGGGTCGAGCCGCCAGTTACCAGGTCGAGCGCTTGGCCACCGGCGCGCAGAGGCGTGTGAACCGCTTCCCCGATAACACCAATACCGAGTTGCTCATTGGCACCGACGGTGGCCGCAAGAGCACCGTGTCGGACGGTACGATCACCAATCTCCTGGAAGGCCCGGACCCACGCTTCTCGATGCAGGCACCGCTGCTGACGAGGTTAAGCGTGACGACAGGCGGCCTGACATCCACTCTCACCACAGTACGGACGGCCAATCTGACGAATCCTGATAATCCAATGAGCCTCACCAGGCTCACGGATACAGTGACGCTCAACGGCCGCACCTTCACAAGTGTCTATGACGCCGCGACCAGGACGGCAACTCGCACCAGCGCCGCGGGACGGCAGAGCAACACAGTCATCGACCCGCTCGGCCGGGTCTTGAAATCGCAGGTCAACGGGCGGCTTGCCTACAATCTCGCCTATGACCCACGCGGCCGCTTGTCCCGTATCACCCGAGGGACCGGCGTGGACGAACGCGCGGGCACGCTGAGCTATAACACCGACGGCCACTTGGAGACGTTGACTGATCCCCTGGGCCGTACGTTCCGCTTGACGTACGATACCGCGGGCCGCGTCACCCAACAGACCTTGCCCGATGGGAGGGCAATCGTCTATGGCTACGATGTGAACGGCAATCTCACGTCACTCACCCCGCCGGGGCGGCCGGCGCATCTCTTTAGCTATACGAAGGTGGGTCTGCAAGGCGAGTACACACCGCCCGCCGTCGGCGCAGGCGGCAACAGCACGCGCTACGCCTACAATCTCGATAAGCAACTGACGCGCATAACCCGTCCCGATGGGCAGATTCTCGACTTCGGATACGACGCGGCCGGGCGACCCAAGTTGCTGACCCTCCCCGCGGGCCAGATGAGCTATGCCTACGACCCCGTGACGGGCAATGTCAACGGAGTTACGACACCCGATGGGGGCACGCTTTCCTACACCTACAATGGCGCGCTGCTTACCCGGACCGCCTGGGCCGGAACGGTCGCGGGCGCTGTCAGCCGATCCTTCGACAACGACTTTCGCGTCACGTCGCTCAGCATCAACGGCACCGACGCCATCACTTTCCAATACGATGCCGACGGCCTGCTCACCAGGGCCGGTGACCTGACACTGAGCCGCAATGCACAGAACGGGTCGCTGACGGCGACCACTCTCGGTAACGTCACTGACAGCATCGGCTACGACGGCTTCGGCGAGGTGACCGCTTATACTGCTAACTACAGCGGGTCAGAAATATTCAAGAACCTGTTCAGTTACGACAAGCTCGGTCGCATCACGACGAAGACCGAGTCCGTTGCAGGCATCAACGCCACCTTCGAGTATGGTTACGATCTCGCTGGTCGCCTCACGGCAGTCAAGAAGAACGGTACGCTCACGGCGACCTACACCTACGACGGCAACGGCAATCGTCTGATGGCCCCGAACCTGAGCACGGCCGCCAGCTACGACGATCAAGACCGCCTGACCCGGTATGGTGGAACAACGTATTCCTATACCGCGAATGGTGAGTTGAAGACGAAGACCGCCGGGGCCCTCGTGACAAGTTACGACTACGACGTGCTCGGTAATCTCAAGCACGTCACCCTGCCGGATGGCACAACCATCGACTATGTCGTCGATGGCCAGAACCGCCGCATCGGGAAAAAAGTCAACGGCGTCTTGACTCAGGGCTTCCTTTATCAGGACGGCCTCAAACCCGTCGCCGAACTCGACGGAGCCAATCTTGTTGTCAGCCGCTTCGTCTACGCTACCGGCGTCAACGTCCCCGTTTATATGATCAAGGGCGGCGTCACCTACCGGATTATCACCGATCAACTCGGCAGCCCTCGACTTGTAGTTGATATCGCGACGAACACGGTGGCCCAGCGCATTGATTACGATGAATTCGGCAACGTCATGCAGGACAACAGTCCCGGCTTCCAGCCATTCGGATTTGCGGGGGGGGTGTATGAACCCGCTACGAAACTCGTGCGTTTCGGTGCAAGGGATTATGACGCTGAGATAGGGAGATGGACGGCGAAGGACCCGATTGGGTTTGCCGGCAGCAATGCGAACTTGTATGAGTATGTGCTTAGTGATCCAGTAAACTTCACCGACTCGACAGGCAATGCTACTACCACGATTCACTTGAAGATGTTTACGATGATTTTCATGGACGGGAATATAATAGGAGCTGGAGAATACTGGCTGCTGGCTACAGGCGCTTCGCAGTTACCAAGGTGGCTCGTGGTAATGCAGCAGGCATTCAACGTAGGCAACCAAGTCGCCGGAAAATGTGAGGATGTGGCTAGGGCCATCGCCGAGGGACTTAGACATCTCGGCCAGAACCCTCAGATTATCAACATTACAAGTACGGGTGGCCGATTTCTTAACTGGCAGGGGAAATCGATGGTATCAGATAATAACTTTCACCAAGCCGTCCTGAACGGTGGCCGGGTCATTGACGCATACACCGGACTACCTGGAATGTTATGGTCAGAATACCAAGTCGCGATGCAACACGTTGGCACACTCGTTTACAAGGTGGTCCCATGAGCTCAATTCGACCGCCGGACAGTTGGAAGGGGAAGTTCGTTACTACCCTACAGGTGCTTCTGTTCGTACGTGAACGGATCCTCGCTGGCGTAGCTCTGGAAATGTTTATTGGAAAGCTAGATATTAATCTATTTGCTGCGTTCATTGATGGGATGCAGTTCCATCTATACTGTTCTGGCATTGAGGATGAGGAGTACCAAGCGTTCGGTGCGTGGCTCCGGGATGTGTGCAAAGAATTTCCATCACCCGGAGGCTGGGAGCAAAAGTACCTCGCGGACACAGGAGGAGATCATCGGGCAGCAATATTGAAATTCCTTGACCGGTGTGCAGATTTTGTGGAAAAGCGTGAAGAAACCACCTACTAACTGATGTGTCAGTTCTTCACGCTTGTTAGTGGGTACTTTTGCATGCTTTTGAGATAACCAGTAGCCGTGTTTCTTTTTCGAAGCTGACTATTTCTGCTGCCTGCATTGGTTTGAGCAGGCGCTGACACAACACCACTGCGCGTTGAGTCATGACCACGTAGGCATGGCCGGCGGGAATCTTCGCTGCTTCAAGCTGACGCTTACTTGCTCGACTGTCGATGCTACATTGAGTGAAACCCGGCTCCAGGATGCTGACGAAATAGAAAAAGATGGCAGCCGCTATCTGTGGAGACCTTGTAGCCACACTGCTCGCTTTCAAAAACTGAGTATGATGAAAAGCTCCGCGGCCTCGACACAACTGGTTTGACGAATCCAGTCAAAGAAGTAAATGCTTGCTCTCGATAACCTATTGTTCACAGCAGTGCTGTGGCAATGCTCTCACATTCTCGATCCCCAAATAAGTCTGACGCTCGCACGGATCACAACCAATCCCGGAGCCAGGCCCGCAGGGCGCGGCGCTCGTCGCCCTCAATCGGCTGGTGCGTCGAGAGGCTGCCCTTCTTCCTCCGCACGAAGAGCCGGGAAGTGTCGAGGTCAATGTCCTTGAGCCTCAGGTCGACCAGTTCCGAAACCCTCGGCCCGTGTCGGTAGGCCATTAGGAGCATCAGGTAGTCACGGTGCCCGTACCTGCCACTCATGGTGGCGTCGAGCATGCGCTTCATCTCATCCTCGATGAGGAAGTCTTCGCCCTTTTTATCAACCGCCTAAGTGGTCTGTTTCTTAGCCCTCTTTGTAGCCCTTCCCGTTGAACTCTTTACATTACGGAAGTTGGTGACGTAGAAAGACGGGGCAGGGAAGCCCCGTCTTTACTGTACTCCACTTTCGCGACTCTTTACAGAATGGCCATTCCGTTAAGAGTTACTGTGGGCCTGATAACAACAGCTTGGACTGAAGACGCCAAGATGGAGCCACAGCTGATTGCAGTAGGACGCGGGTTCAGAGTGAATTTGAAAAAGCGTAGCCTCGGGTAACACTCTTCTCCTCACGGAAACCTTGCCTCGCAAAGCTCAGACACAACATCTTGCGCTTACGGGTCGAGTCCCTCTCCCATTTTCATTATCACATCGGATAATGTCCATTATGGTTTCCGAGCTTTGCCCGAAAAGTGCCCGATGTGGGACTTCCACGCCTCGCGCCACATTACGAGATCCTGTAGTTTCTCACCGCGCCCGCGCAAGGTCTTGTCAGTTACTGCGGGAGTCCGACGCGGCGCATGAGGTCGATGAAGCGCGGGTCTGAGCGCAGCGGGTCGAACGCCGGGTCTGCTTTCAAGAACTGCAACTGGAGGTCCTGCCCGGCATAAGCCCGCTCCAGCGACGTGAAAGCCCTCTCTCGCTCGCCCAGCGCCCCGTAGAGCACGGCCAACTCGCCGGGCGATACATACCCCTTGCTCGCCTCCAGCCGCAGGAGAATCGTCCGCGCCCGTTCGTGCTCTCCCGCTTGCGCGTAAGCCGCGCCCAGAAAGATTTGCGTGGCCGAGCTGTCACCGCCCAACTTGATCGCCTCCTCGTAAGCGGCGATGGCCTCCGCGTTCATCCCCTTCGCCGCATAAGTGTAACCGAGTATCAGATGCGCCCCGGAAGAGGTCGGATCAAGTTCGAGCGTCTTCATAGAGAAGTTAATCGCTTGATCGTACTGACGGGCGAAATAGTGGACGTTAGCGACAGTCGAGGTGGCACGTGGGGTGAGGGGGTCCAGCTCCCTGGCGTGTTTGGCCTCGGCGATGGCCTGCTCATGTCGCCCCATCAAGCTGAGATAAGAGGCGTATCCGAAGTGCGCTCCGACATGGTTCGGGTTCAGCTCGAAGGCGCGCTGATACTCCTGCTCGGCGGCTCCCCAGTCCCAGGCGTTTCTTTTGAGGGCCGCCAGCGCTATGTGTGCTGAGATAAGACCCTCGTCCAATTCCAGCGCCTTACGCGCCGCCGCCTCTGCTTTGAGCGTAAACTCTTTCGGATCAAGAATGCTACCGGCGGCAAGGTTCAGGTAGCAAAACGCCAGTTCGGCGTAGGCCGGCGCGTAAGCCGGATCAACGGCTATCGCCCGCAGGTAATACTCGGCAGCTCTCTTCCAGTTTTCCGCCCCCCCCTTGGAACGAGAGAATCGTCCCCTGAGCAGCAGCTCGTAAGCCTCCGGGTTGACGATTTCGCGCCTGGCGATTCGCTGCCGTTCGCCCGTTGTCAACCGCAAGCGGAGCCTCTCGGCGATCTCGCCGGAGATCTCCGCCTGCAATGCGGACAAATCTTCTGCGCGGCGGTTGTACTGCCCTCCCCAAATCTGCGTCCGGTCACGCGCGTCCACAAGCTCGACGCGAACCACCAAGGTCTCGCCGCGCCGCACCACCCGACCCGTCACCAGTGCCGCGACGCCGAGCGCGCGGGCGACCTCCTGCGGGTCGGCCTCCCGCCCCTTGTACTTGAAGCTGGAGCCGCGCGCGATGACCTTCAACTGCGGCAGTTCAGAGAGCCGGTCGATCAGGCTCTCGCTGATGCCCTCCGAGAGAGCTTCCACCTCTGGGTCTGCGCCTCCGTTGGCGAAGGGCAAGACCGCAACAGAGTTAATCGGAGCCTTGTCGGTGGCGACTTGCTGGCTGCGGTTGACATAAAGGTAAGCGCTGATTGCCAACGCCACTATGAGCATGAGCGGAATTATGAGAGCAGACGCGGCTGCGCTACGACGGGACGCGGCGAGGGAGGGGGTGGGAACGTCGCGCTGGCCAGGAGGCAGAGCGAAATCATCCGCGCTGGCTTCATAGTGCATAGGCGTCTCCGGCTTGAAGTCTTCCGTCTGAGGGACATCTTTGTCCTCCACTATCTTCCGGCTTCCACCGATCTCGTCTTCTGGTGAATCTGCGCGTAACCCGTCACCTTTACTGACACCAATACGAACCTCGGCGACGAAGCTGAATCCCCGCCCCGGCACGGTCGCGATGTAGCGGTTTTCGCCCTGCTTCTCCCCGAGGGCGCGTCGTAGAGCCGAGACGCTCTGACTGAGATTGTTCTCCTCGACCACGGTGTCCGGCCAGACCGCCCGCATTAGCTCGTCCTTGTCGAGCACGGTGCCGCTGTGCCGCACCATGTAGGACAGAGTGTCGAACGCCTTCGCCGTTAGCTTGACGGGTTGATTATCGGCGCGCCTGAGGAGCAATCGCCGGGCGAGGTCGAGGCGGAAGTTCCCGAACTCATAAATGTGAGGATTATCTACGCTCATATAGCCTTTCAAGACATTTCAGAACATTTCAAGCACATTCTAAAGACTATATAGGGCGGATGGGAAGAGTATCGCCTCGTCGCCATAAATGGGGATCCATTCAGGATCGAAAGCGCCACAGATATGGGAAGCATTTTGGCTTGCCTGACTTTACATTCAACCCAGACTGACGGGATGAACCTGCGCCAGCCGGTTATCTACGGCGTTAGACATTAGCAACGGGGGAACTAATGCCCTTTTCATTCCCCTATAAAGGTAAGGAGGCATGATATGTCACTTCAGGCAATGTGGGTGCATGGGAACAGCGCAGACATCGAACTTAACAAACTTGGCCGTGGCTCCGGTGAGGATATCGACGGTCGTAACTGGACCGCGATTGGGGGCCTACGCCGCGGTTGGGGTGTCGAATATCGCTGTCAGGACAACTCTAACTATTGGTTTCACTTCGCAATCCCGACCCCGGTGATTGACGACGGCGTGCGCTCCCGCCTACGGCGGGTGATGTTGCTCTTCACGGCCGGCGCGGGCGTGACGCTCAGTTCCGTCCATGTATGGGACGGCCCGAACCGAGTCCTCGAACTAAACGGGCTTGCCATCGGCGGAGCTAACCTTTCGCTCATTGACGGGCGGAGTTCGTTCGCACTACCCAATAACGAAGTGCGGTGGGGCATCGGTGTCTCTGTGCAGTTTCATTTCGCCGACCCCGGCAACGTGATCCTTCACACCGCCGGCGTCGACTTTGAGTCTTAATCTCTCTCTCGGCTACCGAACCAAGTGCGGCCGCGATCATCTGGCCAGCGTCGTGCCGTTCAACCCGGCTGCCGCGCGAGAGTAAGAGGACCCGTGTCGAGCGGCACATAGAAAGGGCATGCTAGCCTTGAGGGGTTGCATGCCCTTTCGCTTTCGTTCCTGTCGGGAATTACCTTCGGTTTAGGCCATGCTACACTTTTAGCATGGCCCGACGAGAAAAATTAACCTATGAACAGGACGCTTAGAATCATCCGACAGGATGATGAGCTTAATGGGATAGCTGCCAAAACGGATGACTTCGCCATTGCTCGGATCCTAAATGTCTATGACGAGCACGCGTGAGCTATGGTCGGCCACCAGATATCCGCCGCTATAGTGCCCGGCGCGCGTGCCGAGCGGTAGCGAATTGTCGGCGGCGACCAAGTCACGTGCGCCGTGGCTGAAGGGATGGAATTCTTCTCATCGGAGAATTCCACCTCCTCGAGCTATTCAACAGAATCACCAGACCGTAACTATACAGGTACCTGCGGCTGATTAGCCGGCACCTCTCGCCGGGCTAAAGGAGAGCGGCTTGCCGCTCAGCACGCGCTCCAGCGCGTGGAGCAGGGGCCGACCCTGCTTACGTGCCGTCGAGAGATAACTCCGCACCCGGCAGAAGTCCCGCGCCCCGTCCGCCGTCCGGAAGCACCCAGAGACTTTCTGCTGGAGCTTGACCATCCGCAGGTCACGCTCTGACCCGTTGTTGGTGAATGGTACCGCTAAGTCCGTCATGAAGCGCAGGACCTCCTAGCGCTGGCACAGGAGCCGGTTGACGAGCCTACGCTGAGGTGAGAGCGGCTGCCGCTTCTTCCGTGGCGTGTCGCCCCCGCCGTCTTCAGCCTTCGGCGGGAGAGGGTTGAGCTTATCGGCCCGCTTGACCGGTCGGTCGTAGCGGCGCTGGTACGTGCCCTGCGCCTCCTCGCTGAGTTGCCCCTGACCCGCGGCGCACGCTCTCGCGGCGGCCTCTTTGATCTCGATGAGCAGTGCGGCGAGCGGCTTGGTCCAGGCAGACTGCGCCGGGTCCGTCTCCCCGACGAAGACGAGTTCTCGGAGCAGGTGGGCGTTGCAGAGGCTGTGGCGGCACTGCTCGAAGCGCGTGTAGGAGAGGTAGCCGTCTCTGACGAGCGTGCCCCGGAACTGAGGCAGGATGCCGACCTCCCGCATCGCATCGAGGCCGCGGCGCGAGTCGTAGGCGTAGTGGGTCAAGGCGTCAGTCCGGGCGACGTGGATCCATCCGCCGGAGCCGGCGACCCGGAGCCCGGTCTCGTCGGCTCCGACGATCGGCGCATCACGGATAGCGGCCTTGAGCCGCTGCTCACTCCTGACGAGTTTTCCCGAGAAGAGGCGACCCGCGCGCTCGACGGTGGCCGGCGAGAGGGCGCAGTTGAAGAGGTCGCGCAGCGCCTCCGAGGTGCGCGCGACGGGGAGGAGTTGATAAAGGTTGAGATAGGCCGAGCGCGCTAATAGCGCCGGCCCGTACTGGGCGGGGGCGCGCACGCCAGCGGGGAAGGCAGCTTGAGTCTTGGCCCCGCAGGCGGCGCAGCGGCGGGTCTCTCTGCGGTGCTCGGTGACGACCAGCTTCACCGGCGGGAGGTCAAAGACCTGGCGGCGGGAGGCTTCGACCACTTCCGCCTCGTCGAGCGAAGCGCCGCAACCGCGGCACGTCTGCGGCGCGTGAGTGACGAGGTGGTCTGGGCGCGGTGACGGCTTGAAGGTGTCGCCGGGGTGGCCGGGCTGGCCGCCGACCTTGAGCCCGGACTTGCGGCGCAGGCACCTGGTGCGCAGGACTTTCTGCCAGGGTGGGTCTGAAGAGGGCGGCATGGAAGAGTTGTGCGAGTCGCGGGCGACCGAAGTCCCACGCTCGACCTCGTGTTCCAGTTCGTCGATGCGCCGCAGGAGTTGGTGGTTGAGTTGGCGCTGCGCGAGCAGTTCCTGGGACTGGCGCGTGAGCGTCTGCTTGACCCTTGCCAGTTCTTTCGAGAGCGCGGCGATGACGGGTTGCGGCGCACGGATGGGCTGCACTTCCAACTCATCAATGCGGTCGGCGAGGCGATGGACGAGGCGGACGATGGCGTCA
>Ga0126311_10000774_pt1 | contig 14812 bp, 11 predicted proteins | sample Plot61_FD_92539 | JGI IMG/M metagenome (GOLD analysis project Ga0126311, IMG submission 92539) | Serpentine soil microbial communities from UC McLaughlin Reserve, CA, USA - Plot61 | ecosystem: Environmental > Terrestrial > Soil > Grasslands | place: USA: UC McLaughlin Reserve, Lake County...
CCGCGCTTCTGCGGCCGTGAGCACGAGCTGCAGTGGCTGCGCGAGGTGAGCCGGGAGGCGGCGGCGTCCGGCCAGCCCCAGGTGGTGCTCCTGCGCGGCACCGCGGGCGTCGGCATCACCAGGTTGCTCGACGAGGCGTGGCGGGGCGGTCCGGTGCCGGTGATGCACCTGACCGCGACGGCGGGCGTGGACCCGTGGCCCGGCCTGGCCGAGCTCGTGCCCGCTGACGGCCGGCCCGCCGTCCTGGCCCTGGACGACGCCCACCTGGTGGGCGCGACCGGCCTGGACGCCCTGGCCCTCGGGCTGCGACAGCTGCGCGGGCCGGTCACCGTGGTGCTGGCCGGGCGTGGCGCGGCCTATGCCGCCTTCGTCCATGCGCTCGCCGAACCGGTCGGCCGGCACCTCGGCGCGCGGTTGAGCTCGATGCAGCTGCCGCCGCTCGCCGAGGAGGAGGTCGTGGAGCTGTGCGAGGCGGTGCTCCAGGGCGCCGTGTCGCCGCAGCTCACCGAGGCCGTTTTGGAGGCGACCGGTGGCCAGCCGGGTGCCGTGGTCGACGTGGTGCGCGACTGGGCCGGCGCGGGTCGCGTGGCGGCGACCTCGGAGGGCCTCGTGGTGACCCGGGCGGACGGCGCCGGCCACCCGCGCCCACAGGTGCGCCAGCTGCTGACCCGGGCCGTCGACCGGCTCACGGCGCCGGAGCTGGACCTGCTGCACGTGCTGGCCGTGCTCGCGCGGCCGGTTCCGGCCGAGCTGCTGCTGCCTCTCCTCGCCCGCGGCGACGACCGCGTCGCCTCGGCGGAGGACGACCGCCGGTGGTTGCAGTCCGCGCTCGACCGGCTGGTCGACCTGTCGCTCGTCACGGCCGGCCACTCCGGGTTCGCCCCACGTGACGCCCTGCTGGCGGACGCAGCCCTGGGCTGGCTGCGACCCAGCGCGCTGCGGGCGCTGCACCGGCGGGTCGCCGAGCGGGCGGATATCCCCGAGGCCGAGCGGGTGCGGCACTGGGGAGAGGCCGGCGAGCCGCAGCTGGCCCAGGTGGCCGCGATGGACGCGGCGGCGGAGGCGGTGGCCGAGGGTCGTCACGAGCAGGCCCGCCGGCACCTACGCCGGCTGTGCCGGGCGCAGGACATGCCGGACGCCGAGCCGGCGGACCGGATGGAGCTGTTCGAGCGGCTGGGCGACGTCTGCGCCACCCTCGGCCGCACCCGTGAGGCGGCCGATGCCTACGAGGCCGGGGCAGGTCTGGCGCGCGACCACGGCCTGGCCGAGCTGAGCCGGCTGGAGGGCAAGCGTGCGGCGGCGCACGGTGGCGTGTTCGCGGAGCCGGCTGCGGCGTCCTCCTCGGTCGGCCCGGGCCGGCCGGGTCCGTCGTCCGTGCTGCACGCCGTGCCGCGGCCGCGGGCGATGGAGTCCGGTGCCCCCGGTGCGAGCGGCGAACCCCATGCCCAGGCTCCTGCGGGACGCCGGACGCCGCTGACCCCGGGCCCGGAGATCGACGAGCGGTTCCTGCGCGCCGCCGTAGCGGCCGACGAGGGCGACGACCCGGACGAGCGGGCCTGCCTGCGCGCGCTGCTCGCCTGGCGGGTGTGCGTGCCGCGGCGGCAGTTCCGGGCGGCCCGGCACTGGGCCAGGGAGTCCCTGTCGCTGACCGTAGATCCGCAGGTGTGCGTGCAGGCGCTCGTGGCCGACGCCATGCCGGGGGCGCTGCTGGGCAACGGCGAGGCGGCCGAGACCACCCTGGACCGCGCCTTCGGCCTGACCGCGAGCGCCGCGCCGCCCACCGCCGCGTGGCTGGCCGCCCTGCGCGCGGTGGTCGCGCACGACCTCGGCCACCCGTCCTTCGCGGGTCTGTTGGAGGAGGTGCGCTCGCTCGGCGTGCTCGCCGGCGAGCACGCCTGGCTGCTGGTCCGCACGGCGACCGAGCGCGGCAACCTCGCCGCGGCCGCGCAGGCCGACAGGGTGCCCGTGCCGGACGGCATGCCCCCTGTTCTGCGCCAGCTGCGGTCGTGCGCCTCGGCCACGCTGGCCCTGGCGCAGGGCCGTGAGGACGACGCCCGCCGCCTGCTGCTGGGGGTCGTCGATCTGGCCCGGTCGACAGGGGCGACGCTGCTCGTTCCTGAGGCCGCGGCCCGGCTGGTCATGCTGGAGGCCCCGCACAACCTGCCCTTGGCCCGGCGTCGCTTCGAGCTGTTCGACTGGTCGGTGGGCAGCGACACCTGGCTACCCCGGGAGAGCGTCCTGCGGCTGCTGGCCCGGGCCGCCGTCAGGTCGGCGGACGGGCGTCCCGATGACGCCGCGGAGTGTGCAGCCGCCGCTGCCGACACCGCGGAGAGCACCGGCCTGGTCCGGATGGCTGCGCTGGCCCATCGGCACCGAGCCGCTTGCCTGGCCGCCGCCGCGTCCAGCGGGCGCGCGTCGCAGTGGGCCGTGCCGGACGCCGCCTGGGCGCCCTAGCCCGCGGTCACGTCCGGCGTGTCGACGTCAGCCGGCGTCGCAGCCAGCCGGGCCTGTTCGTGCGCGACGTCGTACTCCGGCGACGGCCACTGCGGGTCCATGCCCTCCAGCGCGTCGAGCAGCAGCTGCGCCACTGCCCAGCGGGCGTACCACTTGTGGTCGGCGGGGACGACGTACCAGGGAGCGTGCAGGGCCGAGCACCGGTCCAGCACCGCCTGGTAGGCCTCCTGGTAGGCGTCCCAGCGGGCCCGCTCTTCGACGTCGGCCGGGTCGTACTTCCACCGCTTGTCCGGGCGCTCCAGCCGGGCGGCCAGCCGCTCGCGCTGCTCCTCGGGGCTGATCTGCAGGAGCACCTTGACCAGGGTGGTGCCGGCGTCGGCGACGCAGCGCTCGAACCGGTTGATCTCGGCGTAGCGGCCTTGCCAGGTCGTCCGCGGCACCAGTTCGCGCACGCGGACCACCACCACGTCCTCGTAGTGGGAACGGTCGAAGACGCCGATCTCCCCTGGCTGCGGCAGCGCCCGGCGTACCCGCCAGAGGAAGTCGTGCTTGAGCTCCTCTTTCGTGGGCGCCCCGAACGCCTGGTGGCGAACGCCCTGCGGGTCGACCGCGCCGACCACGTGCCGCACGATGCCACCCTTGCCGGACGTGTCCAGGCCCTGCACGATCAGCAGCACCGACCGCCGCCCGCCACCACGCGCCTCGGCGAACAGCCGCTCCTGCAGCTCGGACAGCCGCTTGCCGGTGGCAGCGAGTGCCGCCCGGCCCTCGACCTTGCCGCCGTCGAAGCCGGGTGTGGAGCGAGGCTGCACGTCGGCGAGCACGAAGCCGGGCCCGACCCGGAGCCGCCGGGCCAGCTCGGCCGGCGTGTCGGACCGCGATCCGCGCTTCTTCGCCACGCCGGAATCCTCTCGACCCGGTCCCAAGATGACAAACGTCGTCCGACGGGGTGGGGTTGGGCCATGCACTGCTTCGCCGTGTGGGCGCCCTCAGCACAGTCCGTCGACCTCGAGCTCACGACCGCGGACGGGAGCCGGAGCGTCCCGATGGAGCGGTCGGAGGGCGGCTGGTGGCGCCAGCCCAGCCTCACCCCCGAGCACGGCTGGGACTACTCGTACCGCGTCGACGGCGGCGACCCGACGCCGGACCCCCGGTCCTCCTGGCTGCCGGCCGGCGTGGACGGACCGAGCCGGGTCTTCGCCGCCTCCCGCCACGCCTGGCACGACGCGGGCTGGCGCGGACCGCAGCAGGGACAGGGCACGCTGGGCGGCGTCATCTACGAGCTGCACGTCGGCACGTTCACGCCCGAGGGGACGCTGGACGCGGCGATCGGGCGCCTGGACGCCCTGGTCGACGTCGGCGTCGACGTCGTCGAGCTGATGCCGTTGGCGGCCTTCCCCGGCACCAACGGCTGGGGCTACGACGGCGTCCAGCCCTACGCGGTGCACGAGCCCTACGGTGGCCCGGCGGCACTGCAACGGTTCGTCGACGCGTGCCACCTGCGGGGACTCGGCGTCTGCCTCGACGTCGTCTACAACCACCTGGGGCCCTCGGGCAACTACCTGTCGCGGTTCGGGCCCTACTTCACCGACAAGCACGAGACGCCATGGGGCCAGGCGGTCAACCTCGACGACGAGGGCAGCACCGTCGTGCGCCGCTGGGTCGTCGACAACGCGCTGCGCTGGTTCCGCGACTTCCACATCGACGCGCTGCGGCTGGACGCCGTGCACGAGCTCAAGGACGACTCCCCCACCCACCTGCTTGCGCAGCTCGCCGACGAGACCGCGGCCCTGGCCGACGCGCTCGGCCGTCCCCTGGCCCTCATCGCCGAGAGCGACCTGAACGACCCCCGCATGGTCGAGCCGACCGCCGAGGGCGGGTTCGGGATGAGCGCCCAATGGGACGACGACGTCCACCACGCCCTGCACGCCACCCTCGCCGGCGAGCGGCAGGGCTACTACGCCGACTTCGGCGAGGTCGGCGTGCTCGCCAAGACGCTCACCCGGGCCTTCCTGCACGACGGAGGCTGGTCCAGCTTCCGGGGCAGGGAGTGGGGACGTCCGGTCGACCCCGCCCGGCACGACGGCCGGCGCTTCCTGGGCTACCTGCAGACCCACGACCAGGTCGGCAACCGGGCCACCGGCGAGCGGATCTCGGCGCTGCTCGACCCGGCGCAGCAGGCGACCGGGGCCGCGCTGTACCTGACCTCCGCGTTCACGCCGATGATCTTCATGGGTGAGGAGTGGGCCGCCTCGACGCCGTGGCAGTACTTCACCGACTTCTCGGACGCCGCGCTGGGCGAGGCGGTCAGCAACGGCCGGCGCAGCGAGTTCGCCGAGCACGGGTGGGACGCCGAGGACGTCCCCGACCCGCAGGACCACGCGACCCGCGACCGGTCGGTGCTGAACTGGTCGGAGCGCGAGCGCAACGGCCACGCGCGGATGCTGACCTGGTATCGCGACCTGATCGCCCTGCGCCACCGGGTGCCCGAGATCACCGACGGCCGGCTGGACGGCGTCCAGGTCCGCTTCGACGAGGACGCCCGGTGGCTGGTGATGGCGCGCGGCGACCTGCGGGTCGTCTGCAACCTCGCCGACGAGCCGCGCACGGTGCCGCTGGACACGGACGCCGCGGCTGCGAAGGTGGAGCTCGCGTGGGACGAGGCCTCGACGTCGGTGAGCCAGGACGGCGTGGCGCTGGGCGCGCACGGCGTCGCGGTCCTGTCGGTGCAGCCGTGAGCGACGAGTCGGCCGTGGACCTGCTCGCCACGCTCGAGGAGCAGGAGCGGCGACTGCAGCTGGACTCGTTCGAGCCGGACGACGCCTGGTACCTCGGCACGTTGCTGGTCGAGCTCGCCCGCGAGCGCGACCTCGCGGTCACCGTGGACGTGCGGCGCCCTGGCCAGGTGCTCTTCCACGTCGCGCTGGCCGGAACGACCCCGGACAACGACGTCTGGGTCGAGCGCAAGGTGCGGGTCGTGGAGCGCTTCCATGCGTCGTCTTATCTGGTCGGGCGCAGGCTGGCCGCGAAGGGCCGCACCCTAGGCCCCGACCAGGGCGTTGACCCGGCGCTCTACGCGGCGCACGGCGGCTCGTTCCCGGTGCGCGTGCGCGGCGCCGGCGTCGTGGGTTCGGTCACCGTCTCGGGGCTGCCCCAGGCCGACGACCACGCGCTGGTGGTGGAGGCGCTGGAGCGGCTGCTCGCGGCCGGCTCGGCGTCCTGAGCGCGCCTCTCCGCAGTCATCCGGAAGGTGCGGGCTCGGGGGCCGATCAGGCGGCCGGGTCGACCGCCTCGCGGGAGAGGGCGGTGAGCCGCGAAAGCGACCGCAGGTACTTCTTGCGGTACCCGCCGCTGAGCAGTTCCGGCGGGAAGAGCTCTGCGAGCCCGCCGCCGCTGACCACCACGGGCACGTCCAGGTCGTACAGCCGGTCCGCGAGCACCACCAGCCGCAGTGCGACGTTCTGGTCCGACACCGGCTGCACGCCGCCCAGGGCGACGCCGGTGACGCCCTCGACCAGGGCGCCATACCGGCTGGGGTGCACGCGGGCCAGGTGCTCGGCAAGCGCGCCCAGGTCGTCGTACGTCGCGCCCGGCCGGCTCGCGGCCCAGGCCCGGGCCGCCTCGTCGGGAAGCGGTGGCGGGGCGTCCGGGAGGCCGCGGTGCCGGTAGTCCTGGCCGTCGATGCGGACCACCTCGAAGTACGACGACAGCCGCTGGATCTCGCGCAGGAAGTCGTCCGCGGCGAACCGGCCCTCCCCGAGCGCGCCGGGAAGCGTGTTGGACGTCGCGGCGAGGCGGACGCCGCGCTCGGCAAGCCGGGACAGCAGCGTGGACATCAGCACCGTGTCACCGGGGTCGTCCAGCTCGAACTCGTCGATGCAGACGACCGAGCAGCGGCCGAGGGCCTCCACCGTCTCGGCGAAGCCGAGCGCACCGACCAGGTGCGTGAACCCGACGAAGGTCCCGAACGCCTTGGGCTCCGGCGAGGCGTGCCAGATGGAGGCCAGCAGGTGCGTCTTGCCGACGCCGAAGCCGCCGTCCAGGTACACGCCGGTGGGGCCGCTCGGCCGACGGGACCGGCCGAACAGGCCGCGCTTCGGCCCCTGCCCGACGTCGGAGGCGAACGTCCGAAGCCGCTCGAGCGCGTGCTGCTGCGAGGGCTCGGCGGGGTCCGGGCGGTAGGTCTCGAAGCGGACGTCGTCGAAGCGGGGCGGCGGCACCAGTTCGGCCACCAGCCGGCCGGCGTCCACCCGGGGGTCGCGGTCCACGAGCCGGTCGAGGGCCTCGAGCCGTCCGGTCACGTCCGCACCCTACCGAGCGCGGCGGACGACCACGCGCGGGCGGCCAGCCCTCAGCTGACGTGCGCCTCCTCGTCCTCCGGCTCGGCGAGTGAGGCCAGCAGGGCGCCCTCGTCCGGCTTATGCGCCAGCACCTCGTTGACGTAGCTGCGGATGGCCACGTCGGCGCCCACGTCGCGGCCGGCCCGCTCGGAGAGGAACCAGCGGTGCTCCAGGAACTCGTGGAAGATCTCGGCCTGCTGCAGCCGGCTGCGCAGCTCGGAGGGGATCGCGCGCAGCACGGGGTCGAAGACCTCGGCCAGCCAGCGGTGGGCGACGATGTCGGCCGGACCATCCTGCTGGCCGGTCTCCGCTCGGTAGCGGTCCAGGTCGCCGAGCAGGCGGCGGGCCTGGTTCTCCTCCGCGTCCAGGCCGGTGAGTCGCAGCAGCCGGCGCTGGTGGTGTCCCGGGTCCACGACCGTGGGCTGGATCTTCAGCAGCCGCCCGTCCGGGCCCGCCGCGATGTCCATCTCCCCGACGTCGAAGCCGAGGGCGTTGAGCCGGCGAACCCGCTCGTCGATCCGGTAGTGCTCCTGCGGGTCCACGACCTCCGGCTCGGTGAGCTCCGCCCACAGCAGCAGGTACCGGTAGACGATCGTCTCGCCGATCTCGAACGGGTCCAGGCCTTCGCCGAGCAGGCCGCCCGCCTCCAGGTCCATCAGCTCACCGATGATGTTGGTGCGGGCGAGGTCGAGGTCGTACAGGCGCTGTCCGTCGGTCAGCTCCTCGTGCAGCTCCCCGGTCTCGGCGTCCACCATGTACGCGACGAAGCCCCCGGCGTCGCGCCGGAACAGGGCGTTCGACAGCGAGCAGTCGCCCCAGTAGAAGCCGGCCATGTGCAGGCGGACAAGCAGGGCGGCGAGCGCGTCCAGGGTCCGCGGCAGCGTGTCCCGGCGCATGGTGCGCGAGAACAGCACCCGGTAGGGCAGCGCGAACTGCAGGTGCTTGGTGACGACCACGGCCTCGAGCGGCTCGGTGCCCGGCAGGGACCGGTCGGTCACCACGCCGACCACCTCGACCGAGGGGACGTCGAGTCGGGCCAGCCCGCGGAGCAGCTGGTACTCGCGCTCGGCGGACCAATGGCCGAGCTCCTTGCAGGCATAGATGGTGTCGCCTACGCGAACGAAGCGGACGACGTGCCTCGACAGTCCGTGCGGAAGGTTGACGAGCAGGTCGCGGGGCCAGTCCTGCAGCGGGACGGGCCAGGGCAGGTCGATCAGCGCGGTGCTGTTCGAGGCCGCCGTGATGATCATGGCCATGGGGATCTCCAGCGGGGGGAACCCTAAGCCTGCCAGCCGCCACCGGGGCTGCAACCGGGGGGCCTGCACCGCGGACGTTCGACCGCGCCGGCCGGTGCCGGCTGGCAGACTGCACGCCGTGCCGTCCCCCGAGGTCCCCGCCACGCCGCCGGGCCCCGTTCCACCCCAGGCCTCGCTGCAGCGGCTGGAGGCGCTGGAGGACGACGACCTCGCCGACTGGTACGACTACCCGCACGAGCTCGACCGGGCCTACGTCCGGGCCAACTTCATCACCTCACTGGACGGCGCGGTGGCCGGCGCCGACGGGGTGTCCGGAAGCATCGGCACCCAGGCCGACCGCAGGGTGTTCGGCATCCTGCGAGCGCTCTGCGACGTCGTCCTGGTGGGTGCCGGTACCGCACGGGTCGAGGGCTACCACCCCGTGACGGTGCCCCCGGCCCGGCGCGGGCTGCGCGAACGGCTGGGCCTGGCTCCGGCGCCGGTCCTCGCGCTGGTGACCGCGTCGCTGGAGCTGCCACCCACGGTCCTCGACCCGCTGGACGGCAGCGGTCCGCTGCTGGTCATCACCTGCTCCGGCGCGGACCCCGAGCGGGTGGCCGAGGTCCGCGACCAGCTCGGCGACGACGCCGTGATCCAGGTCGGCCGCGACCGGATCGACGTCGCGGAGGCGGTCGAGCAGCTCGGCGCTCGCGGGCTGCGGCGAGTGCTCCTGGAGGGTGGCCCGCGGTTGATGAGCGACGTCGTCGGCAGCGGGCTGCTCGACGAGCTCTGCCTCACGCTCTCGCCCGTTGTCGTCGGCGGCAACGCGCCGCGGGTCGTGAGCGGGGCGGCGGTGCATCAGGGGATGCGCCTGGCGCACCTGCTGGAGTCCCAGGGCGTGCTGCTCACCCGCTGGACCCGCGGCTGAGCGCCGCGGCGACGAACTCCCCCACCACCCGCTCCCAGCGCTCGGGGTCGGTGTTCCACTCCTTGGTGTGCCGGCCCTGGTCCCAGGGCTCCACCCGGACGACGTCGGGCCGGGCCCGGCCCAGCGCCAGCGAGGCCGCATTCGGGACGAACTCGTCGGCGTCGCTGTGGACGACGAGCACCGGCAGCCTCAGCTCGGCGGCCCGCGTCACCCAGTCCAGCCGGCGCAGGTCGAGCGGGTGCTGCAGTCCGACCAGCCGCCGGCCCAGCGGGTGGCGCATCATCGAGTGACCCATGCGCGTGACGCGCGCCGGCACGCGGTTGAGCGCGGAGTGGTAGTCGAGCACGGCGTGCCAGTCGACCACCGGCCCGTCCAGCACCACGGCCCGGACGCGGTCGGACAGCCACGAGCGGGTGGCGGCCTGGAGCACGATCGCCCCGCCCATCGACCATCCCATCAGCACTACCTGGCGCGCGCCGCGCTCCACCGCCCACAACAGTGCGGCCTCGACGTCCCGCCACTCACTGTCGCCGAGGTGGTACCGGCCGCTGGGGTCCTTCGGCGCGCCCAGGTCGTTGCGGTACGACGGCACGAGGACGTCCATCCCGAGCCGGTGCGCCACCGGCACGGCGCGCAGGCACTCCTCGCGGGTGGCGCCGCGGCCGTGCACCAGAACCGCCCAGTCGCCGCTCGGCTGTGCCTCTTCTTCTGCGGGCACGTACCAGGCCGGCATCGGCCCGACGTCGGTCGGGAGCTCGACGTCCTGGTAGGCCAGACCCAGCGCCTCGTCCGGCGTCCCCGAAAGGTAGTACTGGTTCCACCGGGCCGGTCCGGAGGCCGGCGTCCCGCGGTCAACCCCGAGCAGCTCACGGACCACCAGGTCGTCGTCCGCTCGCAGCACCTCGCCGAGCCGGGCGTGGCCGCGCCAGCGCCAGCCGTCGCTGCCGCCCCAGCCCAGCCCGTACCGGCCGGGCGCGACCGTCTCGTCGGTGCGCGCGAGGGTCACGGTGGGCGGGACCGCCGCGAGGTCGACGTCGTGCACCACGACGTCATCGGGCCTGACGTGGTCGGGCGTCAGCACCCGCCGGGTGAAGTAGGCCGCGAGCGCGATGGTCCCCACGCCGACCAGCGCGGCAGCGACGCCGGCGCCCACGGCCGCCGTCCGCACCGCGGTGTGGGCCGGCGTTCGCACGAGCAGGGGTCCGCGGTCGGGCAGTGCCATGGACGGATGGTGCCATGCCCGGCCGCACGCTTCGGGAGAGGCAGGGCATAGGCGGGCCGCGAAGCGTGTTGTCGAGTAATCTTGTAATAGGGAGGCAGTCGTGGCTGCACCGCTCAACGAGGACCGCATTCCCACCGAGGACGAGGCGCTGGACGCCTACTCCCGGGTGGTGACGAGGGTCGCCGCAGCGCTGACTCCGGCGGTCGCCGCGCTGCGGGTGAGCTCCCGGGACCGGCAGGGTCGCCGGCGGGAGGGTGCCGGCTCTGCGGTGGTGTTCACCAGCGACGGCTACCTGCTCACCAACGCTCACGTGGTGGAGGGCGCGGCCACCGGAAACGCGGCCTTCGCGGACGGTACGGAGACGCCACTGGACGTCGTCGGGGCCGATCCGCTGTCCGACCTCGCGGTTCTGCGCGCGCGCGGGGGCACGCCGCCGCCCGCGACGCTGGGCGATGCCGCCGACCTGCGGGTCGGACAGCTCATCGTCGCGGTGGGGAACCCGCTGGGGCTGGCCGGCTCGGTGACCGCCGGCGTGGTCAGCGCCCTCGGCCGCTCGCTGCCGACCCAGGGCGCGCGGGCCGGCCGGGTGATCGAGGACGTCATCCAGACCGACGCGGCCCTCAACCCGGGCAGCTCCGGCGGCGCGCTCGCCGATGCGGCCGGCCGGGTCGTCGGCGTCAACACCGCGGTCGCCGGCGTCGGGCTGGGCCTGGCGATCCCGATCAACACCACCACCCGTCGGATCATCGGCGCGCTGCTCACCGACGGACGGGTGCGCCGCGCGTACCTGGGCCTGGTCAGCGCCCCCACCCCGCTGCCAGCCGCGCTCGCGGCCCGCACCGGCCAGCGGGTGGGGCTCCGGGTCGCGGACGTCGTGGCCGGCGCTCCCGCGGACCTCGCGGGGCTCAAGCGCGGCGACCTGGTGCTGTCGGCGGGCCGCAGCCCGGTGTCGGACGCGCAGAGTCTGCAGCGGCTGCTGTTCGACGACGCGATCGGACGGCCGCTGCCGATCACCGTGGTGCGCAACGGCGCCATGGTCGACGTCATCACCGTGCCCAGCGAGCTCACCGACGGCTGAGCTCGCGTGCTCCCCGCCGACGCCGTTGCTCCCGAGCAGCGCCGATTTTCGCCGACGGAGGCCCCCTTCGTGGCGTCGCCCGTGCGTAACGGCGCTGCTCGTGAGCAAAGGCGTGTCAGCCGCCGAGGACCTCCGTGATGCGGAAGCCGACGGGTCGCTCCAGCTGGGCGTACGTGCAGCTGCGCGGGTCCCGGTCCGGACGCCACCGGACGAACTGGGTGGTGTGCCGGAACCGGACGCCCTCCATGTAGTCGTAGCGCACCTCGACGACGCGCTCGGGGCGCAGCGGGGTGAACGAAAGGTCCTTGCCCGCGTTCCACCGGCTGGTCTCGGACTTGCGCGGCGTGCGGTTGCCGGCCTCCTGCTGCGCCCACGCCCACGGGTGGTCCTCGAAGTCGGTCACCAGCGGCTGCAGCTCGGTGAGCAGCTGGCGGCGCCGGGCCATCGGGAAGGCGCCCACCACGCCGACCGAGACGAGCACGCCTTCGTCGTCATACAGGCCGAGCAGCAGGGACCCCAGCGCGTCGGCGCCCGACTTGTGCACCCGGTAGCCGGCGACCACGCAGTCCGCCGTGCGCTCGTGCTTGATCTTCGTCATCACGCGCTTGTCCGGCTGGTAGCGCAGGTCGAGCCGCTTGGCGACCAGCCCGTCGAGACCCGCCCCCTCGAACTGCTCGAACCACTGCCGTGCCACGTCGAGGTCCTGGGTGGCAGGGGTCACGTGGACCGCTGGCGCGGCGTCCCCCAGCACCCGCTCCAGCAGCGCGCGCCGCTCCACCAGGGGACGCCCGGTCAGGTCCTCGTCGTCGAGGGCGAGCAGGTCGAACGCCACGAAGCTGGCCGGGGTCTGCTTCGAGAGCAGGGTCACCCGGCTGACGGCGGGGTGTATCCGCTGCTGAAGCGCCTCGAAGTCGAGCGTGTTCCGCTCCGGGTCCGCGATGACGATCTCGCCGTCCACCACGGCCCGGGCAGGGAACGCCGCCTTCACGGCCTCCACGACCTCCGGGAAGTAGCGGGTCATGGGCCGCTCGTTGCGGCTGCCGATTTCCACCTCGTCGCCGTCACGGAAGATGATCGAGCGGAAGCCGTCCCACTTCGGCTCGTACAGCTGCCCGGCGGGGATCTCGGGCGCCGGCTTGGCCAGCATCGGGGCGACGGGCGGCATCACGGGCAGGTCCACGGGCGTCAGTCTCCACCGGCGGCGGTCGCCGGCGCACCCGCCGCGCCGTCGCCCCAGGACGGCGGCCGTTCCCCGGCCGTGCCAGGATCGCCGCAGTAGCCGAGTCCGGAAGGAGCGACCACGGTGGACTCCATCGTCCTGCTGACCGAGCAGGCCCTCGATGCCGGTGACGCCCGGCGGATCACCGCCCTGCACGAGGGCGAGCAGCTGGAGTACCACGTGCTCGTGCCCGCCGACACCGAGCGGAACCTGCTCGTCGACGTCCTGGACCACCTGAGCCTGCTGCAGCTGCGGGCCGCCCTGGACGCGGTCCGGCACCGAGAGCCCAAGGGGGAGCAGGCCCGAGCCTCTGCGGCCAAGGCCCTCGAGCGGTCGCTGGAGTCGCTGCGGTCGCTCGGCGTGACGGCGCAGGGAACGGTGACCGAGGACGACCCGCTGCCCGCGGTACGGACCCAGGTCGAGCGCAGCGGCGCCCGCGAGGTGGTCGTGGTGACGCGGCCGCACGCCGTCGAGGACACCTTCCACCGCGACTGGGCCAGCCGGGCCCGTGACGAGCTGGGCGTCCCCGTGCTGCACGTGTACGCGGGCACAACCTTCTTGGGCTGACCCGTGAACTACCGCGACGGCAAGGCTCAACGCCCGGAAACTCTTGCACCTCTTGAGTGCGCGCTCGGCGTCGACTGATGGGCGTCGGGACGCCCTGGTGGCGCAGCGCGGTCGTCTACCAGGTCTACCCGCGCAGCTTCGCGGACGGCGACGGGGACGGCGTCGGAGACATCGGGGGGCTGCGCACGCGGCTGCCCTACCTGGCCGAGCTCGGCGTCGACGCCCTGTGGGTCAGCCCCTGGTACCCCTCGCCGATGGCGGACGCGGGCTACGACGTCTCGGACCACCGGGACGTCGACCCCGTGTTCGGCACACTGGCCGAGGCGGAGGCCATGGTGGCGGATGCGCACGACCTGGGGCTGCGCGTGCTGCTCGACGTCGTCCCCAACCACACGTCGGACGAGCACCCGTGGTTCCAGCAGGCGCTGGCCGCGCCACCCGGGTCGCCGGAGCGCGAGCGGTTCCTGTTCCGGGACGGGCGCGGCAGGTCCGGGGAGCTCGCCCCCAACGACTGGATCAGCCGCTTCGGCGGACCCGCGTGGTCGCGGACGGTCGACCCGGAGGGCCGCCCGGGACAGTGGTACCTGCATCTCTACAGCCCCAAGCAGCCCGACCTGAACTGGCGCAACCCGCAGGTGTGGGAGGACTTCGAGCGCACGCTCCGGTTCTGGTTCGACCGGGGTGTCGACGGCTTCCGCATCGACGTCGCCCACGGCCTGGCCAAGGCCGAGGGGCTGCCCGACGTCGAAGAGCTGACCTGGCCGCTCGCGCCGGAGGTCGACGCCGACGTCGAGCACCCGCACTGGGACCAGCCGGACGTCCACGAGGTCTACCGGGCCTGGCGCAAGGTGGCGGAGTCCTATCCGGGCGAGCGCATCTTCGTTGCCGAGGCGTGGGTGGACCGCCCGCACCGGCTGGTGCGGTACGTGCGCCCGGACGAGCTGCACACCGCCTTCAACTTCGACTTCCTGGTCGCGCCGTGGCGGGCGCGGCGGCTGCGCGAGGTCATCGACGGCACCCGCGAGGCGCACGAGTCGGTCGGCGCACCCCCCACCTGGGTTCTCGCCAACCACGATGTCGCCCGCGAGGTGTCGCGGTACGCCCGCGAGCAGCCGGACACTCCGCTGCGCTCGCTGGACGACCTGGCCGGACTCCCCGGTCACCTCGAGCTCGGCACCCGGCGGGCCCGTGCCGCGGCGCTGCTCCTGCTGGCTCTCCCCGGCGGGGCCTACGTCTACCAGGGTCAGGAGCTGGGTCTGCCAGAGGTCGAGGACCTGCCGCAGGAGGTGCTGCAGGACCCACGTGTGCGGCAGACCGCCGGGCGCAGCCGTGGCCGGGACGGTTGCCGGGTGCCCCTCCCCTGGTCCGGCGAGCGCCCGCCCTTCGGGTTCAGCCCCGCCGGCGCGTCCGCGCAGCCCTGGCTGCCCCAGCCGCCGTCCTGGGCGGGGCTCACCGTCGGCGCCCAGACCGGCGATCCCGACTCCATGCTCGAGCTCTATCGGGCGGCGCTACGGCTGCGCCGGACGCACCCCGCGCTCGGCGAAGGTGGCATGCGGTGGCTCGAGGCACCGGAGGGAGCGCTGGCGATGGCCCGCGACCCCGGGTTCGTCTGCCTCGTCAACGTCTCGGCGTCACCGCTTCCCGTGCCGGACGGCGCGAGGCCCCTGCTCGCGAGCGGACCACTCGACCCGAGCGGACGGCTGCCGGCGGACACGGCGGTCTGGCTGTCGGTCTAGCGGCGAAGGGGTGAAGGTCGCCCCACGGCGTGC
>Ga0126311_10000775_pt1 | contig 14804 bp, 13 predicted proteins | sample Plot61_FD_92539 | JGI IMG/M metagenome (GOLD analysis project Ga0126311, IMG submission 92539) | Serpentine soil microbial communities from UC McLaughlin Reserve, CA, USA - Plot61 | ecosystem: Environmental > Terrestrial > Soil > Grasslands | place: USA: UC McLaughlin Reserve, Lake County...
ACCCCTGACCTCCGCTGTGCAAAGGCGGCGCTCTCCGAGACGTTTGCGCTAATTTAGTAGAGGTTTGCATAACCTCCGGTGTACTCGCTCTCTTATTAGATACCGCCGAGCACTCCAAACGCTGTCGTCGGAGCCGCACCCTCACATAGGATCATGGTGAACGCAAAGGTTTTACGAGCAGGAGAGTTTGCGTCAGTGAAGGAACGTCTTGACGTTCTTTCTTTTTCCCAAACCAGGTTCTCCTCTCCGAACGCGCCGCGGACCCTCAAGCTCTTATCTGGCAGCGCCTCGACGCAAAGTCCAAGCATGGAGTATACCGCGCGGCGTTCCTGAGGGTCCAAGTAGAGGAGACCTTGTCATAGCGCAGCGGTGCATCTACACACGAACTACAAGCTTGTCCGAAAGTTGGATTTTTACCTATCCATCAAGGCAGTGCTATGGTTTGGTATGTTACTGTCATGACCCAGGCGATTTATTCTCCAGTCTTTTGACTCACCAGCACCATCACGAGCTTAGATTAGACCGGGCGCTGCAACATCTGCGAAGCTTGGAAACGGAAGCCCGTCGATGGCGGCAAGGACACCCGTATCGCGTCACTCATGAGCCTGACCCGCAAACAAGCAAGAAACGCATCAGGGTCGAAGTGCTTGAACAACCGCCCGCTGCTATCAGGCTTCTCATCGGGGACTGTGTGCACAACCTACGTTCCGCTCTTGACAACCTCATCTACGAACTTCTGGTCGCCCGCCACGGAGATCCGCCGCCTACCAAATTCGTGGAATACTCCGAGTTTCCGATTTTCAGCCAGCCCATGAGTGCCAAAGCACGCAAAAGGAGAATCGGGGGCATTGCGCCAGTCGTGCGGACAATCATCGAGGGGTTGCAGCCATACAACCGAGGCCAAAAATTCGCCTCTGACCCGCTGTGGGTGCTCCACGAGCTTTCTCGCATCGACAAGCATCGCCTGCCCCTTGTTGTGCTTATGGTGCCCGCCGCCTTCGCTTTCTTCAAAGGTGAACCGACTGGAGCCCCGGTCGGTATTTCGAAGATCGAGTGGAATCCTAGACCGATTGAAGACGACGCAATAATTGCGTGGTACGAACCCGACCCCAACTACCCGCATAAGGAAATAGAAGTGGATCTGACCCATATTTTTGGCATAGGCTTCGGTCAAGGGTCTCCAGCCTCTGGCTGGGAAATCACGATGACCCTAAAGCGAATCTACCATCACATAATCAGAAAGGTGGTTCCGCCCCACCGGCCCTTCCTCCCTCTGCCCTAAGCCTCGTCTGTTTGCAAACTAGTCCCTTCTTAATACTGACGCCGAGGGGACAGGTTCCTATATTCCGAGGTTTTACTAAAGATTGCGATACTGGGGACAAGCGATCAGAGCGCTGCTACACACGCTCACCTCCGCTAGCCTGTATTGGTGTAAAAATTGGTGTACAAGGGGACTAGGAAATACCACTTCCCTTTCTTCTACTTACGTTTTACCTGCAAATATCCAATTTTCTAGAGTGAAGCCGAGGGGATTCGAACCCCTGACCTCCGTCGTGCAAAGGCGGCGCTACTCGAAACGTCCGCGCTATTCTAGCTACCAGGTTTTGCAGATCCGCGGTTTACTCGCTCATTCTTAGATGCCGCCCAGCACTCCAAACGCTGTCGTCGGAGCCGTGCCCTCACGTAGGATCAGGGTGAACCCGAAGGCTTTACGAGCACGAGGGTTTACCTCAGTGAAGAAACGTCTTGAAGCCCAGTGTGGTGCAACGCCTGCGAGCGTTAATAAACGCGACGTGAAAGCGACTTTTCAGACGCATTAATAGGAACCACAGCGGTCGTCTCGACCTCGACCATGGCCTCTGACTCGATGAGCGCCGCCACCTCCACCATGGTCATGGCCGGGAAGCGCCTTCCCATCAGCTCGCGGTAGGCCAGGCCCATGCCCTCCAGGTTGGAGAGGTACTCCTCTCGGTCGGTGATGTACCAGGTCATGCGCGCGACGTGCTCGGGGCCTGCGCCGGCCTCTGACAACACCGCTAGGGTGTTCTCCAGGCACTGGCGCACCTGGCCGACGAAATCCTGCGCCCGGAAGGTCCCGGTCTCGTCCCAACCGACCTGCCCGGCGACGAACACCAGCTCCCCCCGCGCGAGAATGCCGTTAGCGTATCCCTTCGGCTCTGCCCAACCCGGTGGCTGCAGTATCTGCACTTCTCTCCCTCCAAATTCAGGCGCAAAGAGCGGGACGTCTCGGCGTTACCCCGCCCGGCGTGGTTCAAACTCGGCCATCCGGGAGCGGACCTCTTCCGGTATCGGCCGAGCACGGCCGGTCTCCAGGTCGATGCACACCAGTACCAACCGGGCCTTCACACGTCGCTCGCCGTTGCGGTCGTTCGCGGCTACCTTCAGGGTAAAGCTGCCCTCCCCCATCCGCTCGACAACGAGCTCGAAGGCCAGGCGGTCGCCGAGACGGCTCGGCCGCGCGAACTCGCACTCGATGCTCACCGTCGGCACACCGGTCCCGAGCTCGCCGTGCAGCGTCTCGAAGTCGCAGCCGAGCGGCCCGGCGAACCAGTCCTCGACCAGCGCATTGATCATCTCGAAGTAGCGCGGGTAGAACACGATCCCGGCCGGGTCCGTGTGTGCCCACCTTACGAGGACTTCCTCCTCAAACCGGTCCACGGCGCCCCCTCGTCGGCCTCTTGTTCCCGAGGAGCCTCAAGACGAGCCCCCCTGCGCCTCGGCCCGCTCCAGCTCTCTCTCGCGCAACCTGAAGCGCTGCACCTTGCCGGTCTGCGTCTTAGGCAGCTCGTCGGTAAACTCGATCGCGCGCGGGTATTTGTAGGGGGCGATGCGTCCCTTCACGAAGTCCTGCAGCTCCTCTACGAGCTTCTCACCCCCCTCTGTACCCTCGCCGGGAACGACGAACGCCTTGGCTATGTTGCCGCGCTCCTCATCAGGTGAGGCGACCACGGCGCACTCGATGACGGCGTCGTGCTCCAACAGCGCCGCCTCAACCTCGGGCCCGGAGATGTTGTAGCCAGCGGAGACGATCATGTCGTCGGTACGAGCCTGGAACCAGAAGTACCCGTCCTCGTCCATCTTGTAAGAGTCGCCGGTGACGTTCCAGTCATCGACGACGTACTCGGTCTGCCGTGGATCCGCGAGGTAGCGACATCCGGTCGGTCCCTTCACGGCCAGCCGGCCGATCTCGCCGGCCGGCAGCGGTCTCATGTCGTCGTCGGCGACGATCGCCCGGTAACCCGGTACCGGCTTGCCGGTCGAGCCGGGGCGGATTTCGTCGTCGACGGCCGAGATAAAGATGTGCAGCATCTCGGTGGAACCGATGCCGTCTATGATCCGGAACCCAGTGTGCTCGAACCAGGCGTCGGACGTCGCGGCCGGCAGGTTCTCGCCGGCCGACACGCACTTGCTGAGCGAGGAAAGGTCGACCTCGCCCACGCTATTCAGCAACGCGCGGTAGGCAGTAGGCGCGGTAAACACCGTGGTCGTCTGGTGCTTCTCTATTACCTTCAGTAGCGCCTCCGGCCCCGGCTCTTCTATGGGCACGGTAGAGGCACCGAAGCGCATCGGGAACAGGACCAGCCCGCCTAGGCCGAAGGTGAAGGCGATCGGCGCCGTACAGGTAAAGATCTCGTCGGGTTGCGGATCTAGCAGGTGCCGCGCGAACGTATCGCACACGGCGAGAATGTCGCGATGGAAGTGCATGCAGCCCTTGGGTTCGCCGGTTGTGCCCGAGGTGGGAGCGATGAGCGCCACGTCCTCGGACGCGGTCTCGACCGTCTCGAATTCGGATGGCTTCGTCTCCATCCGCCCCTCAAGCTCACCCTCCTCTCCGAAGGTCATGACCTCGGAGAGGATCGGCGCCTCCTCCCGGCCGGTCTCGAGTTCCTCGATCAGCCGGGCGTCGGTCAGCGCGTGGCTGATCTGGGCCTTTTCGATGATAACAGCGAGTTCGCCGGCGCGGAGCAGCGGCATAGTCGCGACTGCGACGCCGCCAGCCTTGAGCATGCCGAACCAGCTCGCGATCAGCATCGGCGTGTTGGGGGCGCGCAAGAGCACCCGGTTGCCCGGCACCAACCCCATGTCCTCGGTCAACACCCGCGCGATGCGGTTGGCCCTCTCCAAGAGATCCCGGTAGCTCCACACCCCGCTTCCGGTACGGACACAAGGCCTGTCGCCCGCCTCGCCTTCGGCCATGTCGTCGAGCAGCACCTTTGCGGCGTTCAGGCGCTCGGGATACCGCAACTCCGGCAGGTCGAAGACCAGCTCCGGCCACTCCTCGCGCGGCGGTAGGTTGTCGTTGGCGAAGGTGTCAACGTACCCGCTGTAATTTGACATTACTCCCCTTTCCCCTCGGGTTTTCTTTCCCCCCTTCTCAAGCCTCCCGGACGGTGGTGACGCCGTCCGTTGTCTTCGTGCCGTCTTCCGCGTGCGCATCCAGGGCCTGGCGGGCGATGATGAGCTTCTGCACCTCCGAGGCCCCCTCGTAGATCCTTAGAGCCCGGATCTCGCGGTAGAGCCGCTCAACCGGATGGCCGGAGACTACGCCAAGGCCCCCAAAGATCTGTACCGCATCGTCTATGACCCTCTGCGCGGTTTCGGTAGCGTGCAGCTTGGCCATCGCCGCCTCGCGACTAACCCGATCGGCGGCGCGATCCCTGGTCCAGGCCGCACGGTAGACGAGCAGCGCACTCGCGTCTATCCCCAGGGCCATGTCGGCGAGCTTGCCCTGTACCATCTGCAGCTCGCTCATCGGCGCGCCGAACAGGTGACGCTTAGAGGCGCGCTCCAACGCCTCGTCGAGCGCCCGGCGGGCGAACCCCAAAGCGGCCGCTCCCACCGTCGATCGGAACACGTCCAGCGTCGCCATGGCTATCTTGAAGCCCTGGCCGGGCTCGCCAAGGAGGTGGCTCTCCGGCACCCAGCAGTTGTCGAACTCGAGCGTCGCTAAGGGGTGCGGCGCGATCGTGGGGATGCGTTCCAGCACCCTGAGGCCGGGCGTCTCGGCATCCACAATAAAGGCGCTCAGGCCCTTGGCTCCCGGCTCCTCACCAGTTCGCGCGAAGACGGTGTAGAAGTCCGCCAGGCCACCGTTGGAGATCCAGGTCTTCGTACCGTCTATGGTGTAGTGGTCGCCGTCCTCTACCGCGGTGGTGGATATGGAGGCGACGTCGGAGCCGGCCTCCGGCTCGGAGAGCGCGAAGGCGGCTATCTTTTCGCCCCGGCGCACCCCGGGCAGGTACTTGCTCTTCTGCTCCTCAGACCCGAAGAGCGAGATTGGGCCGCTTCCCAACCCCTGCATGGCGAAGGCGAAGTCGGCGAGCCCATGATAGCGAGCCAGGGTCTCGCGCAGCAGGCACAGCGAGCGCACGTCGAGGGTCTCGTGTCGACCACCCGCCTCGGCTGGCACGGCATAATCAAGCCAGCCGGCGCCAGCGAGACGTTCGACCAGCTCGCCACACGCCTCGTCCACGGTCCCCTCGCCAGCCTCGGGTATCGTGGCAACATGCTCCGCCGCCCACGCGTCCAGGTCGCTCGCAAGCGTGCGGTGCTCGACGTCGAAGAACGGCCAGCCGAGAAAGCTCTTGTCGGCCATCAGTCGCCCTCGAAATCTGGTTGTCGCTTCTCCATAAAGGCGCGGTAGGCGCGCTCGAAATCGCGCGTCTGCATACATATCGCCTGCGCCTGTGCTTCGGACTCGATAGCGGCGTCGAGCCCCATATTCCACTCCTGGTTGAGCATGGTCTTGGTCATGCCGTGGGCAAAGTTGGGTCCTCCCGCGAGGGCGTTGGCGAGCTCCGTAGCCTCGTCGAGCAGGACGTCCTGCTCGACGAGGCGGTTGAAGAAGCCCCAGCGTTCGGCTTCGTCCGCCGGCATCGAGCGCCCGGTAAACAACAGTTCGGAGGCTCGACCCTGCCCGATTATGCGCGGTAGCATGGCGCAGGCACCCATATCGCAACCAGCCAGCCCGACGCGGGTAAAGAGGAAGGCGACCTTGGCCTCGGGTGTGCCGAGGCGAAGGTCGGAGGCCATAGCAATGGCCGCCCCCGCGCCGGCGCACACGCCGTCCACCGCCGCGACCACCGGCTGCGGGCAGGCGCGCATCGCCTTTATCAGGTCGCCGGTCATGCGGGTAAAGCGCAAGAGGCCTCTCATGTCCATCTCCGTGAGCGGGCCGATGATGTCTTGCACGTCGCCGCCGGAGCTGAAGTTGCCCCCGGAGCCGGTGATCACCACCGCCTTGACGTCCTCGGCGTAGGCGAGGCCGCGGAAAGTGTCCCTCAGCTCGGCGTAGGAGTCGAAGGTTAGCGGATTCTTGCGCTCCGACCCGTTTAGCGTGACCGTGGCGACGCCACCAGAGGCGCTCCACTCGAAGTGCTCCGGAGTATGACTCGCCATCTCTACGGTGTTCACCGGTACTCCTCCTTCCCGTCGCTGTTCACAACAGACTGCTTGGCCTTGCCGAGCAGGTACTTCAATTGCTCGACCTCCTCCTCGCTCAAGCCCGACAGCATCGCCGAGATCCAGCCCTCGTGAGCCTCGGCCATCCCCTCGAAGGTTGTGCGGCCGGAGTCGGTCAGCCGGACCAGCTGGCTGCGCCGATCTTCGGGGTTGGTCCGACGCCAAACCAGCCCATCACGATCCAGTCGCTCGACGATACCGGTTACGTTGCCGTTAGAGACCATCAGCCGGCGGGAGACCTCACCCATACTCAGGCCTGCCGGCGCGTCGTAGAGCGCGGCCATGACGTCGAAACGTGGAAGGGTAACGTCGAAGTCGACGTGCAGGCGGGAACGTACCCGTCGCTCGACCATGCTGGCAAACGAGAGCGCGCGCAACCAGAGCCTCAAGGGTTCTTTGGTTGCTCGCGTGTCGTTCTCCGGTCCGGCGCTCGGGCCGCCGCTGACGGCTCCCCTCACCGCTACATCACCTCGCCGCCGGCGACGACTATAGCCTGGCCGGTGATCGCGCCCGCGTTCGAGCTCATCAGCCAGGTTGCGGCCTCCGCCACCTCTTCGGGCGACACGAAACGGCCCTGAGGGTTGCTCTCTAGCAGCTGGGCCCGCGCCTCGTCTTCGCTGACGCCGGTCTTGTCGACGATGTTTTCGACGCTCTCGCTCAGGAGCTCTGTCTCTGTGTAGCCGGGGCAGACCGCGTTGACCGTCACGCCCTTCTGCGCGACCTCGAGCGCGAGCGAGCGGGTCATCCCGATCACGCCATGCTTGGCGGCGCAGTAGGCTGCCACGTAAGCGTAGCCCTTGAGGCCGGCGGTACTGGCGATGGAGACGATGCGGCCCCAGCCGCGCTCGACCATCCCCGGCAACACCGCGCGACTCATCAGGAACGCCCCTGTTAGGTTCACGTCCAACATGGCGCGCCAAGCGTCCGGAGTCGTACGCGTAAAGGGCGACGAGTCCGCCGCACCGGCATTGTTGATAAGGACGTCGACGGGTCCGAATCGCTCGGTCGCGGTCTTAAGCCCCTCCTCCACCGCGGCCTCGTCGGTGACATCGAACGGCACCGGTTGGGCCCCGTCCAGGCCGTCAGCGACCTCTTCGAGCGGCTCGGGGCGTCGCCCGACAACGGTGATCCGGGCGCCCATCTCGGACAGGCGGGCGGCGATGGCTGCGCCGATGCCGGTGCCCCCGCCGGTGATAAGGGCGTGGCGACCACCGTCGAGGCGGGAGGCACCGTTCCGATCGCTCATCGTGGGCCTCCCCGCTGCTAGATCTGTTGCACCATCTGGTCGGCGCGCTCGGCGAGACGTTCGAGCTGCGCTTTCCCGGCCAGGTACTGCTTGGGCCAGGGCACGTCGTCGTAACGAAGCTCGGCGGCCCGGTGTAAGGTCCAGTAGGGATCGGAGAGGTGTGGACGGGCCAGGGCACACAGATCGGCGCGGCCGGCGGCGATGATGCTGTTGACGTGGTCGGCCTCGTAGATGTTGCCTACTGCCATCGTAGCGATGTCCAGCTCGTTGCGGATGCGGTCGCTGAAGGGAGTCTGGAACATGCGTCCGTAGACGGGCTTGGCATCGGGGCTGGTCTGCCCGGCGGAGACGTCTATCAGGTCGGCGCCGGCCTCCCAGAAGGCGCGGGCGATCTCGACCGCGTCGTCGGCATCGACGCTATCGTCCCCCATCCAGTCGGTCGCCGAGATGCGCACGGACATCGGCTTCTCCTGTGGCCACACCTCGCGCATGGCGCGAAACACCCTCAGCGGGTAGCGAAGCCGGTTCTCGAGCGAGCCGCCGTACTCGTCGGTGCGGTGGTTGAGGAGCGGCGTGATAAAGGCGGAGAGCAGGTAACCGTGGGCGCAGTGCAGCTCGAGCATGTCGAAGCCGGCGCGCCGGCCCATCTCAGTCGCGCGGACGAAGGCGGCCAGGACCTGGTCCATCTCGGCGTGGCTCATCTCGCGCGGCTCCTGGCTGTTCTCGCTCCACGGTATCGCCGACGGCCCTAGCAACTCCCAGTTGTCCATCTCCAGCGGCTCGTCCTTGCCCTCCCACTCGACCTTGGTCGAGCCCTTACCGCCGGAATGGCCGAGCTGAAGGCCGATCTTGGCGCGGGTGTGGGTATGGACGAAATCGACGATGCGCTTGAACGCCGTCTCGTGCTCCGGCTTGTACATGCCGCAGCAGCCCGGGGTAATGCGTCCTTCGGGCCTGACGCAGGTCATCTCGACGAAGAGCAGGCCGGCCCCGCCCTGGGCGCGGGCGCCCCAGTGAACCAGGTGGAAGTCGTTGGGCGTGCCGTCCTCGGCGCTGTACATCGCCATCGGCGAGACCACTACCCGGTTCATAAGCTCCATGTCACGCAAGCGGAACGGCGTGAACATCGGCGGGATCGCCTCCTCCACCGGTCCCCCGCCGTTGGCGTGCCCGGCGAACCACCTCTCCATGTCCTCGAGCCAGTCCTTGTCGCGCAGGCGCAGGTTCTCGTGGCTGACGCGCTGGCTGCGGGTCAGGAGCCCATAATAGAACTGCATCGGCTCCTGCTTGATGTAGCGGGGGATGTTCTCGAACCACTCGGTGCTGTTGCGCGCCGTGCTCTGAAGCTGGAGCACCGCGGTACGCCGCTCTTCCTGGTAGTCCTCTAGCGCGGCCTGCAGATCGTCGTGCTCGTGCAGCTTCTCGGCGAGCCCTATCGCGTCCTCCAAAGCCAGCTTCGTGCCCGAGCCGATGGAGAAGTGCGCGGTGTGGGCAGCATCCCCCATCAGCACGATGTTGTCGTGGAACCAGTGCTCGTTGCTGATCCGCTGGAAGTTGAGCCACGGCGTCCTGCCGAGGTGACGCTGATCGTTGATCAGGGAGTGGCCGTCGAGGTAGGGCTCGAAGATCTCCTCCATGAGGGCGACGCTCTCGTCGGGCCCGAGCTCGTCGAAGCCCAGGCCCTCCCAGGTCTCCGGGGAGCATTCGACTATGCAGGTGCTGGTGTCTTCGTCAAAGCGGTAGGCGTGGATCCAGACCCAACCGGCTCTCGTCTCCTCGAACGCGAAGGTAAAGGCGTCGAAGACCTTGTGGGTGCCGAGCCAGACGAACTTATTGGCCCGCACGTCCACGTCCGGCCGAAACTTTTCCCCGTAGAGCTGCCGCACCCGGCTGTTTATCCCATCGCTGGCAACGATGAGGTCCGCATCCCGGAACCGGCTGAGATCCTCAACCTCCCGCTCGAACTGCACGTCTACCCCGAGGTCGGTCGCCCTTGTGGCCAGGATGTCCAGCAGATTCTTGCGTCCTATCCCCACGAACCCGTGCCCGCCGGAGCGACCGATGCTCTCCCCCGAGACGAACACCTCGATGTCGTCCCAGTGGGCGAAGTTGTTGGCAATCTGCTCCGCGCTAACCGGGTCGTTCTCGCGCAGATTCTCAAGCGTCTCATCCGAGAACACCACGCCCCAGCCGAACGTCACCCCAGCAGGGTTGCGCTCAACCACGGTGATTTCGTGGTCCGGATCGCGCAGCTTCATCGAGATGCCCGTATAGAGCCCCGCAGGCCCGCCGCCGATGCATGCTACCTTCATGTACTTCCCTTTGCCCTCGTTTGTCCCTAGCACGCTTTATTACCTGTTTTATTTCAGGCATAAACTATCTTGGTCGCAAGGCGTGGATCGAGCACGGGACACGCGCGAGCGGCGGGACGGCTCTCCACGGTGCGCCCGGAGAGCTATACGGCGAGCCCATACCGTTGAGTGAGACACCCGCAGCGGACCGCTCTCCTGGTTGCGCGGCCCTCTGCGTTGCTTTATGGTTCGGGCTGGACTCCGGGAACCGGGCGCAGAAAGCGGGGAGAGGGCGAAGGTGGCAGGCCTCGTTATTGCCGGCGGGGTGTTGCTCCGCCGTCATGCATGCGAGGGACGAACGCCACCCACTAACCACCAGCTACTCGGGGAGGTGAGGGTGCTAGTCTCTGAAGCCGTCGGGAAGGTGCTGACGGACCGCGGGGTCGAGGCGTTCTTCGGGCTCGTCGGTAGCGGCAACTTCGCCGTCACGAACGCTCTGCACGCTGCAGGCGCCGCGTTCTATTCCTCCCGGCACGAGGGCGGAGCGGTCACGATGGCCGACGGCTACGCGCGAGCGTGCGGCAGGATAGGCGTCGCGAGCTTCCACCAGGGCCCGGGCTTTACGAACGCGCTCACGGAGCTTACGGAGGCCGCGAAGGCCCGCACGCCGCTGCTCGTGCTGGCCGCCGACATGCCGGCCGCAACGCTTTGGTCGAACTTCAAGATCGACCAGGCCGCCCTGGCGACGCATGCCGGCGCTATCGCTGAGCGCGTCCGCGGGGCGCAGACCGCCGCCGCGGACGCCGCGCGGGCGCTCAGGCGCGCGCGGGTCGAAAGGTGCCCCGTCGTCCTGAGCGTCCCGATCGACGCGGTCGAAGAGCACTGCCACGACGACTTGCCGGCCGCCCCGAACTGGCCGCCGCTAGAGCCGCCAGCTCCATCGGAGGGCTCGGTCGCCGAGGTCGCGGACCTGCTCTCTTCCTCGAGCCAGCCGGCCATCCTCGCGGGGCGCGGTGCCGCCCTCGCCGGGGCACGCGAGGCGCTCGAGGCTCTGGGAGACCGGGTGGGCGCGGTGCTGGCGACGAGCGCGATGGGTCACGGACTCTTTGCCGGCAACCCGTACTCTGTAGGGATAGCCGGCGGCTTCTCCTCGTCGCTCGCCGTAGAGTTGCTGGGGAGGGCAGACGCGGTTCTCGCCTTCGGCGCATCGCTGAACCACTGGACCGTGCGCCACGGGGGGCTCTTCTCACCCGAAGCGCGGGTGGTGCAGGTAGACCTGGAAGGGGAGGCGATCGGTCGGCTTCACCGGGTCGACGTCGGCGTTGTCGGAGACGCGGCAAGTGCCGCTCGGGCCATCGTCGAGGAGCTCGAAAGGCGGGGCGTACACCGCAAGGGGTTCCGGAGCGACGAGCTCGAGCGCGAGATCTCCGCGGGTCGCACTCGCGACGAGCCCTACGAGGATCAGGGCACCGCTGATTACGTAGACCCGCGTACCCTCAGCATAGCGCTCGACGATCTGCTGCCGCCCGAACGCACCGTCGCGACTGACTCTGGGCACTTTCTCGGCTACCCGTCGATGTACCTCGAGGTGCCCGACCATAGGGGTTTCGTCTTCCCAAACGCCTTCCAGTCGGTGGGCCTTGGGCTCGCCAGCGGAATCGGGGCCGCGGTCGCGCGTCCCGACCGGCTCGCCGTCGCCGCCGTAGGCGACGGCGGCGCTTTGATGGCTTTGGGAGAGCTGGAGACGGCCACCCGCTACCACCTGCCGATGCTCGTCGTTATCTACAACGACGCGGCCTACGGTGCGGAGGTGCACCACTTCGGCCCAATGGGGCGCCCGGTGGAGCTCGCACGCTTCCCGGATACGGATTTCGCCGCCCTCGCGCGGGCGGCGGGAGCCGAGGGCATCACGGTCCGCAACAAAGGAGATCTGACGCCGGTTCAGGACTGGTTGGAACGGCGAGAGCGCCCGCTGGTAATCGATGCCAAGGTCAACCCGGAGGTACGGGCCGAGTGGCTCGAGGAGGCGTTCCGCGCCCATTGAGAGGAGGCACCAGGAGATGATGTCACAAAACCCGGTTACGTCGCTCGTCGAGGCGCTCGGCAGCGGCGCCGTCGAGATCGTGGACCTGACCCAGCCGCTCAACGAGCGCACGCCGGTTATCCAGCTGCCCGAAGAGTTCGCCCAAACGCCGGGGTTAAAACGGTACGAGATCAGCCGCTACGACGAGCGCGGGCCCGCGTGGGCTTGGTACTGGCTCGAGATCGGCGAGCACGTCGGCACCCACTTTGACGCGCCCATTCACTGGGTCAGCGGCCGCGAGAGTATAGACGTCTCGCAGGTGCCGCCCCGCCACCTCGTCGCACCGGCGGTCGTGATCGACAGATCCGCCGAGAGTGCCGAGAACCCCGACTATCTGCTCACCGTCGAGGAGGTGCGCGCGTTCGAAGACGAGCACGGACCGCTGCCCGAAGGTGGTTGGCTGCTGCTGCACACGGGATGGGACGCACGCGCCCAAGATGTTGAGGCCTTCCTCAACGCCGACGAATCCGGCAACCCCCACTCGCCCGGCTTTGATGTCGAGTGCGCGCGTTGGATCGCCGAGGAGAGCCCTCTCGTGGGCGTCGGGGTGGAGACCGTCGGCATCGACGCGGGCGGGGCGGTCGGATTCGACCCGCCATTCCCGGCGCACTACTATCTTATGGGCGCGGGTAAGTACGGCGTTACTCAGCTCGCAAACCTGGGCGCGCTGCCGCCGACCGGCGCGTTGCTCATCGTCACGCCGCTGAAGCTCACCGGCGGAACAGGAAGCCCCGTGCGAGCACTCGCGCTCGTGCCGCAGGGGTAATCATCGGAAGGGGTGGTTGACATTGGACAGCGAGCGAGGCGCGGGGCCGGAAGGATATAACCGCACGGCTCTAGGGGTTGTGGCGATCTGCTTCGCCAGCATCGTCTTCGACGGCTACGATCTGATCGTCTATGGGACCGTGGTGCCGGCGCTGCTGGAGTACAGGGAGTGGGATCTTACGGCAGTCGAGGCCGGTGCCATAGGCTCCTACGCGCTCATAGGCATGCTCTTCGGCGCCATGATGGTAGGAACGATAACGGACATAGTGGGGCGCCGGAAGATTATGCTCTTCTGCATCTCGTGGTTCTCGCTGTTTATGGGCCTGTGCGCGACAGCGCCCTCCCCCGAACTCCTCGGGCTGTTCCGTTTCATCGCCGGTCTAGGCCTGGGCGGGGTGGTGCCTACGGCGATCGCCCTGACCATAGAGTACGCCCCTCCCCATAGACGCAGCTTCACCAACGCGTTGATGTTCTCCGGTTACTCAGTGGGTGGGATCCTCGCTGCACTACTCGCCATCCCGCTGTTGCCCGCCTTCGGCTGGCGGCTGATGTTCGCGATTGGGTTGGCCCCCCTCGTGCTCATAGTGCCCCTCGCCTACAAGTTCATGCCTGAGTCGGTAAGCTTCCTCGTGGCCAGCGGGCGCAGGGAGGAGGCGGAGGAGCTCGCTCGCCGGTACGGGATATCGCTGGACCCAGAGGCTTCAAGCACCTCTCCAGACGAAGCCTCCACCTGGAAAGACAAGCTGAGAGCGCTCTTCTCTAGGAGGTACGCACCAGCGACAGGGCTTTTCTGGATCTCGTGCTTTATCGGTCTGTTGCTGGTGTACGGTTTGAACACATGGCTCTCCCAGATAATGCTCGAAGCCGGATATCCTCTGGGATCGGCTCTGTCCTTCCTCTTGGTGCTAAATCTTGGCGCCATACTCGGAACACCCCTGGCCGGTGCCGCGGCCGACCGGTTCGGCTCCAAGCTGGTAACCGCCGGTGGGTTTCTCGTAGCCGCGGCGTCCATAGCGCTGTTGAGCGTGCAGCCACCGTTATGGGCGATCTACGTACTCGTCGCCCTGGCCGGCGTCGGGTCCGTCGGAACGACCATAATCGTTAACGCTTACACTGCCAAGTACTATCCCGCGGACCGTCGGGCGACCGCTCTCGGCTGGTCGCTGGCCTTCGGGAGGCTGGGTGCCATCCTCGGCCCCTTGTACGGGGGGTACGTCATAGCCTACACGGCTTCGCAACTCGGGTTTGAGTGGAACTTCTACGCGTTCGCGATACCCGCCTTGCTCGGGACACTGGTAATCCTGCTCGTGCCTCGCTTGCCGGTCGCCGAACGCGCCCCTTTGCCATCCGAGGCCCGTGGGGCGGCCCCGACTTCCTGACGGTACCGCCCGGCACTGCGGGCCTCAGTCCGGTGGGGCGATTCTCGTGGTTCGGAGGACGAGACACCCGTGGAAACATTACGCGTGGCCAAACAACCGGCGGGCCCTGTCCACCGGTCCCGGTTTGCGCAGGAGACGCCGCGCCACGATGCGCCCCGAGGCCGCGTTCAGTCCCGGGCCCAGCGATTTTGTCAGGTACTACCGAGGATTCGGAAGGCCAAGTCGGGCGGCATGGTTTCACGCAGGATCGCAATGAACCCGAAGGTCTTGTTAGGAGAAGGGTTTGCGTTAGTGAAGGAACGTCTTTTAGTGTCGCCTTGTTCAAAATCCATAATGATTTAGCGCGGATGGGGTACTCAAAGAGCAGCAGTCCGCGCCTCCTTTCTCTAGGCACTAGTAGGTCTCGTACTTACGTGGGGTTGCCCTCCTCGGAGAGCTCGTCGGCCTCTAAGCCGCCCTCCTCGGCCTCCAGCGCATCCAGCATGTCCGCCACTAGCGCGGGCGAAGGCTCCTTCTGCAGGTACCCACCAAGGATGAGCTGCCGAGCTACTTCCTCG
>Ga0126311_10000777_pt1 | contig 14761 bp, 14 predicted proteins | sample Plot61_FD_92539 | JGI IMG/M metagenome (GOLD analysis project Ga0126311, IMG submission 92539) | Serpentine soil microbial communities from UC McLaughlin Reserve, CA, USA - Plot61 | ecosystem: Environmental > Terrestrial > Soil > Grasslands | place: USA: UC McLaughlin Reserve, Lake County...
CCTCAAGATTTCCGACTGTACGTTCGCCGCTCCGTGAGCATTACGTCCCGCATGAAGAAATTGTACCGCTGTGCCAAACTGGCCAGCTCGGACACGCCCTGGTTAGACAGTAGTGGCTCCCGTATAACTAGACGGTCGTTGACGGTTGATGGGAGGTAGGGCGAGTGTGGACCAGCACGGACACCGGGTGGCTTTGGAGGAAGAGCCGATGAGGTTCTCGCTAACGGCGGCGCGGGCACTCCTGCTGGCGGCACAGGGTCTAAGTTCCCCGCCGGAGCGTCCCGCGACGAAAGAGGACGTGCTGGGGGCCGTGCGGAGGATGGGGGTGCTCCAGATCGACTCCATAGCCGTCGTCGCGCGCAGCCCCTATCTCGTGCTCTGGAGCAGGCTTGGATCTTACGAGCCGCGCTGGCTGGACGAGCTTCTGGCCGAGGGGGTGCTCTTCGAGTACTGGGCGCACGCGGCCTGCTTCATCCCGATCGAGGACTATGGTCTGTACCGGCGATTCATGCTCGAGGGTGGGGAGAAGGCTCGTGCCTGGTTTTCGGCTCACCCTGAGGAGATCGGGCGAGTGCTCGCGCGCCTGCGCGAGGGGGGAGAGGTGCGCTCCGCCGAGTTCGCGCGCGCCGACGGGCGGGCTGGCGGCTGGTGGGAGTGGAAGCCGGAGAAACGAGCGCTGGAGCACCTTTTCTCCGCAGGAGAGTTAATGATCTCGCGCCGCGATCCGAACTTCCACCGCGTCTACGACCTGCGCGAGCGCGTGCTGGAACGCGCGCTGCCCGGCTGGGAGGACGCCCTCGCGCCGTCTTCCGAGGAGGTGCAACGAACGCTCGCGCTCGCGGCGGTGCGGGCGCTGGGAGTGGCCGTGGCCCGCTGGGTGCCAGACTACTTCCGCACGCCCAAGAAAGGGATCGCCAGTTTGCTAGAAGAGCTCGCCGGCGAAGGCGCTCTCCTCCACGCCCGGATCGAGGATGAGCCCGCCTACGTACACCCGGACAACGCGGAGCTGGCCGAGGCGGCCATATCGGGTGAGCTACGGCCTTCTCTGACGACCCTGCTTTCTCCGTTCGATCCCGTGGTCTGGGATCGCACGCGGGCTCTGGATCTGTTCGGCTTCGAGTACAGGATCGAGGTCTACACTCCGGCGGCCCGCCGACGGTACGGGTACTATTCGCTGCCTATACTGCACCGTGGCGCGCTCGTAGGCAGACTCGACGCGAAGGCGCAACGCAAGCAGGGGCTCTTCGAGGTCAGGGCGCTGCACCTCGAGCCCGGCGCGCAGGCGGCCGAAGATCTCCTGGTTGGGATCGCCGGCGCGCTGCGCGGATGCGCGGACTGGCACGGCACGCCGGAGATCGTGGTACGAAGGTCGGATCCAGCGGCACTGGTCGAGCCGCTCCACGCCGCGATCGAGGCAAACTCTAAACTTCATTTGTGTGATCCCAGAGAGGGAGGTGGGTCAAGTGGCGGAGAGAAGGTTTCTCGTCAAGGCGAATGAAGTGACCGAAAACGCCTCCAGTGTCTCCCACCTGTGGAACCCGAACTCGGAGATCGTGGGCACCCGCCTCGGCGCGCTGGTTGGTCTGTCTCGGGGTGAACTGGGCGCGCGTCCCGGCTGGTAAGGAGTCCTTTATCTACCACTCCCATTACAGAGAGGAGGAGTGGATCTACTCGGGGCGCGGAGATGGACGGCGAGGAGTACGAGGCGGCTGTGGGCGACTTCATGGGCTTCCCGGCCCCGGGAGTAGCCCACCACCTGCGCAACCCGTACGACGAGGACCTTGTCTACCTCGTCGGCGGCGAGAACCACGAGGTGGAGATTGCGGACTTCCCGCACCTCGGCAAGCGCATGCTCAAGCTCGCACATAGCGTCGAGATCTATGACACCTCCGACGCCAGGACCTTCGGTCCACTCGAAGAGGCAACCGGCGCAGAGCAGACCAACACCTCAGACACACCCTAGCCGCTACGTGCCAACACGATGAGGTGGTCACTCTCAGCGCTGAACGCCTCCCCCTCGAACCCGCCGTAGACGGCCTCGACCTCGAACCCCGCCAGTCGGAGCATCAGCCCCAGCTCGTCACGCCCCGTAACCCTGATAGTCAGGTCGTGAGCCCGCCTGCTCCTTAGCTGACCCGACGCGCCGTACAGCTCGTAGAAAAGGCGCATCGAGAGTAGCTGTGTGGCCAGGTCGTAGCGGGAGACGGAGAAGCGGTCCAGTCTCCCGTCGGGCAGCTCGCGGGTGAAGTCTTGTTGCAGCTTCGGGCCGCCGGGCGGGTCCACGAGCTCTTCGGGGGAGAAAGCGGAAACCTCGATCCCGAGCATCCCACGGGGTTCCAGGTGCTCGCGTGTGTTGCGTAGAAAAGCCAGCGCGTCGTCCACGCTCAACAAGCACAGGAACGAGTTGAATGCGCAGATAGCGAGCGCGTACCGCCTTCTCAACTCCGCGCTCCGCATGTCCCCGCAAACCCACTCGACGGCCTCGCTCTTCTCGCATCCTCGCTCGACCATCCGCTCGGAAAGTTCCACAGCCGTGACGTCGAAACCGGCATCGGCGAATGGGACCGCCAGCCGCCCTGTGCCGGCACCCCACTCCACGATAGGATCCCCTTCCCGGTCGGCCAGGGAGAGCCAGAAAGGGAGGTCGTAATCGCGGACGTACTCGAGGTCGTAGAGGTCGGCGAGGGAGTCGTATTCGGGCAAGGCGACGTCCTTTATCCGGCGGCGTGTGGTGCGGATATAATAATGCTCGATGACTCCTTAACCTTGGAGGTTCTGGATGGGCACAGTTTTACTAATAGTTCTGGTCCTCGTCGTGGTCGTGCTGGTGATCTACGCCGTCGCCACATACAACGGGCTGGTGAGACGGCGCAACGAGACGGAGGAGGCCTACCGGCAGATAGACGTCCAACTCAAGCGCCGGTACGACCTTATCCCCAACCTCCTCGAAGGCGTAAAGAAGTACTTCCGCCAGGAGCAGGACGTCCTCACCCAGATAACACAGGCCCGCTCCCGGGCGATGCAGCCGCAGAGCGTGGGGGAGCAGGCGCAGTCTGAGGCGCGGCTCTCCGGGGCTATCGGGAACCTGTTCGCGGTCGCGGAGAACTACCCCGAGCTCAGGTCCAACACGGTGCTGCTGGACTTCCAGGAGGAGCTATCTTCGACGGAGAACAAAATCTCCTTCTCCAGGCAGCACTACAACGACTCGGTCAGCGACTACAACACGAAGATACAGAGCTTCCCCGCGGTAATATTCGCCCGCATGATGGGCTTCACCGAGCGGGAGTACTTCGAGGCCGTTGGCCCCGAGCGGGAGTCTGTGACGGTCTCCTACGACTGAGATGAGCGAGAACCCCTACGAGGGTACATTCCGCGAGCGTATCGCCGTAAACAGGCGCAATAGTGTGCTCCTTATAGCGGCCTTCCTCGCGTTCGTCACCGTCTTCGGGTACGTGATCGGGTGGGCCTGGATCGGGGACCCGGTAGGCGCCATCTTCGGCCTCGTCCTCGCCTTCGTCGTCGGCATCGTCTCCGGCCTCGCCACCTACTACGGCGGCGACAGGATGGTGCTTGCAGCTTCGAGGGCGAAGGAGATCACCCACGACGATGCGCCCGTCCTCTTTAACGTCGTCGAGGAGATGGCTATAGCCGCGGGCCTCCCTATGCCGAAGGTCTACATCATCGAGGATTCCGCCCCCAACGCCTTCGCCACGGGCCGGGATCCTGAACACGCCTCCGTCGCCGTAACCTCGGGACTTCTGGAGAAACTGGACCGGGACGAGCTACAGGGCGTCATCGCGCACGAGATGTCCCACGTCGGCAACTTCGACATCCGCTATGCGATGCTGGTTGGCGTACTCGTCGGCACGACGGTCCTGATCTCCGACTTCTTCCTGCGGGGCCTCTGGCTCGGCGGCGGGAGCAGAGGAGGAGGGCGCGGAGAAGGCGGTGGGTACATACAGCTGATCATGATAGTAGTCGCCATCGTACTCGCCATCCTCGCCCCGCTCTTCGCCCGGCTCCTCCAGCTCTCCATCTCGCGCCAGCGCGAGTATCTCGCCGACGCAAGCGCCGTTCGGCTCACCCGCAACCCCAAGGGATTGGCTGACGCCTTGCAGAAGATCAGTGGCGACAGAGAGGTCCTCGAGGCAGCCAACCGCGCCACAGCCCACCTGTATATCGTCAACCCCGTAAAGAGCTTCGAGAAGCGCGCCAAAGGCCTCTTCTCTACGCATCCGCCGATAGGAGAGAGGATAGAGATCCTGCGTTCCATGGAGACCGGCGGCGTCACGCAGCCCGCTAGTTAGAGGCTCGACGGATGCGAGATCCCGCGTTACAATACGCCCCGTTGCCTTGCCGGATGGTGTAACGGCAGCACGACTGACTCTGGATCAGTTAGTGAAGGTTCGAATCCTTCTCCGGCAGCTCCCTATTTTACCTGCAAAATCCGCAGAATACCTAAGTATTGACAGTTGCCTTAAGCTGTTCTACACCAATTACTACACCAACGCGCCAAGTAGTGAGTCCTCAAGCCTTCCTCAAGGCCACTACCTGCGCGAGAGAATCGAGGTGACCGACGCCTCGCAAGAGTCCAAACTAACTACCTTCTACCACGCGGACCGCTTTTCGTGGCAGAAGATGACGAGCCGCCGAAATGGCATGGGGCGCAGATGATTGGGTGAACAGAGATAAGTCGATGGCGGTTCGCACAACTGCCTTGCGGAAGAGTTCCGTTTGACCTCGGACGGTGGGAGCAGCTTCTTTTCTCGGGGAGGCTAAACCACCAAACGTTCGGTCGAAGAATGGTAGCTTAACTCGGGGTACACGTTTCGTCCAACGCCAGCGATACCGGCGTGCACTACAAGCCGCATCGCGGCCTCGCGAGCGCTGGCTTCGATCTGTCTTGGGTCGCCGGTCAGGTCTATGCTAGTAGCCTCTAGAGTGATGCCAGCTCGTTGGACGAGGTATTGTCTGTCGAGCTCGCCTGAGTAGATCAGCAGGCCGCTTGTTAGGCCCAGCGGTCAGATCCACAAGCTTACGAGCCAGACGGTGCGGTTGCAGCAGGCGGTCAAAGCCTTGGCCTCAGCGCTCGAGCACCTGAACGAGAACGGCGCGCTCGTAGCCCACAGGCGCCTGTCCCGTACCCGACACCGCGTACTACGGGTGACGGAGAGACTCGACGGCTCGCGTGATCTGCTCTCTAACCTCCTGGATGTGAACCTCACTATGGTGGGCCAGTAGATCTCTGCTTGGGGCGCCATCCTCATCGTCCCGACTCTGATAGCGGGCGTGTTCGGGATGAACTTCACGCAGGAGTGGTGGACGAGGGCCGAGCATGGCTTCGAGGTCATGATAGGGGTCATGCTGCCGGTTTCGGGGCTCCTCTACCTCTGGTTCAGACGGTCGGGCTGGCTGTATAGTGTTTCGACAGCCGGAGAGACGTCGACGGCCTCAGCCAGTGCCGAGGATCAGGACTGTGAGCGTACTGCAACCGGACCGATACACAACGGTATGCAGTGGACAAACTGGTGCCACGAATTTGACGAAACACCTGCAAATCAGGAGAATTATCGAACGCTCTAGTACAGGATGGAAAAGTCGAAGAGCAACTGTGGAACGGTTAGTCCTGGTTCGAATCCAGGTCCGGCAGTTCCCTAGAAGCCCCATGTTACGGGGTTTTTCTGTTTATGGTAGTGACCGTGTACAGCGGACTTCGTGACCTTCTGATTGTAGCCAACACGCTAGGCTTTCTTCGGCCCTGACCGACACCGAGGGTCATGCGTAGAGCTCATTGAAACTCTAGATAGCCTGTCCCACCATCGAGGCCACCTGTCCGAGGAAGGTGCTCGTGACCGCCTCGGCCTTCCCGGTCAAACGCAAACCCACCCGCATCCGGTCGCTAGGAGCGCGCATCCGTTCGATGTAACCCGCGCTCTATCCTGTCTACTAGGAGGCTTGGAACACAGAATCCTTCCGCGCCACCTGGGTGGCTGCACCTTTTGACCCACCACTTTCCATGTTTTGAGGTGTTGCATTTATAGAAACCCAGTTTTAATATGTGGGATCTACCGAAGGTATGGGGACGGGAGATTCATATGAGGAGGCGAAGTCCGTAGACGAAGGGGCGCATCCACAGTGGTGCCCATCGTAGTTGCAGGCTTGACGCAAGCTTGCTGATGATTGGCGCATTCATGTATCGAGGCTAAGGGTAAGAATTCGCAGAGGTGATGGCGAAAGGAAGCATGAGATGAAGAAGAGTCTCACACGGGAGGACTTCCTGAGAGCGAGCGGAGGAGCGCTTGCGAGCGTGTACCTTCTGGGGCTGGCCGGCTGTGGTGGGCAAGGTACCAGCAGCGGGCCGCAGGGTGGGCCACCAGACCATCACGCATTCGAAGGCGATACGCTCAAGCTGCTCCTGAAGGAAGGCTACGAGATCGAGGCCATCCAGAAATACAAGGGCGACTTCGAGCAGGCAACCGGCACGACAGTCGAGACCGAAGTCTATGATGAGCCAACTGCGCGCCAGAAGTTTATCCTCGACTCCAACTCGAAAACCGGTACATACGACATCACGAGCGTTTCGTTCTGGAACCTGCCCGAATATCACCGTGCTAGCTACCTCGAGCCGCTCGATGCGTGGATAGCAAAGGCACGTGACCCCTGGCTCGATCCCAAAGCGATCCCCAAAACAGCGATGAACGTCATGTCCGTGGACGGGCAGCTCTACGCGCTTCCGCATACGATCATCGGCGGGATGCTCTTCTACCGGAAAGACCTCTTCGAGAAGCACGGCATAAAGCCGCCGCAGACAACGGCTGATGTCCTGTCCGCAGCAAAAAAGCTGAAAGAGGCCGAGCCGTCGATCAGCCCGTTCACCGGACGTGGCGCCCCAACCTTCGCCTCCCTGGGCACGTGGCTCGGGTGGACGTGGGGTTACGGCGCGAAGCTCTACGACGACAACATGTGCCCCCACGCGACCGATCCCAAGTTCGTCCAGGGGATGAGCGACCTCCTGACCCTGATGCAGGACTACGGCCCTGAAGACGCGGCGTCGCTCACCTTCACCCAGGCAGGCGAGAAGTTCTCGAGCGGTAATGCCGCTATGATGTTCGACACCACCGGCTTCGGGGGCATCTTCGAGGATCCCGAACTGTCGAAGGTCGCCGGGAAGGTCGGGTTCTCGTTGCCCAAGGGCCCCGCCGGCAACCCCCTGCAGTGGACCTACCTGGAAGGACTCGGCATCTCGGCCTACTCCCAGAACAAGGATCTCGCATGGCTGTTCCTGCAGTGGCGCATGAGCAACGAGACGACGCGCAAAGAGGCGCTAGAACTGGGCCGGTATGACGTCCCGAACCTCAACGTACTCCACTCCGATGAGTACGCGAAGCTCACCAAAAAGAAGGGGGTCAGCGACTATACGAAGAAGCTTCCGCAGGCATGGGAGAACATAACCCTCGAGCACTGGCCGTTCGTGCCAGAGTTCGCCAAGATCGGCGACACCTTCATGCAGCAGGTCTCCTCCGCCATCTCCAGTGGGCAGACGGCCGAGCAGGCCATGCAGGCGGTTCAGCCCAAGCTCGATGGCATATCGAAAGATGCAGGCTACTGTAAGTAAAGATCGGTAGGGCCGGTCGACCAGGGGCCGGCCCCCGTACCACCCTGGGAGTGCTGCTATGCGGCTAAGCAAACGCCACTATCTCATCCTCCTCGGACCGACGCTGCTCATTCTCTTTGCTATGCTCGCGTTCCCCACTGCCTACGTATTCAGCATAAGCCTCCGCGACTACAAGCTCACCGACCCCACGGCCGGCAATCCTTTCGTGGGGCTGGAGAACTACAAGACGCTCCTGAGCGACCCGGAGTTTTTCTCCGCGCTCTGGAGATCCGTCCTGTTCACGGTCGGCTCCGTGGCGCTCACCTTCGTCGTCGGCATGGCCATCGCCCTGCTACTCAACCGGCGCGACATCCGGGGAACTGGTCTCACCAGGACCGCGATCCTCGTTCCGCTCATCCTCACCCCGCTCGTAATCGGCGCCACATACCGCTTCATGCTGGATCGTGACAACGGCATCATCAACGAGTTCCTCGCGCTCGTCGGCCTCCAGCGGATCCCGTTCCTCGCCGACCCCGCGTGGGCGATGACCTCGGTCATACTCGTCGACGTCTGGCAATGGACCCCCTTCGCCGTACTCGTGCTGCTCGCGGGGCTCGAATCTCTCCCCGTAGAGCCATTCGAAGCCGCCCGGATGGACGGCGCATCGCGGTGGGGCGAGTTCTGGTACATCACCCTGCCCCTGCTCGCTCCGGTCATTGCCGTGGTACTGCTCATACGAACCATGGACGCCTTCAGGGAGTTCGACAAGATCTTCATCATGACCGGCGGTGGGCCGGGCATCGCGACCCAGACGCTCCCGATCTTCCTCTACCGGTCCGGATTCCAGGACTTCGATATGGGTTTCTCCGCGGCGACCGGCGTGGTAATGCTGATCATCGTCACAGTGGTGAGCTCGTTCTACGTGAGACGGATCCACTCGGCTGGAGAGTAAGGAGGACAGCATGGCCGATCAAGGCACACCAGAACAACCGCGAGCCGAGAGCAAGTCACGCGTACCGCAAGGAAAGCGCGCTCGATGGACCCTCGGACGCGCTCTCGCCCAGGTTGCAGTCGTAATCCTCGTTATCGTGGCGCTGTTCCCGTTCGTGTTTATGCTGCGCGTAGCCTTCTCGTCGGCCCGGGATTATCTCTCCGGAATCAAGGTCCTGTCAGCGCCGCTCACGTTCGAGAACTTCACCGAGGTCTACAGCTCTACAGAGTTGGGCCGGTACCTGTTCAACAGCCTGCTTTACAGCATTCTGACCACGCTCATCGTCCTCGTGATCGGATCGATGGCCGGGTTCGGGCTCTCGAAGGCACGAAACGCCCTGGTGCGCGACAACGTCATGTTCTTCGTTCTCTCTACCCGCATGGGACCCCCGGTGGTGTTTGCGGTGCCCCTGTTCCTGCTGATGACCAACCTCTTGTTGGTGGATACCCGCGTAGGCATGATTCTCGTCTACACCTTCTACAACCTGGCGTTCGCGATCTGGCTCATGTACGGCTTCTTCCGCGAGGTGCCGCCGGAGATCGAGGAAGCCGGGCTACTGGACGGCCTCTCGCCGCTGAGCGTGTTTCGCCGCATCTCGCTGCCGCTGGTGGTTCCGGGGTTGATGGCTACCGGGATTCTGGTGTTCATCTTTACGTGGAACGAGTTCTTCTACGCGCTCGTGCTCACGCGGGACGTCGCGAAGACCTTCCCTGCAATGGTCCCACAGTTCTTCGGTGCGTTCCGCGTGGAGTGGGGGCAGATGCTCGCTGCGTCCACGATGGGGATTATCCCACCGCTGGTCTTCGGACTCCTGATAAGGAAATATCTGGTACGCGGGCTCTCGCTGGGCTCGGTGAGATAGCGTGCGCCTGTACCTCCTGCCGCTCGGGTATTGCCGGGTCGACAAGGGGCGCGTGCTGACGCCCGGTGTAGGGGAGGGCGAGCCCATCGACACGCCCGTCTGGGCGGCGCTCCTGGATACCCCCGTCGGCTGGGTGCTGATCGACACCGGAATGCATCCGGTCCACATCGAAGACCCGGATGCGACGTTCCGCGGCACCCCGAACGAGGAGCTCATACGACCGGTGATGACGGAAGATGATACGGTAGTCCACCGGCTCGAGGAGGTCGGCGTCGCGCCCGACGACATCCGCTTCGTGATCAACACGCACCTGCATTTCGACCATTGCGGCGGCAACGCCTGGTTTCCGGACGCGACCTTTCTGGTCCAGCGCGCCGAATACGAAGCGGCGGGGGCGTTTCCTGAGGAGTACAACCCCCGCGACTACGCTCCCACCGGCGTGAGCTATTGGTTTCTGGAGGGACCGCACGCCGTATGCCCCGGCGTGGAGCTCATCCCGACCCCGGGCCACACTCTCGGCCATCAGTCGCTCCTGGTGCGGTTTGACGGGCGCACGGTGATACTGCCGGCGGACGCGATCGTCCTCCGCGAGATCCTGGAAGGCGTGCATGGCGTCTGGCGCGATCCCGAAGCCGGTGAAGAGAGCGTCCGGCTTCTGGTCAGGCTGGCCGAAGAAGAAGACGCCGAGCTGCTCATAAGCCATGACCCGGAGGTCTGGGCGTCCTGGCCCCACGCCCCGGAGGCCTACGCGTGAGCCCTGCGACGATACTGCGCGCCCCTCGCGTCTTCGACGGGGAGCGCCTCCTGGAGGGCTCCTACGAGGTCCATATCGAAGGGGGCTACATCACCGCAATAGTTCCGGTCCGGGACCCCGGCGGGGACGTCTCGGCGGATTTCGACGACGCTACCATCATGCCCGGTCTCGTCGACGCGCACGTACACCTGAGCTTCGATGCGTCGCCCGACATCACAGCCCAGGTGCTCTCCGATACGCCTGCGACCGCCGCGCTGCGCTCCGCGATGAACGCCCGCACGCACCTCGTGGCGGGGATCACCGCCGTACGCGACCTGGGGTCCCGGGACGGGATCGTTATCGACGTCGCCCGCGCCGTGGGCACCCCGCTACTGCCGGTCGTGCCCATGATCCTGGCGGCGGGGCAGGTCCTGACGATTACTGGCGGGCACGGCTTCTTCATGGGCAGAGAGGTCGACGGGCCCGAGGCGTTCCGCCAGGGAGCGCGCGCCGAGATCAAGAACGGCGCCCGGACGATCAAGGTAATGGCGACCGGCGGCGTCATAACCGAGCAGGGCACTCCCGGTGCGACGGCGATGACGCCCTCGGAGCTTGCCGCTGCGGTCGAGGAGGCGCACAAGGCCGGGCTGCGCGTTGCCGCACACGCCCACGGAACCGAGGGGATCAAGAACGCGATCCGATCCGGGGTCGACACGATCGAGCATGTCTCCTACCTTGATGACGAGGCCATTGAACTCTTCCTCGAGAGCGACGCGTGGATGGTCTCGACGCTCATCGCCTCCGAGCGGCTCATGCCGCACCTCGAGGACCCGGCCATGCCCGCGCACGTCCGCGACAAGATCCGCGAGCACACCTCCCGGGAAGCGGCGAGCCTGCAGCGGGCCATAGAGGCGGGCGTCCGCATAGCCTCCGGGACTGACGCCGGAACCGGGTACAACCCGCACGGAGGTCTCCCCGAGCAGATCGCGCTGCTCCACCGAGAGGGCATGACGCCGGAGCAAGCGCTGACCGCCGCGACCCGGGATGCGGCACGCGCCATCGGGGTGGATGAGACAATCGGCAGGCTGGATGTAGGGCGGCGCGCTGACCTGCTGGTGGTAGACGGCAACCCGCTCGCCAACCTGGCGGCGCTCCACAACGTCCTTGCTGTGTACCTGGAGGGACGGGCCGTGAAGGCAACCGAGACGGCGGCATGAGCGTGCGCATAGCCCTCCTCGGAGCGGGTGAGTGGGGCGCACTTATCGCGAGCGTGCTCGCCGACCTGCCGGGCGTCGAACTCGCGGTCGTCTGCGACCCGAACACCGGACGTGCGGCACGGGTCGCAGGAAAGCTCGGCACCGCTTCTACGGGCGACGCCGCGGCTGTGATGGAGGATGCTTCCGTCGACGCGGTCGTGATCGCCTCCCCGGAGGACGTCCACGCGTCGCAGGCCGAGTCAGCTCTCCGGGCAGGCAAGCACGCGCTGGTCGAGAAGCCGGTCGCGCTCACCTCCGACGACGCCCGGCACCTCGTGGATGTAGCCCGCGAGACCGGCAGGGTTCTCATGCCCGGGCACATCCTCCGCTTCGTGCCGGCCTACGCCGCCGTCCGCACTCAGCTGTCGGATCACACGAGGGTCCACTCGGTCTTCGCCCGCCGCAACGTACCCGCGATAAGGTTCTCCGGGCACCAGCGAACCCACACTGCTCTCATGAGCCTGGCGCACGACCTCGACCTGATCCTGTGGTACCTCGACGGGCAGGAACCGGAACGGGCTTACGCGGTCGAGCGCAGGACCTTGCCTGGGGCAGGCAACCCCGACGTGTTCTGGGGGATCATCGAATTCTCGGGCGGCACCGTAGCGTGCGTCGAGTCCCTCTGGACCATCCCGCCCGGAGGCAGCCGTTACGTGGATGTAGAGCTCGAGTTCTCGACCGATGAAGGGTTCATGACGGTCCGGAACCCCGACGACGCGGTCACGTTCGTACGCGACGACAAGACCGATCATCCCGCCGTCACGCTGGATCTCCAGATAGGCGGTCACCGGTTCGGCGCTTTGCGCGAGGAACTGCTGCACTTCGCAGCCCTCATCCGGGGCGAAGCAGAGCGCCCGCTGGTCACGATAGACGACGCCGCGAAGGTGATCGCTCTCGCTGAAATACTCATTCGCTCGGCGCAGCATGGTATACCAGTGACCGCCGCTGAAAGGCCGTCCACTGCTGACCGTAGCGATAGGAGCAAAGGTGTCCCTAACCGTGGATAAAGCCCTTCGGATACTCGAGCTACTCGGGGATGGAGAGCTGCGCCTGGTCGACCTCTCCTCGAAGCTGGGAGAGCACAAGAGCACCGTCCTGCGGCTCCTCACCACCCTGCAATCGCACGGCTTCGTGCGCCAGGACGGGGACAGCAAACGCTACTCTCTGGGGTTGAAGGTCCTGCAGCTCGCGAGCGCCACGCTGGCCGACATGGACCTGCGGAAGGCGGCGCGCGAGCCGATGCAGCGTCTGGGTAACCTTACGAGGGAGACCATACACCTCAGCGTGTACGACGAGCCTCATATCGTCTACATCGACAAAATAGAGTCGACTTTGCCGATCCGGATGTACTCGCGGGTCGGAGCGCGCGCGGAGAGCTACTGCACCGGTGTCGGGAAAGCGCTCATCGCGTTTCTTGGCGACTACGAGTTCGAACAGTTCCTCCAGAAGGTGTCGTTCACGCAGTTCACGCCGAACACCATCACGAGCGCCAAGGACCTGCGCGAGGAACTCGCTCGGATCCGCGCGCAGGGGTACGCGCTGGATCTGCAGGAGCACGAGGAGGGAGTCCGCTGCGCGGCGGCGCCGATCTTCGGTCTCGATGGCCGCGTCGCGGGGTCAATCAGCATAGCCGCGCCCGCCTTCCGGAAGACCGAGGACGATATCCTGGCGCTTGCGCCGGCAGTGATGGGAGCGGCGCGCCAAATCTCGGAGAACCTGGGGAGCAACAGAGGAGAAGGGGGAGCAGAGCTCACGTGAGGGGGGAAGATGACTCGATGCCGTTCGTGGTCACGATGGGGGAGACGATGGTCGCGCTGGTGGCGGAGGAGCCCGGGCCGCTGCGGTACGCGTCTCGCTTCCAGCGCCGGGCGGCCGGCGCCGAGTCGAACGTGGCTATCGGTCTGGCACACCTCGGGGTGGAGGCGGGATGGATCAGCCGCGTGGGGGACGACGAGTTCGGGCGGTACGTGTGCGCCACCGTGCGAGGCGAGGGTGTGGATGTCAGCCGCGTGGAACTGGACCCCGACCGTCCCACAGGAATCATGATCAAAGAGCTGAGGCCCGTCGGTAAGAGCCGCGTACTTTACTACCGGTCCGGCTCCGCAGCCAGCGCTCTCTCGCCACAGACGCTGCCTACCGCCTACCTGCGGAGCGCCCGGCACCTGCACCTCACCGGGATCACGCCAGCGCTCTCACCCAGTTGTGCCGACGCGGCACTGACCGCCGCCCGTACCGTCGTCGAGGCTGGCGGGACCGTTTCGTTCGACGTTAACCTCCGGAGCCAGCTGGTCGTGAACGACCCGCTGGTCACGTTCGGTCCTTTTATCGAGCTGGCACGCTTCTTATTCCTGGGGGCAGACGAGGCGGAGCAGCTTTTCCAGACCCGCGGCACCCAGGACATCGAACGGGAGCTGGCTTCGCTCGGCGTTCCGACCGTCATCCTCAAGCTTGGCGCCAACGGCGCGCGAGCCTACACGTCGACGGAGGGCCGGTGGATCGCAGCCGCCGGCTACAAGGTACCAGTCGTTGACGAGGTCGGGGCGGGCGACGCGTTCGCCGCCGCTTACCTCGCGGCTACCTTCCGCGGGTTGCCCGTCGATGACGCGCTACGGATCGCCAACGCGGCCGGTGCGCTGGCGACCACCGTGCCTGGAGACGTGGAGGGTCTCACGGGCTGGGACGAACTCGAGCAATTTGCCCTTCGCCCGGAGGGGGTGGTGCAGCGGTGAGCGCACGCACCGCAGCCCCCGAAGGGGTAATCGAACGCATACTCAAGACGCGCATGATCGCCATCCTGCGCGGTTTTACGCCCGAGGAGGCGCTACGAGCAGGCCGGGCGCTTGCGGACGGCGGTGCTGGCGTGCTGGAGGTCTCCCTGGTTGACCCTCAGGCACACCGTAGTATCGAGGGGCTGCGTGAGGAACTGGGCGGCGAGTGCTCGGTCGGCGCGGGCACCGTCATCACGGAGTCCGGCGCGGAAGCGGCCCTGGATGCAGGCGCGGAGTTCCTGTTCAGCCCCGGTCTGAACCAGCGCGTGACCGCGGTCGCCGAAGCACGCGGCGTGCTAGCGATACCCGGGGTGCTGACGGCGAGCGAGGTCACCTCCGCCCTCGCGCACGGAGCGCAGCTTATGAAGCTGTTCCCGGCCGAACCCCTGGGACCCTCCTACCTGGAACAGATGCTGGGACCGTTCCCAGACGTCCGCCTGGTCCCCACAGGCGGCATCGGCACGGCGAACGCGGCGGCTTATCTGAGTGCGGGTGCCGTCGCCCTGGGGGCCGGCACCAGCGTCGCGAACCCGGCGTGGGCACGCGAGGGCCGGTAC
>Ga0126311_10000778_pt1 | contig 14754 bp, 2 predicted proteins | sample Plot61_FD_92539 | JGI IMG/M metagenome (GOLD analysis project Ga0126311, IMG submission 92539) | Serpentine soil microbial communities from UC McLaughlin Reserve, CA, USA - Plot61 | ecosystem: Environmental > Terrestrial > Soil > Grasslands | place: USA: UC McLaughlin Reserve, Lake County...
TCGAAGAAAAAGGGCAAGCTGTGCAGGTGATCGGGGCTGAGGTGAACCTGAGCTTACCCGTCATAGACCTGGCAGGATGGGGGGAGGACGCAGGCGAGGCTGAAGCGCGAATGTTGGCGGTAGCGGAGGCGCGCCGGCCGTTTGATCTGAGCCGGGGCCCGTTGTTGCGGGCGACATTGTTGCGGCTAGGTCCGCAGCGGCACGTGCTGCTGCTGTGCCTGCACCACATAGTCTTTGACGGCTGGTCGTTGAGGCTGTTGGTCAACGAAGCGTCGGCGCTCTACGAAGCCTACTCGCGTGGGGAGGAATCGCCGCTGGAGGAATTGGCGGTGCAGTATGTGGACTACGCGGTGTGGCAAAGGGAGCGTTTCGAGAGCGGGGGGATGGCTAAGCAATTGGAGTACTGGAAGGAGCAGTTGCAGGGACCGCTGCCGGTGTTGGAACTGGGGCGGGTGCGACCGGCGGTACCGAGCTCACGAGGAGCAGAGGAAGAGTTTGAGCTCAGCGGGGGGCTGAGTGAAGGATTGAATGAGTTGAGCCAGCGAGAAGGAGCGACGCTGTTCATGGTGCTGCTTGCAGCCTTCGTCGTCCTTCTGCATCGCTACTCCGGCGAGACCGACATCCTCGTTGGTACGCCGGTGGCAGGGCGCACCAGAGCCGAGGTCGAATCGCTCATTGGCTTTTTCGTGAACACATTGGTGCTGCGGCTGAATGTCGCTGAAAATCCGAGCTTCCGGGAGTTGCTGGCGCGGGTGCGGGAAGTGTGTCTGGATGGGTATGCGAATCAGGAGGTACCGTTCGAGAAGGTTGTGGAAGCAGTGCGTCCGGAGCGGGCGACGAGCCATACGCCGCTGTTTCAGGTTATGTTCGCTCTGCAAAACGCGCCGGTCCCCTCTCTGGAGTTACCGCAGTTGAGCCTGCGGCCGGCAAAGATTGAGGGAGTAGTGGCGAAGTTCGATTTGAGCTTCTACATGGTGGAAACCGCGGAACAGTTGGCAGGCGTGATCGAATACGGAAAGGATCTATTTGACCGGGAAACTATCGTTCGCATGTCAGGTCATTTCACAACACTGTTGCAGAGCATCGTTGAAAACCCGGACCAGCGGCTTGCACACCTGTCTCTTTTGAGCGAAGGCGAAAAGCAGCAACTCGAGTCATGGAACAACACTGAGGCCAACTACACGCAATCGCATCTCATCCACGAGCTATTCGAGGCACAAGTGAAACGCACGCCTCACGCGATAGCCGTCAGCTTTGAAGACGAACAACTAACCTATGAAGAGTTGAACGAACGCGCCAATCAGCTTGCGCATTACTTGCAAGCTCAAGGCGTCGGACCGGAGTCACTGGTCGGTATTTACATGGAGCGCTCGTTGGAAATGGTCGTGGGGCTATTCGGTGTTCTCAAAGCCGGGGGTGCCTACCTGCCACTTGATCCAACTTATCCGAAGGCGCGGCTTGCTCTGATGCTGGAAAACGCACAAGCCGGGATCATACTGACGCAGCAACCTCTATTCAGAGAGTTGTTGCAACAGGATGCATGCGTCGTTTGTCTGGATAGTGAGTGGCCCACCATTGCAGCGTACGATACACATAACACCCGCAGGCAAGTTGTGGAAGACAATCTCGCCTACGTCATCTACACTTCCGGCTCGACTGGACAACCGAAAGGAGCGATGAATACGCATCGCGGCGTTTGCAATCGGTTGTTGTGGATGCAGGAGGCATACGGGTTGGATGAGACGGACGCTGTTTTGCAGAAGACGCCGTTTAGCTTCGATGTATCCGTCTGGGAGTTCTTTTTGCCATTGATGTGTGGAGCGCGATTAGTAGTGGCGGCGCCGGAGGTGCATCGGGACAGCGTGTACCTGACGCAGATTATCAGGCAGCAGCAGATTACGACGCTGCATTTTGTACCTTCAATGCTGGAGGCTTTTCTCGACGAGGGGCAGCTCGAAGAGTGCCCTGGCTTGAGACGAGTGTTCTGTAGCGGTGAAGCACTGCCCTATGAGTATCTGGAGAGATTCATGGAACGCTCGTCAGCAGCGCTATTTAATCTCTATGGACCAACTGAAGCAGCCATTGATGTCACGCACTGGACCTGCCGGAAAGATGATGGACGCAAAGCGCCCATTGGCAGACCCATCGCCAACATACAGGTCCATTTGTTGGATGCTGCGCTTGAGCTGGTTCCGGTTAATGTGCCGGGGGAGTTGCACATTGGCGGCGTTGGGGTCGGTCGTGGTTATTTTCGACAACCTGCACTGACGGCAGAACGTTTCATTCCTGATGCTCTCAGCCGCGAGCCCGGAGCACGACAATATAAGACGGGCGATCTTGCGCGATACCTGCCTGACGGGCAAATCGAGTATTTGGGGCGTCTCGACCACCAAGTGAAGATTCGCGGTTACCGTATTGAGCTGGGCGAGATCGAGGCGGCCTTGAACCAGCACCCGGAGGTGCGCGAGACGGTCGTCGTCGCTCGTAAAGAAAGTGGCGGATCCATTTTGGTTGCCTACATTGTTGCCAATTTAGACCATGAGCCGACCGCACCTGAATTGCATGGCTACTTGCGCAACCTTTTGCCAATCTACATGGTCCCCTCCAACTTTGTACTGCTGGATGAGCTGCCGCTAACACCGAACGGTAAGGTTGATAAACGAGCGCTCCCGCCTCCCAGGCCGGCGCAATCAGGTGCTGAGAATACTTTTGTCGAGCCACGCACTGCGACCGAACATACGCTCGCACGAATCTGGAAGGACATTCTGGGATTGGAGCGCGTTGGCGTGCACGACGACTTTGTTGCCTTGGGGGGACACTCGCTCTCAGCCGTGAAGGTCATTTCCAGACTACGCACTGACTTTCAGATAGAGCTGCCGCTGCGTTGTTTATTTGAAACGCCGACTATCATGGCGTTCGGCGAGATCATTGAGACAGCGCAAGCGAACAGCCGGCCCATGGTTGTCTCGCCTCTCGTGAGGCGCTCACGCGATCAATACCGTGCGACAGTTTCGCGGTAACACGCGATTGAAAGTTAACATGATGGAAAATTTTTTACACGATGTCGGTTCCGGTTTTCGGCTTCTTTTCAAAAAGCCTGCCTTCACGATTATTGTCGTGTTGGTTTTGGCGCTGTGCGTGGGCGCGAATACCGCGATCTTCAGTCTCGTAAACGCGATTTTGCTGCGTCCGCTGGACTATCAAAATCCGGAACGGCTGGTGCGCGTTTGGGCGGCGGACATGGCGCACGGCTTCCCGGAATCGGAATTGTCTCCACCTGACATCTATGACATACGCAATCAGACCCAGACGCTGGAGACGCTATCTGCATTTTATGCGAAGCGTGCGACGCTGACGGGCGCCGGCGAACCGCTACGTTTGAAGTCTGTGCTCGTCTCCCCCAGCTTCTTCACCGTTCTGAGTGTTCAACCAGCAGTGGGCCGCTTCTTTGTCCCTGAGGAAGAGCAGGAGGGCAAGGATCGCGTCGTGGTCCTGGGCCATAAATTCTGGCAGGAGCGCTTCAATGGCAACCCGAATGTAATCGGAGAAACGCTCGTCCTGGACGATGTGACCTATACAGTCGTCGGTGTTTTGCCGCCGAAGTTTGAATACATTGTCGCCGGCCTGGGCGCAGAACCGCAGCTCTGGCAACCGCTCACGCTTGATCTTGATGCGAACGCTCGTTTCAGTCATCTCCTGGATGTTATTGCCCGGCTCAAACCCGGGGTTTCATTGCAACAGGCGCAGGCTGAGATGACCAATATCGCCAGGAGACTTGAAGAGCAGTATCCAGATTCGAACAAGGGTTATGGCGTGACGCTCGAACCGCTGCAAGAATCACTGGTAGGAGATACCCGGCCGGCTTTGTTGTTAATGCTTGTCGCGGTCTTGTTCGTCTTGCTTATCGCCTGTGCCAACGTGGCCAACCTGCTAATGGCGCGCGCCACGTGGCGGCGGAAAGAGTTCAACGTGCGCGCCGCGCTCGGTGGTACGCGACGACGCCTGATTCAACAACTGTTAATTGAAAACGTGATCCTTGGCGCACTCGGCGGTGTTGTAGGACTTATCCTTTCGTGGTTCGGATTAACTCTGCTGCTCGCGGTTGGTCCGACGGAAGTTCCGCGCCTCGACGAGGTGCATCTGGACTGGCGCGTGCTCGGCTTTAATCTATTTATTACGCTGCTGACCAGCATGGTTGTTAGTCTGGCCCCGGCGCTGTTGGTCTCCAAAACCGACCTCAACGGGGTGTTAAAGGAAGGCGGCAGGGGGGCCGCTGGAAATCACACGCGCTTCCAAAAGACACTAGTTATCTCGGAAGTGGCGCTGGCGCTGATGCTGCTGGTTGGGTCAGGTCTCATGGTGAAGAGTTTTTGGCACATTCTTCAGATTAATCCGGGGTTCGGAATTGAGAACGTGCTAACTCTGAAGATCTTTGTCCCGCCCACGCGTTACCCCAAAACTGAACAGGTGAGCGCTTTTTATAATGAGCTTTTCGAGCGTCTCAAAGCCTTACCGAATGTGCAAGCAGTGGGGGCGGCTAATATTCTGCCTTTGAGCGGTGACCAGGTATGTCAGGATTTCAGTATTGACAATCGTCCGCCCAGCGACGGCGCAGACCCCTGTGTAGAGACGCGTGTAATCAGTCCCGCATACTTTGGTGCGATGGGGATCCCGCTTCAAAGCGGGGTACAGTACACGGGACAGGAAGATGTCAAATCGAGACCGGTCGCCATTATCAACCAGGCTATGGCCAAACACTTCTGGCCCAATGAAGATCCGCTTGGCAAGCGTCTCACCATCTATGGAGTCTCGCGAGAGATCATCGGCGTGGTGGCTAATGTGAAGCATTTCGGTTTGGATGAGGAAGCTGCGCCAGAGCTTTATCTGCCGCTTCAGCAAAAACCACGGCGGGAGATGTCACTGGTGGTGCGCACCGGGAGTAATCCAACCGGCATCGAGAACGCGGTGCGCGCTAACATCTGGGCCATCGATCGAGATCTTCCCGCCTATGGCGTTAAGACGATGGCGGAGTCGCTGGCCAGCTCGCTGGCGCAGCGCCGTTTCACGATGACCCTGCTAATCATCTTTGCAGTCATGGCGATGATTCTCACCGCAGTAGGTATCTACGGCGTGATCTCCTACTCGGTCAGTCTACGGACGCATGAGATGGGCCTTCGTGCGGCTCTCGGTGCGCAGCAGAGCGACCTTCTGAAGCTGGTCATCAAACAGGGAGCATTCCTTTGCGGCCTTGGCCTCGGGCTCGGTCTTATCGCTACGTTGATGCTAACCCGGTTGATGTCCAGGTTGCTTTACGGCGTTAATGCCAGCGACCCTTTAACTTACATCACGATTACGCTCGCACTGGCGGGCGTCGGGATTCTGGCAACTTACCTTCCTGCGCGTAGAGCCGCCAAGATAGATCCGATAATCGCTCTCCGGGAGTAATAAGGCCTGCCTCAAAAGTCTTTCTCATTCACACCGGGCTTCAGTCCGGTGGAAACGCGCTCACATTGTTGAGAAACCGTTTCAACGGTTTCCATAACGAAAGCAGAGAAAACCGTTGAACGGTTTTCTGCTGATACTTCCCATTTGGCACCGGGCTAAGCCAGGTGTGAATGATACCCCGCAATACAGAGGTAAGAAATCTTGAAATCAATATCCATCAATCGTCTGCGAAAAGCAGTACTGCTCAGCGTTGTCTTACTATTGCTCTGCGCTTCAACGTCCCTGGGGCGCAGTAGAACAAAATTTGATTTGCGTATTCCCATGCGGGACAAGATTGAGCTGTCGGCCGATGTCTGGATGCCCGCGGCAGAGGGACGTTACCCCACCATCTTGCTACGCACACCGTATCTGAAGACTATCGAACCTCCGCAGGTCTACAAGTGGGGGGAATTCTATGCCAGCCGCGGATACGTGTTGGTCGTACAAGACGTGCGCGGGAGAGGCGATTCAGGCGGCAGGTATGATTTCTTCTTCCCGGAAGGAAAAGACGGCTACGACACTGTCGAGTGGATTGCTGCGCAGCCCTGGTCCAACGGAAGAGTCGGGATGATGGGCGGCTCCTACTTAGCCACGGCCGGTTGGCTGGCTGCACGCGAACACCCGCCCCATCTAGTGTGTATAGCTTCTACTGCTGCACCCGGACGCTGGTTCGAGCACGAGCCGTATCCTGGCGGAGCCTTCGGACTGCGCTTTATGCTGCGCTGGTTCTTCGGGACATCGGGACACATCAGCCAGTTTCCTAATGGCGGAGGCTTGGATTGGGACGAAGCCTACCTGCATCGCCCGCTGCTCACGATGGACGATTCGATAGGCCGGAGCATGCCCATTTTCAAAGAAGTGTTGCGCCGTCCCACTTTGGACGACTACTGGAAACGTATCGATTTCACAGCCGATGACTTTAGAAAGATCAATATTCCGGCTTTACATGTCACCGGCTGGTTCGATGCTTTTCAGTCCGGAGCGCTCTCCTACTGGAACGGCATGGAGGCAAATTCGCCTGCTGCCGCCAATCAATACCTGTTGGTCGGTCCCTGGACGCACGGCGACTCCATTTACGGCCCTGACAAAAAAGTAGGCGAGATGGAGTTTTCGGATGACGCGATTGTTGATCTGCAACAGATTCATCTTGCCTTCTTCGATCACTTTCTGAAGCAGACGACGCCCAGTTTCAACTTTCCGCGTGCGCGGCTATACGTCACCGGAGTTAACAAGTGGATTGATGAGCCTGCCTATCCGTTGCCACGATATGGATACCGCTCTCTCTACTTCCACAGTGCGAGCAAAGCCAACACTCTGAATGGCGACGGTGCGTTGAGCTGGCAGCCGCCGGCAGTCGAGCCGCACGATACTTATACCTTTGACCCGCGAAATCCAGTGCCATCGGAGCTAAAGGGCGGCAGTGCGGGTTTGGGCAATCTTGGCCTCGGAGCAGATCATCGCGAGATCGAGCGGCGCGACGACGTGCTGGTCTATACCAGTGAAACCCTCAGCAGTCCACTGGAAGTAATCGGCCCGGTGACGGTCAGTCTCTACGCTGCGAGCAGTGCGCGGGACACGGACTTTACCGCTAAGATCCTCGATGTCTATCCGGATGGACGAGCCCTGAAGTTAGGGTCGACTGCCGCCGGAATCATCCGCGCGCGTTATCGCAACGGCCCGTACCATCTCGATCTGCTTGTTCCCAATAAAGTCGAGCTCTATCAGATCAAGCTTTTCGATATCGCGCATGTCTTTCTGCCGGGACACAAGGTGCGAATCGAAATCTCAAGCAGCAGCTATCCCTTCATTAGCCCGAACTCGAACACCGGCAATCCAGTGGCTACCGATACGGAGTGGAGATCAGCCGAGCAATCTATTTTTCACGATAGCCGCCGCGCCTCTTTCGTTTCTCTGCCGGCCATTAGGGAGCGGGAAACAGACACCGCACGCCGGTCTTTCTCCGGCCGGCGCTAAAGCCGACGGAGTCGCTTACAAACCTCAAGGTCAACCTGATGTTGGAAGAAGTATTTGTCATACCGGTATCGTTTGCGCAGCAACGGTTGTGGTTCCTGGATCAACTAGAGCCGGGCACTGCGACCTACAACATGTACGCCGCTATTCGTCTTACCGGAACGCTTGGCCTGGAAATCCTCGAGCGCAGCCTCAATGAAGTCTTGCGACGACACGAGGTGTTGCGCACTACCTTCGCCGTGGCCGAAGGCAAGCCAGTGCAGGTCATCCGGGAAGAAATCGTTTTACCGCTGTCGGTGATCGCTCTGGATGATTTGCCGGAGGATGAGCAGAAGACAGAAATCTGGCGGCTGGCAATGGCCGAAGCCCGGATACCCTTCGACCTGGCCAGTGGCCCTTTGCTGCGCGCGACGGTGTTGCGGCTGAATGAGACAGAACACGTCTTCCTGTTAACCATTCATCACATCGTCTGTGATGGTTGGTCACTAGGCATATTCATTCAGGAAGTCGCAGCCCTGTATGAAGCTTTGTGTCAAGGCAAAGCCACGACGCTCACAGAATTGCCCGTGCAATATGCAGATTATGCCTTGTGGCAGAGAGAGTGGTTGCAAGGCGAAGTGTTGACCGAGCAGTTGGCCTACTGGAAACACCAACTCTCCGGCGCGCCGCCCATGCTTGCGCTACCTCTCGATCATCCGCGACCCGCAGTGCAATCTTTTGAAGGCGCAACGCAGTCAGTGGTCTGGTCAGCCGAAGTGAAAGCGGGCTTGCAGGAGTTAGCCAGACAAGAGGGCGCAACGATTTTCATGCTATTGCTCGCGGCCTTGACTGCCCTGCTGCATCGTTATACCGGCGAGACCGACATCGTGGTTGGCTCGCCGGTAGCGGGGAGGACGCGAGAGGAAGTCGAATCGCTCATTGGGTTTTTCGTCAACACGCTGGTACTGCGTGTGCGCATGGAGCGAGATTGGACCTTCCGGAAGTTGCTGGGGGCCGTGCGCGAGGTGTGTTTGGGCGGGTATGCGCACCAGGAGGTGCCGTTCGAAAAAGTCGTCGACGCGGTACGTCCGGAGCGGGCAGTGAGCCACACGCCACTGTTTCAGGTCATGTTCGTTATGCAAAACGCGCCGATCCCAGAGATTCATCTGTCGACGCTGGAACTGACGCCGATGCATGTCGAGGTTGAAGCGGCTAAATTCGATTTGACCTTTTCGGTAATCGACACCCGGCAGGGCTTAGTGGGACGGTTGACCTACAACACAAAATTATTTCAGGCAGCGACGATAGAGCGGATGCTGCGACATCTTTCCCTGTTGCTGGAAGCCATGGTCGCCGGACCGGATGAACGTGTTGACAGCTCGCCGGTGCGGGACGAGGCCGAACGTCAGCAACTCCTCGTTGAGTGGAATAGCACGCAGACAGCTTACCCGCGAGATCTGAGTTTTCAGCAGTTGTTTGAAGAGCAGGTAGAGCGGACTCCTCTCGCGACGGCATTGATCTACGAAGGCCGGCAACTTACCTATTGCGAACTTAACGCCCGAGCCAATCAACTGGCGCATTACCTGCGCAAGCTGGGAGTAGGACCAGAGGTAATGTTGGGCGTTTGTGTCGAGCGGTCGGTTGAGATGTTGGTGGGGTTGCTGGGCGTACTCAAGGCCGGAGGCGCATACATTCCCCTGGCTCATGATCTCCCGCGGGAGCGTATAGCGCTCATGCTCGAAGACAGTGGCGCGCGGTTGTTATTGACCCAGCATCGTTGGCTGGAGCAAATGCCGTATCAAGAATCAAAGTGCATCTGCCTGGATACGGACTGGGACGCGATAAACCGGGAAAGCAAAGAAAATCCGGTCAACATCTCACAGCCGCAAAATCTGGCCTACGCGATCTATACCTCCGGCTCTACCGGCAAACCAAAGGGCGTCCTGATTGAACAGCAAAGCTTTGTCAACTATCTGTACTGGGCTAGCGAGCATCTCTTCGGAGACCGCGTCGACATAATACCGGTCATGACGGAATTCACTTTTGACCCGGTGCTCAAGCAGTTGTTCGTACCACTGATACGGGGTGGTACGGTGTGGATGATTTCCAGAGAAATGGTCGGCGATCCGGTGGCGTTGCTGAGAGTTATAAAGAAGCAAACGCGAGTCGGTCTCAATTGCGTACCTGTGTTATGGCAGGCCATGCTTGACGCGATCGAGACGGAGCCGGAGTTGAGTCCAGGTGACAACCTCGTGCGCGTGTTGTTGGGTGGCGATAGATTGAACCAGGAATTAGTCGAGCGGACGCATCAGTTGTTAGCCCAGGTGGAAGTCTGGAATCTTTATGGTCCGACTGAAACAACCGTCAACTCAGTTGTTACACGCATTGAGCCCGGAGCGGAAATTACTATTGGACGCCCGCTTGCCAACACACAACTTTATGTGCTGGATGCCGACCTTCAGTTAGTGCCCGTGGGCGCTGCCGGCGAGTTGTTTATCGCCGGTGATTGTGTCGCACGCGGTTATCTGCACAGCCCACATTTGACGGCAGAAAGATTTATTCCTAATCCATACAGCGATCGCCCCGGTACGCGCATGTACAAGACCGGAGACATCGTGCGCTATCAGGCGGATGGACTACTGCGCTTCTTAGGTCGTAACGACCGCCAGGTGAAGATTTATGCCTACCGCATAGAGTTAAATGAGATCGAACAGGTTCTCAAGAATCATCCGATGGTAAAAGAGGCCGTCGTGATCGCACCCGAGGATGAGCGAGGAAAAAAACGACTGGTCGCTTATGTCATTGCGAGCGACAAAGGATTCAGGCCCGCAGAGCTGCGCACTTATGTTAAGGAAAAGCTGCCGAGCTACGCCGTGCCCACGGCCTTTGTGCTGCTCGATCGACTGCCGTTGACATCGCATGGAAAACTGGACTTGCAAGCTTTGCCCGCGCCTGAGCAGACACCCCTCGACCGCGAAGCCAGATTTGTCGCTCCTCACACACCGGCCGAAAAACTCTTAGCCAACATCTGGACTGACGTACTCCGGGTCGAGAGCGTGGGTATTCATGACAACTTCTTTGAACTGGGCGGCGATTCCATTCTGAGCATTCAGATTGTCGCGCGCGCCAATCAAGCCGGTCTCAAACTTACGCCGCGGCAGCTTTTCCAACACCAGAACGTCGCCGATTTGGCAGCGGTTAGCGTTAGTAGTTCAACCCTGGAATTCGAACAGGGGCCGGTTACCGGCGCCGTGTCTCTGACACCAATCCAGAGACGCTTCTTTGCGCAGGAGACGGCCGATCCCCACCACTTTAATCAGGCGGTCATGTTGGCCTCGCAACAGGTCTGGAATCCGGAGTTGTTGCGTTCGGTGATAAGAGAACTATTGGTACATCACGATACGTTCCGCCTGCGCTTTGTGCGCGATGAGGCGCAGTGGCAGGGTGGCTTGGCGGCGCCTGATGATGATGTGCCCTTTGACACCTTTGATTTATCGGCGCTTCCGGAAGAAGAGCACGAACAACACATTGAGAAGATAGCGACCGAGTTGCAGGCCAGTCTGGACCTCGCGGCGGGACCGCTCTTGCGCGTCGCACATTTTAATCTCGGCGCACACAAGCCTGGACGCCTGCTGCTGATTATTCACCATCTCGTTGTTGACGGGGTGTCATGGCGCATCCTGCTGGAAGACATTTGGACCAGCTATCAGCAAGTCAATCGCGGCGAAGCGATCAAGCTCCCAGCAAAGACCACTTCCTTCAAGTTCTGGGCTGACCAGCTCACCGAGTTTGCACAGTCAGAAACTCTGAAAAGGGAATTGAGCTATTGGCAGTCTGACCAGCGCACGCAGCCGGTTAAACCTCTACCGGTAGACAATCCGACCGGCGATAACACAATGGCGGCGGTGCGCACCATAACGGTGTCACTCAACCCTGCCGACACGAGCGTGCTGCTTCACGAAGTGCCGGAGGTTTATCACACGCAAATCACCGACGTGCTGCTGACGGCGCTGGCCCAGGCATTCGCTGGATGGACCGGCGAGCCAACTCTGTTAGTTGATCTGGAAGGTCACGGGCGTGAAGACATTCTGGCTGACCTGGACCTTTCGCGCACGGTCGGCTGGTTTACCACCATCTTTCCAGTGCTGCTGACGGTGGAAGCAACGTCTTCGCCGGGTGAAGCGCTGAAGTTGGTCAAAGAGCGGCTCCGCGCTATTCCGGCAAAGGGTATCGGCTACGGCTTGCTGCGTTATCTCAGTGACGATCCGGAGATCCGAGAGAGTCTGGGTGCTCAACCCCAGTCCGAAGTGATTTTCAATTATCTCGGTCAATTGGATCGGGCGTTACCAGAATCTGTGCCGCTGGCCCTGACCGGCGAACCGTGCGGGCCCATGCGCAGCTTGCGCGCAAAGCGCGGCCACCTGCTCGAGATTAACGCGCATGTTTCGGCCGGGACGCTTCAGGTCGCCTGGAGCTACAGCAAGATGGTCCATAGCAGCGCAACAGTGGAACGGCTGGCGCAGGCTTTCATCGAGAAGCTGCAAGTGCTCGTCCATCATTGCCAAGCGGCGGACGCCGGCGGTTACACGCCTTCTGATTTCCCTCTGGCGAAGCTCGACCAGCACACGCTGGATCTTCTAGCGTCGAACGATCGAGGCATCGAGGACCTTTATCCTCTTTCGCCGACGCAGGAAGTGATGCTCTTTCACACGCTCAGCACGCCGCATTCAGGAGTGGGGGTGGAGCAGCTCAGTTGGATAATCAATGGGGAGCTTGATATTGCGGCCTTTGAATGTGCCTGGCAACAGGTTATCGATCGGCACACGGCCTTGCGGACAGCTTTCGTATGGCAGAACGTCAACGAGCCGCTCCAGATGGTGCGCCGGCAAGTGAAATTAGAACTGCTGCACAACGATTGGCGCGCTCTTCCGGCGGACCAGCGGCTGGCGCAGGTGGAAAATTATCTGAAAGCAGACGTGAGGCGAGGCTTTGATTTGACTACAACGCCTCTGATGCGACTGACCGTCAGCCGCATCGCCGATGATGCTTATCATTGCACGTGGACGCATCATCACCTCTTGATGGATGGCTGGTGTCTATCGTTGATCCTCAAAGAAGTCTTCGATGGCTATGAAGCGTTCTCTCAAGGAGGCGACCTGCGCCTGACGCCCGCTTACCCCTATCGCAACTACATCGCCTGGTTGGAACAACAGGATGCGTCGCGGGCGGAAGAATTCTGGCGTCACAACCTGAAGGGTTTCGACACGCCGACACTCCTGCCTTTCGACTACTGGCCCAGTAGCTTGCGCGACCAGGAAGACCAGTTCGAAGAACAGTCGGGCAAATTACCGGAGTCCACCAAAACCGCACTGGAAGCAATCGCCCGCAGCCACAAATTAACTTTGAGCACCATCTTGCACGGCGTTTGGGCACTCTTGCTCAGTCGTTATAGCGGCGAGCAGGAAGTTGTGTTCGGAGCAACGGTTTCGGGACGCCCGGCGGAGCTTGGCGGCGTAGAGACGACGATCGGCATGTTCATAAATATGCTGCCGATTCGCGTAAGTGTCTCTCCGAGCGCGGCACTAATTTCATGGCTGCAATGCTTGCAGGAGCAGGAAGCAAATCTCCGTCAGTATGAATACAGCTCACTGCCGCAAGTGCACGAATGGAGTGAGGTCCCGCGCGGCGAGCGTTTGTTTGAAAGCATCGTCGTTGTACAGAACTATCCCCTTGACGAATCTTTGCGAGAACGCGGCGAGAGTCTCAAGATCAGCGCCGTCCGCGCTGACATCAGAATGAATAATCCGCTCTCGCTAATTGCCGACACCGATCCGGAGTTCTCACTGCGAATTATCTATGACCGCCGGCGTTTTGAGCATGCGACTGTCAAGCGCATGTTATCTCACCTCCAGACGCTACTGGAAAGCATAGTGGAAAATCCATCTCGATCCCTGGCTGAGTTGCCGTTGCTCGCCGGTGAAGAACAACGGCGACTATTGGCGCAATGGGAAAGTACGGCAGCCGATACCGGTCCGCATATCTGCATCCACCACTTGTTTGAAGCGCAGGTTGAGCGGTCGCCGCAAGCCACCGCCGTGATCTTTGATGAACAGCAACTTAGTTATCAACAGTTGAACTCACAGGCTAATCGGCTGGCGCATTACCTGCGCGCACGCGGCGTTGAGCAAGAGACGCAGGTGGGCATCTGCTTGAGGAATTCGCTGGAAATAATTACCGGATTGCTGGGTATTCTTAAGGCCGGCGCAAGTTACGTACTGCTCGATCCCGTAGTAGGGAAGGAACGATTGGAATCGTTGCTGCACGCCGGCGAAATTTCCCTCATCCTGACTGAGCAGAAGCTGCTGGAACTGCTTATGCCATCAGACGCGCCAATCATCTGTCTCGACACTGAGTCGGCGGCGATTGCAGAAGAAGACGGCACGAACCCCGTAGCACAGGTGAGTGGCGACAACCTGGCTTTTGTGACTTACGCGAGGGACGCGGAGCAGGTGCTTGAAGGAGCGCAAAATGTCCACAGTGCGGCGGTCAGCGCCTTAAGAGCAACTAGTGAGCGAATGCGACTGGCGGAGCACGATAGGTTTCTGGCCGTGTCAACTTTCAGTTCTGACAGCGCAGACCTGGAATTCTTCCTACCGTTCACTGTGGGAGCCTGCCTGGTTCTCGTCAACCCGAGATTTTTTTCCGACGTGCAAAAGTTATCGGAAATGATGGCACGCCTGGGCGTAAGCGTGATGCGGGCAACACCCGCCGAATGGTCGCTCCTGCTGGCAGCCGGGTGGAATGGAAACGAACTATCAAAGCTACTATGCGAGGGCGCCGCGTTATCGCAGGAGTTGGCGGTGCAGTTATCAGCACGCAGCGCGTCGCTGTGGACGGTCTATGGAGAAAAGGAGACCGCCCTCTGGTCCGCGGTTCAGCGGATAGATACCACTAACGCGCGAATTGCTCTGAGCGCTCCTTTAGCTGAGACGCAGCTTTATGTTCTGGATGCATACCTCCAGCATGTACCGGCCGGCGTCGTAGGAGAGTTGTACATCGGCGGCCATGGTCTGGGGCGCGGTTACGCCAATCGAGCAGATATCACCGCCGAGCGATTCATTCCAAATCCGTTCAGCGTCAAACCCGGGGCGCGCCTTTTCAAGACTCGAGCGCGGGCTCGTTACCTGCCGGACGGTCAGATCGAGCATTTGGGCCAACGCGACGGGGAAGGTGAAATCGTGGCCGCATTGCGACAGCATCCCGCGGTTCGTGAAGCCGTCATCGTCACTCGTGTCGAAACGCCAGGCGACCCCCGCCTCA
>Ga0126311_10000779_pt1 | contig 14721 bp, 11 predicted proteins | sample Plot61_FD_92539 | JGI IMG/M metagenome (GOLD analysis project Ga0126311, IMG submission 92539) | Serpentine soil microbial communities from UC McLaughlin Reserve, CA, USA - Plot61 | ecosystem: Environmental > Terrestrial > Soil > Grasslands | place: USA: UC McLaughlin Reserve, Lake County...
GGATCGCGCAAAGCCTCATATTGCCGTATTCGCCGCTGCACACCACCTGCGCCCGACGCGAACGACCCGATATAACTTCCACCTTGAGTAACCCAGTGTACGGCTATCTCTTTCTCCGCGCAGAGCCGTAGCGCCTGTGTAGTTATCTGCGCAAAGCCGTGAAGTACTACCTGTCCGATCTCGTGCGACGGATGGCGTTTGGGAGTCTCACCAGGCGCGACGACTTCAATCTGATCGCCAGCGCGACCTATCCGCGCCCCTGCGGTTACAACATGCAGGGACTGCCTCTGATCATCAGCAGGAAATAATCTTATAGTTGTCTTTGATGATAGAGCCTTGTGCTGCGCTGATTGAGCAGAACCTTTTCGCTCTAAAGCAGGAGATGCTGATAGATCAGGCTTCTCCCTGATAATTTCGACATTCTCTCCTGCCTGCTCAATTTCTTTGCAAACCGGCTCGTCGGATTTAATCTGGCTTAACTGAGTGGCTCGGCGAGCTTCCTCAGGGAGACACGCGGGCGCAAGAGAGCACTTCACGCACAATCGCTCGTTGGAGGTAACGGGTGGGCGCTCAACTGAAGCCGAAAGATCGCGCGCCCGCGCGATGGCTCGTATTACTTCTTCGCGCGCAACGGCATCAATAGGAACTCGCACAGTGATCTTGTCTTGATGATAACGCACGCGGGCTTCAGAAATCTGCTCGCCCGTGAACTCCTCAATCAACATTGTATAGGCGGCAACTTGCAGCTTGTCGCTAGGCCATGCACAGTGTGGATTCTCTTTAGATGATAATCTCTTTCCTGGTTGTTTGCTGTATATCTGGCGCGCAGCGCGGCCTCGCTTGTGCTCGTAAGGAATAAATGCGCCATCGCGCCGTCGCAGGCAATCAACCCGGCCTCGCAACCCCAGGTTATCGGATTGAAGATCGAGCGTATGCCAATCGCCGTCTTCTTCTCTTTCGAGTTCGACATGAAGCCTGCGCCCTGCATAGACCGAAGCATCTGCGAGTCTGATGCGTTCGACTTCTTCGAGATAAAAAAGTCTTTCACAATAAGCGAGCGCGTGAAGGGATTGAACGCGCAGCAATGAAAAAGCATTACCTGAAGTCATAATTGGCTCCTATCTACCTTTTCAGTTCGGTGAGATGATTTGAGTCCACGGCCAATCCTGGTCGCCGGGATTGCTGGACAAAGTTTTAGCTACAGGCTCAAGGTAAAAACGATTCCATCGAGTCTTAGCCGAGCCGACGTGATCAACCCAGACTGGAAGCTCAATTGATCCGGCATGACTTGGAATCAAGCGATGCCATTCGTCTTCGATGAGCCGGGAAAGACTGACATCGTTGACAGCGTCATCACTCAAGCCGAGACACAGCAGACCGTATCGATCTACGATGGCCGGCGATTCGATAGCCTCGATGATGCGCACCTCAAGGTTACGTACTTCATCTTTTTCCAGCGACGAATCCACCCAGCAGAGGAATTCGATGTCACATAGCGTCTCGATAAAATCCGGCGCATTGCCGAGCTTCGCCTGCTTGCCCGGCACGCCATACTTGTAACGGCTTAGCTTTCGTAGTGTTGTGGCAATCAAGGGAACGCTTTTGTATGCAAAGGCCAGCCGCACGCCTTCGTGTTTTTGCCTGAAACGCTCGCCTACTAGCGACAACAACATCCCGTAAACCGTCGCTGGCGGCGGCAACGGATAGGTTTCAGCGAATGAACGAGCGTAAGATTTGCGAAAGCTGGCGTAAGGAACTTCAACTCGTAGCGTAATCATCACTTCACGCCTCCGTTGGCTTCACAGCCGCGAAGCCTTGCGCAAGCTCGGCAATCCGGTTGCGAGCTTCATTCGCCGCTGCTTTCACACCGGGAAAGACTTTCACGCCAAGCGATTCAAGCTTTTTTCCTTCTGCCGTTGTCCCTAGTTCGCCACCTACGATCAGTTCATCCGCCGGAACGTCTCCGCTTTCGACACGGCGGATCAATCGCTCGACCGTGTAAGAGCGGCTCTCTTCATCGTGCTCAAAGCAATTTTGAATCTTGGACGAATGGGCGTTGGTGACTCGCAGGACAACCGAAGAGGGCGAGAAGTCGTAAGCAAAGCGCGAGTGATTGCCGGCCACTGGCGGAGGATCAACGACTGCGTCAATTAAATGGCCGATGTTCGCCTTGTGTACTACATCGTTTAGATTGAGGCCAAAACTGTATTGATACTCAGTCGTGTGCATCTCGGCGTTGTAAAGCGACAGCTTGCCTTTCTCTTTTTCACCACTGACCGCGTTGAAAGAGAGTTCTCCTCGATACGGGCGTAGCGAAACGGCGCGACCGATTGCCAGCGGGCTTTGTCGCTTGGTGGTTTTGCCTTTGGCTCTGGCTTTCTTCTTTGGCGCAGCCTCTTCACCCTCGCCCCCCTCTTCCTCCTTCTCCTGCTGCGCAGCAGCAGCATCCATAAACCCCATCAGGTCGTCATCTATAAAAACATCGCCGCTTGGGTTCCAAGTCGTGCGTTTCTCATCTTCAAAGTTAAGCCTGCCTGCATCAGGATCATAGGATCGGTTGACGCTCAAACCTTCCAGTTGGAAACGATAGCGAATGGCAAAGCGAATTGCTTCTGCCGAAACGCTGGTGTGCAGATCGTCCTGATGAAAAACCTTCTGCAAAGTTGTCGTGTTGCCGATGTTATCGCCCCGATTGTTGGCTGCGACTGCTTCGCTGGTGAGGACGGTTCCATAGATGTAGTTGGTTGCCATGATTATTGATTACCTCCATTCACTGAGTTCGATTCGTCGCTCGCATAGCTGACTAGCGAGAACAGGCAAAGGTTCTGGAAACGGTTAAAGTTGCGCTGATTGAAGATAAACTTCTGAATGCGCCCGGCATCTTCCCGGATCGCTGCGAGGGCCGCACCTTTAGTTGCATCGGCACAGAATCGTAGAAACCACGAAGCCAATGCTTCAGTGGTTTTGGCTCGCAGGATGGCATTGCGTGTCCGTTCTCGCTCCACTTCGACCAGCCGACCGAAGTCCAATCCGTCGCGCCGGGCGCGGTCGCCTAACGCCCCCATCGTTCTTTTCCAAGCCTCATGAAAAGCGCGGATGATCGCTTGATCGTCCGCATCTTTGATTGCTTCTTTCATTGCTTTAAGTCCTCCTAGTGAGTAGCTCATTCGCTGAAAATCTTTTTTGTCGCTAACCAGCCATTTGAAATTAGCGCACCAATGGCGTTCAGCCGCGAGATTGGCCGCGACAAGCTCCGGCACTGGGCTCGCTGGAATCGCATAGCCTTCGCCTTTCTTCGACTTGATGATTCTGGCTCTGGCAAAATATCTGTACGCTTCACGGAAGACTCCTATTTCCGGATAGCTATCCTTGAGTTTGACTATAAAGCTGCGATTGATTTGTTTTGAATCCCAAGAAACCTTACCCATTGCGACAGCCAGGCATCCTGTTACGCTGCGCTCACTGGTGATGTCCGCTGCATGTAAATCGATGAGAAAGCGTAAAGCCGCTTCTTCCACTCCACCAACGACTCTCCCTCGATAAGAGCTCCCGAATTTTTCAATTGCCGTTACGGATGTGGTGATGAATTGCAACGCATGTGAATATGCTTTGAGGTCAATAACATCAGGCACGATTACGCAATACTGAGCTTTCTCTTTGTAGGTTCGAGGACGCAGGAGAAATAGAGTACAACCGACCAGTAGAAACAGCAGCAAGAACGACTCTTCCGCCGTTGCCTCCAAAGCGCTAGCCCCGGTGAATGCTCCAGGAACAAGCCATTTAGGAATGCACGCTTTTGCTGACACCCTTCCCTCGGCTGAGGTTAGCTTGAGTCTCGATAAAGCCTCTTGGTGTGCGTAGCTATCGAGAGCTTTGTATGTGAAGAAACTGCCGGCATCTTCGTCTACGCTCTTAAGTTCGACTCTTTTCAACTCTTCCGCATCGTAGGCAGTAGGGTGATTCAGGAAAGTTCCCATAATCCCATTGTGAATTGCCAAGCGCAGATCGGCCTGGTCGGCTCTGATGCCTTGCCCCGGCAAGTTAATCATCTTGTCTTCGGTGAGTTTGAAAGCCGCCGCTAGAATGCGCCGCAAGGCTTCCTGCTCCGGCAACTGATCGCCCCACGCCAGCCGCACATAATCGTTTTGCAGTTCCGCTTCGATGCCTTCAGGCTTGCTCGCTCCCCAGGCCCGCACTGTGGCTGCAAGCCCGCCGAGCGCTGCACGGTGGTAGATCGTGTATCCAGGATTGCTCAGACGATAGATCAATTCTTTAGCCATTTGGCTCCTGTACCCTCTTTAGTTGTGTTGTCAAAGTCATAATCAACTTGATTGCTTGGTGCGACACGCAAGTTGCCAACTTTCTGCCAGCGCAAGGCAGCCTCTTTGATCGGGATTGCAACTTCGTGCTGGCGCAGCCAGTCGCGCGCTGGATCGCCATACTTGTCGAAGCCATTGCACTTCTTGAGATCTTCTTCGAGGATGACGCTCATTGTGTAGCCTTCGCCGCGAGTCATTCCCGGTCGCGTGCGCCACAAACCGGAAAAGAAGACTGCGCGTTCTTCAGCTTTAGCGATGTCGTATTCTGTTGCGTTGTTGAGACTGATGAATTTTTCGGCCAAGTCGCGTTGATTGAGCGATTTGTTCAGACCTTTCAGCGCGCCAATCCATTGTGTGGAGATCCCAATCTCGTCTTTGTCATAAGGCTTGAAGATATTTTGCTCACCTTGCGGTAATGCGCGAATCAACGCTGGTTTGGGTGGCTGCGGTTTATCAGGAGTCGAGCGGCGATTGAGCCGACCCATTCGCTGGATCAGTGCAGGAACCGGTGCAATATCTGTAATCAACAAGTCGGCGGACAAGTCCAGCGACATTTCAGCTACCTGAGTGGCAACGAGAATAGCCGCTTTGCCGTCAGTCTTGAAATCGTCAATCACACGACGATGCCTAATGCTGCGGTCTTTGTAACGAAAGCGTGAGTGGTAGACGTTGATTGAGCAATCTGGAAATTGAGAGCGAAACTTGCTGAGGCAGGCCGCATAGCTTTCGTTCGCCCAATCAACCCGATTCCGCACCCACAGAGCCTTCCCGTTTTTGCTCAGGCAATCTTCGATGACCTGCCACATCTCTTCATCAGTCGCCGAATCGTCAATCAAATAACGTTCGAGCAATTCAAACTCCGGCGGACCAGGAATCGGATTCAAGTCGGGGCGAACTCGTTCAATCGCGTGCTTGCGCTCTTCTGGCAACGAAGCCGTCATTAATAGGATCGGCAAGCGCGGAAAGTTTTTCAGGAAGATCAGCAAATGCCCGAACATCTGGTCGTCGAAAGCATGGATTTCATCGAACACAATCGCGCTGTTTACAATCGCAGGCAGGCTGTAAACGGCGCGCCGCGCATTCGACATCAACCCAAGAATCGTGTCTGAGGTGGTGACGACAAGCGGCGTGCTCCACAACGCCAGCGATTCGATCTTGTCGCGTTCTGCGTTCAGCGCAGCCTGAGCTTGCTTGGCCGTGTTGGACTCTGACTCACCGGCTTCTTCCTGCGGAGCGGTTTCGGCTATTGACTTCAAATCAACGCTCGAACGCGAATGTGTGAGGCTGATTAATTTAGCATCAATCCCGGATTCGAGTGCGTAATCTTTAAAATGTTCAGTCGTCGTGCCGGTCGTAGGCAGGCAGAAAAATAGGCGAAAACTTGTCCGGCCTTCGGTTTTAAATTTTTTGCACCACCGGCACGCCCACAAATAGGCCGCCAGGCTCTTACCTGAACCGCAGCCAGCCTGCGCCAGCGTCAGGTAGGATTCGGAGGCGGCAACGTCATTCTGAAAATCTCGACAAACAAAACTAGGCGGCAGAGAAGTTCCGTCATCATCGCTGCGCGTTTCTGATGACTTCGCCCACGCCCAACTGCTGATTAACTTCGACAAGTCGTCCACTGTCAGCCCTATTTCCAGACTTTCTTTGACAAATTTGGTCAGCGAGTATTTGGCTGACCATTGCCCTCGTGCAGCAACAGCGCTAGCTACCACGTCTGCCGAAATTCCGAAGCCTTTGATCAATGCCAGCATTCGCCGCTCGCTTTCGTCGGCGAATTGCGGCTCGTAATCGGCGAACTCATCTTGTAAGTCTCGGACAGTTTCGAGTGCCGGAATATCGCCCACTTCTTTGCGCGATCTGGCAATGGTCAAATCATGTTCAAAGACTGGCGGCTCGCCAAGCGGAAGATCATCTCTCATTTCACAAAGAATCGCAGCAAAGTCTTCGTGCGCGATGTGAACGACCAGGCTTCCTACTTGCTGCGGGACTGTGCGCTCATCAAACTTGCGGTGATGTCCCATCGCTGCCCAAAGCGAAACGAGTAGCGTGTCTGACAACGGCTCCAGCCAATTACGGAGCCTGGGATCAGACCACATCAACAAGCCTGAAATAGTTTCGTGACGCAAAAGTTGGATGATTTGGGGGCTGCCTGTCACCATCGCCTGAAAATGGCTGCTGGCTTTACCTAAATCCTGAATCCAGCCGTTTGCTACCAGTGTCCGGTAAAAACGGTCGTAAGCTTCCGGGTTGATGTTTGAACAGTAGAGCGCAGTCTGGCCGGATAAAGCTGCTAAAGCTTTGCAGGCTTCGGCTACATCGCGGCTATGTTGGAGTAGTAGTGCGTAGTCAGGCGGTTCAGTGCCATAGGTTGTTCTATCATAGGATTTGGCAAGCAATCGCTTTGGCTTTGACTTCGTCATCGCTCATTTCTCCGCGAAATCGGATTAAAAACGCCGCAGCCCATGTGACGGCGACCACCGAGGCCGCGTTCTTGCAGCACAATTGAGCCTTCATCGCTCAGGTCATGAAGGCTCAGGCCGAAGCCGACTATCGTGTGATTGCCTACGCGAAATGCCCGGCGCGGGCCTAGCTCTGGCTCGCCTTTTATTCCTAATTCGTCCAGTTTGTGCGCAACTGCGTTGAGAAATGACTCAGGCTCTGTGTGGTTCTTAATAGTTACGCAACGCGCATATAGAGTTGTCGACGGTTTTAGCAAGTATATTTGCGGCACGCCGAGACGAATGTGGTAGCCGCCAACATCTAATCGTTTGCCTGCCAGCTTCATCATCAAAGATAGGCGATCCTGTGGGAGCCTCATTCTCAAATGCGCTCTCGGATTGAGGTGAATTCCTCCATCCCCTCGCGCCGTTCCCGGAACGGTTTCGACTGCCAGCCAGTCAGAACCATGGGCTTCCGGTATCAGGCGCGAAATGCTAGCAAACATCACATAACCGTGATCGGACTGAAGGGAAGTTCCAATGACCGGAAAACTCAACTCAACATAGACCATAGCTTTTCCTCCATACGCGCAGGCCGGGATCAGCGCGTGTCGTTCACCGAATGATATTGCTGATATTATGAAGCCGGTTATTCGATCATACGCAGCCTGGAAGGCGTCGGATCAATTGCGACCAGCAGCGGTCGGGCGATGCTGGATGCTGAGACAATCGCCTGCCCCGGAGCCAGGTTGGGAAGACGGTTCCATAAGCTTTCGTCAACTCCGCCAACCGAGCGCTTCAGGCGGTTGATTACATTGGCGTCAGCGATCTTATGAAGAATGTAGTTGTTGATCAATCCGAGAACCTCGTCCGGCAGGTGTTGTGGCAACTGAGTGACAAAGGTTAGACCCAGCCAGCGCTTGCGTCCGCGACGAGCGATGCGCGCGACCTGCTGGAATAGTACCGGCATCTGCTTGATTCGCTCAGCTGAAAGAAATTCGTGAGCCTCTTCGATGATGACGACGACACGGCGAAGCGCTGCACCTTCTTCAGTGGCTTTGTAGTTCATGTCTTGCTGTTGATGCAGCCCGCGCAAGATTTCCGAGATTACCAGGTTATTAACCTGTGGCGACTCCGTATCGCTCAGGTCAATAACAGTCACACGACCCGGCTGAGTCATCTCGTCATAATCGGGCAAGCCTTTCGACTTATCATCGAAGATCCCTAACCGCAGCAGGCGAGCAAGGCTACCCTGCACTTTGCGCCAGCTACGCACATCGGTAGGCAGCTTGGTCTGTGCGACGATCTGAGTGATCTTAGAACGATTAGCCTGAAACTCCGATGTCTTAAGATACGTGTCTCTTTCTTCCTTCGCGACTGTGTCGGCGCAATAGCGCACCATGTCGTACATATGCTGGAGAGTCATTCGGGGAAAGCCACGTTCTAGCTCATCCAATTCAAGAAGCTCAGCTTTCTCTTCATCGTTTTTCGGGAAGATTTTTAGATCCATCAACAGACGCCGCGTGATCTCGTAAGCCTTGTCGAATCGGTCTTGCTGCGCTTCGTTGAGGTTGAGGATTTCAATCATCGCATAGGGTGATATGTTTGAGTATTCAAGGCTGAACTCTTTGTTGTCCGTGTAACCTTTATTAGTGCTTTCGCGACCGACGAGGCGGCGGATGGCCACATTGTCCACACCCTTCGGTTTAATGCCCCGCCTCTCCAGAGCCGCAAGCATTTCTTTCATCTCCTGGCCTCCTGCCGGCTCCATTATTCTTGTGTACTCACCCTCCGTGTCAAATATCACGACCGCGACTCCGCTCTCACTCAGCTTACCTATAAGGCCAGAGACAGTGGTTGACTTCCCTCCGCCAGTCGTGCCGAGAATGCCGGTGTGTCGCGGGAAAACATCTTTGCGCGTTGAGGGCAAAGCAACATCCATATCCTCATGACCGACGGCAAGGCCAAGCGTAACGTCTCCTCCGAGTTTGAGTCGCTCCTTTGTCTCTTCCTGATCAAGCGCGAAGACAGGGCTGTTAGGCAGCGGACGAAAGCGAGGAGGCACAAGAATGGCCTCAACCTCTTCGCCGAGGATCTCTACCTGTACGCGCCCGTGATAGCGCGGCATAAATCTCGCGCCGCGCACCGTGGTTGTTACAACGAGCGGCGCATCCGCTCGCAATCCGTCAGGTTCAGCGAAAGGCCCTTGAATCACCGCGCCCAGGTATTGCCGGCCATCACCGCCTCGTTCTTTAGATTTGCTCTTGATGCGAACCAATGATTGCGAAGCGGCTTTGCCGATCTGGTCGGCGGGCATCAGTACCGTTATCGTATTATCTTTACTGGTAGGCGTATCATACATAGTGAAGCCTACAGAGCCGCGCGACTCTTCATCTTCCTGCCACTCACCCCCGGCCAAATCTATTTCTTCCTCCAGCAGGTCCATAAACCTATCTGTCTTTTCCTGGCTCGCTCCATTATCGGTTATTTCGTCGGCTCCATCTTTATACTCTTTCATAGAAAACCTCCGTTAACGAGAGCGCGTTTCGCGCTCACCAAGGTAGCGAAGCGGCTCACCAGCGTCGCCGTAAGCCATCTGTACTGAAGACGTGAATTCATCAGCTCCAAAGGTCGTGCGGCATACCGTATCTGCCAAATCAACGAGCATAGGAAAGCCGCGATGCTCTTGAAGTATGCTATCGGCCAGCGCGATGTGTGCAGCCACTTCTGCCTGATCCACGTGCGCGTAGAAGATATAGGGCGGCGCGGCAAGGCTGGCGCGATACATACCGACCACGATGTGCGGCGCTACATCATCATGGAAGGCTTTCATTGCGCGCAGCTTATCATCTCGGTAATGCCCTGTAATCAATCTCTCGATTTCTGGTTGAAGAGTCTGAAAGATAATGTACTCCAGAGGCCGCAATGCGTTGCCCAAAGTTAACCAGTGACGTTTGCGAGGCGCGCTCGGGATGAAGACAAAACGCTTGTGCTCTACATACCACTGGATTAACTCCAGAGGTATCCTCAGCATTTCGATATTATTTGCCCAGAGATTAGGCAACAATTCGTAAGGCGCTGGATGACCATGACCCATGCGCCATGGGGCAGTAGACTTCCCTCGCAAAATGGCACGCTCGGCCCATGCCATGATTCCGCGCCCAGCCAACTCGCTTAACTTGTCTTTATCATCCTCTTGTCCTTGTCCACCCCGCTTCTCGCGGCGCTGTAACAGATCTAATATCTCTTCTACAGGATCAGGCATTTTGGCACGCAGGTCGCGGCGATACAGGCGATGCGCCCAGGAACCTTGTTGACCGTTATAAGAAACGAGACATACGCCTATTTGCGTGATTGTGAGCGGCAGCGTATCGTGGACTACCCTTGTCCCGTCACATGCTTCAACTCCGCCATTAAATAGAAGCCCGCGATGAACCCGCTCCAAATCGATGCGCCGCGCTTCATACTTGCCAGCATTCTTTGGCGCGCCTGGTACAGTAGGAATTTGTGGAAAGATTATATCGCGCACATATTTCGCAGCGGCGCTTTCACGCTCGACGGCTTCCGCAATCTCTTGTTCGGTTCGGTCCAGAAATGCCGCCACATCCTTACCAAGTGTCCACGTGTCGAGGTCGAGCGTGTCGGAAAGCTTTTCGTCGTAAGCGTCTTCGAACTCGGCAAGATTTGCTGCTGGTTTGCCAGCTTCTTGTTTATCGTCTTCCATCTTATCCCTCTCCGTTAACCCCAGAGCGGGTTCAACCTATATACAGTCGCCGCGCCGCAAAGTGCGACAACTTTTATTTTGGTCTGAACGACTCTACCCACGATTGTCCGCGCCCGACGCTCTCAAGCAGCGAACAGGCGTACGGCCCTGCTACCGATACAGGCAGACCGAATCGCTCTTTCAATACGCTGGTCATTCCCTCCAACCGCTGTTGAAACCTTAAAGGTGATGTGTCGCTTTGCGATAAGACATCTTCCGGAGGTGCTAATAGGTCCAGCGCTATACGGTCCGCGCTGTCTTCAATTTCCCATAAGTCCTGACCGCTCGTTTCGTCTCTTTCCACCAAATTCGTATAGACGCCGAGTGATGCACCGGCTAGAAGCGCGTGAACTTTCTCGGCTAGAGAAGGCTGACGGAGGCCATCGAAGACTTCGACGATTCGATCTCCAAACTTTGAGATGGCTGTCTCGCGCACCAGCAAGTAGTCAATTAAGAAGTGCCCAATCTCATGGGCTATAGTGAACCTGCGCTCGTCTTCAGAGTCCGTTTCGTCAATGAAGATAAAGCCCTGCCCTCCGTATGCGACAAGACAGCCGCGAACAGCGCGGCTGCGACAGTTGAAGCTAAATGAAGCACCGCGCCTGCCGAGCCAGCTTTCAATAGTCTGTAACTTCAGATGAGGCAGCTTGGTGAGCTTTACCGGCAGAGCAATCGAGGTCAGTCGCTCCAGGTTGCGAGGGAAAGGCTCAATCTCCTCACACTGCTGCCAAAACCTGTTGACTACCGCTTGGCTTAGATTGTCTAACCACATCTCCATGTCTCATTCTTGAGTTTCTGATTCTTCATCCTGCTGCGGTGTGTCGTCAGGGTCGTGTTCGTAACGGTCGCGAGCTGCGGCAAGGAAGCCGACGGGAGAAGGGCCTGATTGTTTCTCCAGTTCCGCTGTGCTTAAAGTCATAGGGCGACCAGCCAGTTTTTCAATGGCTTCTACCTGTCGCAATATGCCGGCCAGTCTAGCTTCGTCAATGAGCGAGTAGTCAGCAAGCTCACGAACTTGCTCGGCGAACCGCGCAGATGAAGAATCAGGGCGTTTACACACAGCTAACCGCGAAACCAGCGCGGGCAACGTGCCAAGCTCTTGGGCAAAGTCTTCATCCATCAAGCCCTCCTGCTCCTGATAACTGCTAACACGTAGGACATATATCGCGGGTCGTCGCGAAGCCGGCGCGCAAGTGCTGCTAATGGTGCAAACGGTTTATGACCTATCATCACTGCGGCCTCCTGGACTTGATCTTTCTCTCAAAGATTTTCTTGATTCGATCTTTAGCCCGTTTGACTAGCTTTCTTTGGTCCGCGACCGGGATATCTATAATGCCCATAATTCTGGCAAATTCAGATGTGTCTCGAACGTTCGCGATCATCAAGGCGGCGATCCCCAGATCCATTGGATCGGTAATACACTTATCCACTTGCTGCATTACCTGCGTTTGTATATCAAGGCTTATGAGGGCCGATTCAGCATCCGGCTCGATTTGCGCCGCCACCCTATTTACAGGCTCAATATCATCAACTTCGACAACTTTCTTTCGCGCTTCGGAATTTTTCTGCGCACTCAGGCTGTTAAGCAGGCGGCTTCTGGCGAGCAAGCGAAGGTATGTGAAGAGGTCACCGCGAGATGGATCGAATTTGGTTGCATGATCAAAGTAATACATCAACGCATCAGCAGTTGCCATGTCTACCAGGTGTGGGTCGCCAATATCTTTGAACTCTACGGCCAAGCTTCTAATTATCCTCAGCAAGAATAGCTCGGCAATTTCACTCGTTACCGTGAGGCTTGAGCCAGCTAACAACCGCTGATGGAGTTGTTCTCCAAGTTGCCGTAGATTTATTTGCGAAGACATAAACTGATTCAGGAGACTTTTTGGAACACTAGGACATATTCCGTATCCATGCGTCTACCAAACGCCTCTTGCATATAGGGTAGAATCCGCTTACCCAGATATATGGTACGGCTGTAACTGTTTTTGAGCCTGAGCCCATGTACACGCCCGATCTCGGCCAGCACCTCGTGCGTCGGTACTTCTATTCTTCGTATATGCGAGGGACAAATAACAATTATGGCATGTCTACGTTGTTTGAGGACGCGCTCGATTTTACTGAATACCTTGTGCATGTCTATGAAGTAGCGTTGCACGTGCTTGGCATGCCTTACTGATTCTTGAGCGAGCTGCGTTACTATAGATTGCGTCAGGTCGAGGCGGTTTAATCGCTTGTCAATAGTGAACTCTTTTTCCATATGACCGCGCTCGCTACCGATGTAACTCGGCGCTTGCGCGCGGTATTCCTGTAAGCTAACCCCTAGAGCCTCTTGCATCCAGGCGACGGCCAGAAAGTGCGCGCGTGGGTAATCAAGCGCGGTAGCATAAGGCGGTGAAGTGAAGACCAAATCTATAGTTTCGCTTCTTAATTTTAATTGTCGCGCATCTCCAACTCGCGCCTCTGCGGTTATATTAGGAATCGTTCGACAATTTTTGCGGAACTTGGCCATCTGCCTGCGCATTATGCTTACACGAGAGGCGAACTTATCAAGTACATTCGGAGGCTTGGTATGCTGCCAGTAGTGAGCTCGTGAATGAATGATGTCGCGCGCATTAGCTACACTATTCTTCGCCAGAATAAGTGAGGAAAAAGTCACCCAGAAGAAATCCCGCACTCTCTCTGGCATAGGGGTGTTGCTGATATGGTATGACAGGAGTGCTAATGCTGCCGACACGTCCTCTTCAAACCAGTAGTCACGATTGGGGAAGTCTGGTGGAGTAGCGCGCTGGCGCAGGGCCGATGTTATAGCCCCTGACTGCAAAGCGATAACATCCCTTGCCAGTTTTCTAGTGATTATCTTGTAAGCTGCTTCAATATGGTTGTCATTGACGATGCGCGACTTGACTTGAGCTATCAATCGCGCCAGAGGGTCAATATCATAGCCAAGCGCATTTCGGCCCATCAATCGGGCTTCGACTATGGTCGTCCCACTTCCCGACATCGGGTCTAATACAATTTCTCCTGGCTTTGAGTAATAACGTAAGCCGTACTTAACCAGTGGCGGCGGACACTTGGCCGCAAAGGCATGAAGCCCATGAGTAGCATAGATAGTATTTTGCGTTGCGAAGTTCAAATCAGGCATAGTGACTTATGTAGATAGTGCGCGTTGGAGCTATGTGCCTACACGCTTGCGGGAGTGCATTTCAGAGCTGCCAGTAGGGACAATCGAAACTCCCGAGCCAGTTTACCCCCTTATTGTGACTTGCACAACCTTAATGATTATGCTGATGAGGATGTCTTTGGCCCGCCTTAGTAATCTTGTGATTCTGGGAATAGCCAAAGATCAGAGAGTTTTGAGCAAATCACCCCTGCAATTGACCAAACATGATCAGCATGAGCGACCTTGTGTCTCAAAGTTGGCCTTTTGCTCAATATATTGGTCATTTTGCTCAAAATAAAAGTTCAAGCAAATCGGCCCTTGCAACGGTGAAGCACGTTACAAGGGCCGCTTCTAATGCGGTATAAACGCGCTGATGCGAGAGAGGAGAGGGGCCTTCAAATATATCGAGGCGGATATATTTGAAGGCCCCTCAAAGTCATTAGATTTATAGTTGCCGCAATCGCAGCACCAGAAACAACGTTGTTATAACCAGAGTAAATATCGATCCCGTGTCAACTTCAATGGGCTCTGACTCATTTGATGGTTGTATCAGGGCAAACGCATCTTAAATCGAGTAAAATGTAGACCTTCAGCAAAACCGCCGGAGGTCTACTATGAAAATCAATCGCCCGTAACTCTCATCGAGCACTTTTCTACTATCACCGATCCTCGCATCGACCGCACTAAGCGCCACAAGCTCATCGATATTCTTGTCATCTCTGTCTGCGCCACCATCTGCGGAGCTGAGTCCTGGGAGGATTTCGAGCTGTTCGGTCGTTGTAAGCTCGACTGGTTCAAATCCTTGATTGGGCGCTCGCTGACAAGTTCAATCAGACTACTTACAGCAGAGATGAGACAGTCGATGGAGATCACGGGAGAATAGAGGTGAGGCGATGTTATGCGACAGCAGACATATGGTGGTTGAGAAGGAAAGCCGAGTGGGTAGGAGTGCAATCAGTAGCGATGGTAGAAAGCGAGACGACAGTAAAGGGAGAAACAACAAGCAAGGAGAGGAGGTATTACATAAGCAGTTTGAAA
>Ga0126311_10000780_pt1 | contig 14717 bp, 11 predicted proteins | sample Plot61_FD_92539 | JGI IMG/M metagenome (GOLD analysis project Ga0126311, IMG submission 92539) | Serpentine soil microbial communities from UC McLaughlin Reserve, CA, USA - Plot61 | ecosystem: Environmental > Terrestrial > Soil > Grasslands | place: USA: UC McLaughlin Reserve, Lake County...
CCAGGGCCGCCACGCCCGCTGCGTTCGGCGAGGCCATCGACGTTCCCTGGAGCCAGCCCAAGGAGTCACCGTGAGCCGTGAAGCAGGCGGAGTTGAAGAAGGAGGACGCAAACGGGTCGTTGCAGATCAGGCCGTCCGCCGAGAGGCCGCCGAAGGAGCCCCAGCCGCCGGCGAGCACGTCGCCGGTGCCGCCGTCGTAGCCGGGAATCTGGTACTTCCGCGCGCCGCCGGGTGCCGCGAGGTCGATCCGGGAGCCGTAGTTCGAGTAGTAGGCGAGCTGGTCGCGCGCGCCCACGTGGTCGCGCCAGCCCAGGGGAATGGACGCGGGCGCGGCGCCGATCGCGTTCGCCGTAGCCGAGATCATCGTCGCGCCGGGGACACCGCCGGGGACTACCAGGCCGCCGCGCAGGTCGAAGTCGTCGAGCGACACGCTTCCCGGTGAGACGGTCGCGATCCCGTCGGTGCCCGTCGAGACGCGGCCGACGCCCTCCAGCACACGCCCGCCGAGCGCGATCGTCACGCGGTCGACCCGGACGTGCTGGTTGCCGGCGGCGGTGAACACCGGAATGCCGCGCGCGAGGCAGTAGTCCACCGCGTCGGCGAACAGCAGGTAGTCCTGGACGGAAGAAGGATCGGAAGGATCGATGTACCCCTCGATCGACATGTTCACGACGTCGATGCGCGCGTCGGAGCATGCGGCCAGTAGGCCCGAGAGCATCCAGCTCGAGAGGCCGCCGAGCCCAGCTGCCAGCACCTTGTAGGAGCCGATCTTGACGCCCGGCGCGACGCCGTTCGAGGCGAAGCCGTTGACCGCCCCGGCAATGCGGCTCGCGACCCAGGTGCCGTGGCCTTCGAAGTCGCCGTCGCGGCAGTCGCGCAGGCCCGCGCGGTCGATGAAGCGGAGACCGAGGAGCGCCTTCAGGTCGTCGCAAGGGATGAAGTTCCCGCCGAGCTTCGGATCGACGGCGCCCTGCAGCTCGTGGTGGTTGGCGTCGACGCCCGAGTCGACGACGGCCACCGCGATCGAGCTGTCGCCCGTGGTGCTGCTCCAGGCCGGGGCGACATTCATGCGCGCATCGTCCCACTGGAAGAGCCCATGCCATGGGTCGGCGATGAAGCCGTCGGAGCGCGCGACGCCGGGGTCGTTCGAGCGGCTGCCGCCGCCAAGGCCGTCGGGCGCGCGATCGCCCGCGAAAAGCGAGTCCTCGAAGACCGCCGTCACGGCGCGGCTGGAGGAGAGCCGCGCGCCAAACCGAGCGGAGCGCGGAACGACCGCGAGCGCGTCGATCGCGCTGAGGTCGGCGACGACGACACCGCCCGCAGTGGTGACGTCGGAGCGCATCTGCGCTGGGCTCGTGTGCGGCGAGAACCGCACGACCGTGACACCGAACGGATTGCCGGCAAAGGCCGGTCCCGCCCAGACGCACGAAGCCGCGAACGCCGCGAGGAGAAAGGTGACCCGCTTCACCGTCCTCCGATTTTTCGACAGCAGCCCGAGAATTCCTTTAGTTCCAGAAACCGCAGGGCCGCCCGGAGGCGGCGAAAGTACGACGTCCCTCGCGAAGGCAAGCTCCTTAGTGCGGCTTACGCGTCGTGCGGCTTGGCCAGCTTGCGGTAGTCGAGCGCCTCGTCGAGCGTGGCGTCTTCGACTCCCGCAGCGCGCGCCACGTCGCGGAGCGAGCGGCCGGAGGTGGCCGCGTCCTTGACGATCTCGGCGCCCTTGTCGTAGCCGATGTACGGGTTCAGCGCTGTCGCGGCCGACAGCGTCAGCTCCGCGTAGCGCTCGCACGTCTCCCGGTTCGCCTCGATGCCGTCGACGCACTTCTCGGCCAAGAGGCGCGAGGCGGCCGCGAGCAGCCCGATCGAGTCGAACAGGTTCCTGGCGAGCAGGGGCACGAAGACGTTCAGCTCGAAATGCCCCTGCATGCCACCGACCGTGATCGCCGTGTCGTTGCCGATCACCTGAGCCGCGACCTGGGTGACGACCTCGGGGATCACCGGGTTGACCTTGCCCGGCATGATCGAGCTTCCCTTCTGCAGCTCCGGTAGCGCGATCTCCGCGAGACCCGCGCGCGGGCCGGAGCCCATGAAACGGAGGTCGTTCGCGATCTTCGTCAGCGACACCGCGACGACCTTGAGCGCACCGGAGACCTCGACGAGCGCATCGCGCGCGGCCTGTGACTCGAACGCGTCGGCCGGAGGTGAGACGGCGAGGCCGGTCTCTTCCTGGAGGCGCGCGCGCACGCGCGCGGCGAACTCGGGGTGCGTGTTGAGGCCGGTCCCCGTCGCCGTGCCGCCGAGCGGCACCTTGCCGAGGCGCGGGAGCGAGTCCCGCACCCGCGCCGCACCCTCTCGCGCCTGCGCGGCGTAGCCGCCGAACTCCTGGCCCAGCGTCACGGGCACGGCGTCCATCCAGTGCGTTCGGCCCGACTTGACGACGTCGTCGAACTCCTGCGCCTTCGCCGCCAGCGAGTCGCCGAGCCGGTCGAGCGCCGGCAGCAGGTCGCTCGTCAGCTCGTCGAGCGCGGCCAGGTGGACGGCGGTCGGAAACACGTCGTTCGAGGACTGGCCCAGGTTGACGTCGTCGTTCGGGTGGACGTCCTCGCCGGCCAGCGCAGCGATCACCTCGTTCGCGTTCATGTTCGAGGAGGTGCCGGAGCCGGTCTGGAAGACGTCGATCGGGAACTGGTCGTCGAGCTCGCCGGCGGCGATGCGATCGCCGGCCGAGGCGATCCGCTCGGCCTTCTCGCCGTCGAGCAGCCCGAGCTCCGCGTTCGCACGCGCCGCGGCAGCCTTGACGCGCCCGAGCCAGCGCGCGACGGGAGTCGGGATCGGCTGACCGGAGACCGGGAAGTTCACGACTGCCTTGCGCGTCTCGCCACCCCACAGCTCGTGCCGGGCTTCGGTCGCCACGAAGACGAGTCTACTCAGGGGGCACAGAGACGGCGGCGCGCGACGGGTGCAGCACGCGGTCCCGAAACGAGGACTCGGTCAGTCGGTGGAGTACTTCGGCTGGACCTTCTCGCCGCGGATCGACGCGACCGCGTTGTTGGCCGCGATCGCTGCCTCGCCCATCCCGATCGTGATCAGCGTGATCTTGCCCTCGTACCCCGCGACGTCGCCGGCGGCGTAGACGCGGGGGACAGTCGTCTCGCAGGTCGTGGGGTCGATCAGGATCTGGCGCTTGCCGTGGAGCTCGAGGCCCCACTCGGCGATCGCGCCGAGGTGCGAGTGGAACCCGAGCAGCGTGATCAGCGCATCGCACGGCACCTGCTCGGTCTCGCCGGTTTTGGTGTTCTCGATCGAGACCGCCTGGACGGAGCCGTCGCCGTGGATCTCGCGCACCTCGCAGGGCGTGAAGATGCGCACGCGCCCGGCGCCCTCCAGCGAACGCGCCTCGTTGACCGACGACTCGAGGGCGCGGAAGTTGTCGCGCCGGTGGACGAGCGCGATCGGCGGCCTGGCCGTGTCCTGTAAGCCAAGCGTCCAGTCGAGCGCCGAGTCGCCGCCGCCCACGATCACGCAGGTGCTGTCACGGAAGACGTCCTTCTCGCGCACGAAGTAGTGGACGCCGCGGCCCTCCCACTCGTCGATCCCCTCGACGCCGAGCTTGCGCGGCTCGAAGGCGCCATGGCCGGCGGTGATGATCAGGGCGCGCGTCAGGTAGGGGCCGCCCTGGTCGGTGCCGATCGAGAGCACGTCCTCGCCGTCGACCGTCGCGCTCTCGAGCGTCCGCACCTCCTCGCCGAGCCGGACGTCCGGGCCGTACTGGAGCCCCTGCTCGGCGCAGAGCTCGACCAGCTTGGTGCCGAGGACCTTCGGGTGCCCGGCGACGTCGTAGACGTGCTTCTCCGGGTAGACCGCCGCAACCTGCCCACCGAGCTGTTCGAGGCTCTCGATGATCCGCACCGAGGCGTCGCGGTGGCCGGCGTAGTACGCAGCAGCGAGCCCGGCGGGGCCGGCGCCCAGGATCGTGATGTCGACGACGCCGTTGTCTCCCACCGAGCCAATGCTAATGGCGCATCCGCGGTGCTCGCGGTTCGCCTTCACGGGACGTCAGTCGGGCATCGGGTAAAGAAGAGGCGGCCGAAAGGCCGCCTCTTCTCGCAACACGATCTTCCTCAGGATCAGCCGCCCGGCTGCGTCACGCCGTTGACCTTCAGCGTGTAACGGGCGTACTGGTTGATCGATTCGGTCGGCTCGTCGTACGTCACGACGGCTGCGACGACATCGGCGTCGCCCATCAGCCTTCCGAGCGTCGAGCCGGAGAGGGTGCCGGTGAAGTTCGAGTCCAGCGGGATCGAGCTCACGAAGGCTTGCTTGTCGCCCTTCGTGGTGTACCCCACGAGCTGCACCGTGTACCCGTTCACCGTGATCGGCTTGATCTGCGTGAACGTCTGCCAGCCGGCGAGGGAGCTTCCGTCGAAGACGGTGCTGCCAACGCTGATGTTGTCGACCCACACGCCTGTGCCGCGCGTGTTGGTGTCGGTGACGTAGCGGAAGGCGAGCAGGATCGTGTCGCCTGCGTATGGCGTCAGGTCGAACGTCTCGCTGACCCAGCCACCACTGTCGCCGTTCAGACCCGGGCAGTTGTTCTTCAGCGTCGGGCTCGCACCCGGGTCGAGATCGCACGTCGTGTCCGCGTTGGCGAGGCTGTGATACGTCGCTCCGCCGTCGGTCGAGACCTGCACGAAGAGCGAGTCGAAGGCGGGCTCCGTGTCGTACTTCGTGTCGAAGGTCAGAGTGGGGCTTGCGGCCGGAACGGTGACCGAGTGCACGATCGCCGCGTCCCTGTTGTCGGCGTCCGGCGCCGCGAACGCGGGATCGGAGCCGTGCTCGGGTGCCGCCGTCGTGACCGTCCACTCGACCGGCTTCGGCGTGTGCGTCTTTGCGCCAGCGAAGGAGACCGATTCGATCGCCTTTGCCTCGACATACCGGCCGGCGGCGTTCCGCACTCGAACGTAGTCCGCACCGTTCGGCGGAGCGCCCGGGGTGGAGTAGGCGTCTGGATTGTCCCAATTGATCCCGGCATTCAAGGCCGTGATCTGGTAGAGGGCGTTCGGGACGTTGTTGCGCAGCGTTGCGCCGGCGTCCAGCGCGCCATCAACCGCCATCGCGGCACTCCAGCGGTGGACGACGTCCTGTGCGCTCGCCCGACTGCCGAGCACGCTTTGCAGCCCGGGGAAGCCCTCGGTCGGATCCCGGTGGAGTTGCGTCATGAACCCTGACCCGTACTGACTCTCGAGGTACTCCATGAACGAGAACGCGGCCCCGTAGTCACAGAGGATCTCGCCGTCGCCCTGGTCTCCCCAGAGCGTGAGCGAGTTCTCCGGACCGCCGCCGCGTGGATTCGGATTCGCGTCCGTCTGCGTGATCAGGTTCCCCATGAAGCACTGCAGGTGGCTGTCGAAGCCGATCTGCGACACCGGCCGCGTCGCGAAGTCGTAGCCGGTGACGTCGATCGCGTAGTCCGATAGCCCCTCGTTGACCCAGTTGACCTCCTCCGGATCCTGGTAGTACTGGAGCAGGTGCTGGTACTCGTGGGCGAAGACGCCCTCGTAGAGGAAGGGGCGCGCGGGCGCGCTCGTACAGTTGTTCCCCGGGACCGGTTCGTGCGGAGGATTCGCGCCCGTGCGGTGGAGCCAGTCGAACGCGTCGATCGACATCACGTTGCGGTCGAACAGCTCGTTCAGGCCGGACGAGAAGAAGCCCGCGATGTACGAGTTGTTCTGCGTGTTGTTCAGGTCCCGGAAGTTCGAGTCCCGAACGTTGTCGACGAGAACGACCGTCTTCTCCCCCGCACCGGAGGAATCCGAGGGGACGCCGCCGAGCGGAGCCAGCGGCGTCTGATTGGTTCCGTCCCGATCAGGCGCCACGCTGAACCGTGCGGACTCCTTCGGCAGGATGTTGGTGTCGAACTGGTCCATCAGGTAGTTGACCTGCGTATTCGTGATCGTCGTCCGTGAGCCGTTCCGGCAGTCATTGGGCTGGAAATCGGTTCCGGTCGACGTAAAACCGTTGAACGAGCGAACCACGGGCGTTGCGACCCACAGCTCGGTGTGGCTGCTGACACCGCGCAGCGTGTACTGCTTGCGGTAGAAGCCGGCGCTGTCGTCGAGCGCCAGCCACGTCCGCGTGATTCCCGTCGCCGGCGAGACGCCGAGGAACGAGCGGCCGCTGCGGTGGGTGCGCAGCTGCTGGTTCTTGAGGCGCGCATGACGTACGCGCTGCTTGGTCGCGCGACGGACGAGCGTCTTCAGCGGCACCGCCTTGTGCGGCGCGACGAACACCGGGACCCGGGAGTTGCGACCCAGGTAGCGGCTGACCTCGACGATCTCGCCCTTTCCACGAACCTGGAGGTTCGCGTTGGACTTCGTTGAGCGAAGCGATTGCTTTGCGGCACCCGCGCCGCCGACCGCCACGGTGAGAGCAGCCAGCAAGGCCAGCGCTGCAAAAACGAGGAGGGCGCGCGCGCCGCTACTACGACGCTCGGCCCTTCGTCTTGAACTCATGTGTCTTCTCCCCTTCGTCGTGCGTTGAGGGAGAACGGACGACCAACAGCGTGTGAGCGCCACGACCTGATCGCGACCCCCCTCCCCCGGGACGCGCGGATAGTAGCGCCTAATTTTGCTCTTGGAGCAAGTACAGAACTAGGGCGGAGTCGGCACGCCCGCCTCGGGCCCGACGTGCGAGCGACTTCGGACTACGAGCAGCCGGAGCCGCAGCCCGCGGCTCCCTCAGGGGCGTCCGAGCCCTCTTCCACCTGGAAGGAGTGGCCACAGCCGCACGAGCCGGAGACGTTCGGGTTGTTGATCGCGAAGCCGGCCTGCAGGCCCTCGACCCAGTCGATCTCGGTCCCGGAGAGGTACGGCGCGCTGAACGGGTCGACGACCACGGGAACGCCGTGGCTCGCGAGCTCGTGATCGCCGTCCTGAGGACCGCGGTCGAAGCCGAGCGCGTACTGGAAGCCGGAGCAGCCGCCACCCTGGACGGCGATCCGCAGGACGGCGGCCTCGCCTGCGGGCTCCTCGGCCATCAGCGTCCTGATCTTCTCCGCCGCGCTCGAGGTGAGCGAGACGATCGTCAGCGGCTGTTCGGTGGTCGCCATCGGGCGCATCGTAGCAACGTCGTCGGGCCCTCCGGATCCCCCGTCCGGGGCCTCCCGAAACAGGTCGCTTGTAACAGCTGCCTCACGCTTGGTTGAGCCGTTTTCCTCCTCGCTCGTAGCCCCTCCTGAACCTGCTAACTTCCGGCTCGCTCACCGCGGGGAGGATGCGCGTGCTGGACAGCTGGTTGCCCTTTCTGATCTACGGTCTTTTCGCGCTCGCAATTCCGCTCTCGATGATGTTCATGTCGTTCGCGCTCGCGACGAGGCCTCACCGCCGGTCACGGGTTCGCTCGCTGCCGTTCGAGTCCGGGGTCTCGGCGGGCGCCCCCGAGCAGAGCCGCTTCACGATCAGCTTCTACCTCACGGCGATGCTCTTCATCGTCTTCGACATCGAGATCGTCTTCCTCTACCCGCTGGCCGTGATCCTCCACCAGCTGGCCTGGTTCGGCTTCGTGGAGTTCCTCTTCTTCATCGTCATCCTCGCCCTCGCGTACGTCTACATCTGGCGGAAGGGCGCGCTCGAGTGGCGCTGACCTTCCGCGGTGCCTGTTCCCACCGGAGGGAACGATGAGCAAGAAGCGGCTCGCCGACTACGACATCAACTCGGAACGCGTGCTGTGGCCCGACAAGGGTCCCGGCGTCTTCGAGAGCGAGCTCGGCGACCTCGAGGAGCGGCTGATGCTGACGACCGTCAACAAGGCGGTGCAGTGGGCGCAGTCGAGCTCGATCTGGCCCGACACGTTCGGCCTCGCTTGCTGCGCGATCGAGATGATGTCGATCGTCTCCGCCCGCTACGACGTCGCGCGCTTCGGCGCCGAGGTCTTCCGCTCGTCGCCGCGCCAGGCGGACCTGCTGATCGTGTCCGGACGAGTCGCGCACAAGATGGCGGCGCCGCTGCGCCAGATCTACGACCAGATGCTCGAGCCGAAGTGGGTGATCGCGATGGGCGCCTGCGCGAGCTCGGGCGGGATGTTCAACAACTACACCGTGCTGCAGGGCGTCGACAAAGTCGTCGCCGTCGACGTGCACGTACCCGGCTGCCCCCCGCGGCCGGAGGCGCTCGTCGAGGGGATCGTCCGCCTGCAGGAGAAGATCAAGGCCGGCATTCCGCCGGCGTACGAGATCCGCGGAGTGGCGAGCTGACCTACGAGGGCGTTCCCGGCCTCGTCGAGACGCGGGAGGCGCACGGCGAGACGACGCTCGTGGTCGATCCGGCCCGGCTGACGGAGGCGTGCCGCCACCTCCGTGACGAGGAGGGCTTCTCGATGCTCGTCGACATCACCCCGACCGATTACCTCGGCTGGGGCGAGCGCGGCGTGGCCGGCTACGTCGGCACGGCGTGGGGCCGCGACCTGAGCCGCCCCGGCTCGCAAGGCCTCGCGCGGGCCCCGGAGCCGAAGGCGAAGCGCTTCTCGCTCAACTACCACCTGCTGGCGCTGCCGGGCGGACGGCGCGTGCGGGTACAGGTCTGGCTGGACGAGGCCGAGCCGGTCGACAGTGTCGTCCCGGTGTGGCCGACGGCGGACTGGCACGAGCGGGAGGCCTGGGACATGATGGGCATCCGGATCGAGGGCCACCCGAACCTCACGCGCATCCTGATGGAGGACGACTGGGAGGGGCACCCCCTCCGCAAGGACTACCCGCTCGGCGGCGAGCCCGTCCGCTTCTCGGGGGAGGAGTAATGGCCCTCGCGCCCGAGCGGCCGCGGATCTACGAGGGCTCGCGGATCCCGCAGCCGATTCCGACGACGCTGCAGGTCCCGCAGGAGCTGCGCGACTCGGACGACGTGCTCGAGATCAACTTCGGGCCGAACCACCCCTCGACGCACGGGGTGCTACGGCTGGTGATGGAGCTGCACGGCGAGAACGTCGTCGGCTTGCGCGCGGTCGTCGGCTACCTGCACACCGGCTTCGAGAAGAACATGGAGCAGAAGAGCTGGTGGAAGGCGATCACCTACTCGCCGCGGATCGACTACGTCTCCTTCCAGAACAACGAACTCGTGTTCGTGCTCGCGGTCGAGAAGCTGCTCGAGCTGGAGACGCCCGCGAAGGCTACGTGGATGCGGATGTGCCTCGCGGAGCTGAACCGGATCCATTCGCACCTCGTCTGGCTGGGGACGGCGGCCCTGGAGCTCGGCGCCATCTCGATGTTCTGGTACGCCTTCCGCGAGCGCGACCAGATCCTCGACCTCTTCGAGATGGTCACCGGCGCTCGGATGCACACGCGCTACTACCAGGTCGGCGGCCTCGCCGAGGACATCCCGGCCGGCTTCTACCCGGACGCGCGGAAGTTCGTCTCCTGGATGCCGAAGGCCGTCGACGACTACGAGGCGCTCCTCGACCAGAACGCGATCTTCCTCGAGCGCACGAAGGGGCTCGGCCTGCTGTCCGCAGAGGACGCGATCGCCCTCGGGCAGACCGGGCCGGTGCTACGCGGCTCGGGCGCCGACTGGGACCTGCGCAGGGTGCAGCCGTATCTCGCGTACGACCAGGTCGACTTCGGCGTGCCGGTGTACGAGAACGGCGATGTCTGGGACAGGTACAAGGTGCGCATGGACGAGATGCGGGAGTCGACCCGCATCATCTCCCAGTGCCTCGACCGGCTCGAGGGAATGGAGGGCGAGCCGTGGATCGCGGACGATCGGAAGATCGTGCTGCCGCCCCGCGAGGAGCTCCACACCTCGATGGAGTCGCTGATCCACCACTTCAAGATCGTGACCGAGGGCTACCGCGTGCCCGAAGGAGAGGTCTACGTGCCCGTCGAGTCCCCCCGCGGGGAGCTCGGCTGCTATCTCGTCTCGGACGGGGGTCCGAAGCCCTGGCGCGTGAAGTTCCGGGCGCCGAGCTTCGTCGCCCTCGAGGCGACCGCGACCTGCATGTCCGACGCCCTCGTGGCGGACCTGATCGCGATCGTCGGCTCGCTCGACACGGTGATGGGCGAGGTCGACCGGTGAGCCTGGAGACCGAGATCCGCGAGCTGGCCGGGCGCTTCCCGGATTCGCGCACGGCGATCCTGCCGGCGCTGCGGCTCGCACAGGAGCAGAACGGCGGCTGGCTGACGACGGAGTCGTTCGAGCAGGTCGGCGGAGCGCTCGACCTGACGCCCGCGTACTGCCAGGCGGTCGCGTCCTTCTACGACATGTTCCACCTGGCGCCCGTCGGGCGGCACACGATCGAGGTCTGCACGAACCTCTCGTGCGCGCTCTCGGGGGCGCAGCAGGTGGTCGAGGCGTTCGAGTCGGAGCTCGGCGTCGCGCCGGGCGAGACGACCGCCGACGGTGAGGTCACCTTCCGTGCGGTCGAGTGCCTGGGCGGCTGTGGCTACGCGACGGTCGTCGCGGTCGACAACCGCTATCGGCAGTTCGTGAACGCCGAGGACGTGCCGGCGATCGTGGAGGCCGTTCGTGGGACTTAGCTCGATGCTGCTCGCGGGCGCTGACGAGCGCGACCTGACGAAGCTGAAGGAGTACCGGGCGGTCGGCGGCTACGAGCAGGTGCCGAAGGCACGCGCGATGAGCTCCGACGACCTGATCGCCGAGCTGCAGGCGGCGAACCTGCGCGGCCGCGGCGGCGCGGGCTTCCCGATGGGCCGCAAGGCGTCGCTGATCGATCGCAAGAGCTCGAAGCCGAAGTACCTGGTCGTCAACGCGGACGAATCCGAGCCTGGCGCCTTCAAGGACCGGGAGGTGATGGCGCGCGTCCCGCACCGCCTGGTCGAAGGCTGCCTGATCACGGCGCACGCGATCGAGTCACAGGACGTCTTCATCTACATCCGCGGCGAGTACCTGACGGAGTTCGAGATCCTCCAGGCCGCCGTCGAGGAAGCTCGGAAGGCCGGGATCTTGGGCGACGTCGACGTCACCGTCTACCGCGGTGCGGGCGCCTACATCTGCGGCGAGGAGACGGCGCTGCTCGACTCGCTCGAGGGCCGGCGAGGCCAGCCGCGGCCGCGGCCGCCGTTCCCGCCGATCCAGGGCCTGTACGCCGCTCCGACGCAGATCAACAACGTCTCGACCATCGCGACCGTTCCCGCGATCCTGGAGCTCGGGCCCGAGGGCTTCGCCAATTTCGGCACTCCCGGCTCGCCCGGCACGGCCGTCTTCTCGATCTCGGGCAACGTCGAGAGGCCGGGGAACTACGAGCTCGAGCTCGGCACGTCGATGCGGGAGCTGATCTACACGCACGCAGGCGGGATCGCGGGCGGCCGGCAGCTGAAGGCGGTCATCCCCGGCGGCTCTTCCGTGCCGGCGCTGAGCGCGCGCCAGATCGACGTGCCGCTCGACTACGACTCGCTCGGGGCGATCGGGACGTTCTTCGGCGCCGCCTCGCTGATCGTCGTGGACGACCGCTGCTGCATCGTTCAGCTCGCCCTCCGCTCGACCAAGTTCTACATGCACGAGTCGTGTGGCAAGTGCACGCCCTGCCGCGAGGGCACGCGCTGGATGGTGCAGCTGCTGGAGAAGATCGAGGGCGGCAACGCAGACCTCTCGGACGTCGACCTGCTCCGCTCGGTCTGCGCGCGGATCCTCGGCAAGTCGCTGTGCGCTCTGGGGGACTTCGCGGTTTATCCGGTCTCGAGCTACCTCGAGAAGTGGGGCGACGAGTTCGCGGCCCACGTGGATCAAGGCGGCTGCCCGTACGGGGGCGACTCGTCGCTCGAGCGCATCTTCGCCCCCTCCGACCAGCACACGCACTCCCCGGTCGCCCAGGTTCCTGCGTGAGCCAGCCGGACGTCGTCACGGTCACGATCGACGACCGCGAGGTGCAGGTGCCGAAGGGCCTCGGGATCGTCGAGGCGGCGCTCTATGCAGGCATCGAGATCCCGGTCTTCTGCTACGAGCCGCGGCTCGGGCCGGCCGTCGGGGCCTGCCGCATGTGCCTTGTCGAGGTCGAAGGGATGCCGAAGCTCCAGACGGGCTGCACGCTCACCGCGCAGGACGGCATGAAGGTGCTGACGGCGCAGAGCTCCGCCAAGGCAGCGGAGGGCCAGAACTCGACGCTCGAGTTCATCCTCGTCAACCACCCGCTCGACTGCCCGGTCTGCGACAAGGGCGGCGAGTGCCCGCTGCAGGACCTGACCTTCCGCTGGGGCCCCGGCAACACGCGCATGGAGTTCGAGAAGCGGACGTTCGAAAAGCCGATCCCGATCTCGCCGACGATCGCCCTCGATCGCGAGCGCTGCATCCTCTGCTACCGCTGCACGCGGTTCTCCGAGAGCGTCGCCGAGGACGGTCAGCTCGTCGCGCAGAACCGCGGTGCGCAGTCGGTGATCGCGACCTTCGACGACCGCCCCTACCGCGCGCCGTTCTCCGGGAACGTCCTCGAGCTGTGTCCCGTCGGTGCCCTCACCTCGACGCAATACCGCTTCGAAGCGCGACCGTGGGAGATCCAGAACGTGCCGAGCGTGTGCGGCCTCTGTCCGGTCGGCTGCAACATCTCGGCGACGACGCGCGAGGGGAAGGTCAAGCGCGTCGTCTCCCGGAATCATCCCGAGGTCGACGAGGGCTGGCTCTGCGACAAGGGCCGCTTCGGCTACTCGCACCTCTATGCGCGAGACCGGATCTCCGACCCGCTGCGCCGGGTCCGGCGCCGGGGCCTCGAGGAGCTCTCGTGGGACGCGGCGCTGGACGAGGCGGAGCGCCTGCTGCGCGGAGCCGAAGGCCGCATCGTGACGGCTCTCTCGGGGTCGGAAACCGTCGAGCAGGCATACGCGCTCGGAAAGCTCCTGCGCGGCGGCCTCGGCGCTCACACCGCGGTGTTCCCGGAGGAGTCGAGCGCCGCGCTCGACGCCCACCGGCTGCCTCTCTCGGCGATCGCGCAGGCGGACGTCGTCGCCGTCCTCGGCGATGTCGCCGTAGCCGAGCGAGCGCCGATCGTCGACCTCTGGCTCAAGCAGGCAAAGCGCAACGGCGCTCGCATCGTCCGGACGCACGACGACGAGGCGCTCGCGGGCGCCGACACCGCGATCCTGATCTGGTGCGGCCCGGACGGCGAAGGCGGCGCGCGGGTGGCCGCGCTCGCGGAGAGCACCGGCGCCGCGGGCGCGTTCTACCTGCCGGAGACGCCGAACGGCCGCGGGGTCTGCGACGCGTGGGCAGCTTCCTCGGACGCCGAAAGCGCCGACCCGGACCCGATCGGCCTGCTCGTCGTCTCCGGCGACGAGGCGGCGGCCGACCCGAACGTCCGCGCGCTCGCCGAGCGCGCGGAGCACGTGCTCGTAACGTCGATGTTCCACGGGCTCGCCGTCGGCTGGGCCGATCTCGTCCTTCCGGGGACGAGCTACCTCGAGCGCGACGGCACCTACGTCAACCTCGAGGGGCGCCTGCAGCGGCTGCGCCGAAGCGCGATCCCGCCGGCGCCCGACGAGCTCGCCTGGATCTCGCGGCTGGCCGAGCGCTTCGGGGTCGCGCTCCCGCCGTACGCATCCGCCGTCTTCGCCGAGCTCTCGGAGCGGATCTACGACGGACTGCCTTTCGGCGAGGTCGGCGAGCACGCCGAGCTGCGCACCCGCAGTGAGGTGCCTGCGCCCGGAGTCGCTGCCGAGGTACCCGCGCCGCGCGGGAAGGGGCTGCGGCTCGTTCGCTACAAGGCCCTCTTCTCCGGCCCGGCGGTCGAGCGGGTCGCCGAGCTGCAGTTCCAGCGACCCGCGCCCGAGGTCGAGCTCTCGGCAGACGACGCCCAGGCGCGTCGGATCGTGACCGGGGACACGGTCCGGGTCTCGCACGACGGCACCTCGCTCGAGCTTCGCGCGCGCGTGAACAGGGAGTTGCGCTCGGGCATCGCGAGGATTCCGAGCGAGCATGCGGGTGCGCTCGGCGGCAGCGTCGAGGTGGCGAAGTGAACGAGCCCTGGTGGATCGCCGTGATCAAGGCGCTCGTGATCATCAACCTGCTGCTGCTCACGTTCGCCTACATGACGTTGGTCGAGCGCAAGGTGCTCGGCCGCATGCAGCTCCGCTACGGCCCGAACCGAACGGGCCCGTTCGGGTTGTTGCAGCCGATCGCCGACCTGGTCAAGCTGATCCGCAAGGAGGCCTTCTACCCCGCGAGCGCGGTCGACGCCCTCTACATCGCCGCGCCGGTCCTGTCGGCGTTCACCGCTCTCGCCGCCTTCAGCGTGATCCCATTCGGGCCCGGCTGGCACATCTGGAAGTGGGACGTCGCCGGCGTCGTCGCTCCCGTCTCGATCGGGCTGATCCTGATCTTCGCGCTCAGCTCGCTCGGGATCTACGGCTTCATCGTCGGCGGCTGGGCCTCGCATTCGAAGTACTCGCTGCTCGGCTCGATGCGCACCTGCGCGCAGATGGTCTCCTACGAGGTCTCGCTGACCTTCGCGGTGCTCGGCGTCGTGATCATGGGCCAGTCGCTCTCGCTCACCGACATCGTCGAGAAGCAGCACGCGACGATCTGGTTCGCGGCTCCGCAGTTCGTCGGCCTGCTCGTCTTCTTCATCGGCGGCGTCGCCGAGACCAACCGGCCGCCGTTCGACCTGCCCGAGGCAGACACCGAGCTCGTCGCCGGCTACCACACCGAGTACAGCGGCATGCGCTTCGGCCTCTTCCAGATGGGCGAGTACGTGAACATGATCACGCTCTCGGCGCTGGCCGTGAC
>Ga0126311_10000782_pt1 | contig 14705 bp, 11 predicted proteins | sample Plot61_FD_92539 | JGI IMG/M metagenome (GOLD analysis project Ga0126311, IMG submission 92539) | Serpentine soil microbial communities from UC McLaughlin Reserve, CA, USA - Plot61 | ecosystem: Environmental > Terrestrial > Soil > Grasslands | place: USA: UC McLaughlin Reserve, Lake County...
CTCATCTGGCAGCGGTTCATCGCCTCCCAAATGTGTCCGGCCGTGCTCGACCAGACCGGAGTCGACGTCGCCGCCGGGCGAGAAGAGGAGATCTCACGGCCAGGAGATCCGCCCTTTTTGTTTCGAGCGACGGGCTCCGTCGTGAAGTTCCCCGGGTACATGGCGGTCTATCAGGTGGGACGAGACGAGGGAGACGCGGCGGACGAGCTCGAGAAGGGCGCGCTGCCTCCCTTAGGAACGGGCGAGGATCTCGATCTCCTGCAACTCCTTCCCGAGCAGCATTTCACCCAGCCCCCGCCACGATTTACCGAGGCGTCGCTGGTGAAGGCCCTGGAAGAGAAGGGTATTGGGCGACCGAGCACCTACGCTCCGACAATCGCCACAGTTCAAGCCCGAGGGTACGTGACGACGGAAGAGAAGAAGCTCGTCGCCACCGAACTAGGGCTGATCGTCAATGATCTGCTGGTCGAGCACTTCCCGCTCGTCTTCGACGTCGGATTTACCTCTCAAATGGAAGAGGAGCTCGACGAGATCGCCTCCGGCGATCGTGCTTGGGTGCCCACCCTCCATGAGTTCTACGGGCCGTTTGTAGAAACGCTGGCCCGCGCCGAGCAGACCATGGAGCGAGTCCGGCTGAAGGATGAACCGGCCGGGGAGGATTGCGAGCGCTGCGGCCGCCCCATGGTCATCAAGCTAGGCAAGTTCGGGAAGTTCCAGGCATGCAGCGGGTTCCCGGACTGTCGCAACGCGCGTCCGCTCCTGACCCGGATTGGCGTACGCTGTCCAACCTGCGGCGAGGGGGAGATTGTTGAGCGTCGGTCGAAGAAGGGCCGCACGTTCTTTGGTTGCGAGCGGTACCCGGCCTGCGACTTCGTCTCCTGGAACAAGCCTGTCGATCGCGCCTGCCCGCGTTGCGGTAACGCCTACCTGGTGGAGTCCGGCCGGCGGGGGCAAGACAAGTGCCCGGCGTGTAGCGCAATCGTCGAGCATAGCGCCGATCTAGCTCGAGCGGGGTAGCATCTTCCCGCCGCGAGCACTTACGGCGTGTCGTCTAGAATCAGGGATTCGAAACCGTCAGAGTTCCGCGCGCCGAATCAACGGCGGCACCGGCACGCATCATCGAGGAAGTCCAACATCATGCCCCGCCACGAGCGGAACCACGCATCCCAGATCAACTCCAGAACCATCCGCAGCACGACGATCCTGGGCGTCCTGCGCGACGACGTCGTCGCCCTGGCCGGAGACGGCCAGGTCACCGTCGGAGACGTCGTGCTCAAGCACGGGGCGCGCAAGATTCGCACGCTGTACGACGGCGCCGTGATCGCCGGGTTTGCCGGCGCTGTTGCCGATGCGCTGACGCTTTTCTCCAAATTCGAAACCCAGTTGAAGTCGTCGGACGGAAATCTGCGCAAGGCCTCCGTCGAGCTGGCCAAAGAATGGCGAACTGATCGCTACTTGCGCCGGCTTGAAGCCCAGCTCATCGTTGGTGACGGTGAATCCCTGCTCGTCTTGTCCGGCGAGGGGGACGTGATCGAACCCGATGACGGTATTGCGGCCATCGGTTCCGGCGCCCCGTACGCCACCGCGGCGGCCAAGGCGCTCGTCGCGCATACCGATCTCGAGGCCAGAGAAATCGTTGAATCAGCCATGCGCATCGCTGCTGAGTTGTGCATCTTCACCAACGATCGATTTACGATCAGCACCGTGCCGGACCTGAGCGCCTCGCCCGCAGAGGGCGACGCCGAATCGGATGCACCACCTGAATTAACAGCGGACGATGAGGAATAAGCGAGATGGTCGAGGCCCAGCCGCGCACTGCACCAGCCCCACCGAGCGGACGTCCGGGCACGGACACCGCCGTCGACGCGCCGATTATGGAAGATCTCACGCCGGCTCAGATTGTCGCCGAGCTGGACCGCTACATCATCGGTCAAGGTGACGCCAAGCGAGCCGTGGCGGTGGCGCTCCGCAACCGATTCCGGAGGCAGCTCCTTCCCGAGGAGATGCGCGGCGAAGTCGTCCCCAAGAACATCCTGATGATGGGCCCGACGGGGGTTGGCAAGACGGAGATTGCTCGGCGCGTAGCAAAGATCGTCGATGCTCCGTTCGTGAAAGTCGAAGCCACGCGATTCACCGAGGTCGGCTTTGTAGGCCGAGACGTCGAGTCGATCGTGCGCGACCTCTGTGAGGTCGCGATCGACATGCTTCACAGCCGGCGTCTGGAGCAAGTCAAGGAAGAGGCCGATCAGGCAGCGCGACAGCGACTGGTCGACTTATTGACAGAGCAGCTCCTGGTCAACGCGGCGGGCCGCAACGGGCGGGCCGGCGTCACTTCCGGGGGACCAGGACCAAAGCGCGCCAGCGCGGCCGAAGAACGGCGCCGTAAACGCGAACAGGATCGGCTCCTTGCCCTGTTGAACGAGGAAGCACTGGAGGAAGAAACCGTCGAAATCGAGGTTGACCCACAATTCGCCGACAGTCCGTATGAAGCCGTTGGCGGGATGTCTCCGGACGAGCTCTATGACTCATTTCAGGATTTCCTAGACGGTTATGCGCCGCCGCCACGGCGATCGCGGCGGCGAGTTTCGGTGCGGGAGGCGCGTCGCATTCTGGCCCAACAGGAAGAGGATCGTCTGGTCGACTGGGACACCGTGATCGAGACCGCGGTGCGCCGCGTCGAGCAAGCCGGGGTGGTCTTTATCGACGAGATCGACAAGACCATAAACGCGGATGGCGAGTATTCAGGCGAAGTGTCGGGCGAGGGCGTACAACGGGATCTGCTGCCGATCGTGGAAGGATCGGTGGTGATGACGCGGTACGGGCCGGTACGGACCGACCACATCCTGTTCATCGCCGCGGGCTCGTTCCACAGTGCTCGGCCTGCCGACCTGATACCAGAACTCCAGGGGCGCTTTCCGATTCGGGTCGAGTTGCAGAGCCTCAGCGAGGACGACCTGTACGCCATTCTTACCGAGCCTCAGAACGCGCTCACCAAGCAGAGTGTCGCGTTGTTGGCAACTGAGGGCGTCGAGCTCGCATTCGAGGGCGATGCCCTCCGGGAGATGGCTCACCTGGCGACCGCCGTGAATGCATCGACCGAAGACATCGGGGCGCGCCGGCTGCACACGATCATCGAGCGCGTCATCGAAGACATTTCGTTTGACGCCCCGGATCACAAAGGGGAAACGATCGTGATCGATGCGTCCTTCGTCAGCGAGCGCGTTGGTGAAGTTGCCGCCGACGAGGACCTGAGCTCGTATATTCTCTAGCCATTGGTCCGCTCGCGCGCAGTATTCGAGAACCGAGTTCTTGACACATAAAATTGGGCAATGCTATCGTCGCGCTGTTCAATCATGTGGAGCACTCTGACGGCCTTGACGACGGTGTTAGGTCGGGTCAACGTTATCGGACGCCGGAACGCGACGGCATCCGCTAGAGCCGGATGCCGGGCCGCCTGGCCAGCGGGGGCAGCGTTGCTCCCGCCATCGGCGAAAACTCCCGTGAGGAGGCCGGACCCCGCATGCTGAGATTCGCCATGAACCGGATCTTCTGGTTCGTTCCGACTATCCTGGCGATGGCTGCATTCACGTTCTTGATCATGCATGCCACGCCGGGAAGCCCTTTCGACGTCAGCGACAAGCAGCGACCCGAGGACATTCAGCGGCTGGAGGCCCTCTACGGGCTCGACAAGCCGGTGCCAGAGCAGTTCGTGCTGTACATCTGGAACGCCGTCCACCTCGACTTCGGGATCTCCTACCACGCTCGACCGCAGACCGTAAACGAGATCATCGGCCGCACGTTTCCCATCTCTCTTCATCTCGGCGCAATGGCCACGCTCTTTGCCATCGTGGTTGGCATGACGCTGGGAGTACTGGCCGCGGTCAACCAGAATGGTTGGCTCGACTACACGTCGGTGACCATGGCGGTTCTCTTCTACAGCATGCCGAGCTTCGTGATGGGATTTCTGCTCATCTTGCTCTTCGTCGTCTGGCTCCCCAATATCGGGGTCGATCTCGGCTTTCACGTTGGGGGATGGGATCGGCCGATCGACTGGATTCTGCCCACAATCGCACTCGGCGCTGCGCCACTGGCCACCCTTGCCAGGTACACCCGCTCCAGTATGATCGAGGTCATCCGCTCCGATTTCGTGCGAACAGCCCGCGCCAAGGGGCTGACCGAGCAGGGCGTCGTCTCCAAACACGTGCTCAAGAATGCGCTTATCCCCGTGGTCACCTTGATCGGTCCCATTTTTGCCGCCGTCGGGACCGGGTCGTTTTTCGTCGAGCAGGTGTTCAATATCCCTGGTATGGGCAAATTCTTCGTGACCAGCATGCAGGTCAAGGATCAGACCATGATCCTCGCCGTCGTTCTGCTTTACGGAGTCTTTCTGGCGGCTATGAACCTCCTGGTCGATCTGCTCTACGGTGTGATCGACCCACGGATTCGATACTAAGTGGTGGCGCCCGTGCCGCTGCTCGCTCCAGTCCAGCTGGCCTGACGGACCAGGCGAGGAAGTCGAATGGCGCAATCGCACCCGCAGAGCCAGCCCCTCGACCCACTGAACCTCGCTCTCAGGGAAACGGATACGGCTATGCCCGCCCCGCCCTGGGAAGCCGAGGACATGATCGAGGACGCGGTCGCTCCAGGGCAGCGCGAAACGCCGACGGTCGGGCTCGGTGGAGAGCTGACCGCCCGCAAACAGCGCAGTCTATGGACCGACGCCTGGAGACGTCTGCGCCGCAATAAGCTCGCGGTTGTTGGGCTCTTGCTCGTCGCCACGTTCTCGTTGATCGCGATTTTTGCGCCGCTGATCGCGCCCTACGGCCAGGCTGAAGTTGTCGATTTCCGGGTCGCCCGCTTCTCGCCCTCCTGGACGTGGCCGATGGGACTTGACGCCAACGGGAGAGACTTATTCAGTCGCATGGTGTACGGGGCGCGGATTTCGCTCGTTGTAGGCGTTCTCGCACAGGCCATCGTGCTCCTCATCGGAGTGCCGATCGGCGCTATCGCCGGCTATTTCGGCGGTGCGACCGACAACGTTCTGATGCGGCTGGTCGACGTCATCTACGCGATTCCGCAGCTCTTGATGGTGCTCTTGTTCGTCAACTGGTGGGGCCCCGGCTTGCTCAATATCTTCCTGGCCATCGGTCTCGTGGGATGGGTCACCGAGGCAAGACTGGTGCGCGGGCAATTTCTGTCACTTCGGGAGCAGGAGTACGTCAGCGCCGCGCAGGTAGCCGGCGCAAATGGTTCCTACATCATCCGCAAGCACATGCTCCCGAACAGCCTCACGCCGATCATCGTGGCATTGACGTTTGGCATTCCGACCGCGATCTTCACCGAAGCGGCGCTCAGTTTCGTCGGCGTAGGCATCCGGCCGCCCACGGCCAGCTGGGGCCAGATGGTCGCCGAAGGGAGCAAGCCGGGGTACATCGAGAGTGATCCGCACATGCTTCTTTTCCCCGTGCTGGCGATTGGCCTCACCATGTTGGGCTTCTCCTTCCTCGGCGACGGTCTTCGCGATGCGCTCGATCCAAAGGGAAGCCGAGACTAGTGACACTCCTGCTTCCAGAGTGCACAGGTCCCGCAGTGCGGGCGTGTCGCCCTCTGCCAACACCCGACAACCGAGCCGGCGTCCGTCCGGCAGGGTTGAATACTCGAGCGAAAGGAGGGCAGCAGGATCGCGCCTAACGCCGGAGGCGGGGGATGGCAATGAAGCCACCCGCGTCGGCATGATCCGCTCGTTGTTTACCGCCGCGTAAAGAAAAGGAGCAACCGCGTGGGAACCCGTAAGAACGATCAGCTCCGCATTCTCGGTCAGCGCTTCAAGAGCCTCGGCATGAGCCGGCGAAACTTCATGAAGATCGCCGCCGCGGCCGCGGCGGGCACGGTCACGACGGCCGGAATGGAGCGATACGTCGGTCCAGGAGCAGTTGCCGCCCCGCGTAGAGCGCTACTGCGGCAGGATCTTGGGCCGGACGACGTCTTTTATCACTTCTCCCTCTTCGATGACCCTGTTTCGTTCGACTGGAACCTGAACCTCTATGCCGGGGCCGCACTCGAAGTAGCGTCCGGTCTCCTCACCTTCGATGCGAACCTCAACGCGATTCCGGACTGGGCCGAGACGTTCACTCCGAACGAGGACGCCTCGGTCTGGACGTTCAACATCCGCAAGGACAACCAGGGCTGGACAAACGGAACTGAAACGCGTCCGGTCACGGCTCAAGACTTCGTTTTCTCCTGGGAGCGACAGCTCAATCCGGCCAACGCCGCCGCGTACGCTGGGTTCCTCTTCGACGTCAAGAACGCCGAGAAATACAACCTTGGCGAAGAAGAAGTCGCCCCTGAGGAACTCGGTGTGAAAGCCCTCGACGACTGGACGCTCGAGGTGACGATGGAGGGCCCACGCGCGTACTTCCCGCAGGTGGTGGGCTACCAGGCTTCCGTCCCGGCACCGCAGTGGGCGATCGAAGAGCACGGCGCCGATGTCTGGGCTTCGGGGTCCGTTCCGTTCTGGGCCAACGGTCCGTACAAGCTTGACCGCTGGGAGCACGACGTCGTCGTCGAGATGTCACCGAACCCGGGCCACTGGTTCTTTGAGGAGCTCGATGTCAAGAAGGCCTTCCTGCCAATTGTTCCGTCGGATGCGGCCGTTTTGACGTTTGAGCGGGGAGAAGGTGAGCAGAAGCTGGACTGGGTGAATATCCCAGCCTCTGACCTCTCACGATATCAGGACGACCCGGAACTCTCGGAGCAGCTAAGGCAGTACGTCTATCCTGGCATCTGGATGCTCGTACCGTCCAACGGGCAGCCGCCATTCCAGAACGACGAAGTCGGGCTGAAGGTGCGTCAGGCGCTGAGCCACGCGGTCGACCGAAGCCGGTTGGTCGAGCTGACAAACGGCCTGGCCATCGAAGCCTATGGGATGGTTCCGACGGGAGTGTTTGGTTACATCGACGATCCGGAGATCGCCGCTATCCAGGCGTTTGATCCGGCCAAGGCCAAGGAGATGCTGGTCGGAACACCCTATGAGGGCGGCCAGAACTGGCCTGAGATCACCATGCACATGCGCGGTCAGGAGGAGGTCTACAACTCCGACCTGATGGCGAACGACGTCGTAGCCCAACTCCAGGAAAACCTGGGTATGAACATCAATATTCAGGTTTGGCCTGAGGCGTCCTGGCGACCGGAGCTGTTCAAGAACGAGTTCCAGCTCGTCTGGATTCGCTGGTGGTATGACTACCCGGATCCGAACAATGGATACGGCGACATGTTCTACAGCCAGAAATCCTCCGGAAAGCGGCAGGGCTGGTCCAACGCGGAATTCGACGACCTGGTCAACCAGGGCAAGGGCGAGGCCGATCCGGACAAGCGGCTGGAGATCTACATGCAGGCCGAGCGGATCATCCAGGAGGACGTCGGTTACATGCCGATCGTCTACCGAGTAGACCAGTATGCCTTCAAGCCGTGGGTCAAGGACGTTGCCGTGAACCGGCAGGGGTTCACGGTGCCCGAAGGCAACATCTACGCTCGCATGGTGTCGGACGTGCGAATTGAAGGTCGGCCGGAGTAGCGAGACCCGAGCCGATCGAGAATTTGTCGATCGCGAAAATGAACCGGGGAGGCCGAAAGGCCTCCCCGGTCTCATGACTGACCAGAACGTGCCAAGAGGCGCTGTTCCCTCATCGGGATGAATGGCGACAAAGCGACATGCCATACTCCGTCTTCTGCGGGGTCGCGTTCAAGCCGGCAAACAGGCGCCACCAGGATTGGGGTTGGAGGAAGTAGTGAATCAGGCGATGACGCATCCCGAATATGTTTGGTGGAATGGCGGACGCCGGCCCTGGGATGAGTGCACGATCCACGTAACGGAGCTTGGCTGGTCGACCGTCGGGGCAGTGTTCGAGGGAATTCGGGCCTACACCGGCGACGATGGCGAACTCCATATCTTCCGGTTGCGCGAACATCTGGAGCGGCTGGAGCGCTCCATGCGACTCGTCAGATTCACCCTCGATTATGACCTTGACGAGCTCACCGATGTCACGATCGATTTGCTGCGGGCAAATGAGATTCGCGAAGATACCTACATCCGACCCCTCGCCTACGCCGCGGAGACATCCGGCAAGCGCTTTGCTCAGCTCGGCCAGGAGACTGCGCTATTGATCAACACCACACCGATGGCGTCCCACCTCAAGTCGGGACTGACCCAGACGGCCAAGGTCAGCTCCTGGCGGCGTATCTCCGAGGATGTCATGCCGCCGCGGGTCAAGAATCTCTCCAACTATCGGAATAGCCAGCTCGCCGGGATGGAGGCGCGGCTGGACGGATACGACACCGCGATTCTCCTCAACCACGTCGGAAAAGTTACCGAGGGCCCCGGCGCCTGCGTGATGCTCGTCTCCGGCAATCAGGTCATTACCCCTGACGTCAACAGTGGAATCCTGGAGAGCATCACCCGCGATGCGCTGATCGTCCTGGTCCGGGAAGTCCTAGGCCTGGAGGTTGTCGAGCGCCATGTCGACCGCACCGAGCTATATCTTGCCGACGAGGTCTTTGCCTGCGGCACGGCGGCCGAGGTGACCCCGATCGTGGCCGTCGACAAGTACACCATTGGCAAGGGCGAGATTGGACCGGTGACGCGTGCGCTGGAATCGACGTTCGACGACGTGTTGCGTGGCCGCGACGCGCGGTATGCGCACTGGCGAACCAGCGTCGAGACGGCGGTTACCGCGGCCGTCTGATCACCCCGGGGTAGCCGGCCGCGCCGCCACGCGTTTTCTGCGCGGAAATGGCAGTCTGCGACGCGGGCGCTTCGCGTGTCGTCTACCGACATTCTGGTAGCGGTCGTACCGCTCACGCAGCACGCGGCCTATCCGCTTGCGTTGGAGCTCGGCGAGTGCGTTCCTGATCGACTCCGCCAGCAGCGCCGCCGCCGCATCCGGATTGACCTCTAGCGCGGCATCCGGCTCAGGCACGACCTCATCGACGACGTTGAGGCGTTTCAACTCGCGTGCGGTCAGCTTTAGCTTCGATGAGATCTCTGCCGCCCGCGTGGCGTCACGATAGAGAATCGCCGCGGCGCCCTCGGGAGCGATCACCGAGTAGATCGCGCCGTCCAGCATCAGTACCCGGTCCGCGACCGCAAGGGCCAGCGCGCCGCCGCTGCCCCCCTCGCCAATCACGGCAGCGACGATGGGAGTGCGCAACGTACTCATGCGAGCCAGCGATCCCGCCAGCTCCGACGCGAGCCCGCGGGCCTCGGACTCGATCCCCGGATAGGCGCCGGGTGTGTCGATGAGGGTGACAAGCGGCAGGTGCAGGCGTTCCGCTAACTCCATGACCCGGCGCGCCTTCCGATAACCCTCCGGGTACGGGCGACCGTCGTGCCGCCGCTCGCGGTCTTCGAGATGACCTCGCTCGAGGGCAATGACGGCGATCGCTTTGCCGTCAAGAGTGCCAATTCCCGCCACGATCGCTGGATCGTCACCTGACGACCGATCTCCATGAAGCTCGACGAGCTCGTCAAGCATCCTTTCGAGGTAGTCCATGCTGGTGAGGCGCCGGGCGCCGCGCGCCCGCTGGACGGCATCCCAGGCGGGAACTTGCGGTCCATTTCTCCGAGGTGAGCGGAACGTGTGCCCTCGTCGCTGGAAACCGGACCGCGGCGCCGTCAGGATCGTGAGACAACGAGCGAGATAATCCCGCTGCTCGCGGCGATCGACGATCGCGTCGACCATCCCGTGAGCGTAGAGAAACTCTGCCGTGTGGGAGCCTTCGGGCAGTTTTTGTCCGATGATCTGCTCGGCCACGCGAGGACCCGCGAAGCCGATCAGAGCCCCGGGTTCGGCAAGCATGATATCGCCCAGATTGGCGAACGACGCGAATACACCGCCGGTGGTCGGATGCGCCAGGATTGAGATGTAGGGAGATCCCGCTTCCCGCAGGCGCTGCACCGCGGCAGAGGTCTTCGCCATCTGCAAGAGAGAGAGCATTCCCTCTTGCATGCGTGCGCCACCGCTGGCGGAGATCGAGATCAGAGGCAGGCGCCGGTCGCGTGCGCGTTCCGCGATGCGCACCAACTTCTCGCCGACGACGACACCCATACTCCCACCCAGGAACCCGAAATCGAGGGCCGCGATGGCGACCTCATGACCCTCAAGGCGAGCGAAGCCCGAGACGAGGGCGTCCGCCTCGCCGGTCTCGGCCTTCAAAGCCAGCAATCGCTCGCGGTAGGCAGTCTCGTCGACGAAGCGAAGTGGGTCGGTCGAGGCCAGCTCAGGGTCCTGTTCGCGAAAGCTGTCCGCATCGACAAGCCTGACAATTGCGGCTCGAGCTGACTCGGGATAGTGATAGCTGCAGACGCCGCAGACCCGAAACCGGTCCGTAGTTTCGTCGCCTGTCCCGTCCGATCCACATCTGGGGCACGACCCCTGCCGAGATTCGCCCGCATCGAGTCCGGGTTGCTCGACAGGCTCAGGCTGCGAAGGGTCGGATGGGCCGTTTAGCTCGTTTGTCATGTCGTTTGCATAGTTATCGATGCACCCCCACGGTGGACGTACGCGGCCCCGGTCGCGGGGGATGTACAATCGCGGTCGTTTAGACAATAACACCTGCAGGCGAGGACGATAGTGCGGTGATATCTCCCGAGGATGGTCCGGTTCGTATCGATGTGCTGCAACGGCTCGCCGAGCAGGTCATGTCTGACTCGACATTCCGCGACGAAGCTCGAGACGATCTGCCCGCCACGCTGGTGAAATACGGCTACGACCTCACCCCACCAGAGCTCGCCCTGGTCCTTCGTTTCCGGCGCTCGCTTGCCGATGCGGGGGTAGATCTCAACCTCGTGGACGGACAAGGCGACGAGCGACTGACCGACATCCTGGAACGCCTGCAACGTCGCGCCCGGAGCGAGGGCTGGACCTGAAGCACCCGATCGCGGTCAATGCGTGCCGGCAAGCGGGCGTGACCAGCTGCGGCACTGTGCAACGTTGGCAGAACCGACGTCATGCCACGAGGCCACCGGCGGAATCGTAGACGTTGTCGAGGGGGAAAGCGTGGGATTCGCATACTTTACGGTCGGCGGCGGCCAGGAATCGCGTTTCGGACTGGTCGTCGGCGAGCAGGTGATCGATCTTGCCCAATCCGGTGGACCGGAATCGCTAACCACGGCCTTGCAGATGCCGGCCACCGAGCTACGGGCGGCGCTGAGGGCGGTAGAAGACGCTCCGCATGCCGGCATTCCGCTGGACACTGTCTCACTCAAAGCCCCGATTGACCGTCAGGAAGTTTGGGCTGCCGGGGTGACGTACCTGCGTTCCCGCGATGCGCGGATGGAGGAGTCGAGCCAGCGCGACGTCTACGACCGGGTCTATGACGCCGATCGTCCGGAGCTTTTCCTCAAGGCGACCCCGAACCGGGTCTCCGGCCCGGGAGAAACCATCGCCATTCGAAACGATTCGGGCTGGGATGTGCCGGAACCGGAGCTGGCGATTCTTCTCAACGCCCACGGCGAGCTCGTCGGCTACACGATCGGCAACGACGTCTCATCTCGCTCTATCGAAGGCGAGAACCCTTTGTACCTGCCACAGGCCAAGGTCTACACTCGATGCGCAGCGCTTGGTCCAACGGTGGTCACGGTCGACGAGTTGCCCGATGTGTCGGACCTGGAGATCCAGCTGACGATCCGCCGCGGTGGGACGGAGCTATTCCGGGACACTACGGCAACGTCCCAGCTCCACAGGTCGCTTTCCGACCTGATCGCGTACTTGCTCCGGGACAATGAGTTTCCGGCCGGCGTGTTTCTGATGACTGGCACCGGGATCGTGCCGCCGTCCGAATTCACTCTGCAAGACGGGGACGAGGTGGCGATCCGCATCGACGGTATTGGATCGCTCGTGAACCCCGTCGTCCGCCTCCATTGACGATTGCGAACGCCGCGCGCCAGGACGAAATGGGCGCGGCAATCAGATTCGCCGAGGTCAGCGTCTGGACCCCACAGGGCGCCCAGATCTTGCGAGAAATCGACTGGTGCGTGCAGCCGGGTGAGCGCTGGGTCCTGATCGGACCGAACGGATCGGGCAAGAGCACGTTGCTATCCCTGGCGGGGGCGCTCCGCCATCCCAGCCGGGGCCGCGTTTCGGTGCTGGGCGGTACCCTCGGTCGAGTGGATATGCCCATGCTGCGAGGACGCATCGGCTTCGTCGACTCCGGAGGCGCCACGCTCGATTGGTTGACCGCCGAGGACGTCGTCCTCACTGGAATCGGGTCGACGCTACGGCCGCTGTGGTGGACGTATGCGAACGCAGACCGGGACCGGGCGAGGGAGCTTCTGGCGCTGCTGGGGTGCGCGGACCTTGCCGACCGTGAGATCTCGACCTGCTCCCAGGGAGAACGCGGCCGGATCCGCATCGCCCGCGCGTTGATCGGGGACCCGCAGCTGCTCTTGCTTGACGAGCCGGCGGTTGGTCTCGATCTAGCAGCGCGCGAGGCATTGATCGCCGCACTCGATCGCCTCAGCGAGGATAGGCCCGATTTGACCTCGGTCCTGGTGACGCACCATCTGGAAGAAGTTCCGTCCTCGTCGACGCACGCAATTCTGTTGCGAGACGGGCAGATGCTCGCCGCCGGCGCCATCCAGGCCACGCTGACGAGCGCAAACCTTTCGGCGTGCTTCGGCCTCCCCGTCGACTGCCGCCATGACGGCCAACGCTGGAGCGCTCGCGCACCGGCCAATTGGTCCCGCACCACGGCCGCCGGCTCACGCTGACTCCGCAACGCCACACCAGGCCATGGTCACACCGGCGAAGACTTTCGTCGCCTGGATGAGGTCGGCGACTGGGAGAAACTCGTTCGTTCCATGAATGCCCCAACTCGGATCCCCCAGACCGAAGATCAGTGAGGGCTGCCCAAGCGGGAACCAGAAGTTGGCGTCGCAGACGAATGGTGCGGTCTCGATTACCGGGTCGCGACCCGAGACAATGTTCATGACTTCGGAGATGGTCGCGACACCCGGGTGGTCGAATGGCATGTTGACCGGCTCCTTGACCCACGGCGCCGCTGACTCAGCATCCAGCGGCAGGTCGAGTACAGGAGGATGGTCGCGCAGCCAGTAGTCATCTGCGGTGACACGATCAATGCTATCCCGGATCTCGGCCATGACCTCTTCCGCGGTGAGATCTGGGTAGAACAGGAGTGATCCCGTGGCTTCGCACGAGTCAGGAATGGAGGTAATCGAGGTTCCCGCCTGAAGCGTGTTGATATTGATGAACATGCCGCCGGGCTCGACATTGGGGTTGGTGCGCCAGAGGAGCCATTGCCGCTCCAGCTCGAGCAACGCAAGTTGATACTTGAGCATGTTGTCGATCGCACTCACACCTGGTCGCTCGAGGCCATGCGGGAGGGCTTGCACCACTTGATTGCGATTGCAAATGTGGGTCGACTTGCCCGGAACGGTCAGCCGGAAATAGAGCTCACCCTTAGCCGCTGGATAGACGCGAAAGTTCGATGGTTCCGGGAAGATGGCAAGATCCGACCGGTAGCCTCGCTCGAGGATCGTGTTACACCCGATATCGCGCCGCCCCGACTCTTCACCGCACGCCTGGGAAAGGATCACGTCGCCTTGCAGCCGCACGCCGTTGTCGTGCAGGATGCGCGTGGCCATGGAGTAGGCCGCGATGGCGCCTTTCATGTCGGAGGCGCCGCGGCCCCACAGATTGCCGTCGCGCACTTCACCCGAAAACGGTCCGGCGCCACTCCATTGCGCGGCCTGCTCCGGCGTGACGGGCACGACGTCTGTGTGCGCCGACCAGGTCAACGAGCGGCCGCCGCCTGAACCCTTGCGGACGGCGACGACGTTGGGCCGGTGCTCCGCGACTTCCCAGCTGTCGACGGCGTCAAAAGCACCAAATTTTCGAAACTGGTCCCGCAGCCACTCCTGAGCCGGTCGCTCGGCAAGCTCATTGGGCTCCAGGTCCGGATTGACTGATGGCTGCCGGATGAGCTCCGCCGCGAACTCGACGATTTCGGCTGCCCGCTCATCGACAGCGGCGATCACGCGAGCGAGAGTCGTTTCGGGTACCGTCTCCACAATTGCCGTCCTCTGCGTTCGTCGTTCGATTGTCGTATCGCACCAAGGATGGGGGATGCAGGCAGGCGCAGGCAATATGCGCCAAGGAGAGAGTGTCGATGCCCAGGCAAGAGTCCAAAGCTGCAGACCGGGCCACACTTACGCATTTCGATCGTACCGGCAGAGCGCGCATGGTTGACGTCGGCGAAAAATCCGAGACGGAGCGGGTAGCCGTTGCATCCGGCCGGGTGCGCATGGACGGCGCGACGATCGACCTGATCCGTACTGGCCGGGCCACGAAAGGGGACGTCCTCGCTGTGGCCCAGGTTGCCGCCGTGATGGGCGCCAAGAGAACAGCCGATCTGATCCCCATGTGCCACCACCTGATGCTGACTCGAATCGACGTCGCCTTCGAGTTGGGGCAGACAGAGGTTCGCATCGAAGCTACCGTGGCGACGCGCGGCCGCACCGGCGTTGAGATGGAGGCGCTGACCACGGTAGCGACGGCAGCGCTGACCATCTACGACATGCTCAAGGCCGCTGATCGCGGCATGACGATCGACGAGATCCAGCTGGAGTCGAAGGTCGGAGGCCGCTCGGGGCAGTGGAGTCGTGACGCGGAGACCTCAAGTACGGTCCC
>Ga0126311_10000783_pt1 | contig 14694 bp, 10 predicted proteins | sample Plot61_FD_92539 | JGI IMG/M metagenome (GOLD analysis project Ga0126311, IMG submission 92539) | Serpentine soil microbial communities from UC McLaughlin Reserve, CA, USA - Plot61 | ecosystem: Environmental > Terrestrial > Soil > Grasslands | place: USA: UC McLaughlin Reserve, Lake County...
GACGGGCAGCCGAGACCTGAAGATCTGGCTCCCGGACGGGACCAACTACCCCGGCCAAGGCGACCTGCGCGACCGGCAGGACCGGCTGGCCGACTCCCTCGCTCAGGTCTACGCCCGACTCGGCGACGACCAGCGACTCGTGCTGGAGTACAAGTTCTTCGAGCCGGCCTTCTACGCGACCGACGTCCCCGACTGGGGCACCTCCTACGCCCACTGCGTCGCCCTCGGTGAGCGCGCGACCGTCTGCCTGGACACCGGCCACCACGCCCCGGGCACGAACATCGAGTTCATCGTCATGCAGCTGCTGCGGCTCGGCCGACTCGGCGCCTTCGACTTCAACTCGCGCTTCTACGCCGACGACGACCTCATCGTCGGCGCCGCCGACCCGTTCCAGCTGTTCCGCATCCTCTACGAGGTCGTCCGTGGTGGCGGGTACGGGCCGGACAGCGACGTCGCCTTTATGCTCGACCAGTGCCATAACGTCGAGGAGAAGATCCCGGGCCAGATCCGGTCGGTGCTCAACGTCCAGGAGATGACGGCCCGCGCGCTGCTCGTCGACCGCGCGGCCCTGCAGGAGGCGGAGCGGGCCGGGGACGTCCTGGGCGCCCACGCCGTCCTCATGGACGCCTTCTACACCGACGTGCGCGCCGACCTCGCCGAGTGGCGCTCCGGTCGCGGCCTCCCAGCGGACCCCATGAAGGCGTACGCCGCGAGCGGCTACCAGCAGCGCATCGTCGCCGATCGCGTCGGCGGCACCCAGGCCGGCTGGGGCGCCTGAGCGCCACCTGCGTTCCCTGGTCATCACGCCGTACGGGCACGGCTGGGTCGGCGACGCCGTCCTCCGCAGTAGGTTGCTCCAGCGAAGGGAGCCGGGATGGCCAGGGTGAGCATCAACGATGTGGCCGCCAGGGCCGGCGTCTCGCTGGGCACCGTCTCCAACGTCCTCAACCGGCCCGACATCGTGCGCCCGTCGACGCGGGCGCGTGTCGAGGCGGCCATCTCCGAGCTCAACTTCGTGCCGAACGCCTCGGCTCGCCATCTCGCCGCGGGCCGCAGCGGCGTCATCGCCTACGTCGTTCTCGACGCGGGCAACCCCTTCTTCACCGACATCGCCCGCGGCATCGAGGACGTGGCACGCAAACAGCGACTTTCGCTGTTCATCTGCAACAGCGACCTCGACGCCGACCGGGAGGACGAGTACCTGCAGCGGTTGACCGAGCTGCGCGCCCGCGGCGTGCTCATCACCGCGATGGACTACGGCAACCCCCGGCTGCGGAGGCTCCGGCAGCAGGGCATCCCGGTGGTGCTCGTCGACCGCGGACCCGATGGCGCGGACGACTGGTGCACCGTCGGCGTGGACGACGTCGCCGGAGGTGAGATCGCCGTCAGCCACCTGCTCGAGACGGGGCGCGACCGCATCGCCTTCGTCGGAGGACCCCTCGACGTCCCGCAGGTGGCCGACCGGCACACCGGCGCCCTCAAGGCGATGGACGCCGCAGGGCTCGACCAGGCTGCCCTCACCCACATCAGCACCAGCGGGCTGACGATCGCCGAGGGCCGCAGGGCCGGTCAGCGCCTGCTCGGGCTGCCCAAGCGCGCTCGGCCCACGGCCGCGTTCTGCGCCAACGACCTGCTGGCACTGGGCCTGCTGCAGCACCTCACTCAGCAGCGTCTGCCCGTCCCTGACTCCTGCGCGATCGTCGGGTACGACGACATCGAGTTCGCCGCCGCGGCGGCCGTCCCGCTCACCTCCGTGGCGCAGCCCAGGGTCGACCTCGGGCGCACGGCGGCACGGCTGCTCGCCGACGAGGCCGACCGTCCCGACCAGCACCAGCACCGGCACGTGCTGTTCCCGCCCGAGCTCGTCGCTCGGGCGTCGACCGACCGCGGCGGCCCGCAGACCTGAGCCGACTGCAGTGTCACCGATCAGCTGAGATGGAAGACCTCGGGCAGCGGTGCCATGGCGTCGTCGGCGTGGCGCTTCCCCAGGTCGACGAACAGGTCTGCGACCGAGGCCTGCCATTGGGCGTTGACCTCGGTCAGCGCCATCTGGCGCCGCGCGGCGTCCCAGTCCGGCGTCTCGAGGTAGCCGACGAGCAGGCCGTCCTCGCGGAGGAAGAGCGAGTAGTTCGTCCACCCGGCGTCGTGCAGCGCCTGCTGCATCTGCGGCCACACGTCCTCGTGCCGGCGTCGGTACTCGTCGAGACGCTCCGGCTTGACCTGGAGCGTGAAACAGATCCGCTGCTGAGTCGGGGCGCTGGTCATGCATCCTCCAGGGGCGATGGAGCCGGTGACTGGACTGGGGATGCCGGTGCGGCCTCGTTCGGAGCCGGCGACCCGAGGCGGGTGAGGAGGTCGGGCAGGAGCGCGGCGAACCGCTCCCCCATGTGCTGCTGCCCTGCCGCGTCAGGGTGCAGCAGGTCAGGCATCGGCATGCGGTCCCATTCCTGCCGACCGAAGAGGGTGAGGCCGTCGAGGTAGCCGAGCGCGGCGTCCCCCGCGGCGCGGCGGCGGTCCACGACCTCGCGCAGGACCGTGCGGATGACCCGCAGGCTGAGCTTGCCCAGGGCCAGCTCGTCGGGGGAACCGAGCGTCCGGAACAGCGGGGCGTCCGGCGGGGATCCGGGGTCGATCTCGGTGGGTCCCGGGCAGTCCTCCACCATGGGGCACAAGATCGGCGAGATGACCAGCAGCGGCGTCGTCGGGTGGCCGTCGCGGACGAGGTCGAGGAAGCCCTCTACGGCGGGCCGAAACGCCCGGGCCCGCATGAGGTCGTGGTTGACGACGTTGATCCCCAGCTTGAGCGTGACGAGGTCCGCGGGCTGGTCCCGGATCGCTCCGGCCACGAACGGGTCCAGCACGGCGTTGCCCGCGAACCCCAGGTTGACCAGGTCGAGCCCGGCACGTCGGGCGGCGACCACCGGCCACGTGCCGGTGGGTGCGTCGGCGTCGGCACCGTGGCTGATCGAGCTGCCGTGGTGGACCCAGCGCGGCGCATCCGGCGGGGTCGGTGGATGCACCGGTGCGTCCGCCCGCAGCGCGAGGAGCGTGGTCACCTCCGCGAAGGGAAGCCACAGCTCGAGCTCTGCCTCCCGTCCAGGCAGGCCGTCGAAGACCAGCGTGGTCACCGGGGCGTGCCCGGCCTCGCCGGTCCGCGAGGCGAGGTCCAGCCGGTAGGTGCCGAACTCTTCGGCGCGAGCACGGGCCGCGATGTCGCTATCGACCGTCAGCTCGTACAGCCCGGCGTCCGGCACGAGACCGTCGCGTCCGTCCGGTGGGCGGTTGACGGCAACGGTCCGGAGGGCGCGCACGTCCAGCTCGACGCGTCGAGCGGCGCTGCGGAAGGCGAGCCGGACGCCGGCGGGCTGCTCTTCGCAGAGGCGCATGAAGTCGTCCGGCACCTGGGCTCGGGCCCGCGCCGGAAGGCGATGCAAGCGCAGTCCTTCAGGGGTCGCCTCGCACTCGGCCGCGCCCCGGACCACCACCGGCGGGGGCAGCAGCGGCACCTCGGTGAGGGCTCCTGCGCCGCGCTCATGGTGAGCGCCGGTCATGACTCCACCTCCGCCGTCTTGCACCAGGGCGCGCCGGTGCCGTCCATGCGGGTATAGAAGGGATGGCCCGGACCGATCTCACCCCGACGCACGATGGCGCCCGTGAACGCGGAGGCGTAGATCGCGGCGATCAGCTCGAGCGTGTCGCGGGCCTCCCGGAGAGTCACGGGGAGCGGCTCGCCGGCGTCCATCGCGTTCAGGATCTCCGCCAGCTGGTGCGGGTGGCCGCTCGTGACGTCGCCGTCGCCGACCTGCCACAGGTCGAGGACCGCCTCCTCGCCTGGTGCCGGGGTCAGCCTCCAGTCGGTGTCCGTGTAGCCGTACAGGTGCTCGACCTCGACCGTGGCCCGTTCGGTGTCGATCCGCAGGGCAGAGGTCTGCCGCGGCGAGAGCAGGGAGTTCACAAGTGTTGCCAGCGCCCCGTTGTCGAAGCGCACGAGCGCGGTGGAGACGTCCTCGGTGGCGGTGTCCCGGGCCAGGCGACCGGCCATCGCCGAGACCTCTGACCAGCGGCCCATCAGGGTGAGCAGGAGGTCGAACTGGTGAATGCCGTGACCCATCGTGGGGCCACCGCCCTCGACCTCCCACTTCCCACGCCACGGCACCGCAAAGTACTCGGGGGCCCGGAACCACAGGGTGTCGCACGTCGCCACCAGCGGCCGGCCGAGCGCTCCCTCGGCCAGCAAGCGGCTCAGCCGGCGACCGGCCGGCCCGAACCGGTGCTGGAAGACGACGGCCACGTCCACGCCGGTGTGCTCGGAGGCCGCAAGCAGCTCGTCCATCTCGGCCAGGCTGAGCGCCGGCGGCTTCTCCAGCAGGACCGGCACGCCGGCCTGGAGGCACTGGAGGGCAAGGGGGACGTGTGACCCTGGCGGCGTGCAGATGTGGGCCAGGTCGGGCCGGGTGTCGAGCGCCTCCGCCAGATCGGTCCCCCAGCGGGGGACGTCGTGGCGTGCGGCGAACTCGGCCGCTCGCGTCTGGTCCACGTCGACGGCGTAAGTGACCGCCGCGCGCGGTCGTTCGGCCGCGACGGCGCTCGCGTGCGCGCGGGCAATGGCTCCGGTCCCGATGAGGAGGTGGCGCCGCACTTGGGTGGCGGGGTGGCGGTCGGCCTCGTCGGGCGTGGCGGTCTGGTTCACGGTCTTCCTTGGTCCGAGGTCAGGTCGGGGATGGGCTCGGTCAGCAGTTCCCTCTGGCGTGGCCAGACGGGCGCGTCCGCGGGACGTCGGCCTCCGGTCAGCGACGCTCACGGCACCTTGGACGTGCCGACTGCCCCGGGGCGGTCCGGAACCACCCCGGGGCAGGCAGCGTCTTGCGCGCGGCAGCGTCCTCCGCGCGGCAGCGGCTAGGACAGCATCCGCCGGATCGTGGCCACCTGGTGCTGCAGGACAGCCCTGGACGTGGAGCTGACGCGCGCGTCGTCGAGCTCGTCCTCAACCTGCCGGATCGCCCGCAGTGCCTCGGCACGCCGACCTGCCTCGGCGTGGCCCTCCGCCCTGTCCAGCTTCGTGGCGAGGCGCGCACCGACCGAGCGAGGGATGTCACCCGCGTGCACGTAGCGCCCGACGAGGTCCGCTAGGGCAGCCAGGCTGCCCGGCGCCCAGTACTTCGACCGCGGCACCTTCGCCCAGTCGAGATCCGAAGCGAGGTAGAAGCTCGTGTACGAGGGCTGGTTGTACGCCGTCTGCTGCCGAGCGACCTCGGCGCGGTACTGGGTGTCGTGCAGCAGCGTGTACAGCTTGCGGTTCGTCACCTCGGTCGAGGTGAAGATCCGGATCGCGCTGCTGTCTTCGGTGCGCACCAGCAGCTCCTCGCGCCAGTCCCCGAAGATGTCGGCGACCAGGCTCGGGTTGCCCTTGGTCCCGTTGTTCGCGAGCGTCCCGGTCGCCTCGAGCACGGTTCCGCGCTCCCAGTCCTGGATCGCCGGCGGCTTGTTGTCCGTCTCAGCGCCACCGATGATCTGGGTGGTCATGTCCGCCGCCCAGCGGATCGACATGTTGGTCCCGGGGCTCTTTGGCGACAGGCTCTGCCCGGTGGGTGAGTGCAGGCCCATGCTGTCCGAGCCGCTCGGCATGCTCGCCCAAGCCTCCAGGCCACGCGAGCCAGGCACCACGTCGCCGATCATGCCTCGGCCAGTGTCCTTGCCGGAGTAGGCGCCGAAGATGGTCGTACCGTCCTCGGCGCGGCGCATGGCCATGCCGTAGGGCGCGGAGGTCGCACCTTCGTGGACCGTGAAGATCTCCAGCCCGGGACGGTCGGGGTCGATGTCGGTCACGTGGATGGCGTCACCGTGACCGAGCCGAGCTGTATCTCCAGGTGACGCGCTGCCCGGGGGCAGCTTCCCGGTGGACGAGTACAGCAGGGACCCGTCGTCGTCCAGCGTGGCCGAGCCGTAGACGATCTCCTGCCTGCCGTCGCCGTCGACGTCGGCGGCGCTGAGCGAGTGGTCGCCCTGCGTCGTCATGGTGGCCCACTTCGGCGAGGTGCCGTCGCGACCGTGGGGGGTGTCGTTGAAGGGATTGGTCATGGGCACGTGGCCGCTGTCGGCGAGCCAGCGCCGAGTCAGGCGCTTGCCGTCCCAGCCGTAGGCCGCCACCGTGGCGCGCGTGTAGTACCCGCGACCGAAGATGGCTGACGGGTGCGTTCCGTCGAGGTAGGCCACGCCTGAGAGGAAGCGGTCGACCCGGTTGCCGGGCTCGATGCGCGCCATGGCGTAGTCGCCCCACAGCAGACCGTCGTCACCGCGACCCGGCTGGTAGCGGACCGTCTGCAGCTCCCGTCCCGACTGCGCGTCGAACACCGAGAGGTACTCCGGGCCGTCGACGACGAAGCCCTCGAACTTGCGGAGAGCGTTCCTGCCGCTGCGCTCGGGCGCGTACTTGTCGATGAAGTAGTCGGCGAGCTTGCGCGCATCGGCGTCCGAGAGCGGGTACTGGTACGTCGGCGCGATGCCGAACGCCTGCTCCAGCGTCTTCGGCCAGTGTCCGGCGACGACCTCGGGGTGGGTGCTCCATCCCTTGAACATCGCCACGACATGCTCGTAGTAGTCCGCCGCCGACATCCGGTAGTCGTCGGTGTTGGAGTACCCGGCCCTGCGGTCGGCCTTGGGCATGGTGATGTAGCGTGCCCTGCCCGGACGACCCCGCTCGTAGGACGTCGTCCTCGTGCCCGGCGCCGTCTTCATCATGATCTCGGAGCGGCCGTCGCCGTCGAAGTCGTAGACGAGGAACTGCGTGTAGTGGGCTCCGGAGCGAATGTTGACGCCGAGGTCGATCCGGTTGAGCAGGGTGCCGTCGAGCTCGTAGGTGTCCAGGTACGTGTTACCCGTGTAGCCGACCTGCGAGACATCCTTGGCGTTCGACGGGTACCACTTGACGACGTACTCCAGCGCTCCGTCACCGTCGACGTCCCCCACGCTCATGTCGTTCGCGGAGTATGTGTACCTCTCCCCAGCCGGCGTCACTCCGCCGGCTGGCTTCTGCAGGGGGAGGTCGACGTGGTTCTGCGACCAGGGTGTGACCGTCGCGCCGCGGTCGACCTCAGCCCCCTTGACGGTGGCCACGACGCGGTACGTGCTGGTGGCCGTCCCCGCGGTGTCGAGGTAGTTCGTGCTGTCGGTCACCGTCGCGATGCGCCGGCCGTCCCGGTAGAGGTTGAAGTCGGTGCCGGTAAGGCCCGTCCGACCGGCGCCGGACGCCTCGCCCCCGAGGAGGCGCCAGCTGACGAAGACGCCGCCGTCGGTGACCGCCGCCACAAGGCCGCGATCGAGTTTCTCCAGCTGTGGAACGGGCGAACCCGTCCTGCCCGGGCGGAGCTGGGCACCCGCTGCGGGTGTCGCCGCGGCACCCGTCGCCGTCAGGACCACGGCGCCAACGGCCGCGCAGAGCGTGGCGCCCCGGCGCAGTGCCGTGCGGTGCAGACTCATCGTTGAATCCTCTCGTCACACTGGCGATTTTGTAGCGCTTCAATGGACCACACGACGGTAACCGCTCTCCACGCCCCTGGCAAGGGCGCTCAGGTGATCCACACCGCTTGGAGGCCATGGCCTCCACTCGGCGGAAGGCCACCACGGCGGTCGCAGCCCTGCGCGAAGTTCGTTGATGCAGGCGACTTCGTGTAGCGCTTCAAGCCCAGGCTGTGAGTCTAGCCGCTCGACGCCTGGGCACGCGCGCACAGGGTGGAAACCGTTGCTAGGCGTGACGCCGCTCAGCCGGCGGCTTCCAGAACCCGCTTCAACCGCGCCAGATCGGCAGCCACCGCGCTCGCGTCGCGCTCGAACTCCTCGTCGCTGACTCCGGGCAGCCGACGGAGCGTGAACACCACTTCGCAGCCGTCGCCGTGCACCAGCACCCGCATGGGGTTGTTGAACGTCTGCCCTGTTGGGAGCGTGACGTCGTGGTCCAGAACGCCGAGATCATTCCGTTCGGCGAAGTCGACGCGGATCCGCCCCATGTCGCTGTCCAGGAACCACTCCCCGTCCACCTCCTCGACGGCGCGGCCGAGGCCGGACGCCCACTGCGGGATGTGAGCCGGATCCGAAACATAGTCGTACACGTCGGCGGCGCGCCGGTCGATCCACTCACCTACGTGCCTGGACCTCGAGGTCATGGAGTCATTCTGCACTCGTCGCGTCTGGCGTCCTAGGTGTGTCTGGGTCGCCTGGACTCACGTCGGTATCGTTCCCGCGTGACGACATTCGCGGTGATCGGCGGCGGCTGGCGCACGCACATGTGGCTCAAGGTGGCGCGTGAGCTTGGCACAGTCCGCTGCGGAGGGGTCGTCGTCCGGACTCCGCGCCCCATGGAAGCACCGGTCTTCCCGACGCTGGATGTGTGTCTGCGCGAGGTCCGAGTCGACTTCGTCCTGACGGCTACGCCGCGCGCTGTGACGCCGGGCCTCATTGCTGATGCCGTTGACAGGGGGCTTCCGGTGCTGGCTGAGACCCCGCCCGCCCCCGATCTCGACGGCCTTCGCAAGCTGTGGTCCGCCGTAGGCGGCTCCGGACTGGTCCAGGTGGCGGAGCAGTACCCGATGATGCCATCGCACGCCGCCCGCGCGGCCGTGGTCACGAAAGGCTTTATTGGCACGCCGACCCAGGTGCAAGTGTCCTCCACGCAGCAGTACCACGCCGTTGCGCTGATCCGTCGTCTACTGGGCGCGGGCCGGGGGGAAGTTTCCGTGCGGGCCACCCGGTTCATCGCGCCGCTGGTGAGTCCGCTGAGCCGCAGCGGCTGGACCGACGACGAGGAGGCGCACCCTACGAGCACGACGATCGCCACCCTGGACTTCGGGAACGGACGCTCCGGCGTGTACGACTTCACGGAGCAGCAGACCCGCAACCAGCTGCGGTTCCGCCGGCTCACCGTTCGCGGATCAGCGGGTGAGCTGCACGATGACGAGGTCGTGCGCATGACCGGTCCCCGAACGCTCGTACGCACGCCTCTGGTGCGCCGGCAGACCGGGCACGACCTCGACCTGGTCGGCTACGACACCGAGCACATCTCGCTGGGGTCCGAGGTGCTATACCGCAACCCCTACGTCGGCCGGCGCTGGATGGACGAGGAGATCGCGATGGCCACCCTGCTGGAAGGGATGGCGGGCTGGGTCCGGGGTGAGGGTCCGGGGCCCTACCCGCTTGCCGAGGGGGCGCAGGACCACCAGATCGCGCTGGCCATCGAGGAGTCGGCCGACAGCGATCTCACGGTGGCCACCTCCCGTGAGAACTGGACCTGAGCCGTCGGCCGGCAGGCTTCCTCGCCGACCCGTCAGGGCAGCGGACGGTCGAGCCCAGGGGGCCACGGCCCGGTAGTGTCTGCGACAGAGGCGCTGAGGGCCACTCGAGACGATGACCTGTCAGCTGAGTGCGCTCTGCAAGCGCCCGACCGCACACCGCGTCAGAGGAACGACGTGGCGTGACATGCAGCGCGGCTGGCTCATTCGGGAATCAATGGCGACCGACGAAAGGAGACAGCGCAATGTGGACACTCTCCGGATTCGCTGACGAGATCCACGAAGACTTCGCTACTCAATGCGAGGTCGCCTCCGGACTGGGCCTGAAGTTTCTGGAGATTCGCAGCGCGTGGGGGGTCAACATCCTGGACCTGGACGATGCGCAGCTGGACAGGATGAAGCAGACCCTGGCCGACTACGGCCTGGCGGTCTCGAGCATCGGCTCCCCGATCGGCAAGATCTTCATCGACGAGGACTTCCCTGAGCACCAGGACCGGATGCGGCACGCCGCCGAGGTCGCCAAGCTCCTTGACGCACCCTATATCCGGATCTTCTCGTTCTTCCTGCGCCCCGGCGCCAACCCGGACGACCACCGCGACGAGGTGCTACGCCGGATGCGCGCGTTGGCCGACATCGGCGAGGAGGCGGACGTCGTCTTGCTTCACGAGAACGAGAAGGAGATCTACGGCGACATCCCTCGTCGCTGCCATGAGATCGTCACCTCCGTCGACTCGCCTCATCTGAAGCTGGCCTGGGATCCGGCCAACTTCGTCCAGGTTGGCGTGCGTCCGTTCACCGAGGGTTACAGCCTGCTTCGACCGCACGTGGAGTACGTGCAGATCAAGGACGCTCGCGCGGCGGACGGGAGCGTCGTGGTAGCCGGCGCCGGTGACGGCGAGGTGGTGGAAACGGTCAGAGCCCTTCGCGAGGACGGCTTCGACGGCTTCTTCTCCCTCGAGCCGCACCTGGCGCTCGCCGGATCACAGGGCGGCTTCTCGGGCGCCGACCTGTTCACTCAGGCGTGGCGCGCCTTCACTGACATGCTTACTCAGGAAGGGATCTCGTACGCATGAGCGCCGTCGCACCAGAGACCTGCAAGCCGATGCGGTTCGCCCTCGTGGGTGCCGGCGTCATCGGCACTCATCATGGGCGCGTGATCAGCGAGCTCGACGACCGGATCGAGCTGGTCGCGGTCGTCGACATACAGCTCGAACGGGCGAAGCAGCTGGCGGCGGAGCACGGCAGCACGGCGTTCTCCTCGTTGCGCGATGCCCTGTCCGAGGTCCAGATCGACGCTGTGAGTATCTGCACCCCGACGGGGCGGCACGGCGAGGGCGCGATAGCGGCACTGCAGGCGGGCAAACACGTGATCATCGAGAAACCGGCCGAGGTGACAGTGGCCAAGACCGACGAGATCATCGCCGCCCAGCGCCAGGCCGGCAAGCTAGTCGCGGTCATCTCACAGCACCGGTTCGACCCGGCCACCGAGGTGACCGTCGAGGCCATCCGGCGGGGCGAGCTGGGCCGGCTGACCACCGGGATCGCATCGGTCGACTGGTGGCGAGGCCAGGGCTACTACGACTCCGGCGACTGGCGCGGCACCTGGGCGCTCGATGGCGGAGGCGCGTTGATGAACCAGGGCGTGCACACGGTCGACCTGTTACTGGCCACCATGGGGCGTCCCGTCGAGGTGTTCGCGTACACCGGGACGCTGGCCCACCAGCGGATCGAGGTGGAGGACGCCGCTGTGGGCGTCGTGCGGTTCGAGAGCGGAGCGCTGGGAGTGCTGCACGCCACCACCGCCGCCTACCCCGGGCTCAGCGCCCGGCTCCAAGTGCATGGCGACCGAGGCTCGGTCGTCATCGATAACGACGAGCTGTCCTTCATCCACGTCACTCGAGCGGGCAGCCAGGCCGAGGAGAAGTCGTACGGGTCGACGTCGACGTCCGTCAACCAGATCGCCGAGTACGCGCAAGCCTCGGCTGCCGCTGTGGGCGCTGGCAGCAACCCCGGTTCGTTGACCACCTCGAGCCACCGTCGCCAGTACGAGAACTTCCTGGCGGCCGTGAAGGGGAAGGAGGAGCTGCGGGTCGACCTGGAGACCAACCGACAGTCGATCGCGGTCATCACCGGGGTCTACGAGTCCGCCCGCACGGGCCAGCCCGTCCGTCTGGAGGCGTTCGGACAGTGACGACCACTCCAGGCGCCGAGCAGGCGGCCTCTCCAGCGCCGGGCGAGCTGCCGCGGCTGAGCCGCTCCGGACTGGGCCTACCCGCGGCAGCCCCCGTACGACACGTTCACCTCGGCCTCGGCAACTTCCACCGGGCGCATCAGGTCTGGTACACCGCGCATGCCCCCGACGCCTCAGACTGGGGCATCGCGGCGTTCACCGGCCGTCGACCGGGCGTCGCTGAGCAGCTCGCCTCTCAGGACGGCCTCTACACACTGATCACCCGCAGCGCCGACGGCGACACCTTCGACCTCGTCGACCAACTGGTCGCGGTCCATCCCTCGACCAGTCACGAGCAGTTCCTCGACTACCTCCGCCGACGGGAGGTAGCTCTCGTGACCATCACGGTCACCGAGGCCGGCTACCTACGGGGCGCGGACGGCCATCTCGACCGCGGGCGGGATGCCGTGGCAACCGATGTCGCGGCCCTGCGGGCCGCCTCCGACACGCCGGTGGCAACGCTGCCGGCGAGACTCGTCGCCGGACTGCTGGCCCGTCGGGCCGTCGACGCCGGTCCGATCACGATCCTGTCCTGCGACAACCTTCCCGAGAACGGAGCGGTGACTGCAACGGTCGTCAGGGAGCTCGCCCATGAGGTCGACCCGACGTTGCCCGGCTGGATCGACGAGTACGTCGATTTCGCGACTTCGATGGTGGACCGGATCACCCCTGCAACCACCGATGAGGACCGCAGGGTCGTCGCGGCGGCTCAAGGCTATGAGGACGCGGCACCCGTGCCCACCGAGCCGTACTCGGAGTGGGTGATCGCCGGACGGTTTCCCGCCGGGCGACCCCGGTGGGAGGACGCCGGCGCCCGGGTCGTGGACGACGTGACACCGTACGAGCAGCGCAAGCTGTGGCTGCTCAACGGCGCCCACTCCCTGCTGGCCTATGCGGGCAGCATCCGCGGGCACAGCACCATCGACGAGGCGATCTCCGACCCGAGCTGCCGTGGCTGGGTGGAACAGTTCTGGGACGAGGCCAGTCCGCATCTGACGCTGCCGGCGGATGCGGTGGCTGAGTACCGCACCGCGCTGCTCGCTCGCTTCACGAACCCCCGAGTCCGGCACAAGCTGAGCCAGATCGCGCCGGACGGCTCCATCAAGCTTCCGGTGCGGATCCTCCCTGCGCTGCGGGCCGAGCGTGACGCAGGTCGAACGCCCGTGGGGTGCGCAACTGTCCTCGGCGCTTGGATCCTGCATCTACGTGGACTGGGCGCTCCGGTGCAGGACCCGGGTGCCGAAGCAGCCCGGGCGGCGGCCGCCGGACCCGACCTGCCCAGCACGGTGCCGTCCGTCCTCGACACGCTCGCAACGGACCTGGGCAGCGATACCGCCCTGGTTGACGCTGTTCTCGAGCAGATGGACGCACTCACGCCACCGGGTTGAGCTCTTCCGGCGGCCACCGAGCGAGCTAGTCCGGGTCAGTCCCTGTTGAGGCCAGGAGCTCACCGGTCAGTGCCTTCACCTGCGCAGCCCCGAGCCGGCCGTCGGCGATGAGCACGTCGAAGCGACGTGTGATCGTGTCACCGGCGTCCAGAGACAGCGGCTGGTTCCAGGCGAGTGACGAGCCGATGCCTGGGTAGTCGCGAACGCGGACGAACCACGGCTCCCCCTCACCGGCCGCTCCTGCCGCGGCGATCACGATGGTGGCCGGCCCACACTGCCCGGGTCCGGCCTGGAAGTCGGCCGACCACGCCACCCAGGGCGCCACGCTGCCATGGACGTCGGTCTCCCCGCGCGCTTCGGTGGTGAACACCTCCACGTCGTCACAGGCTGGGAAGCGCCAGAAGAACCCACCGTAGCCGCCGCCGGTACGGCCCTTGCTCCCCGGCGAGTTGATCGTGGCGCCGGCCTGGGCCTGCAGCTCGGACTCGAAGGTCAGCTTCCAGGCCTGCTCGCTCATCCCGGCCCAGCGAACCGACCGGTGCTCCCGGAGCTCGATTGCTCCGTCATGCCCTCGCCAGCTCAGCCGCTGGCTGAATCCGTCGGCCCGCACGTCGGGTGGCTCGCCGACGATCTCGCCGTGGTTGTCCAGAAGCACATAACCCTTGCCGTGGACGTACGTCCCGCCACCCCAGAAGCTCGAGCCATTGACATCGGGTATCGCCATGCTGACGCCGTTGTGCCAGTCGTGGTCTGGTGGATGACGCGCGGTGAGCACGACGCCGCCCAGAGTTCGTACCGGATGCAGGACAGGGCGGGGACTCGACGTGGGGATTGTCCCTCGCCCGTCGATGTAGCGTGCCACCTCAGCTCCGTCGATCTCCACACGGGCGAGGACGGTGTCTCGTTCGCGATGAGCCCAAGGCGCCCCCAGTTCCGTGAACGTTCGGCCGGTCGTCGCGGCCCTCGACAGCCATTCGTCGATGTCGGCCACGATCGCCCTCCGGTCCTGGCCTTCGCCCTCCCAGCGGACGGCTCGGGGATCGATCCTGACCGGTTCCTCGGCGTCCGCGACGGTGGCGAGCACCCGCATGAACGCCCCGGTGCTGGCGAGCGGTACCAGCAGCGGCGCGCCATCCCGGCGGTGGGCCAGCAGGTTCTCGAGCAGATCCGTACGACCCGTGATCTCCGTCCGTACCTGGCCGCCGGCGTCCACCTCGACGCGGTCGGCGGTGTAGGCGAAGGTCGCCCGGCCGGCCGTGCCCTGGATATGCACCTGCGGCTCCCGCTGGACCGCGGCGCAGAGAGTGAGTGCGCAGGCGACCCGCAACCCGCGGTTGGTGTGCACTCGAACCATCGACGTGTCGTCACCGTCGATGGCGTTGGCTCGGTACAGGTCGGCCTCGATCGACGTCACGTCCTCCAGCCGGCGGCAGCCGACGATCGCGAGCGCCGTGACCACCGCGTGCGCCAGTGCGTTCGTGACGACGCCGTCGACGACGGGGCGGCCCGCCAGACTCCTGCGGCCCGCCCAGGGCGAGCGGTTCCAGTACCCGACCGTGCGTGACCAGCTTCCAACCGCGCTGGCCGTCACGATGGGCCCGATGCCGAACGCGTCTTCGCGCAGCCGCTCGAGGGCATGTGAGCCCAGGCTCTGGAAGCCGACTTGGATGACCCGGCCGGTCTCCTGCTCCGCCTGGAGGAGTGCAGTGAAATCGTCCAAGGACGCGACGGGAGGCTTCTCCAGCAGGACGTCCGCTCCCGAGGAGAGCGCGGTGTGGGCCAGGTGGAAGTGCTC
>Ga0126311_10000785_pt1 | contig 14679 bp, 23 predicted proteins | sample Plot61_FD_92539 | JGI IMG/M metagenome (GOLD analysis project Ga0126311, IMG submission 92539) | Serpentine soil microbial communities from UC McLaughlin Reserve, CA, USA - Plot61 | ecosystem: Environmental > Terrestrial > Soil > Grasslands | place: USA: UC McLaughlin Reserve, Lake County...
AAATAGTCGAGCGGGGCGTGCAGATCTAGTGCCGTTGAGCCACGGGTCGCAGACAGGAGCAACACGGTGATTCAACAGGAATCGCGACTGCGAGTCGCCGACAACAGCGGAGCCAAGGAGCTCCTCTGCATCCGCGTGCTCGGTGGTTCTGGTCGCAAGTACGGCGGCGTCGGCGACACCATTATCGCCACGGTGAAACAGGCGCAGCCCAATGCGGCAGTCAAGAAAGGCGAGGTGGTGCGCGCGGTCGTCGTGCGGACCGCTCAGGAATATGGGCGCCCTGACGGTAGTCACATCAAATTCGACGACAACGCCGCCGTGCTCATCAACAACCAGGGCGCGCCGCGCGGAACTCGCATCTTCGGCCCCGTGGGTAGGGAACTGCGAGAGCGCCAATTTATGCGGATCGTGTCATTGGCCCCGGAGGTCCTTTAGCTGGGCGTGCCGAAACAGAGCGGGAGCGCAGAGGAATGCGAAAAATTCGAAGCGGCGACACGGTGCTGGTCACATCCGGCCGGAACAAGGGTCAGCAGGGCAAAGTGCGTGTCAATATGATCGAGCGGGACCGAGTCGTCATCGAAGGCGTCAATATCGTCAAGAAGCACATCAAGCGGGGACGAGCGCGGCAAGCAGGTATCGTCGAGGTGGAGGCGGCATTGCACGTCTCCAATGTCAAGCTCGTTTGCCCGAACTGCAAGCAGCCGACTCGTGTCGGTGTGCGGCAAGGCGCCGATGGCAAGAACGCTCGCTATTGTAAGAAATGCGATGCTCTGATCCCGCGGCCCGAGGCCGCATAGTGGCGAAGAGACGAGTTAATCGGAACGGCGGCCTGAGCGCCCGATGCGTGGCGGACCAGGTGGGAACGCCGGCGATCAAGAGAGTAGGTGATTCGTCATGGCGCGATTGAAAGAGAAATATCGAGAAGAGGTCATTCCCGAACTGATGAAGGAGTTTGGGTACTCGAATGTAATGGAGACGCCGAAACTCGAGAAGATCGTAGTCAACGTGGGACTGGGTGAAGCGATCAGCAATGCCAAGGCGTTGGAAAGCGCGGTGTCAGACCTCACGGCGATCACCGGGCAGAGACCAGTTGTCACCCGCGCCAAGAAGTCGATCGCCGCGTTCAAACTGCGGGCGGGGATGCCGGTCGGTGCGACCGTAACTTTGCGCGGACCGCGGATGTACGAATTTTTTGACCGCCTCGTGGCAATAACGCTGCCACGTATCCGCGACTTCCGCGGAGTTTCGCCCAACTCGTTCGATGGTCGAGGCAACTACACGTTGGGGATGCAGGAGCAGATCGCGTTCCCCGAGATTGACTACGACAAGATCGACAAGACCCGCGGCCTCGAGCTCAGCCTCGTGACAAGCGCCAAAACTGATGAAGAAGGGCGACGGTTGCTTAGCTTGCTCGGAATGCCGTTCGCCCGAACTGAGCGACCCAACTAGACCGCCTGGTGGCGAGTCGGAGGATCTGAATGGCCAAGAAGTGCTTGATAGTCAAGGCGGCTGGTCCCGCTAAGTTTCAGACGCGGCAGGTGAATCGCTGCCATCTTTGCGGGCGCAGCCGCGCATATATGCGGAAGTTCGGGCTTTGCCGAATCTGCTTCCGGGAGTTGGCGTCGGTTGGTCGACTCCCTGGCGTTACGAAGTCGAGTTGGTAGCCATGCGCTCCGACCAGAAGTCAATCGCAATCGAAACCGAAGGAGTGCGGACGCATGAGTGTCAATGATCCGATCAGCGACATGCTGACCAGGATTCGCAACGCGGGGATGGCGCGCCAGTCGGAAACGACGATGCCGTCAACAAAGGTCCTGGTGGCGATCGCGAAGATCCTCAAGGAGGAGGGCTATATCGCGGATTTCCGCGTCATCGAGAGGCGGCCACAGGATCAACTCGTTATCGCGCTCCGCTACGGGGCGGATCGAAAGCCGGCGATACGAGAGATCAAGCGGGTGAGCAAGCCCGGTCTCCGCGTCTATGCAGGGAAAGATGACATCCCCCGTGTCCGGAGTGGACTGGGCATTGCGGTGGTCAGCACGCCCCAAGGAGTCATGACTGGTTATGAGGCCCGGCGCCGAGGAATTGGCGGCGAGGTGCTCTGCACTGTTTTCTAGCTTGTGCAGCGAGATGACTCCGGTTGGGAGTTGATCGCGGGAGAGCGGCAATGTCACGAATTGGAAATATGCCAGTGGCAGTCCCAGCTGCGGTGGAGATTGATATCGCCGACGACAACACGGTGACAGTCAAGGGGCCAAGAGGGTCGCTCACGCAGCGCCTCAGCCCGCGCATGAAGTTGCAGCGGGACAATGGCACGATTCTGGTCGAGCGACCCGATAATCAACGAGAACACCGGTCTCTCCATGGGCTGACCCGGACGCTGCTGAACAATATGGTCATTGGGGTCACTGACGGATACAAGCGTGATCTGGAGATTCAGGGCGTCGGCTACAGGGCAGCGTTAGAAGGCGGCGAGCTGGTACTGTCAGTCGGCTTCTCGCACCCTGTGCGAATGTCGCCTCCTGACGGTGTGTCGTATGCCCTCGATGGAAATACGCGCTTGTCCGTGGTCGGCATTGACAAGCAGATGGTTGGCGAAGAAGCGGCACGGATCCGCCGTGTGCGCCCACCGGAACCGTACAAAGGCAAAGGGATTCGCTACGCTGGCGAGCAGGTGCGCCGCAAGGCGGGTAAGGCTGGCAAGGCTAAGTAGCAGCGTCGGACGGCCAGACCGCCACGCGCTGACGAGGAGCACTCGAGATGCGACGAAAGTTCCGTAGGGCGCTGACCCCGCGCCAACGCCGCCACGTTCGGGTGCGAGCGAAGGTTCGGGGTACTGGAGACAGACCACGTCTGAACGTGTTTCGGTCATCCGCGCATATTTATGCCCAGGTGATTGACGACGATCGAGGGCAGACACTGGTCGCGGCAAGCGATCTGGAGCAAGAGGTGATCGATCGAGCCGGCGCGGATGCAACCAAGAGCGTCAGGTCGCGCGCGGTCGGAGAGGTCATAGGCGAGCGCGCAAAAGCGGCTGGCATCGACGCGATCGTCTTCGACCGAGGCGGCTTTATTTACCACGGTCGCGTCAAAGCCGTCGCCGAAGGTGCACGAGAAGCAGGACTGACTTTCTAGGATTGGCGGCGCTCCACCGCGGCGCGGCAACTCGGTGGCAAGGGAGACATGCATGGATAGGAATCGAGGCGAACGCGGTTCAAGACGCCGCTCAGACGACGAAGGCGCGAGCGAGTTCGAAGAGCGCGTCGTTCAGATCAACCGTGTGGCCAAGGTCCATCGGGGTGGACGCCGCTTCAGCTTTGGCTCGATCGTCGTCGTAGGTGACGGCAAAGGGAGAGTTGGGGCCGGACTCGGCAAGGCCAACGAAGTGCCTGATTCAATTCGGAAGGGAGTTGAGGCGGCGAAGAAGTCGCTGATTCGCGTGCCCCTGGAAGGCACGACGATACCTCACCCGATCGAGACTTCGTTCGGCGCCTCGCGCGTGCTGCTGAAGCCTGCGGCTCCGGGCACCGGCGTAATCGCCGGCGGCGGAGTGCGAGCAGTCGTTGAGGCGGCGGGCATCAAGGACGTGCTGACCAAATCATTGGGCAGCAATAACCCGGTCAATGTCGTTCGGGCGACGCTCAAGGCGCTCCAAGAGCTGGAATCGCCGAATGCCATCGCTCAGCGCCGCGGTCGAGCGCCAGCGGATCGCAGAATCCGAAGCGAACGCGCCGAGGCAAGGCCAGCCGAAGCGAGTGAGACAACGGAGGCGACAGCCGCACCAACGGGTCGCCGTGGCGCACCCCGACGGAGTGAAGAATCGTGAGCGAGAACCAAACAGGCGTTTTGCGAATTACATTAGTGCGGAGCACGATTGGGCGGCCAGCGGATCAGGGAAGGACAGTCGCGTCGTTGGGACTGCGTAAGCTCAACGCGACAGTGGACCGACCAGACAACCCGTCAATTCGCGGTATGGTGACCAAAATTCGCCACCTTGTCGAGGTCGAAGAATTGCCGGCGGTGAGCGAGCCAATTGCCAACGGCAAACCGAAGAGGACTCAAAAGAAAGTAGGGGCCGGCGCATAGCGCGGACCCCTGATGGGGAATATGACGATGCCTCTTAGACTGGATGATCTGCATGGCGGCGAAGGCTCGCATAGAGAACGCAAGCGCGTCGGCCGCGGGCATGGGAGCGGCAAGGGTAAGACTGCGGGACGAGGAACGAAGGGTCAGAAATCGCGAAGCGGACCTGGGGTGCGACGCGGTTTCGAGGGCGGGCAGCTGCCGATCCAACAGCGAATGCCGTACAAGCGGGGCTTCACTAATATCTATCGGGCACAGTGGGAAGTAGTCAACCTCGGCCGCCTCGAGGCGCTCCAGGTCGAAGGACCAATAACGCCTGAGGTGCTTTTCGCCCAAGGCGTGACTCGGGGTCTGGAGTTCCCGGTCAAGATCCTCGCCGGTGGCGAGTTGACGCGGCCGGTTGTCGTGCACGCGCACGCGTTCTCGGAGGCGGCAAGGGCTGCCGTCGAGGAACTTGGTGGATCGGTCGCTGAAGTCGAACGGACCGACGAATGGGTGCAGGCCAGACCGCGATCGCGACGCCTGCCGCTCAACCGGGAGCTAAAGCGAGCTCGCACGGGCAAAGTCGGCGGCCCGACTCGGCGCGAGGCAATTGCCGCACTCGCCGAGCGCCAGGAGGCCTAACCCGTGCTCACGGCAGTCGCCACCGCCTTCAAGATCCCAGATTTGCGGTCGAAGATCCTTTTCACACTCGGCATGCTCGTCATATTTCGGTTCTTTGCCGCGGTTCCAGTTCCGGGCGTGAATCGAGAGGGTCTGCAGGATTTCATCCAGAATAATGCTCTTTTGGGGATCCTAAATATCTTCTCAGGTAACAGCCTGAAAAACTTTTCGATCGTAGCCCTTGGTGTCTACCCGTACATCACCGCGTCGATCATCATGCAACTGATGACCCCAATCATCCCGAGCCTCAATGAGTTGTCGAACGAAGGACAAGGCGGCCGCAACAAGATCAACCAGTACACGCACTGGCTGACTGTTCCGTTGGCGTTTCTTCAGGCATACGGGCAGGGAGTGCTGTTTTCGCAGCAAACTGGACCGAACGGGCTACCACTAATCCAAGGGTTCGGCTTCACAAGTTCCGCCACGATTTTGTCCACTCTTGCCACCTTGCTGACCATGACCGCGGGGACGATGCTGTTGGTCTGGATGGGCGAGCTCATCACCGAATTTGGAATCGGAAATGGCATTTCAATCATCATCTTCGGCGGCATCGTGGCGTCATTGCCCGGCTCAGTCATGTCGCTCTTCGCGGGACCTTCTATATCGAGCAATGTTATCGGCACAATCCTGTTCCTCGGCATTGGACTGCTGACGGTTGTCGGCATCGTCTTGATTAACGAGGGCCAGCGCCGCATTCCGGTTCACCACGCGAAACGAGTGCGATCGGGCCGCATGTACGGCGGGAACACGACGTTCATCCCCCTTAAGGTTAACTCTGCGGGCATGATCCCATTGATCTTTGCCGTAAGCATCCTGGTGTTCCCCGGCCTCATCGCGCAGTTCTTATCGACATCGAGCAATGAGACGCTGAGAAACTTCGCCGCGGAGTTGTCGCGGTTCATGAGTCCGAACACACTCCAATACAACATCGTCTACTTTGTGCTCGTGGTGGCGTTCACGTACTTCTACACCATGGTGATTTTTCAGCAGCAGAAAATTTCGGAGAATTTGCAGCGCCAAGGAGCGTTTATCCCCGGAGTAAGACCCGGAAGAAATACGCAGCAATATCTGATGCGTACGCTAAACCGGATTACCCTCATCGGTGCATTGTTTCTAGGGACAGTCGCCATTCTCCCGTTTATCGCGTCGACGTTAACCGGTGTCAACTCGCTTCTGCTTGGCGCCACGTCATTGCTGATCGTGGTCGGAGTGGCGATCGACACGATGCGTCAGTTGGAGGCGCAGCTGGTGATGCGCAACTACGAAGGCTTCATCAAGTAGGCGTTGTCCAGTGCGCACGACGCGCTGGGCTGAGGTGCGTCTAATCAAGGAAAGTCCAAACACATTGATGCACGTCATCTTGATGGGCCCCCAAGGGTCCGGGAAGGGAACGCAAAGCGAGCGCGTGCGAGCCCGCCTGAATCTGGGATCGATCGCTACGGGAGAGCTCTTCCGGGAGGCGATCAAAAGCGGTACGGTGCTCGGCCAACAAATTCAAGCGGTTTATGATCGGGGTGAGTTGGTTCCGGATGGTTTGACAGTCGCACTCGTCGAGGAGCGGCTGGACCAGCTTGCTGGAGAGCACGCACGCGGCTCGGGAATTGATGGAGCGCTCTACGACGGTTTTCCACGCACACTCGCGCAGGCTGATGCACTGAACCGGGTACTGCAAGCGCGAGGTGAAGACCTGACCTCAGTAGTCGTCATCGATGTGCCACGCGAGACTCTGGTCGAGCGCCTCGCCGGTCGGCGCGTCTGTTCTGCCTGCGGGCGGGTTTACAACATCGTGTCCGATCCGCCGGCGGTTGACGGCGTCTGTTCTGCCTGCGGCGGGCAGCTTACGCAGCGTGCCGACGATACGCCTGGCGCGGTCGCAAAGCGGCTCGACCTCTATCAAAAAGAAACCGCGCCGCTGGTCGATCGCTACGAACGGGAGGGCCGTGTCCAGCGGATCGACGGTGACCGTTCCATCGATGAAGTGACTGAATCAATTGTCGCCGCAATTCGCAGCAGTATGGCGCCTCGCCCAGCACGTGTCCGGTAGGATCCTCCGCCCATGACGATGACGATCAAAAATGAAGAAGAGATCCGCCGCATGGATGAAGCCGGTCAGGTAGTCGCCATCATCCATAGCCGAATCGAGCGCGCGATCGCGGCCGGAGTGACCACTGCCGACCTCGACGATATTGCGCGGGACACGTTAGTGGAGTCCGGCGCGGTGTCATCATTCCTTGGCTACCACGGGTTTCCGGCCCACATTTGTGCCTCTGTGAACGACGAAATCGTCCATGGTATTCCCGGGAATCGCCGCTTGCGCGAGGGAGACATCGTCTCGATCGATGTGGGTGCGATTCTCGGCGGTTACCACGGCGACTCGGCCTGGACCTACGGCGTTGGGGACATTTCGGAAGAGGCCACCGCGTTGCTCCGTGACACGGAGGAAGCGCTCCACCTGGCCGTCGATGCGGCGACGTCGGGCAACCGACTTGGTGCGATCGGGCATGCGGTTGAGACCCATGCGCGGAGCTTGGGCCGCGGGGTGGTGCGGAACTACGGCGGCCATGGGATCGGCCGCCAGATGCATGAAGATCCACATGTGCCGAATATCGGGCGACCCGATCGCGGGGTCGTACTGCGAACGGGTCTAACGCTGGCCATCGAACCGATGCTCACGCTGGGGAGCGAAGACACCACGACGCTGGCCGATGGCTGGACGGTTGTCACGGCGGATGGATCGCTAGCGGCACACTTCGAGCACACGGTCGCCGTCAGCCCAAATGGGGGTCGTGTGTTGACGCGCCGGCTCGCTCCCGTGTTAGAATAATGTGTTCGGCGCACGCCTGGGGCGTGCGCTATCCGCGTGTGTAGGCTCGATGCTGGAAACGCGATTTTTCGAGCAGACAACGCTATGACATCAGAACAGGACAGGTAACCAATATGAAAGTAGCTGCTTCAGTCACTCGCCGCTGCGAGAAGTGCAAGATCATTCGACGCCAAGGTGTTGTGCGGGTGATCTGCGTCAATCCACGGCACAAGCAGCGGCAGGGTTAATCGCCCGCGTATGCGCGGGTGCAAAGGGGATGGAACGTGGCGAGAATTGCCGGGGTCGATCTTCCTCGCGATAAGCGGGTCGAGGCGGCGCTGCCCTACATCTTCGGCATCGGGCTTCACACCAGTCAGAAGCTCCTGGAACGGACGAATGTGAACCCAGACACGCGCGTCCGAGATTTGACCGACGATGAAGTCAACCGGATTCGCGAGATCGTCGACAAAGAAATGCGGGTCGAGGGTGACCTGCGTCGCGAAGTCGCGATGAACATCAAACGCCTGATGGACATTGGGTGCTATCGCGGTCTGCGGCACAGGCGTGGTATGCCGACGCGTGGCCAGCGTACCCGTACCAATGCGCGGACGCGTCGTGGGCCGCGGCGGGCTGTAGGCGGTCGCAAGAAGACCTAGGCGGACTAGCCGCCGGCGAGCGCAGCGGCCAGGTCTGAGAAGTTGACGCGTTTCGCGGGCTGAGGAGCAGAGCAAGCATGTCAGAGAAACGACGCGGTGGAAAAGGGAAAACTCGAGTTCGCCGTCGCGACCGCAAGAACATCCCGCGTGGGCGGGCCTATCTGCAAGCGACGTTCAATAACACCATTGTGACGATGACCGACCCTGCTGGAAACGTCATCGCATGGTCCAGCGCGGGCTCAAATGGATTCAAAGGCAGCCGCAAGAGCACGCCATATGCGGCGCAGGTAACCGCTGAGTCGGCGGCGCGCAAAGCAATGGAGCATGGTTTGCGCCAGGTCGACGTCTATGTGAAGGGACCTGGTTCGGGTCGCGAGATGGCGATACGTTCATTGCAATCGAGTGGAGTTCAGGTGGTCTCGATCACCGATACGACGCCAATTCCGTTCAATGGTTGTCGACCGCCCAAGCGCCGGCGAGTCTAGTTGCAGGGCCGTGATCTCGCCGGGCCAGCCCCGCGATGCGCGTGCAGCCTGGTTTCGAGCGATGATGACGGAGGATTGATTTAACGATGGCGAGATATACGGGGCCCGTATGCCGGTTGTGCCGGCGCGAAGGAATGAAGCTCTATTTGAAGGGTGCGCGCTGCGACGGGCCGAAATGCCCAATTGTGAAGCGGCAGCCCGCCAAGAATTTTCCACCGGGTCAGCATGGCCAGCGCCGTACAAGGCGTCCGTCGGAATTTGGGCTTCAGCTTCGAGAGAAGCAGAAAGTGCGCCGGTTCTACGGCATCATGGAGAGTCAGTTTCACAAACACTTCGTAGAGGCTGAGCGGCGCGGAGGTGTCACCGGCGACAACCTGCTTCAGATCCTCGAGTCCCGGCTCGACAATGTCGTCTATCGCATGGGATTCGCTGACTCAAGGCGGCAGGCTCGGCAATTGGTGCGCCACGGTCATTTCATGGTTAACGATCGCAAGACCAATATCCCATCTTTCCTTGTCAAACCAGGTGACGTCGTTACTGTGCGCCCGGGGAGCCGGGGTCGCACGTACTTCACGGACTATGGTGAAGTACTCGAGACGCGACGGGCGCCGGACTGGATGACCATCGACGCCCGTGCTCTGAGCGGAAAGATTCTGAGTTTGCCGGCTCGCGACCAGATCGAAGTTCCCTCATTCAACGAGGCGTTGGTCGTGGAGCACTACAGCCGCTAGGCGACGGCCGCGAACGGGGAACCGTTACGCGGAAGCATGCTATGGATGGAGGCACTGCATCTTGTTAGAGCGACCGCAATTTCATATTGAAACAGTTGAGTCTGGACTGAACTACGGTCGGTATAAGGCTGACCCGATGGAACCCGGATATGGGACCACCCTTGGCAACGCCCTGCGACGCATTCTCTTGCGCTCGCTCGAGGGCGTTGCAGTGTCGCGGGTGCGCCTCGACAACGTATGGCATGAGTTCTCCACCATTCCGGATGTGCGCGAGGACGTGACCGAGATCGTTCTCAACCTCAAGCGCATTCGACTCAAGCGCATCATGGAACTGAACGGCGAGACTCGCGCTCACCTCTATGTCCAAGGCGATCCGTCTGGCGAGCGGGTCGTCACCGCCGGCGACGTTGTTTGGCCAGCTGAAGTCGACGTAATCAATCCCGATCAGGTGATCGCCACGATTGACTCGTCAAATGGCGTGATCGACATGGATATCTGGATCACGCAGGACCGGGGCTATAAGCCTGCCGAGCTGCAGGAGTCGTACTCGATTGGCGAGATCCCGATCGACGCCATCTACACACCGATCGAGCGGGTGAATTTCGTCGTCGAGCACACGCGAGTCGGCCCGATGACTGACTACGACCGATTGATCATCGAAGTCCTGACGGACGGCACGATTGAGCCGGATGACGCCCTCGCGGAAGCGGCGCGCATCCTGATGACCCAGGCTCAGGTCTTTGCCGGGTTCACACAAGGCGAGGGTGACCAGGCGACTGGAACCGGCCAAACAATCCCGGATGAGATCTTGAACAAGCCGCTCCTGGAGCTGGGCCTCTCGCCGCGGGTGCTCAATGCGCTGCGCAGCCGGCAGATCGAGCGAGTGGGCCAGGTGCTGACGGCGGATCCCGAACAACTTCTCTCAATTCGCAATTTCGGACCGCGGTCGCTGACCGAATTGCGACAAAAGCTGGCCGAGTTCGGGTACCTGCCTGAAGGCGATGGTGGGCTGGCAGGCATCGAGTTCATGGAAGGGCTCGATCTGGCGGACGAGGGGCTCGACGAGCTGGATGGCGATCTGCTCGCGACAGATGACGAGCTGTCCGAAGCTGTTGCGTCTCTCCAGGGAGAAGGGGTGGCCAGCGGCAGCGTCGCCGGCGGGGAGGAGCGGGGATGAGGCATCGCAAAGCGGGCAGGAAGTTCGGCCGCAACCCAGCGCAGCGGCAAGCATTGCTGCGCCAGCTGGCGATCTCGATGATCCTGCACGAGCGGCTGACGACGACCGAAGCCAAAGCGAAGTCGCTGCGGCCGGTGGTCGAGAAGCTGGTGACGATCGCTCGATCTGACTCGGAGCATCACCGCAATCTCGTCATGTCGAAAATCGACCACACGCCGGCGACCACGAAATTGTTCGAGGTCATCGCGCCGCGATTTGAAGCAGCGCCGGGGGGGTACACCAGGATCTCGAAGCTCGGCGCGCGACACGGTGATGCCGCGCCGATGGCGCTTATCGAATTCATCGAGGCTTGAGTGACGTTCCTGGCTCGCGGTTATCGTCCCTGTGCCGAGTTTTCGGCTGATATTGGCCTATGACGGGACTGATTTCGCCGGCTCGCAGATTCAACCAATGCGGCGTACGGTTCAAGGCGAGCTGGAGGCTGCCCTCGCCGGGATCACGGCGAACCCAAGCCGAGCAATTTTCGCCGGGCGAACGGATCGTGGAGTCCACGCGGTCGGTCAGGTTGCGGCAGTCACGCTGCCGGCATGGGGAGCCGCCGGGCTCGAATTACAGCGGGCGCTCAATGCGCGTCTGCCCGTCGACCTTGGCGCAACTGATGTGGAAGTCTGCGACGAGTCGTTCAACCCACGGTTCGACGCAGTCTGGCGGGAATATCGCTATTGGGTCGCACCAGCGGTTGTCAGCCCGTTTCTCCGCCGCTACGCCTGGATGCGACGAGCGGAACTGGATGCTGAAGCCGTGCAAGCCGGTGCGCAGCGGCTCGTGGGGACGCACGACTTCGCGTCATTCGCGGGAGGCGGTGAAGGCGTTCCCTGGTCGCAGCGAGCTGCAACGACAAGGGGGACCGCGCGGACGATCCTTCGCTGCGAGTGTCATGAGATCAAACTCCGAGTCGGTCCAGGCAGCGTCGAGTTCGCAAAAATCCTTGAGATTCGGGTCGCGGCGGACGGATTTTTGCCACACATGGTCCGCAACATTGTCGGAGCACTACTCGAGATCGGGCAGGGTCGGCGAGTACCGGAATGGACCGAGGAACTGCTGGCCGAGCGGGACCGCCGGTTTGGATCGACCATGGCCCCGCCTCACGGACTTGCCCTTACGCGAGTCGGTTTCGCCGGTGACGTACTAGACGATTGAGGAGCACGCCCGCGAGTCGCTGGCGCGGAGGAGGTCTGTTGTGGAGCGGCGCACATGGTCGCCAAAACTGAGTGACTTGAACACCGGAAGACGATGGTATGTCGTCGACGCCGAGGGCCAGACATTGGGTCGAATCGCGTCGGTCATTGCCGCCACCCTTCGCGGCAAGACGAAACCGACCTACACCCCTCATGCGGACATGGGCGACTTTGTCATAGTCGTCAACGCCGAGAAGGTCGTGCTCACCGGCAAGAAGGAGACCCAGAAACTTTACTCGCGCCATTCAGGGTATCCGGGAGGGTTGCGGCGACAGTCGGTGCGAGAGGTTCGCGCTTCTCATCCCGAGCGTATCATCGAAAATGCGGTCCGGGGCATGTTGCCCGGCAATGTTCTGGGCCGCCGACAGTTTCGGAAGCTCAAAGTCTATGCAGGTCCGGATCACCCGCATGCGACGCAACAGCCCGAGGCATTGCTCGTCGAACGAGCTCTTCCAGCTGACTAGCCAAATTCCGGACGGTTTAAAGGAGAGGTTTAATAAAGATGGCTGAAGCTCCATACATCTGGGCAGTGGGTCGCAGGAAAGCAGCGGTCGCTCGGGTCCGACTCTACCCTGGCTCGGGAAGGATTACTGTGAACGGGCGACCGGCGCCCGATTACTTCGGCGGCCGTGCGGTCTATCAGGCAACGTTATTCGAGCCCCTGCTCCTGACCGGAACACGAGATCGGTTCGACGTGACCGTGCGCGTTGTCGGTGGCGGTGTTTCTGGCCAGGTTGGGGCCATTCGCCACGGCATCGCCAGGGCGCTGGTACGCTCCGACGAGGATCTTCGTCCGGTGCTGAAGCGAGCACGGTTGCTGACTCGCGACGCACGCGTCAAGGAACGAAAGAAAGTCGGTCTCAAGCGCGCTCGCAAGGCGCCTCAGTACACCAAGCGGTAAGTCACCGAGGGTATCAAAACCACAGCAGCAAGCGATAATGCTTCGCCTGCTGCCGTGGACTATTTTGCGTTAGATCCCTCGAGAAGACGGACTTCCCTCGTAGCGGCTAATTCCCTCGCGCAGAGCGCGCGTGTGGAGAGCGGCACGCTCAGCGATATAGTCCACCGCGCGCCGAGCGCCGTACGACGCAACTCGTGGCGTAATCGGAAACGGAACGGTCTTCACTGGTGAGACCGCAATCTCAAGGAAGTGATCCCTGTCCATCGCCGCATGCAATGCACGACAGGCGACCCGATCGCGTCCGACCGCAGCCCGCGAGGGTGCGGAAGCGTTAATCCGGAGTATGGCCAGTCGTTCACCGAGCCGGGCGACCGCCGCTTCAGCTTCCCAGGTCGGGTCAAACTGACCGGAAAGGTCGATGGCCACCATTAGATCCCATTCTTCTGCGAATCGCCTGATGGCGCCCAGATGTACAAGATGCGGGCGCCCTCCTTTGAGCGAGGTCGATGGCAATCCGAGCACGACTGGCAACGACTGATACGTTTCTGCCGCAAGTGCCAAGTGCCTTGAGAGCTCATGCAGTGTCCCCGCAGGCACGGTCGCTACAACGCGCAATTGTGTAATAGATTGGCGTTGTGCAATGCCTTCGACAAGGCGTCGGCTATTTATCGACTGGACTTCGCTGGCAGGCAACCACACTGTGCGGATGGGAGCTCTGTCAGGCTCCGTTGAGGCCAAGCGAGCCGCCAGCCACGCGCCGAGAGTAGAAGTCGCGTCAACATCCAGGCCGTCTGCGCTGGCCGCAGAGGCTGCCTGGTGCACCATCCGTGGCGGCAGCATGACCCTCCGAGTGGAGAAGCTAACCGCTAAAGAAGATGAGCCAATTTTGCCGGCCATGGTGGCGCTCACTGGATCATGCGTCGGTGATCGTCCGCGACGCCGAGGTAGATGAATGAGCCCTGAGTCTAGCACCGCACGTGCCTGGGCTCAAATGTCAAACGGCTAGCCAACTTAGGTTTAGCCCAGGAGTCGCAAGTTCGACCGGCCCACCGAAGATCCGCGAGGCCTGGAGTACCGCTCGGAACGGATCCTCTTCAACCCAAAGGTGGGACAGGACCAGAACATCGGCACCGGCATCGCGGGCCAGCGCACCGGCTTCAGCCGGGGTCATGTGACCGCGAGACTGATACGGCTCCTTTGAAAGCCCTTGTTCGGTACCTTCCGCAATAATGAGATGCGAGCCAGTCGCCACCGCCGCGAGATTCGCCGCGGGTCCCGTGTCCGCTGTGTAGAACAAATCGCCGTCAATACCATTTGAGATGCGCATCGCCCAGCACGGAACGTAATGGACGGTGGGATGGAATTGGAAATTAAACGCGCCGATCCTGAGCGACGCTTCCGGGTCGTATTCGTTAGCATCGAACACCGAAAGAAACTCGCCGGTGTCGGGACCGTCCACCACTGCTTGGGCCAGTCGATGGAGAAGCTCGAGTCCGCCGGGCGGCAGCCAAAGCGGAAGCCGGCGGTCGGCGGCGACCGGGTTGTAGGCGAGCGCGTAGCGCAGTGTCAGGATGTCCAGAAAATGGTCCAAATGACCGTGCGACAGCACCACTCCATCAAGCAGGCGGAAGTCGGTGTGGCGTCGTAGCTGAGGAAATGTACCTGAGCCCAAGTCGACAACGACGCTCGTTGTCCCGCTTTCAACCAGATAGCCGCTGCAGCCTTGTCCCGGATTCGGGCCAGCAGCGCTGCCACCGAGTATTGTGAGCTGCATGGCCGATCATTCCCCCCTTGTGCGAGCCGCATGCTCGCTAGCCGCCGGCATTGTGACAGAGCCACGGCGACCGTAATTCGAAGTTCGGCTGCTAGGAAGCAACTTCGACGCAGGGTCTTTTGACGCTACCCTTCGCGATGTCTATACTCCTCCCGACGCCTGTTTCGA
>Ga0126311_10000786_pt1 | contig 14679 bp, 13 predicted proteins | sample Plot61_FD_92539 | JGI IMG/M metagenome (GOLD analysis project Ga0126311, IMG submission 92539) | Serpentine soil microbial communities from UC McLaughlin Reserve, CA, USA - Plot61 | ecosystem: Environmental > Terrestrial > Soil > Grasslands | place: USA: UC McLaughlin Reserve, Lake County...
GTGATGGACCAGCCACATCGCGTGCACATCGAAGTCCGTGACAATAATCACTTGGCGACTCGCGAGACGCTCTTTCGCTTTCAACCATGAAACGATCTCAGCCGGAAGAAAGTGAGTACAAACGATCAGATCAGGTTGATACTCGCGCAACAGCTTAACGAACGGGCGCGTGTTCAACTTGTCGAGCGCGAGGCGACGGCGTTCGTTTTTCCAGGGCTTGTCGAGCTTGTCATAAACCCATCCCGGCACTTCCGGCATCTTGTTGACGAGGTCGATGTAGGCTTTGGAATAGAGATGGCGAAAGAGCTTGTTGGTGTAATTGAGCACGTCGAAGTGATGCACTTCGACGCCGTTACCGCCTTTGCGTTGCTTGAAAGCTTTCTCGACAGCTTCAGCCGCGCGCACGTGTCCCGCGCCAGCGGAGGCCGATAGGAGGAGAATTTTCTTCAGCATCTTAGATCTTAGAGCTTTGTGCCTGGTACCCGGCAAAGTACAAAGCACAAAGTACGAAGAACTGAATTAGTTTATGGTCGCGCTGGTCTTGCCGGCGTAGTTGCTGGTCTTGCAGGCGCAGTCGTGACCGGTCCAGCAGGATGCGTCCGGTTGTACTCGGCGATGAAATCTTTCGTGATATCCACGTTGTTCGCTGCATAAACAATGGGGACACGGTTCGCATCGATCAGCAATGTGACGCCACGCGACTGTGCATAAGCAGTCAAAGCAGCGCCAATGTCTTTCTGCAACGGATCGAGCATCGTCAGCGACTCGCGTTGATAACTAGCTGTCGCGTCTTCGGACTTGCGCTTGATCTGTAACTCCAGCTGATCTGCTTCGTCGGCTTGTCTTGCAGTCGCTGAAGCATCTTGAATCGCACGCTTCTTCTGTAGATCGGCTCTCATCGCCGTCAGCCGATCGCGCATGCCGCGGAGTTCGGTGCGGAGTGGCAGAAACTTCGCTTCTATTTGCTGGCCTATCGCTACCACGCGCGCGATGCCGTTCTTCTCGTCGCTGAAAGCGGACGAATCGATGATAGCGATGTTTGCTGGAGTAACCGCCGGCCGGGTCTGCGTTTGTGCCAGGATCGTAAACGCCGCCAGGGCAACGGCGGCTAGAACTATAACTACACGAAATACTTTCATTGCTTTCTGCTCCTTAAAATTTTTGGCGAACCCGTCGGGGATGTCTAGTGTTGCAGGATGAATTTACCACCCTCGATACGGAGAATGTAAACTGGTACTTGCGCGTTTCTATTCGCATCGATCGTAATCTTTCCGGTTACGCCGGGGAAGTCTTTGGTCTGCGCTAGTGCGTCTCGAACGTCGGCGCTTTCGTTCGACCTGGCGCGTTTGAACGCATCGAAGAGCATGTGTGCTGCGTCGTAAGCAGTGGCCGCGCCTGCATCAGGATCGACATGGTATCGCTCGCGATATTTTGCCACGAACCGCTGCACGTACGGGCCGTCGCTGCCGATCCAAAAGTGGTTCGCGAAATAAACGCCTTCGAAGACCTTGCTGTCGTTCTTGAGCAGGTCCGGCGAATCCCAGCCATCACTTCCGATCAGCGTCGCTTTGATTCCGGCGCGCTTAACTTCACGCGCAACGAGCGGCGCTGTCGTGTAGAACCCGGGCGCGAAGATCACGTCGGGCGCGGCTGACTTGATCGCGGCCATTTGCGTGTTCAGATCAGTGGCGGTCGCTTCGTAGCTTTGTTGGCTGATGAGCTGACCGCCGATAACCCTGAACGATTCGGCAAAGAAGCGGGCCAGCACCGCTGCGTAATCGTTCTTTGGATCGAGGATGACGGCGACGGTCTTGGCTTTCAACGTTTCGTGCGCGAATTTCGCAATGGCCTCGCCTTCAGTGGAGCTCACAAAGCACGCACGGAAGATGTAGTTTCCCTGCATCGTCAGTTCGGGTTTCACTGACGCCGAAGAGATCATGACGATCTGATTTTGTTGTGCGACCGGCGCGGCAGCGAGGGCCCTGGTGCTGACGGGCTCAGCGAGTAGCGCTTTAACTTTGTGTTCCTTGATTAGATGATCGACGATACCGGGCACCTCGTCAGTGTTTGAATGATCGTCTTCGATTTCGAGGCTGATAAGTGTGCCTTTGACGCCACCCGTCGTGTTTATCTCGTCCGCGGCCATCTGAATGGCGTTCGCAGCGGAGACTCCGTAGGCGGAAGTAGCGCCAGTCAGCGAAAGGAAAGCGCCGATTTTGAGGCGCGCCGGTGAACACGACACGAACAGCAACAGCACGCAGGTGACGAGAAGCGCAAATGTTTTAGTCATTGCCGCGTATTAAACCAGTTTGGCCATAAAAAGGCACACAAACCACAGAAGAGGAGGCCTTTGTGCCTTTGTGACCCATGTTCTTGGCGTTTTTTGCTGACCTATGGTAGTTTTCACTTACCTCACGCCTCTCAAGCCTACTGAGTTACTAGCGGCTTAAGTACTTCACCCGAACTGGTATTCGTTTGTCTTTGCAACTTTCATAATGCCCGGAGGTAATGCCCATGCGAATCAGGATTCTTATCCTGCTAATAGCTGTTCTGCTGTTTGGCGGTGTTCTAACCGTGCCTCAGATTATCGAGGCAAAACGCTCCCAGTCGACTGCCTCGGCAAACACAGCGACCACCCCTTTTCAGGGACAGAAGCAGAAAGTTACGGTCGGTGAGTCGATCCGTAACGACACGTCCCCGCCGCTGCGCGAAATGAAGCAGCAGCCGGTGTTCAAGCCGAAGAGAGAAGCCAACGAGAATCCCAAGATTCCACACGTTCACAAAGACGCTCCCGATCGGAAAGTTCAAAAAACGATCGCTGCCGACGCGTTCACCGCCGCCAACATGCCGGCAGCGGACATGAATTTCGACGGCATGCGTTTTCCGGGAGTCGCGTGCAATTGCGCGCCGCCGGATACAAACGGCGAAGTCGGAACAACGCAGTACGTTCAGGTTGTCAACGAAGGCTTCCAGGTCTTTGACAAGACAACCAGCGCTTCATTACTTGGACCATCTGGAATCGAAACTATCTGGGGCGGTTTTGGTGGTGTTTGTGAGTCGAGTGGCAGAGGCGACCCGGTGGTGATGTACGATCAACTCGCGGATCGTTGGGTCATCTCGCAGTTCGCGGGTTCGCCTGTGCCGACTGATGAATGCGTGGCTGTCTCCACTACCGGCGACGCGACTGGTTCCTATCATCGTTACGCTTTTCATCTTGGTTCCAACTTCTTCGACTACCCGCACCTGAGTGTCTGGCCTGACGGCTACTACATGAGCATGAACGTGTTCAACTCATCGGGTACGGCGTACCTTGGCCCACAACCTTTCGCATTCGACCGCGCGAAGATGCTCGCCGGCTTACCGGCAACTTTTGTGACGACCGGCATTACAGGTGGATCGTCGGAAGAAACTTACCTCCCTGCTGATCTTGACGGCGCCACGCCGCCGCCGCCCGGAGCGCCCGCGATATTTGTGCAGTGGCCTGGTCCAGGTGGTTACAAGACCTTTCACTTCCGCGCGGATTTTGCGACACCCGCGAATTCAAGTTTTACAGTCGTTGCCAATCCTGCCGCATCGGGTTTTTCGGCGCTTTGTCCGACAACGCGATCGTGTGTGCCGCAATCGGGCACGACTTCGCGTCTTGACGGCGTAGGCGATCGTTTGATGTTTAGGCTTACCTATCGGAACTTCGGCGATCATGAATCTGTGGTCGGCAATTACTCGGTGACTTCCGGAAGCGTTGCTGGCATTCGCTGGTTTGAGTTACGCAACGTGACGAGTGGACCAGTGACAGTCGTACAGGAGAGTACTTACCAGCCTGACTCGACGTGGCGCTGGATGGGAAGTTCGGCGATGGACCGCGATGGCAACATCGCAATTGGTTACAGCGCTTCGAGTGCGACAATGTTTCCTGAGTTGAGATATGCCGGACGGCTTGCAAGTGATCCAGTGAATACGTTGGGCCAGGGTGAGTCGCTGATGTTGGCCGGTACGGGAAGTCAAACAGGCACCGGCAGTCGTTGGGGTGATTACTCGGCGCTGACAGTGGATCCGGTGGACGATTGCACTTTCTGGTTTACGTCTCAGTATTACACGACGACGAGTAGCTATAACTGGCGCACGCGTATCGGGTCATTCAGGTTCCCGACGTGTGGTGGCAATCCGACTCCCACGCCGACACCTACTCCGAGTCCGACTTCCACACCGACGCCGACTCCGAGTCCGACTGCAACGCCCACACCCGTGCCGACTCCGACACCTGTGCCGCCGCCGAACGCTCCCACGAATCTTACCGGGAACGCGGCTTCTACGACTCAGGTCTTTCTGTCGTGGACGGATAATTCGAACAACGAGGATGGATTCAGTATCGAGCGTTGTACCGGTAATAGCTGCACGAACTTTGCGCAGGTCGGAACGGTCGGAGCGAATATTACGAGTTTCCCGAACTCAGGGCTGACGAAGAATACCTGGTACCGTTATCGTGTGCGGGCCTTCAACGCCTTCGGCAACTCCGCATACTCGAACATCGTGCAGGTCAAAACACCTAACCGGTAGTTTCTTAACCACAGATTACACAGATCGGATTTCCCGATCTGTGTAATCTGTGGATGGTTTTCAATTGATCGTGAACGTGATGTCGTCGCTTGTCTCGGAAAGTTTCTTATCCGAACTGTTGAACGCTTCGACCTTGAATCGATAGCTTCCCTTCTCCAACGGCTTGTTCACCTTGAACGACGCATCATCAACACGCTGGTTGATGTACGGCGGTGTCACCTGATGGTTGTCCGGATATAGCGTGAACTTGTAATACGCCGCGCTTGGATACGCTTCCCATTTCAGTTCCAAATCTTGTCCGCTCACCGTGCTGCCCGCCCTCGGATTCACCACTTTCAAATCAGCCTTGAACAAATGCGTCGGCGATACGAACAGCGTCTTGTCTGCCACGACGTTGTACTTCGCGGAGCTGATGCCGGCGATGCCGGTGGTCGCGAAAACGTATGAATCAGTGTCAAACACACGCACCGTTAATCCCTCATAGTCTTTCGGCGGCACGTTCGTGATTACGAAATCGCCATCCTTGTCAGTCTTCGCTGTATAAGTCTTTCCCCCACAACCACTGAGAAAGCGACTGAACGTCTCACACAACTTCACTTCTATATTTTCCACCGGCGCGCCGTTATATAAAACTTTTCCCTGCACGTTGCCGGTTCCCGATGCAGGCTTCACCTTCTCTACTCCTTCGACCGGAGCCGCAGTGTCGTCAGCACGCGCCGCCGGCCCACTCTTCTTAGTGCAACTGCCGAAGGCAAACACCGCCATGAGGCAGATCGAAGCAACCACGAACCTGTTGAGCATCGCAAAAAAGTACCTTTCGTTTTAGTATTGGCAGCGGATTGTATCAATTATGAAAACGATAACCACTCTTTCATTGCTTCTTCTGCTTACCGGCGCCCAATCCACTGATACTTTCTGGCAGGAATTCAAGACGGCGATCGGCAAACGCGACGTGGAAACAATCGCGCGTCTCTCGAGGTTTCCGATCGAGATGTCCTACGGCATCCCGAGCATAAAGACGAAGGCGCAACTTACCAGACGATACCGGCAGTTGTTCAACGAACAAACTGATGCTGTAGCTTGTTTCAGCAAAGCCAAGCCGGAAATGGATGCCGATAATCCAAAACACTTCACCGTCGCGTGTCCGGATGCGGGCGGTAATGAAGTCGTGATCTATCACTTTCAGCAGACTCGCACCGGCTGGAAGCTCACCGGGCTCGACAATATAAACGAGTAGTTAATTATTGTCTGCGTGTTGCGTTGTGAGGGCAGGTTTTTGTGTGACGACTGAGAGCTGCGGGCTGAGAAAGATCGTCGCCATGATGAATGCCGACGCGAAGAAGTAAGGCGACGACGAGCCCAATGTATCGAACGCCCAGCCGAAGAAAAGGGGCGAGATGGCGCGCGCGATCCCACCGTAAGTCTGTTGCATGCCCATGTAAAGCCCACGTTCTCGCGGGCTGATCACACGCGACAGCAGAGCCGTCACACACGGAAAAGTGAACGCTGTTCCGAGTGGAATCAAAGCGACCGTGATGCCGAGCGCCACGAGGTTGTGCGACAGCGGCATTCCAAGCACGCCGCCTGCGAGTAGCAGCAGTCCGAGTCGCGAAAGTCTCGCCTCGCCAAGCCAGTCGACCATTCGGCCCAGCAATAGTACGCGAGTAAAAACAGAGATCGAACCGACGTACATAAAGAAGTAGCCGATGGTCTGTTCGGTCACCTGATAGCGTGCATTGAGAAAGAGTGCAAGAACAGAAAAACTGCCCTGGTATGCGCCCATCGCGATGGCGTAGATCCAGATGAGCCGCGACGACGTCTCGCCCGAGTGAGACACCACGCGCCAGATAGCCTGACGCGACGTCAACTTCTTTTCGCCTTCAATGTGTACGTGATCGCTGGGATTGCGCGACTCAGTGAGATAACGCGCAGCGAAGATAATATTTATCAGGCACAGCAACGCCGCGATGATTCCGGGCGCGGCATGGTCCAACTGCAACGTCGCTGAGCCGGGCATGAGATCGCGTTTGCCCAGGGTGAGGGCAAACGAGCCCAGCACGGGTCCGAGAGCAACGCCAAGGTTAGTTGTCGCCGACAGCCAACCGAGTGCACGTGCGCGATCCTGTGGCGCAGTTGAATCAGCTACGTAAGCTTGAATCACGCCAACTGTTCCGCCACCGGCACCCTGCACGATCCGCGAGAGCAGCAGCAGCCAAAGCGAGTTAGCGAAGCCGAAGATCAGGTACGCAATTCCCGATGCAGTCAACGCGATGAGCAACGTCGGTCGGCGACCTACTCGATCGGAGAAGCGGCCCCACATCGGCGCGCTTATCAACTGGGCCACTGTAAAAGATGCGATCGTGAAGCCCGCGATAAAACCGATGCCAAGGTGAACTCCAAAAACACTGATCCCGCCTTCGCCAAACTTCTTTACATAAAACGGCAGGAGGGGAAAAATCATCAACACGCCGACCATGTCGATGAACGCCGTCGCCATCAGCGTCAACAACTTCGCGGGGATCTTGCGCACCTCGCGCCACAGTACGTAAAGCAAGCCGATGGCAATGACAACGAGAATGATGCGGACGATTGGCGACTGGAACGAGAAAGGCTGTAGGAGAAGCATCGGAATTTATAAAAGAAAAATCATAATACACTAACTGGCAGAAACTTCGTTCGTCACAGCGATGTGAAGAGTACGTTGTATTGTAGCTTGCAAAATACTGGAGGAGAGTGCGCAGCAATGAAACTAACTGAGTTTTTTCGGGAAGAGTTGGACCGCGAGGTCGAACGTTCACGCAAAGCCCTCGAACATGTGCCGGATGGAAAGTATCAATGGAAACCGCACGACCGATCAATGATCTTCGGTTACCTCGCGGACATGGTGGCAACTATCCCGACGTGGATCACGATGGAGATCAAACGTGACGAACTGGATATCGCCCCGGCTGAAAGTCAGGGGACCAAGAAGGCTCAGAAAGAGACCAGTGCAGACTTGATCAAAGCGTTGGACGAATCGGCTGCTGAAGCACGTGATGCGCTCGCGAAAACGACTGACGAACACCTGGAAACGACGTGGAAGTTATTAGCGCGCGGCAACGTCGTTTGGGAAGGCTCGCGCAAGGAGATGATCCAGGACACGATCAATCACTGGGTACATCATCGCGGCCAGATGACTGTCTACCTGCGCCTGATGGGTGAGAAGGTTCCCGCGATCTATGGACCATCCGCGGATGATCAGACTTTTTAGCCGCGGATCAGAGCAATGATTTGATCCAACCGCCGTCAACCTGAATAGAGGTTCCGGTGATGTAGCTGGCGCGTTCCGAAACGAGAAACGCCGCGAGTGCTGCGAACTCGCGCGGTTCGCCGAGACGGCCCATCGGAATCTCTTTTTCCCACCGCCCACGAAACTCGGCGGGGCTGATTCCCTGCTTCTCGGCCATCATCTGCGCCAGCTCTTCCAAACGTTCAGTGCGCGTGTAACCCGGCAGAATGTTATTGACGGTGATGCCTTCCGCCGCGACTTCGTTCGCGAGTGTGCGAGCAAAGCCTGTGAGTCCGGCGCGCAGGCTGTTCGAGAGCAGAAGATTCTCAACCGGCTGCTTGACTGAGATCGAGGTGATGTTGAGTATTCGTCCCCAAAGTCGGTTTTTCATGCCGGGCAAGACCTCGCGCGCCAGTTCCACCGCGCTCAAAAGTGTTAACTTGATTGCTCGTTCCCACTGATCGCGCGTCAACTGATCGAAGCGCCCCGCCGGTGGACCACCGGCGTTCGTGACGAGAATGTCGATGCGACCGAAACGATCATTGCCTGATTGAACGACGCGCTTAATGTCGTCGATTACTGTGACGTCTGCGGGCACAGCGAGCACGTGTGCACTGTGAGTCTCTGCGATTGCCGCGGCCGTCTCGCTCAACGTCTGTGCTTCACGCGCACAAAGCACGAGCGACGCGCCTTCGGCTGCCAACTCTTCCGCCACTGCGCGGCCCAACCCGCGACTTCCGGCGGCAATCAGTGCGACTTTGTCTTTCAGTCCGAGATCCATAACTATTTCCGGCGCAGGTAGTCGTCGGTTTTATCTAGCCAGTCCTGGCGCGGCGGACTAAAGATGTCAACGTCGAGCGTGTCTTCCAGCGCTTCCGCTTTGTGTTGGACCAGAGACGGAATGTGCAGTACCTCACCCGCCATCACGTCAATAACTTGCGACTCATCTTCACCGATCCAGAAGCGCAAGCCGCCTTCGAGAATGTAAGTGATCTGCTCGTTTTCGTGAGAATGCCGCGGCACAAGCGAACCCTTCTTCAAGTAGACGTGGGCCAGCATTATGCGATCGCCGGTGATCAGCCTGCGCGCAAAAGTTTCCGAAAGCACTTCCTTCGGCATTTCTTCCCAGCGATAAAAAGTAACGCTGCGTTCGCTCATTGTATGTCTCCGTTTTTAACCACAGATTACACAGATCAACCCAAAAAAAGAAAGGCACATCAGCTCAAGAGCTTTGTGCCTTTAATGCCTTGTTGTGGCTAAGTTTAATTCTTGCTCGGTTCGTTACGAGCTTTAAGGATCTTGCGCAGCTTCATGCGCGCCTTGTGCAACTGTGACTTGGAAGTGCCGACCGCAACGCCCAGCATCTTCGAGATCTCTTCGTGCTCGTGACCTTCAACGTCGTGCAACAGGAAGACAGTCCGATATCCCGGCGGTAACTGAGTTAATGCATTATCCAGCGCAATACGGTCGATCACTGGCATCGAGTTCGGATTTTCAGTGCCGCTGACGATCTGTACCGGCGTCTCGCCTTCCTCGGTGGTTTTCTCCATCTTCACACTGCGCTTGCGGAAGTGCATCAGACACTGGTTAACCGTCAGCCGGTGCAGCCAGGTTGTGAAAGCAGAATCGCCGCGGAAGCTGCCGATCTTGCGGAATAACTGTATGAATGCTTCCTGCGCGAGATCTTCAGCCTCAGCCGCATTCTGCGTCATTCGCAGACACAGCGAATACACCCGCCGGTTGTGACGCTCATAAAGCTTCTCAAACGCGCTCATGTCGCCTTTGCCGGCGGCAACGGCTAATGCCAAATCGGAATTTGGCGCTAATTCGGTTTTCGTCGTGGCCGCCAAGGCACCGTGCAGAATTGGGAAGACTTCACTATTTGTCATGCCCTCCATTTAGCAAATAGGGGGCCATGAAAACAAGCCGAAAAAGCCCATTTCTAACGGAATTTTGGCGAAGAATTTAACGGTTTTCGACGAAAGCGGGTTCGGGATACGGAAACGGTGTACTGGCGGGACATCAGCGCAAATCCTTTAAACGAAATGCAACGAAGATATCAGAAATCGGGGCTGCAGGTTGCAGCCAGCAGGAGCAGGAAACCACCTTAGCGGCCTGCTCCTGTACGCTGCTCCTGCATACTCGGTGTCTTACGGTCGTACTGATTGCGACGAGTTCGTGCCGCCCGGCTGGTTCATACCACGATTGATAATCATCTTCACGTCCACGCGTCGGTTCTGTGAACGGCCGTCCCGGGTCGTGTTGTCAGCCACTGCTTCCGTCTTGCCATAACCCATGGGCGTTACAAACCGGCGCAGCGGAATCTTGTGCTGGACTGCCAGGTATTGAACGACAGCCTGCGCACGGTCCTGGCTAAGCCGGAAATTCTTCGCGTCGCTGCCCGTGGAATCGGTGTGTCCGGCAACTTCGATCATGAACGCACGCGCGCCCGTCGTCTTCGCGGCGAGTGTATCGAGTTGCGCTTTGGCTTCAGGCGAAAGCACGGCGCTATTCGTACGGAACGTGACTGAAACCGTTTCCTGCACGTCGTAGTCATCGAGAGATGAAACGCGCTCGTTGACAGCCTTCACCTCGGCGCGAGCTTCTGCCGCTACTGCGTAAAGCTCGTCCATCTGGCCGGCCATCCGTTCCTGATTGGCCTCGACCGGACTTACGCGCGTGTCCGAAGTGATCGCGGCGCGCATGTCGGATTCGTTGAAGCGAATCTTGTCAGCCACGAGCTGACCCTGTGAATCGCCACGTCCTTCGACCTCCACGATCAATCCTCGCAGAATGTCAGTCACCGGATATTTCTTTCCGGACTTAAGGAAACCGCCGTTGGTTTTTATACTCGTATTGTCAGTAATGAGAACTTGATAGTCAGCGCGACTGCGATCGCGAATGGTGAACACGTCTGCATCGCGGCTGATGACAACACCTCTGAACTTCATCTTCGAACCACTGGGAACCGAACGAAGTGTCATGTTCGGGTTCTGTGTGGTTTGTGTGGTCGTCACCTGGCCCATAACGGCAGGCGCGATCGACATTAAGACGGCCAGCACGCAGCCCACCGTGATCGGGTAAAACTTCTTAAAGCTCATAGTATTTGCTCCTTCAATACTTAATTAGGAATGCAAATAGCGCACTCCGTCCGCGTCTCTTACTGTCGGGGCATTTTTTGGTGGGGGTCGAAAAAAGATTAGCAAAAGGGCCCACGAAATCAAAGGCCGTATTGAAATTAGAACAATGAGCCCCGTCGTGGATTAGCAAAACGCCGCTTGTCGTCGAAAACAGTGCGACCGTTGAGACTCGGCGAGATTGCATTTTCGTGACGAACGAGCGCTTCAAAGTCTGCTTTCGGTTTTAATCCCTTTTCAACCATACGCACGAAGCCGTCGAGACGGCGAAAACCGTCGAGCTTCTCGGTGTGACCGACTTTCGCAGCGTTCAGTGTATTGCGCAGGAAGTGCAGCGACTCATCGTAAGTCTTTAAAGGAACTGGATGCGGGTGCCCATCCTTCCCGCCATGCGCAAAAGCGAACCGTGCCGGATCATTGAACCGACTCGGCGCGCCATGAACAACTTCAGCAACGAGTGCGAGTGATTGCAATGTGCGTGGTCCAAGTCTTTCAAGCAGCAGCAACTCGGCGAAGTCGTGCAGGCCGCGTTCGTAAGCGACTGCGAGTACGGCTCCGAGACGTTTCAGATCGACGTTCTTTGCGCGCACTTCGTGATGAGACGGCAGACGCAGATGACGAGCTTCGCTCAACGTCTTTTCCGGATGATCATTCGCGATCTCGAGCAGCGCGGCTTGGACTAGATCGGCTCTCGAGTCGACGAGGTTCATGATCGTTCCCTGATTCTCGCCGAAGATCGCCGTGTGCGGCTCGTTAACAAAGTCTCGCACTGACGCCGAGTGCCAGTGATATCGACGCGCCATGCCGTTGGCGTCATTCAGGCCTTGTTGGACCACGGCCCATTCGCCTTTCGAACTCAAAACAAAACTGTGAAGGTAGATCTGAAAGCCGTCGGCGATGGCGTTGTTGTCGATGCGAGCCGTAAGGCGGCTTGTGCGAACGAGCGCGTCGGCGTCGAAGCTGTTGCGTGCGGCAAGTGAACGAAGTTCATTTGGTGTGTTTCGCGAAGACTTGCCCCGACCACCGCAGACGTAGAGTCCCAGTTCGTTCGCGCGCGGAGCAAGACCACGCTTCAACGCGCCCATCACGGAAGTAGTAATACCGGAGGAATGCCAATCCATCCCCATCACCGCGCCGAACGCCTGGAACCAGAATGGATCGCTGAGTCGAGTTAGAAAAGCAGAAGTGCCGTAGTGATGAACGATGGTCTCTGTAATCGCGGTGCCGAGTTTGGTCATACGCTCGGCCAGCCACGGCGGAACACGACCGCCATGTAGAGGAAGATCCGCGATGCCAGAGCGTTTCATCTCGTCTATTCTCGCTTACTCACGCGCCCGATGTAAAAGCCCGCCCCAAAGATCATCGTGAGCAATAAGAAGACAGGGATCAGCATGACGAACGTATCCCATACCTGCTGTAACATTCGCGACCTCCTTCAGATTGACGTGAGGTCAATTGGGGCGTGATGACATTTACTTTAATGGATCGCAGTGAGCCGCAGCAACATTTTTTCCACAAAGTTTTTCGCGCGTCAGGCTACTCACCTACAAAATTCTGCATCAATAGGGTTAACCAAATGAATGGTTCCTCGCGCGGTCTCCCCCGCAACGTTCATTAGGAACTTTCTGAGACCAACGCTGTTCCCGGTCTCGACAAATTTACAACCAGGGATTTACTGAGGCAGCGACACGCTTGTTGTGCGCCGGCATTACGCCCACGTGTGTCTTGCAGACAAGGACTACCCTTATGCGCCGCCGATCGTTTTTCAAATGGACCACACTCGCCGTCATGGCGATTCTTGCTGTGTTAACGATGTTGCGACTAACACACTCCGACACCGCGGCGGCCGCTGACGACAACCCCAAACCACAGAGCCAGGGTTCACTTCAGGTCCTCGGCGCAGAGGGCAAGACATCCGGCGAGTGCCCGCTGAAACACACGACAGTTAAAGCGCAGGTGAGTGGATTTATCTCGCGAGTCACAGTCACACAGGATTTCGAAAACAATTTCCCGAACAAAATCGAAGCCGTCTATACGTTCCCTTTGCCCCAAGCCGCCGCCGTCGACGATCTGACGATGCTGATTGGCGAACGCACGATCAAAGGCAAGATCATGCGCCGCGATATGGCCCAGGCTGCATACGCCGCCGCTAAGGAGCAGGGCAAGGTGGCCAGCCTGCTCAATCAGGAGCAGCCAAATATCTTCATGCAGCAGGTCGCCAACATCATGCCGGGCCAGCAGATTCGCATCATCATTAGTTACGTTGAGACTTTGAAATATGAAAACGGATCTTATGAATGGTCGTTTCCGATGGTGGTTGGTCCGCGTTATTACCCGAACGCGAGTGAATCTCAGGAACCTGGTCAACAACGACATCACGCCAGCATGAGCGATGATATGCGTGGCGGTCACGATATTTCGCTCGAACTCGATCTAGATGCAGGCGTGCCGATCTTCGAAGTTGAATCACAAACTCACGAAACCGAAGTACAGCAACTCAACGAACGTCGTGCCGTCGTTCGTCTGAAAGATCAGGCCACTATTCCGAATAAAGATTTCGTTCTCACCTATCGTGTCGCCGGCGACTCCATCAACGATGCCCTCCTCGCCCATCGCTCCGAAAGGGGTGGCTTCTTCACTCTTATCTTACAGCCACCCCAGCGCGTCGCACCGGAAGACGTGATGCCGAAAGAGTTGGTCTTCGTGCTTGATACCTCGGGTTCGATGTCCGGCTTTCCACTCGAGCAAGCCAAACAGGCGATGGATCTGGCGCTCAACAACCTCTACCCGCACGATACATTCAACTTAATTACTTTTTCAGGCGACACCGAAATCCTGTTTCCGGAACCCGTGCCGGCTACACCTGAGAATCTGCAAAAGGCCAGGAAGTTTCTCGAGAGCCGCAAGAGCGATGGCGGAACAGAAATGATGAAAGCCATCAAGGCAGCGCTTGATCCTTCCGATTCTCAGTATCACGTGCGCATTGCATGTTTTATGACGGATGGTCAGGTCGGCAACGACATGGAGATCATTTCGGAAGTTAAGAAACATTCGAATGCACGCGTGTTTGCGATGGGGTTTGGAAGCGCTCCCAATCGTTTCCTGCTCGACAAGATGTCCGAACACGGCAGAGGTGAAGTCGACTATGTTTCGCAAACAGGTAACAGCTCGGCGATAGCACAGCATTTTCACGAACGCATTCGCAATCCTCTATTAACTGACATAACTGTTGATTGGGGTAGCCTGCCGGTCAGCGACGTCTATCCAAAGAACATCCCGGACCTGTTTAGCGCCAAACCGATCATACTTTCGGGACGCTACGCGTCTGGCGCTGAAGGAACAATTCGTCTGAAAGGCAAAATGGCAGGTCAGGAGTTTGTGCGTGAGATCCCTGTGAAACTGCCGGAGACAGAAGACGATCATGATGTATTGGGTACGTTATGGGCCAGGCGCCAAATTGACGACCTCATGAACCAGGGAGTCGGGACGCAGGAAGATAAAACTGTACTGGACCAACGTCAAAACGAGATCACGCAACTGGCTTTGACGTTCAAGCTGATGACGCAGTACACATCCTTTGTCGCCATCGATGAAAAGATCTTTACGGGTAGTGACGAACCTCAGCGCGTTGAGGTAGCAGGAGGTATATCGGAGTCCGTCACGGATCAGAGCACCGTTGCTACAGCCTCCTACGCCTTATCCTCGACCATCACTGTACAC
>Ga0126311_10000787_pt1 | contig 14677 bp, 17 predicted proteins | sample Plot61_FD_92539 | JGI IMG/M metagenome (GOLD analysis project Ga0126311, IMG submission 92539) | Serpentine soil microbial communities from UC McLaughlin Reserve, CA, USA - Plot61 | ecosystem: Environmental > Terrestrial > Soil > Grasslands | place: USA: UC McLaughlin Reserve, Lake County...
CCGGCCTCTCCCGCGCGGGTCGGTCGTTCCTGAAACTCGGCGAGCTCTGGCTCGTCTCGCTGGTCTTCAACATCGTCGGCGGCTTCGCATTGACGATCGTGCTGACGAGCGAGGGCGTCCTACGCCACGGCGCCAAGCACTCGATCCTGCACCTCGCGAAGCACGTCGCGGACTTCTCGCCATCGACGGCGTTCCTGAGCGCGATCGTGGCCGGCGCCTTGATGACAGTGATGACGTGGTTCGTCGAGGGCGCAGCGGAGTCGCTCGGCGTGCGGATCCTGATGGCGTGGCTGGTGGGCTCGCTGCTCGTGCTCGGCAGCTTCAACCACGCGGTCGTCGGCGTGATCGCGCTGTTCTACGCGATCCGCTTCGGCGCCGACGTCGGCTGGGACGAGCTGTTCGCGAACCTCGGCATCTCGATCGTCGGCAACCTCGTCGGCGGCCTCGCGCTCGTCACCTTCGCCCGGTCGGCTCAGGTGTTCGCGTCGTCGTCGAGTCGCTGACGGCCTCGAAGCCACCCGTCGGCGTCCGCCGCACGAGTCCCCCGCCCGCGCCGCGCAGCGGATGCGCGTCGGAGCGCCGCAGCTGCTCGCACACCCGCTTGGCGAGCCAGCCGGCGACGAACGGCACCACGAACACGAGCACCTGGTAGACGTGGATCTGCGACTCGTAGTCGATGTGCATCTCGACGAAGACGCGGTCGGACGAGCCGGCGAAGAAGATCATCCCGACCCATGTGAAGAAGCCGACGCCGATGGCCGTCCGCCACGGCGCGTCGCGCGGGCGGTCGAGCAGGTGGTGGTATCCGTGGTCGCGGGTGAAGCGCCGCTCGAGCAACGGCCAAGCGAGCAGGAAGCCGAAGACGAGCAGCGGGAAGAATGCTCCGCCCCAGAACGCGTTCGGGATCAACGTGTAGTGACCGATGTGCGGCTCCCACCCTGGCATCAGCCGGAGCGCCCCGATCAGCCAGCCGAGGTACCAGTCGGGCTGGGCTCCGTTCGTCGAGAGCTCCGGGTGGAACGGCCCCCACTCCCAGACCGGGTTGATCTGCACGAGCCCGCCGAGCAGGAACAGTACGGCCGTGACGGAGAGCGCGAGCCCGAGCGTGCGGAAGAGGTAGCCGGGCCACATCGGCACCCCGACGACGTTGTCCTCTCGCGCGCGCGGCCCGCGGAACTGGGAGTGGTGCGTGACCGCGATCGTGATCAGATGAATACCGAGCAGCGCGCCGATCGCGACGGGCACGAGCAGCACGTGCGCGATGTACAGCCGGGAGAAGAACTCGGTCGTGCCCGGGAAGGGGCCGTGCCAGATCAAGAGCGCGAGGTTCCCGCCGACGAACGGGATCGAGAGCACGACCGAGTAGGCGATCACGAGTCCCATGCCGGATAGCAAGTCGTCGCCGAGCGAATAACCGGCGAAGCCTTCGAACATCGCCAGCGCAAGCATCAGGACCCCCGCGTAGTACGTGATCTCCCGGGGCTTGCGGAAGGCGCCGGTGAAGAAGACGCGCAGCATGTGCAGCGTGATCGCGACGAGGAACACGTCCGCCGCCCAGTGGTGGGTCTGGCGGATCAGGAGCCCGGCCTTGTAGCGGAAGGAGATGTCGAGCACCGAGCGATAGGCCTCCGAGACCTGCTGGCCTCGCAGCGGCGTGTACGGCCCGTTGTAGATCACGTGCTGCATGCTCGGATCGAAGAAGAAGGTCAGGTAGATGCCCGTGCCGACGAGGACGACGAAGCAGTAGAGCGCGATCTCACCGAGCAGGAACGACCAGTGGTCCGGAAAGACGTAGCGGAGCAGCTTCTTCACGAGCGGCGCCTGTCCGGTGCGCGTGTCGATGAAGCGGGCGAGCCGGTAGATCACCCCTCCTGCACCCCCCACCACGAAGGGCCGACGGGGCCGGACATGCGTCCGCCAGCGCGCAACTCGCCGCGCTCGTCGATCGCGACCGGCAGCTGCGGCAGCGGCCGTCCTGCCGGCCCGAAGATCACCTCTCCGCCTCGCGCCGGGTCGAAGGTCGAGTAGTGGCACGGGCAGACGAGCGCGGGCTTCGGCACCTTCGGCGAGAAGAGCGGGTAGCGGAACATCGAGACGGCGCAGCCGGCGTGCGTGCAGATCTTCGAGAAGGCGAGGATGCCGCTCGGCGCCCAGCCGCTGCGCTTGTCCGGCAGGTGGAGGTCGTCCTCGTCCAGGCGGACGACGATCAGCGACGCGTCGAGGCGCTTGCGGTCGACGCCCTCGGCGAACGCAGGGACCATCGCGCCGACCGCTATGTCCTCAGCGCGTAGCGGCCGGTCCGCGTCGTCGACGAGCCGGCGCCCGCGGCTCCAGGCCATCCGGCGCAGTTGCGCGACGTCGAGGAACGGCCCGCACGAGGCGATCGGGACGAGCAGCGCGCCCGCGACCGTCAGCCCCGCGACTCCGGCGGCGCTCTTCAGCAGGCGCGAGCGCGTGATGCCCTCGTCGGCTTCCTGAACGTAGACCGCGATGTCGAGGTCGTCCCGGTCGTGGTCCAGCGAATGCCGCTGCTCCTCCTTCTGCTCCGGCGGGACGAGCGCCTTTGCCGTCACGACGGCGCCGAACGCGAGCAGCGCGAAGGCCGACCCGAGCAGCAGGCCGAGCCATTGCGTGTCTGCACCGAGGGCGTAGACGGCGATGAACCCGGCCGCCGCCGCGGCCGCGAGCAACAGGGCCCAGAAGACCGCGAGCTCCGCCCGACGTGGCGCACGATGGCGGGGCAGCAGCTTCGGAGCGCCGCGGATCACCGCTGCATCCGCTCCCCGATCACGCGCGCCACGAGCAGCAGCACGCCGCCGGCGAGGAGCCAGGCGACCATCCCCTCCGGGATCGGCCCGATGTGGCCGATCGGCCACCCGCCGCGGTCGGGCGGATCCTGGACGACCTCCTGCACGTAGAGCGCGATCGAGTCGAGCGTGCGCCGGTCGATCTGGCGCTCGTCGAAGGCCGGCATCAGGTACGGCCCGACGCGGACCGCCTCCGCGAGCTGCGTCGGGCTCGTCTCCGTCAGGGCGGGCGGGACGGCACCGGTGACGACGCCGCCCTGGCCGAGGATCTGGTGGCAGCCCGCGCAGTAGCTCGCGAACGCGTGCTGGCCCTCCGAGAGATCGCCTCGCTTCGGCTGGACCTGCGGGATCTTCGGACCGCCGAGTGACCCGACGTAGCGCACGAGCGCGCGAATCTCGTCCGGCGGGTACGCAGGCCTGCCCCGCAGCGGCTGCTCGCCGGTCGCGACGTCGAGTGGCATCCGACCGGTGCTGAGATAGAAATCGGCCGCAGCCGCCCCGGCGCCGTGCAGGTCAGGGCCAACGCCGGGCACGCCGCGGGCGTCGAAGCCGTGGCACGAGGCGCAGCCGTCGACGAAGAGCTGGCGCCCGTTCGGCTCCGCAGCCGCGGTCGCAGGCAGCGCGAGCACGAGGGCGAGCAGCGCGAGCCGCCTCACCGGCGGCTCCGCTCCACGCGCAGCTCGTTGACGACGCCGCCGACCCCGACGACGAGCAGCGCGAGCCCCGGCAGGTAGAGCCATGGCCCGAAGGGGACGCCGGCGACCGCGACGGCCGCCCCCAGCGCGACCGCGACGGTCGCATAGCTCGAGTCCGGGACGTACTCCGCCTCCCGCAGCGGAGGCCGCCAGAGGTAGTAGACCGCGAACGCCGCCGTCGCGACTGCCGTGCCGCCGAGCGTCGCCCAGTAGTACGGGTTCGTCGAGAAGACGAACTGGATCGCCGTCAGCGCGGCGAGCATCGCCGCCCACACGAGCAGCGGCATCCAGCGCCGGTGCATCACGGCTTGTCCTCGGGCGCTCGCCTGCTACGCCGCCCAGGCGGCCCCGGCTCTGCCGGTGCGGTCGTTTCCGTCAGGTCGAACAGCGGTGCGTAGGAGCGAATCGGCGGCAGCGAGTCGTAGTTCAGCCGCGGGGGAGGCGAGGTCGTCCACCACTCGAGCGTCGGGGCGCCGTACGGGTTCTTGCCAGCGGGGACCCGGCGCCGCAGCGACCACCAGACGTTGACGAGGAAGACGAGCACGCCGAGCGCGATCACGAAGGCGCCTGCGGTCTCGATCGCGTTCAGCGTCGTGAACCGCGTGGGATAGGTGGCGACGCGGCGCGGCATGCCCTCGAAGCCGAGGATCAGCATCGGGAAGAACGTCAGGTTCGCGCCGACGACGAAGAGCACGAACTGGAGCCGCCCGAGCGACTCGCGCAACAACGTCCCGGTCACCTTCGGGAACCAGTAGAAGACGCCCGCGAAGAAGCCGAACAGACTGCCGCCGAAGAGCGTGTAGTGGAAGTGCGAGATGTAGAAGTACGAGTCGGTGAGGTGGTAATCGAGCGGCGGCGAGGCGACGATGATCCCGGTCAACCCCCCGATCAGAAACAGCAGCAGGAACCCGATCGAGAACAGCATCGCGGTCGAGAAGACGATCGCGCCGCCGATCATGGTCCCGATGATCGCGAAGTACTCGAGGCCGGCGGGGACGATCAGCATCGTCGAGGTGAGCGAGAAGTACTCGTTGTTCACGCGCCCGGTCGAGAACATGTGGTGCGCCCAGACGGACATCGAGAGCGCCGCGAAGAGCAGGATCGAGAGCGTGAAGCCCTTGTAGCCGAAGAAGCGCCGCGCCGAGAACGCCGAGACCGCCTCCGCCACCATCCCGACGAAGGGGAAGAACATCACGTACACGACGGGATGGCCGTAGAACCAGAACAGCAGCTGGTACGCGACCGGCCCGTAGCTACGGTCGAAGACTCCGCCGTGGAGCCGATCCCACTCGAGCGCTGCCATCGTCCCGAGCAGCACCGGGAACGAGGTGATCGCCATCAGGACCGTGGCGAGCATCGACCACGTGAAGGGCGAGAGCCGCGCCATCGTCATCCCGGGCGCGCGCTTGCGGACGATCGTCGCCAGCAGCCCCGCGCTCTGGATCGTGTTCCCCAGCACGGCGAGGAAGACGCCGCAGATCCACATGTCCTCGCCCTTGCCGGTCGAGTGCGCGGAGCTCGAAAGCGGGTACGTCGCGAACCAGCCGGTCTTCGCGGCGCCGTGCTCGACCGCGAGCCCGAGGTACATGATCACGCCGCCGGCGACGAACAGCCATAGCCCGAGCAGCATCAGCCTCGGCCACGCGATCTCCGCGGCGCCGACCTGGAGCGGCACGAGGTAGATCCCGACGGCGATCGCGAGCGGGGTGATCGTCAGGTAGATCATCCCCGAGCCGTGCAGCGTGAAGAGCTCGTTGTAGCTCTGGCGCGAAACGACCTGCATCCCCGGTTCCGCGAGCTCGCTCCGCATCAGCAGCGCCGCGACGCCACTCGTGACGAAGAAACCGATCGAGGCGGCGATCTGCAGCAGCCCGATCCGCTTGTGGTCGGTGCTCGCGAGCCAGGCGATCAGCCCGGCCGGGCGGGGGCGCTCGACGGCGACGGTCGTCATTGCGCCCGCAGCCAGCGCTCGAAGCGCTCCCGGCTCTCGGCGACGACGGTGAAGTTCATGTCGGCGTGGTGCAGGCCGCAGAACTCGCCGCAGCGGCCGGCGTAGACGCCGGCGCGATCGACCGTGAGCTCGAACTCCGTCTCGTCGTCCGGCCACGCGTCGCGCTTGAAGCGCAAAGCCGGTACCCAGAAGGAGTGCACGACGTCCCGCGAGTGCTCCACAAAGACGATCGGCTCGTCGACGGGCAGGTGCAGCGTCGGCCGGCGCTGGTCGTCGCCGACGACGCTCACGCCGCTGCCCGGGTACGTGAAGCGCCAGCCCCACTTGAACGCCGTCACCTCGACGTGCTGCTTCACGTTCGAAGCGATCGCGTCGACGCGGTTCTCGGTCGTGAACGTGCGCGTCACGAGCACCGCGACGACGACGACGAGGATCAGCGTGTAGACGAGCTCCGCCACGTTCGCCTCGCTCTTCGCGGACGGGGCATGGCCGCGGCGGCTGCGGTAGCGCCACGCCGCGAAGAGGACCGTGCCGAAGACGATCGCCGTCGTCACGATCATCACCCATTCGTAGAGCGACCACAGGCTTCCGAACTCCGCGCGGGTGTCCGACCCGAGGACCATTCAGCCGCGGGACTCTGCCACCGCGAGCTCCTGTGCCGCGCGCTCCAGGTCCTCGACGGCCTTCGCGACGGTGCTCTCGACGACGCTCAGGTCGACGAGCTCCGCGCCCGGTCCGGTGGCCGCCGCGTCGAGCCGCCGTCGGAAGAGGCGGGTGATCGCACGCAGCTGCTCGTGCAGCTCGTCCACGCGCAGCTTCTTCCCACCGCGCCGCAGCTTGAACGCCCGGCTACAGTGCCGACACCGGGGTGCCGCGGCACGCGGCTGAGATCACACCCGTCGAACCTGATCTGGCTAGCACCAGCGAAGGGAGGACATGGACGAGCGGACGCCGACGTGGGGCATCACGCCCGTTCCGGAGCGCCTGCGGATGCTCGGGCTGCTCGACCTGACGCTGCTGTGGGGAAACCTGTCCGTCAGCCTGCTCGTGATCGTCGCGGCGGCCGGGCTCGTGCCGATGCTGTCGTTCCAGCAGGCGCTGCTCGCAATCCTGATCGGCGCGCTCGCCGGGAACCTGCTGCTCGGCCTCGCCGCCGCGATCGGCGCGGATGCCCGCGTGCCCGGAATGGTGCTGCTGCGCGCGCCCCTCGGGCGGCGCGGCTCGTACGCGCCGACCGTGCTGAACGTGGCGCAGAACCTCGGCTGGTCGACCTTCGAGCTGATCATCATCTCGACCGCGGCCGCAGCGCTCTCCGAGCGGGTCTTCGGCTTCGGCGCGCGCTGGCTCTGGGCGCTCGTCTTCGGCGCCGTCTCGCTCGGCCTCGGCCTGCTCGGCCCCGTCGGCTTCGTCCGCCGTTACGTGCGCAAGTTCGCGATCTGGGCCGTCGTCGCCTCGATCGCGTATCTGACCTGGTGGACGCTCGACAAAGCCGACCTGCACGCGCTCTGGCGGACGGACGGGACGGGCGGCCTTTCGCTCGGCCAGGGCATCGACCTCGTGATCGCGAGCGTCATCTCGTGGACGCCGCTCGCCGCCGACTACACCCGTTTCGCGCGCGACCGCCGCAGCGCGTTCCTCGGGGCGGGGATCGGTTACCTGTTGCCGACGCTCTGGGCGTTCGCGCTCGGCGCGGTGCTCGTGCTCGAGCGCGGGCTCAGCGACCCGGCCGGGATTCCGACCGCGGTCGCGAGCGGGAGCGTGCTCGCCGTCGTCGCGCTGCTGATGCTGACCGTCGACGAGAGCGACGAGGCGTTCGCCGACGTGTATTCGACCGCCGTCTCGCTCCAGAACCTGCTGCCGCGTGCATCGCAGCGCCTCCTGATCGTGCTCGTGGCGGCGACGGCGACGGCCGGCGCGATCGCGATCGATCTCGGCAACTATCTGACCTTCCTGTTCCTGCTCGGATCGGTCTTCGTGCCGCTTCTCGGGGTTCTGCTCGCCGACTGGCTCGCCCGCGGGGCGCACTACGACGAGCGTGACGTCTTCGAGGCGCCGGCCGTGCGCTGGGAGCGCCTCGCGGCGTGGATCACCGGCTTCGCCCTCTACCAGTGGCTCTCCCCGGTCGGGCCGTCGTCGTGGACGGAGCTGGTCGAGCACCTGGGGCCGGGCCACGCCGCCTTGACGGCGTCCCTGCCGAGCTTCGCCGTCGCCTTCGGCCTGACGCTGCTCGCGGCGCGGATAGATTCGCTGCGTGCGGCCGCTCGCAGTCGTCGGGAACCTCTCGCGCGACCTCGTTGACGGTGAGTCGCCGAGAGTCGGCGGCGCGCCCTTTCACGCGGCCCGGGCGCTGCGCGTTCTCGGACGGCCTGCCCTCGTGGCTGCGAAGTGCGCGGAGGCCGACCGCCGGCTGCTCGTTCCTCCGCTCGTCCGGCTCGGCGTCCCGGTGCTCTGGCGGGCCGGAGAGTCGACGGCGGCGTTCTCCTTCCACTACGACGGCGACCGGCGGCACATGGTCGTGGAGGAGGTCGGCCCGCGGTGGTCGCCGGCCGACCTGCGAGGCCTCGAGCGGGCGGACTGGGTGCATGTCGGCGCACTCGCTCGCTCGGATTTCCCCGCGGAGACGCTCGGCGAGCTCGCGCGAAACCGGCGCGTGTCGCTCGACGGGCAGGGGCTCGTCCGGCCGGGCACGACCGGGCCGCTGAAGCTTGACGGGGACTACGACCGTGCGTTGCTGCGGCATGTCTCGGTGTTGAAGCTCGCGGAGGAGGAGGCGCTGGCGCTCGTCGGCGAGCCGGATGCCGACGCCCTGCGGTCACTCGGCGTGCCGGAGATCGTGGTGACGCTCGGCTCGGAGGGATCGCTCGTCTTTGCGGACCGAAGGCTCGAGCGCGTGGGCGCGCGGCCCGTGGAGGGTGCGCTCGATCCGACCGGCGCGGGCGACGCCTTCGTCGCGGCCTACCTCGACTCTCGGTCGAGCGGCCACGTGCCCGTCGCCGCGGCCCGCCGCGCAACGGCGCTCGTAGCCGACCTCCTCGGAGGGCGGGTGCGGTGAGGGCGCTCGTTCGCACCGTCGACGGCGTGTTCGAGGTCGACCTGGACGAGGAGGAGGTGCTCGGCGCCTCGGACGCGACCGTCGAGCCCGAGCCGGTCGCCGTCTCGCTGCCGCTCGTGCTCGCGACGGCTGCCTCCGCCTCGACCGTCATCGCCGTAGTCGACCGCCGGCCGCCGCTCGCCGTCTCGAACGACGCCGGCCAGACGTGGCGCGAGTCCGGCGGCGGTCTCCCGGCGGGTCGCGCCGTCGCGATCTCGGACGACGACCCGGACTACGTCGTCTACGCCGCCCGCAACCGCCTCTATCTCTCGACGAACGGCGGCGTCTTCTGGCGAGCGCTGACGCCGGAGCTCCCAGAGATCGAAGCGGTGTCCCTCACCGCCTGATCCCAAGTAACAGTCTGTTACTTGGGGCGTGGTAACGCGGATGCAGCGGGTTGCGCCGCTCTCTGCCCAAGTAACAGACTGTTACTAGGGCAGCCTGAACTCGCCGCGCGCGACGAGGACGGCACTTCCGCCTACCTCGACTCGCTCGAGCTGCTCGGCCGAGCCGTCGGCTCGCGCGTACAGCGTCGAGGGCCGCCCGACCTCCGCGCCCTGGGAGATCTCGATCTCCTCGCCGAAGCCGATCCGTCCGTGCCGTGCGAGGTGTACCGCGAGGGGCCCGGCCGCCGAGCCGGTCGCCGGATCCTCGCCGAAGCCGCCGCCCGGCGCGAACATCCGGGTTTTCCAGCGCGTGCCGGAGCCCGCCGAGAAGTTGAAGCCGAGCGTCGCGGGAGCATTCGCAAAGGTGGAGACATCGGGGCGAAGCGCCGCGACGTCGTCCTCCGAGGCGAGCACCACGTACACGTGGCCCATGCCGTTGTCGTACAGCTCGACCGGCAGCTCGGCGCGCTCGACGCCGAAGGCGGCCAGCAGCCTCGCCTCGTCGGCATACGGCTGCCAGCTCGGGAGCGGCTGCTGCATGCGGCCGAACGCGATCCGGTTCTGCTCGCGCTCCAACGCAACGGGGACGATGCCGGCCTTCGTCTCGAGCCGGATCTCGGGCACCTGCAACGGCCCGGCGAGCACGAACGCCGTGCCAAGCGTCGGGTGGCCCGCGAACGGCAACTCGGCGGTCGGGGTGAAGATCCGCATCCGCGCATGCCCGTCAGCCGCCGCCGGCAGCACGAACACTGTCTCGCTGAAGTTCATCTCGCGGGCGAGCCGTTGCATCTCGTCGTCCTCGAGTCCGCGTGCGTCCGTAAAGACCGCCAGCTGGTTCCCGGCGAGCGGTGTCTCGGTGAAGACGTCTGCGACGACGTAGCGGAACGTGCGCACGAGCGGAGACTATGCTCCGCGCCGTGCAGCTGGTCATCGTGCGCCACGCCGAAGCTGCCTCGGGAGAACCGGACGAGCTGCGGCCCCTCACCCAGCAGGGCCGCGAAGCCGCTCGCGCCCTCGGGCAGCGGCTCGCCCGCAGCGGCTTTCACCCCGACGCGATCCTGTCGAGCCCGCTGCTGCGGGCCCGCGAGACCGCAGAGGAGCTGGCGCGGCCGACGCCGCTGGAACCGGAGCCGGACGAGCGGCTCGCGCCGGGAGCAACCTCCGACGATGTGCTCGCCGCCGCGGAGGGCCGCGGGGAAACCGTCGTCGTCGTCGGGCATCAACCCGACTGCTCGCGCATCGCGGCAGCCCTCGCCGGGCGCCAGGAGCCCGCGTTCCCGCCCGGCGCGATGATCACGATCGAGCTGCCGTGAACGCGATCGCCGTCCGTGGCCTGCGCAAGTCCTACGGCGCGGTGGAAGCCGTGCGCGCCATCGAGTTCGAGGTGCGCCACGGCGAGGTCTTCGGCCTCCTCGGCCCGAACGGCGCGGGCAAGACCACGACCGTCGAGATCCTGGAGGGCTACCGCAAGCGTGACGGCGGCGAGGTCGAGGTGCTGGGTGCCGACCCCGCGACGGCGCGCGGCGACTGGCGCGAGCGCATTGGGGTCGTGCTCCAGTCCTCCGCGATGTACGAGACGCTCACGGTCGCCGAGATGCTGCGGCTGTTCGCCGGCTACTACCGCAAGCCGCGGCCGGTGGACGAGGTGGTCGAGCTCGTCGGCCTACAGGAGAAGCGCGACGAGCGGGTGCGGCGTCTCTCGGGCGGCCAACGCCGCCGCCTCGATCTCGGGCTCGCCCTGATCGGCGATCCGGAGCTGATCTTCCTCGACGAGCCCACGACCGGCTTCGACCCACGCGCACGCCGGCAGGCCTGGGAGACGATCCGCGGGCTGCGCGGGCTCGGCAAGACGATCCTGCTGACGACGCACTACCTCGACGAGGCCGAGCAGCTCGCCGACCGCGTCGCGGTGCTCGCGAAGGGCCGGATCGTCGCCTCCGGTACGCCGGCGGAGCTGACGGGGGCCGTGCAGGCGACGGAGATCCGCTACCGCGAGAACGGTCGCGAGGTCGTTCTCGAGACGGACGACCCGACGCGCGTCCTGCACGAGCTGACGAGCGCCGCCCTCGCCGAGCGTCGCGAGCTCGACGGTCTGACCGTGCGGCGGCCGAGCCTGGAGGAGGTCTACCTCTCGCTGACCGAGGAGCGCCCGGAGTGAAGCTCCTCCTGCACGAGCTGCGCGGCGAGTTGCTGCTGTACACGCGTAGCCGCGAGCTCGCGTTCTTCACCTTCCTGCTGCCGATGGTGTTCTTCGTCCTGCTCGGCTCGACCTACGGCGACGACACGGTCGAGGGCGTCCGCGGATCCAACTATCTCGAGGCCGGGATGATCGGCTACGGCGCGATCTCGATCGCCTTCGCCGGCCTGGCGATCGTCCTCGTGATCCGGCGCGAGACCGGAATCCTCAAGCGCCTCCGGGCGACGCCGCTGCCGGCGTCCGCCTATGTCGCGGCGGTGCTGTCGGCCTTCATGGCCGCCTTCGCCGTGGAAGTGATGGGGCTGATCCTACTCGGGCGGGTGCTGTTCGGGATCGGCGTGCCCAACAACCTCCTGTCGCTCGCCCTCGCCCTGTTACTGGGCGCCGTCTCGTTCTGCGGCCTCGGAATCGGCGTGACCGCGCTGATCAAGAGCGCCGAGGGCGCATCGGCCGTCGTCAACGCGATCTACCTGCCGATGTCGTTCATCGCAGGCGCGTTCTTCTCGCCGCACCACTTCCCGCAGGTCCTGCGCGCGATCGCCGACGTCCTGCCGCTGACCTACTTCCTACGGCTGGTGCGAAACATCATGCTCCACGACGCCGAGATCTGGACGCAGGGAACTAACGTCGCCGTGCTCGCAGCCTGGGGCCTGGCGGGCGTGATCGTCGCTCTACGCGCCTTTCGCTGGGAGCCGCACGAGGGTTAGAGCCGGCGGCAAGCGGTAATACGGCTTCCAGGTGAGGGTCGAGCCGCAGCTCGCGTTCTGCGTGCGCGACGTGGAAGCACCGGGGTTCGAGATACGCGTCAACTTCGGCGTCTTCGCGGGTCGCGCCGCCACTCCGGCGGAGATCGAGAATCTCGCGCGGAGCCTCCTGCCCAAGGTCGGCGAGGTGGCGATCGTCGCCGAGGAGCGCCACGAGATCGCCGAGAACAGCGAGGCGTCGCTCAATCAGGTTCGGATCGAGGTCGCCCCGGAGCGGCTGCCGGACGACGAGCACGAGCTCGACATGCTGTGCGGGCGCCTTGTGGAGGCCGCCGAGCGCTGGGCGCAGGACTGCATCGCCGAGCGCCACGCCGAGGTCTCGGAGCTCTAGCGCGCCATCCGGATCACGTGCGCACGGGGCGGCGGCGCGGCGAGCGGCCCGCACGCGCGGCGCCGAGGGCGAAGCGGACGAGCGCGCGCGGCATCTTCTCGGCCTTCGTCACGGTCTCCTCGAGCGCGGAGACGAACCAGTCGACGTCGTCCGGGGTCACGACGAGCGGCGGGATCGCCTTGAGCACGTTCAGGCCGTGCCCCGCTACCTGGCTGAGGATCCGGTGGTCGCGGAAGAGCGGCACGATCACGAGCTGCGAGAAGAGCCCCGGCTGGATCCGCTCCAGCAGCTTCCAGGTGCGCGAGCCGCCGTCGGGCTCCTCGAACTCGATCGCCCACATCAAGCCGAGCCCGCGCACCTCGCGCACCACCGGCGACCGCTCCGCCAGCGCGCGCGTGCGCTCCAGCAGCGCCTCGCCCACCCGCGCCGAGTGCTCGACGAGGCCCTGCGCGTCGAGCTCGCGCAGCGTCGCGAGCCCCGCAACCATCGCGAGGTCGTTCGGCGCGAAGGTGGAACCGTGGCTGACGGCGTTCGGGAGCGAGTCGAAGACGCCTTCGTAGACGAACTCGCTCATCAGCAGCGCACCCACCGGGACGTAGCCGCCGGAGAGCGATTTGGCGACGGTGATCAGGTCCGGCTCGAGACCCCAGTGCTCGAGCGCGAAGAGCTTGCCGGTGCGGCCGAAGCCGGTCTGAACCTCGTCGACGCAGAAGAGCGTCCCGTGGCGGCGGCAGAGCTCCTGTGCGCCGGCGAGGTAATCGTCTGCGGGAAGGTTCACGCCCTTCCCCTGCACCGGCTCGACGATGAAGAGCGCGACGTCCTCGGGCGCAAGCTCCCGCTCGAGCGCCTCGAGGTCGTTCCACGGCACCTGCTCGAATCCCGGCAGCAGCGGCCCGAACCGCGAGGTGAACTCGGGGCTCGTATTGGCCGAAAGCGCGCCCAGGGTGAGCCCGTGGAAGGCATGCTCGGCGGAGAGGACGCGGCTACGGCCGGTTGCGGCGCGGCCGAACTTCAGCGCCGCCTCGACCGCCTCGGTGCCGGAGCTCGTGAACAGCACCCGCTCGACGGAGCCGGGGGCGCGGCGCAGCAGCTCCTCCGCGAGCAGCGCGGGCAACGCGTCGGCGCCGAGCTGCACGGAGCCCGGCCGCTCGAGCTCGAGCGCCTCCACGAGCGCCTCGCGGACGCGCGGGTTGTTGCGGCCCACGTTGAACATCCCGAAGCCGCCGAGGACGTCGAGGTAGCGGTCACCTTCGTCGTCCCAGAGATAGGCGCCCTCGGCACGCCTCCAGCGCCGGTCGAAGCCGATCGTCCGCAGCAGCTTCACGAACTGCGGGTTGATCGTCTGCGCGTGCAGGTCGAGCGCTTCCGCGCCCCGTTCCTCGAGGAGCTCGCTCAGCCAGCCCACGGCTGGATTATCGCGACGCCCCGATGAGGACGCCGCCTGCGACGATCAGCGCCGCTCCGGCCAGCAGGCGCCGCCCGACGAGCTCGCTGCGGCGCAGGAGCAGCACGGCGAACGCCACTCCCCAGAGCGACTCCGTCGCAACGAGCGGCGCGACCACCGTCACTCGTCCCCGGTAGTAGGCCTCGAAGAGCGACGCGTACGAAAGGCCGAAGAGCAGCCCCGCCGGCAGGAAGACGCGCACGGACCCTCCGTACCCGGCGGCCCACGACCGTCGGCGCGTCACGGCGAGGTAGACCACGACCGTCGCAGTGCCGGCGAGCAGCGTCACCGGCGCCGTCACGAGCGGGTGCGTGTCCGTGCTGCCTGCGAGCCAGCGCAGCAGGTTGTCCCGCATCGCGAACATCAGCGTCCCGAGCACGGCGAACAGCATCCCGAGGCGGCGGAAGTCCTCCGGTCGAACGCGCTCGCCGGCCAGGGCGATGCCGCCGACCACGATCAGCGCCGCGCCGCCGAGGAGCGCCGCGCGAACAGGCTCGTGGAGCGCCACGAGCGCGATCGCGACTGCGAACAGCGGCGCGGTTCCCATCAGGACCGCTGTTCGCGCCGCACCCGCGTCGCGCACCGCGTGCGTGAAGAGCAGCTGCGAGATGCCCGGCGCCACCGCACCCGCGAGGAAAAACGGCCAGAGCTCGCCGAGGTCGAGCCCGTTTTCGAGCGCGGGCACGATGCCGAAGGCCGCCGTCACGCAGAGAGCGACGGTCGCGGTCGCGAAGGTGCCGACGACGGCGTCGTCGCTGCGCCGCAGCCCGAAGCGGACGGCGACCGCCATCGCACCGAACAGCGCCGCCGAGGCGCACGCGAGCAGAACGGCCGGCACTCAGGCCGCTGTGTGAATCGACCCGCTGCGCTCGACGAGCCGGCCACCGGAGCGCCCCGCGCGGACGGCGAGCACCTCGGCGAGGATCGAGACGGCCGTCTCGGCGGGGCTGTGCGCGCCGAGGTCGAGGCCCGCAGGCCCCGCGAGGCGGTCGAGGTCGCTCTCGTCCACCC
>Ga0126311_10000789_pt1 | contig 14659 bp, 9 predicted proteins | sample Plot61_FD_92539 | JGI IMG/M metagenome (GOLD analysis project Ga0126311, IMG submission 92539) | Serpentine soil microbial communities from UC McLaughlin Reserve, CA, USA - Plot61 | ecosystem: Environmental > Terrestrial > Soil > Grasslands | place: USA: UC McLaughlin Reserve, Lake County...
ACTGGCCGGCCTCGACTTCACGGTAACACTGTTGGCCGTCGGCGCTCTGGGACGAAGTCCTCTCCTGGCTATTGTGGCGACATCAGGCTGTGGTCCAGGCTGCTCGCACTTGCCATATCCGCAATAAAAGTCATTGCCGGGCTTGGTGACCCGGGGTATCATATTAGTAACTTTAATAGCTTGAACGAGTACGAATGGTGCAGCAGCGGCATGTACGCCACAGGTTGAGAAGGATCATGCCCGGCAAACCAGCGAGCAGAAAGTGCGGGTGGTCGAAGCGGCGCGCACCGGTCGATAGATTGTGCGTCAACCGGCGCGTGAAGAGTGCGGCCGGGTCCTCACCTCGCGCTTCATCGTGACTCGGTACGTGATGCAGTTGCTGAAAAGTGATAGGTCATAGAGAGATCCCTCATGCAGGGCACACTGGCATTCCGGAGATACACCAGATAGAGGAGGCGTGAAGCATGTTCACGAGGCTAACCGATACGAGCCTGGCGGCCATCTTCTCGGTGCTGGTGCTGTTCATGGCCACCGGAGTAGCGCTGTCGATCAGGCTCCTCGAGCTCACCCCGGGCGCGGGCATGTGGGTTTTGTGGTCATGCACTCCTACCGTGGCGGCGTTGATCATGCTGCTCGTGATCACCAGAGAGGGCTACTCCAGGGAGGGCTGGAAGGTGCTAGGTTTGCACCGGCTGGGCTTGAGCGCCTGGTGGATCGCATTCGGGCTTACCCTGCTCATAACGGTGGCCGCCTCGGCCGTCGTGTGGGCCACCCCGCTCGCCTCTTTCATCGTGCCCGAGGATGGCTTGGTCGACCCTCTCCTCAGCTTCCTCATACAGGTCGTGCTGTTCACATTGACGTTCGCGCTCTTGGAAGAGATTGGGATTCGAGGCTACCTGCTCCCCAAGCTATTGTCTTTGGGCAGGTCGCGCGCCCTGGCGTTGAGTGGACTGGTCTGGGCCACCTGGCACATGCCCCTGATCCTGCTTACCCCTATCTTCCCGGTTGGGAACAAGCTGATCTCGTTGCCCTTGTTCTACGCGACGGTCGTGGCCGCCAGCTTCGTCTACGGATACCTCAGGCTCTACACGGGCAGCGTGTGGCCTGCCTCCCTGGCGCATGCGGTGCACAACGCCGCGTGGGGCATCCTTGGGGTGTTCACCGTGACCTCCTACCCCATATTTGTGAACAAGTATCTGGTAGGAGACTTCGGGGTGCTGATCCTTGTTGGCGCCGTGATCGGAGCGGTGTGGCTCAACCGCAGACTCATGAAGAGTGGTCCGGACGAGCCTCGGCCGACCGTTGCGGGCGGCCAGGCCCCTGCGGTCTAGTTCGCAAGGAGGGAGGTGGTTGCCCTTATCTCAACGTCCGCCATTACCCTCGAAGTCGACGTCCAGGGAGGCGTCGGGCAGATCAACCTGGAAGTGGTCTGAGGCCGCAGCGGTTCTCACCACGTACTCGAAGAAACAGAAGGAGGATTCTCATGGGAGAAACACAGATACGCATTTCCTACCCCACTTCGGACAATCCTCGCCTGCGCATAGCCCTCGGTGCATGCCGGTTCAGGGCCAGGCGGGGCGAGGGCGAAGAATGGGTCGCAGGAACCTACAACGACCCGACAGAAAGGAGACCCCTCAGGATCCTGGAGGAAGATGCGGGCGCCACGATCACCGAGGCGGAGCCCTCCTTCGAGCGTATCCCGGCCGTCTTCGGGGGCGTGCCCCGCTACGAGCTCGAGTTCGGCAAGGAGAAGCCCTTCGCCCTGACGATCGAGACCGGAGCAAGCGACTTCGAACTGGACCTCGGGGGCGTTCCCCTGAGCCGGCTGGCGGTCAGGCAGGGTGCCGGCAAACTCGAGTTAGGCTTTTCGGAACCCAACCCCGAGCCCATGGAACTGATGGAGGTCTCCAGCGGCGCCGCCGGGATAGAGCTCGAGAACCTCGCCAACGCCAACTTCTCGGAGATGCGCCTCTCAGGCGGGGCGGCCGGATACGAACTGGACTTCGGCGGTGTGCTCCGGCGGGATGCCGAGGCGAGCATAGAGATGGGCCTCTCAGGGGTAGAGGTGTCGGTGCCGGGCTCCACCGCCATGAGAGTGGTCGCCGAAACCACGCTGGGCAGCGTGGACGTGGGCGACGGATTCACGAAGCTGGAGGGCGCCTTCCTGACCGAAGCTGCCCTGCGTGATGAAGGCCCCACGTTGAAGATCCGCGCCGGCGTAAGGCTGGGGTCTCTTCAGCTCAGAACGACGTGAGCCCGTCACCCAGAGATTGCACCGATCTCATCTTCTCCCGGATCAGGTAGAGCGATACCACCGTCAACGCTCCCCCGAGCGCCACCGCAAGAATGAATAGCAGAGTGGAGGCCCCGCTAGTGACAAACGCCAGCGGGCAGTAAGCCCCGGCGACCGTCCGCTCGAACCTGGGCCTGGCAATCTTGGCGGGCGGGGCCTCGCGGCCGGTGATAGCCGAGCAGCGACCGCCTCCGGTATACTTCAGGTCTCGTCGAGATGAGCGAGCGGAAAGACTGTAGTGGTGGAGCCTCCGAAGCCGAATCCTAACAGCCAACCGAGCGCTGACCCTCAGGGCGAAGGCAAGCCCACGCATGCGGGAGGGGCTTTCCGGGAAGGCGACCGGAGGGCTCGCGCTGGCGTGGAGAACTCCCCAGGGAAAATCCTCCCCGGGCGCGAGGAGATGGAGAAGGCGCTCGAGGCGAGCAAGGAGCGCCTCCGGAGCCAATCGCGGGAATTGACCCTCCTCCACCGGATTTGCTCTGCAGTTTCGCACGAGCTGGAGTTGCCGGACGTCCTCTCCACGGCGGTGGAGGCCTTAGCCGAGGCCTACGGCCACGCCCGGTTGCGTGCCTACCTGCTCGAAGACGAAGAATTGGTGCTCCAGAATCAGGTTGGATGCCAGGACGTGAAGGATAGAATCCCCTTGACTGAGGGCGTCCCCGGGCGTGTCGTCGGTACCGGACGTCCCGTGCTCGTGGAAGACGTGGGCGCTGCTTCGGACTCTTCGAGAGCCGCAAAAGGCGTTACCTCAGAGATCTGCGTCCCCCTCTTCGATGGGAGCGAGGTCGTGGGGCTGCTCGACATGGAGAGCGTGGGTGGGGTGAGACTGACGCCAGACGATCTGCGGGTTCTGCTGTCTGTGTGTGACCACACGAGCGTGGCCATTAGCCGGGCACGCCTCTACTCCAGCGTGCGCCACAGTGAGGAACGCTACCAGGCCCTCACCCAGAACTCTTCGGACCTCGTGACGTTGATGGAGGCCACCGGCTTCATCCGCTACCAGAGCCCCGCCATAGAGTGGATGCTCGGCTATTCTCCGGAGGAACTTCTGGGAGAGAACGCCTTCGACTACGTGCACCCCGACGACTTGCAGAGGGTGAGGGCGGCCTTCGACGAGGTCGTCAACGATCCGGAGCGGCAACCTTCGGCGGAGTATCGCTTTCTGCACGAAGACGGCTCCTGGCGCTGGCTGGAGTCGGTGGGCACGAACCTGACCGGTAAACCGGGCGTAGGCGGGTACATGATCAACTCCCGAGACATTACGGGGCGCAAGGAGGCCGAAGAGCGTCTCAGGGAGGCTGAGCAACGTTTCCGTATGCTGGTGGAACAGATACCCGCCGTCACCTACATAGACCCGGTGGACGAGCCGGAAACGTCGCTCTACACCAGCCCCCAGATCGAGCAGATGCTCGGATACACGCCCGAGGAGTGGCAGACCGAAAAATTGTGGCCCCAGCGCCTCCATCCTGATGACCGGGAGAGAATACTGGCCGCCGACAAGCGCTTCGAGATGGGGGGCGGGGAGCCTTTCAGCGAGGAGTACCGGCTTCTGTCCAAGGACGGGTCGGTGGTATGGGTCCGTGAGGAGGCGGTTCTACTCACCGACGAAGCGGGCGAACCCCTCTACTGGCAAGGGGTCTTCTACGACCTTACCGAGCGCAAGGCCCTGGAAGAGCGGCTCGAGCATCGGGCCTTCCACGACTACCTGACCGAGCTACCCAACCGCCAGCTCTTCGTGGACCGTCTGGGGCGGGCACTCGAACGCACCAGGCGTAAGAAGGACCGGAAGGTGGCGGTACTGTTCACGGACCTCGATGAGTTCAAGGTCATAAACGACTCGTTGGGCCACGAGGCGGGGGATTTGCTCCTCACGCTCGTCGCCAAGCGCCTCGAGCGTTGCTTGCGCCCGGAGGATAGCCTGGCCCGCTTCGGGGGCGACGAGTTCGTGGTGCTCATCGAGGACATCGATGGCCCCGCAGTGGCAGTGCGGGTGGCCGAGAGGATAACCAAAGAGCTCGAGAGACCGTTCCTTCTGGAGGGCAGAGAACTGTTCGCCTCCTCCAGCATAGGCATCGGCCTGGGCGACGCCGGTGAGAAGACGCCTGAGGACCTCCTCAGGGACGCCGACACCGCCATGTACAGGGCCAAGGAAGAGGGTGGGACCTTCAGGGTGTTCGACCCGGGTATGTACATACGGGCCAAAGACCGCCTGGAGCTGGAAGGCGACCTCAGACGAACCCTGGAGGCCCCCCAGGAGCAGTTCCCCGTCTTCTACCAGCCGCTCGTTTCGATTCCGGAAGGCAGGATCGTGGGGATGGAGGCGCTGCTGAGGTGGAGACATCCGGAGTACGGCCTGCTGGTCCCTTCTGGATTCATCCCCGTCGCCGAGCAGACCGGCCTGATAGTCCCGATCGGCCGGTGGGTGCTGGGCGAGGCCTGCCGCCGGGCCAGAGAGTGGCAGGAACGCTATCCCAGGGAAGCTCCGCTGACCATAGCCGTGAACCTCTCCGCCCGCCAACTGCGCTACCCCGAACTCGTGGGCGAGGTCGAGGATGCCCTGCGGCGGGCTGACCTGGACCCGGGGAGCCTCACGCTGGAGATAACAGAAAGCTTCCTGGTGGAGGACGGAGAATCGAGCTCAGGGACTATACGGCGCCTCAAGGATCTGGGAGTGCGGCTGGCCATAGACGACTTCGGGGTGGGATACTCCTCGCTGTCGTATCTGAGGTATCTGCCCGTGGATCAGCTGAAGTTGGACCGGGTGCTCCTGGAGAATCTGGATAAGGATCCCAAGAATCTGGCCATCGTAAGGGCGGCCGTAGACCTCGGACACGCACTTGATATCGAGGTAGTCGCCGAAGGTGTGGAGACCCATGAGGAATTCGAGGAGCTTCGCAAGCTGGGATGCGACGTCGGACAGGGCAAGTACTGGTGGAGTCCCAGCCCCCCCGAGGACGTGGAGACGCTCCTCGAATCGAACCCCGCCTCCATGCCCGACCAGCGGCCTCGCTGAGGTAAGCACTTCAGCTGGTTGGTCAGCTTGTTTTGTCTGAGGTCGCGCTGCGCAGGAGGGGTTCTTCATTGACGGCAATGGCAGGCTTGTTCAAAGTGACCTAACGCGCCAGGGCATGTGATGTCGAGTGGCACACGGTGTCAATTCATCCGGAATTCATCGCCCTGTGGTATGTGCTAGATATGAAGAAAGGAACCCTGCCCTCGGTCGACCACGCAGAAGATCGGATGGTGGTGAGCGTCAGCTCTCGAAGGTGCCTTAGCCGTTGGAAGGAGCAGCAATGATCAGGTCTTGGGTTACGCTCGTAGGGGCGCTGGTCGCGCTGGTGGTCATCTTGGCAACCCATTTTCTTGGGGAGGCTGCCGGAGATTTCCTCGCCCCACTTATTTTCTGGCTGCCGGTCGTCGCCCTTCTCCTAGTGATCGCCGCTGCTGTCACTTCTCTTGCCCAAGACTCCTCGACGGCCGCAGGGGCTGGGCCTCCCAGGCCGCCGGAGATTACTTCGAGCGCCGAGTCATCACCACCGGTGACGCGCGTGGACCGTTCGGGTGAAGGGCGCTGGACCGAACTGGCCGAGGGGTGCGTCGACGTGATAGACGAGCTCGACCAGCACATCGTCGGCTTCGACGAGCCCCGCCAGGAGCTGGCCGAACACGTCATGTTGCGCCTCGAAGAGGTACTGGAGCGTTCGGGTGTCGAGGTAATCGTGGATGACGCGAGCTTTGATCGCGCCAGGCACAGACCTCTCTCAGGCGGGGTAGAAGTGTCCAACGGTGCTGCCATCACCGAGACCATAAGCCCAGGATTCGCCGTGGGTCAGCGGGTGCTGCGCCGGGCGCGGGTCCAGGTTGAGTAGTGAAGATGCAGCCTGCAGGCGCGACGGAGCAGATAGAAGAGGTTCGCCGAAGGGCTGTGACCCTTCTCGGAGAGCTCGACACAAAAGGCGACGAATTCAGGTTGCCAGGTCCTCCGGAGGCGCTCCGGCTGTACCAGCAGGAACTGCAAGACAATGAGTACAAGGTCCTCGTTGTGGGGGAGGCCAAAAGAGGCAAGAGCGCCTTCGTCAACGCCTTGATCGGCCAGGATATTCTGCCGACCGACGTGGACGTTGCCACGAGCCAGGTCTTCAAGATCACCGCTTCGGAGCAGGAGGCCTACCGACTGCGCTTCGAAGACGGCTCTGTACGTGAGATCTCGCGCGAAGATCTACCAGTCTACGGCGCGCAGATGATGGCGGACGCCGCGAGCGCGCCAACCCCTGACCACGTAGTGCGCTGGATCGAAGTCGACACGCCAATGAGGTTCTTACCCAGGGGAGTGAGCGTACTCGATACGCCAGGACTGGGAGCGCTGTACGCCGGCCACGCACAGATAACGCACCGTTTCGTGCCTGAGGCGGACGCGGTGATCTTCGTGCTCGAATCCGGCCAGCCGGTCGTCGACGAAGACCTTAAGTTCATGGAGGAGATCCTCGGCGTAACGCGCAACATCTTCTTTATCCAGACGAAGATAGATCTCTTCGACAAGCAGGATTGGCAAGCAATTCAGCGCCGGAATCAGGAGATCCTGGCGCAGAAGTTCGAAGACCAGCTCATCGATACCCGCATCTGGCCTGTCTCGAGCACCAACCTTCGCAAAGCCGCTTCCTGGGACGGGAAAACGGCGGAGGCGTTACTGATGGTGAGTCGGCACAGCGATTTGGAAGCCGCCCTGATGAACTTTCTGGCTCGTGTGGCAGGTTGGGGCCAGGCCGCGGAGGCGATGCTGCCGGCCGCACAGTACCACTCCATGGGCCTCAAGGTGCTCTCCGGACGCCTCGCTGGAGTCGGCGAGGATTCGGATCAGCAGCGGTCCGAGCTGCGCCAGGCGGCGGTGCGACGTAAACAGCGGTTCGACGCAGAGTGGGGCCTGAATGGGCGCGAGCTCCATGCGCTCGAGGCGGAGGTCCAGGAGAGCGTCTTCATGGGTAAGCAGAGCTTCGCCAGGTACATAGAACCAGACGGCTACATCGAACGAACCATGAGGGAAGAGATAGACAAGATTGAGACCCTCGAACAAGCCAACGCCTTCGCCAATCAGATGCCGGACGAAGTGATTGCGGCGGCGATCAAGAGGTGGACCGAGGTATGCGGAGTGGTCCAAGACAGGTGTGCCGAATTGCTGAGGCCCCTGGCCGAAGCCGCAGAGAAAGTGAGCGTACCCGTAGAACGAGACCTGCAAGCTCTCGCCGCGCCTGACGATCTGGATGAAGAATTCAAGCACGACTACTTAGAGACTTGCAGGAGCGTGATCGGCGGAGGAACTATGCTGAGCGGAGTTGCCACTTTTGCTTACATACTCCTCCCTGACACGCTGGTACTTTCGCTTGGTCCCCCGGCGGCCCTCGTCGCCGTTCCCGTTCTCCTCGTGCTCGCATACCGGGCGATCAAAGATGCTGGGCAGGAAGAGATCAAGAGCGCCCGAGACCAGTTGAACGCGACGCTCGGGAAGCTCGTCCTGGGCGTACACCGACACTTTAACGAAGTCGACCTGGCGGACGGGCGCCTATGCCTGGTAGACGAGTACTTCAAGACCCTCGAACGAACCATGAACGAGCACATCGGTGACCTGGTGCGTCAGAGATCTGGGGAAGCAAACGTCGAGATCGCCAGACTCACGGAGGCGGCCAGGCTGGACGATCAACAGCGTGAGTCCAGGAGCCGGCGATTGCGTGCTCAACTCGACGAGTGGGAGATGATCGGTAAGAAGATCAAAGACACTATGACCGGGATAAAAGCTTTGAAGGAGGCAGGGGCGGCACCCGGTCGAGCCACAGCGGGAGAAGGGTTGGGATCTTGAGCGCCAACGCCCACTATGTCGGCATAGACTTCGGCACCACCTACTCGAGCATGGCCTGGTACAACCCCGGCACCAGCCCACCCTACAGTGGCCAGGCCGAGGTGATCTTGAACTCCGACGGAGAACCCAAGACCCCTTCCACAGTGTACTTCGGCGAAGACGAGACGCTCGTGGGCAGGTTGGCCGAACGAATGCTCGAAGACGCCTCCGAGGAGCAGAACCAGCGCGAGGAAGTCTTCCAGCGAACTGTCAGGAACATCAAACGGGAGCTGATCACCCCGCCCCAGATAGCGCTCCCCGGAAGACGCTTCGTACGTCCGGTGGAGGTCGCCGCCGAGATACTGAAGAAGCTCAAGGTCGACGCGGAGGACGGCGTCTTCCACGAGGAAGTTCCCCGGGCGGTTATCACGTGCCCCGCGGAATTCAGCATCCTACAGCGGCAAGTCATCGAGCGGGCTGGTCACCTGGCCGGATTCGAAGAGGTCGTGCTCCTCGAGGAGCCGGTGGCCGGCGCGCTGGCCTACGCCCGCTCGGGCCGCAAGGTGGGAGAGCACGTCCTCGTCTACGATCTGGGAGGCGGAACCTTCGACCTCGCGGTGTTGGACAACGAGGGGGAATCTTTCCACGTGGCGCTGGAACCCAAGGGCATCGACAAGTGCGGCGGCGAAGACTTCGACCTCGTGCTTTATTACTACTGCGACGAGGTAGCTAGGGAGAAGCTCGACCGCCCCGTAAGCCTCAAGGGCACCCTGGACCTCAAGTTCTTGCGGGAGTGCCGAGAGCGAAAAGAAAACCTCTCGATTCGCGAGAAGGTCACGGTCAGCTCCCTCTTGCCCGGACCGGTCGTGTTCACGCACCAGCTGGACCGGGAGAAGTTCGACGAGCTGATAGCCGACTACGTCGAGACGACCGTGCGGTTGACCGAGGCGATGGTCAAGGAGGCTGAAGACGGCGGGCACAAGGTAGATACCGTGGTCATGATCGGCGGCTCCTCGAAGGTGTTGCTGGTGAGAAACTTGCTGAGCAAGGCCCTGCCCGTGCCGCCGCTGGCCTTCGACAAGAGAGACTTCGCCGTGGCCCTCGGCGCGGCCCACTACGCCCACCTGCTTTGGGATCCACCCTCGACGACTCGCCCCCCGCAACCCGACGCAGATGGTGACGTTGGAGATGCCGACCGGGAGATATTAGATCAGTACCGCCACAAGGTGATCGAGACGGCCGGACCGAACCTGACGTTGAACAGGTCGGAGATAGATCGCCTCGACGCCTTCGCGACGCAACTCGCTCTGAACGAAGAGCAGATAGCCGTGGTCGAACAAGAGGTGCTTGGTGAGGTGAAGGACGTCTTTCTGCTCCAGCGTTACCGCGAAGCTGTGGAGATGGTCTGGGCAGGTGGGCAGCTGAGCGGTCTGGAGGCCCAATGGCTTGGCGGGCTTGCGGACGAGCTGAGGCTGGACCGGAACCAGGTCGCTAGCACCGAGCGAGATGTCATGGGCGCAACCAGGGAGGAGGTCGTCGAACCGGACCCCGGGCCCGTTTCCCCGGACGAAACGGGTGACTTCATCCTGGACCTCACCCTGGAAGGACACTCGGGACAGGTCGACTCGGTAGCGTTCACGCCGGACGGGAAGTTCCTCGCCAGCGGCAGCGCGGATAATACGGTGATGGGCTGGGACCTTGGCACCGGCGAATCCGTCGGCACGCTTTCTGGTCCCCTGGACAGGGTAACCTCGGTGTCTATTAGCCCAACCGCGGGATTTCTCGCCGCCGGTGGTTTCGACAAGCTGATCCGCCTTTGGAAACTGCCAAAAGGTGAACCGCTCAACACCATCAATCATGCGCAGTGGGTATGGAGCGTCGCCATGAGCCCGGACGGACGAATTCTCGCCAGTGGTGGCGCCGATAACACAGTCAGACTTTGGAATCTCGAGACCGGCAAGTTACTCAGCACCCTGGATGGCCACTCTCACTGGGTCCTGTCTGTGGCCATGAGCCCCGACGGCCGGACGGTCGCCAGCGGTAGCGCCGATGGGACGGTCAGGATATGGGAACTGGAGGAACCAGGCAGGATATTGCACACGCTCGAACACTCAAGCTGGGTCTGGTCCGTGGCCATAGGTTCCGATGGAAGACACATCGCCGCTGGGTGCGGAGACGGTGCGATCAAGGTGTGGGAATCGGAAACGGGCGAAGCGTTGCACACCATCCACGGACGAGTGGGCCAGGTAGCGTCCGTGGCCCTGAGCCCCGACGGAGAGCTACTCTTCGGAGGCGGTGCGAACGGCCGGATCAAGGTTTGGAGCCTGAGAACCGGCGAACTGCTCGACATCCTCCCCGGACATTCAGGAGGAGTGGGAGCTATCGCCATAAGCCCCGACGGGCAACGACTCGCCAGCGGCGGATTGGACCACTCGATCAAAGTCTGGCGCAGAGAGTCTGCCCTGGAAGTGGCAAACCAACTTCCCTCAGAACCACAAGCTCCCGCCGTCAGTGATCCGTTGCCTCCCAGGCCAGTCTTCCTGCCCGGCGAACCTCGAACGGAATCGCCCGGGCCGCAAGACTTACCGGACTTGCCGCCAGATTTGCCGGACTGAAGGGGATCGCTAGTTTGAGAGAAGGTGAACCAGAGTGAAATTCGGACAGAACCGCATCACCTTCGAGGAAGCGAACAGGCGCTTCGCAGAACTCCAGCGGCAGCGCGATGACGGTGCTATCTCTGAGGAGGCGTTCGGCGCTCAGCTCGAGCAGCTCCTGGTGCTGGACGATCAGGAACGCTGGTGGGCCAAATCACGTAGCACAGGAGAGTGGAATTACTATGACGGGAATAGCTGGATTAAAGCCACGCCGCCGGGCGAACCGGCAAAGCCGTCACAGGAAAATGCTTCCATCCACAATCCTTCCATGGACGAACTTATCCGGATCTGTGCTACGCACGAAGGTCGCCGCTATTATGTGCGTGATGCGATACCGAACGAGGTGCTCGCAAGGGCCCGTTCTCGCTTCCCGATCCCGGACGAAATACATGTGGCCGCTCTAGTGGGGCTCGGACCGATGGGAATAGCGGGGTTCGGGCGGCAGGGTGGAGGTATTGCCATTTGCGAGGATGGTCTCCGCTTCCTGCGCTGGAACCCGGATCTTCCCTGGGTAGCAAGACGGGATTTTCTCGAATGGCGTGCTTTTGGCGATGTCTCCATCCACGTCGATCCTCCGCGCTGGGGGTCTTTGTACAAATTTGAGGTGGGCAAAGGTAACGAACTTCTTGGGCGAGATAAAGACATGAATCACCTTGAGTTGGCTGAACTTCTCAGGGAAATCCAGGCCCTCGTTGCCACCTCGTCTGGCGGGTAGAGGACTTGGTTTGAACGACATACAAGAACGCCTGCTCTCTGTCTTGAGCCGGACGGCGGAGAGGTTGCGCCAGGCGATGTTGCCCGGTGAGCTGGCGATGCGGATAGAGGAGTTGGCCAGGCAGGTGCGTCGGCCCTGTACGGTGGCCGTGGTAGGGCCTGTCAAGGTGGGGAAGAGCACCTTCGTCAACGCTTTGCTTGCTGGAGACCACGCCAAAGTTGGCATCACCGAGACGACAGCGACCATCAACTATTTCTCGTACGTAGATCTCAGAGACTACGATCCGGAGCATCCCGTCCGGTGCTACTGGCGTGGCGGCGGGTTTACCAGCGAAAGCCCAGAGTTTTTGGACGGCCTGCAGGGAAATGATCTCGAGACCTTGAAGCGGGCAGACGGTATCGATCATCTGGAATACCTTCTGCCTGTCCCCTTCTTGAAGCAGATAACGCTGGTCGATACTCCGGGCACTGGAGCGGTGATAGAAGAACATCAGAACCGGACAGCGGAGTATATGAGGCTGAACAGCCAACTGCGCGGACGCCACGACAGCGAGACGAAGGACTTGAATGACACGGCGGACGCCATCATTTACCTCGTCGGTCCAGTGGCCAAGGTCTCCAATGAGCAGTTTCTGGAAGAGTTCGCCCAGATCGCGGGCGGATCCAGCGCACTCAACGCCATCGGCGTTATGTCCAAGATCGAGCTTCAGCCTGTGGTCATGGCACGCCGCCACGAGCTTTCCACCAGGGTCGCCAGCCAGTTGAAGGATAAACTGAATACGGTACTCCCCGTGGCAGCCGCCCTCCAGAGAGAGCTGGACCGCCTGTCTCAGGACCAGGATCGCCTTACGCACCTTATATCTACGCTGCGACGCATACCCCCCGCCAGCCTCGAAACCTTCCTGGACAGTGACGAGCTGTTCCTGGAGTTTGACCCTGATGGCAACCCGGTCAGCCCGGAGGAACGTCGGGAACTGCTCGGTGATACGCCGTGGGGAGTATTCGCCACCATGGCCCGTGTGGCCGCGGATCCCACCCTGGACCACGAAGAAGTGGTGCAGCGCCTGGAGGAGATGTGTGGCTTCGGGCCGCTGTGGCAGGTATTGCAGGAACGCTTCATCCAGCGGGGACACATACTGAGGAGCTACCGGATAGCACGCGACGCCCAGAGGACGCTCAACAGGGAACTCAGGTACACCTACCTGCCGCGATATCGGGAGGAATCCCGCAGGCAACGAGATCGTCTACAGAGATTCCTCGCCTTTATCGAGCGCGCGGGTGGAGACCCTGCGACCGCCAGCGAACTGCAGGACTTCGTGCATCAGCACCTGGACGCTGACGAGCTCGCAACAAATCTGGAGGACCTACACCATCACGTGGATCTCGAACTGAGCACGTTGCTCAATGAACTCAGGGCGTACAACGCGGATTACGAAGCTCTGCAGAAGCTCAGAGACGACGACAGCGGTTTTTCCTCGGATGAGCTGGAGGAACTGTGGCCCTTGCTTGGCCTCTACGGCGGTGAAATCGGCAAGCGGTTATCGTCGGGTAAGGCAGCAAACATCGAGTACATCAGTGGGCGGCAGCGCTATTGGCAGATCAAGAAGATGGAAGTTCCCTATGGAAGCATCCGTTACGCCGTCGCAGACCGGGCGTTCACGCGCTACGGCGTTATTCTGGATACGATGCTAGAAGAGCCTGGAGCGTCAATCGCCAACGACGTTCAGGGTGAGTGTTGATGTCGGGACTGGACGCATGGGGCACCGCAGAAGGATACTCGTGCGCTGGGCAGCACGCCTGCAGGGTAGACCGAGCCATCGGCTAGTTGCAGGCCGGTGGTCTTCAGGCTACGTCGGATATCGTACTCGCCGGAGACGATTCTCTCACCTTGCGTACCGGTTACTTTGATCTTCGTGAGTCGTCCCGAAGGAGAACGCCCGAGCTCCGTGACAGCGACTATGGCACCGATCTTCAATCCGGGAGAACCGTTCGCATCTAGCGCCCCTGACCAGCTGAGCCACGGAGAGTTAGCGTAGGCCGGTCCTTCGAACGGGCGACCCTCCGAATCTACGTCTCTTGACGCTTGGAGGTAGGGTGCGCTACCTGACGCAGTCGAGCCATCGAAAACGAACGAGCTATCTTCCGTGTAACCACCACTGGCAGAATGGAACGCAGCCGTTATGGGGTTCCCGACGTAGACGGCGCAGATCCTTGCCGTGGATGCAATGGCTTCATTGGTGACCGAGGTCTCGGAGGAGGCTCCCCCGTAGACCTGGTCGCGAGTGTTGGGGTAGACGTCAAAGCGATCATCCCTTTGCGTGGCCCGGGCGTAGGAGCGGGCGGCGATGGCCTGGCTCTTGAGGGCTTCGAGGGGCCAGGAAGCCAACATTTCATTGGCCACCACGCCCTGGAGGTAAGATTCGATCGGCAGTTGGTTGATAACGCAGACTTTCGAGTCCAAGATTTGTACGGTCAGGAACCCCCGATAGCATCGATGACCATAGCCCAACAGCCCCTCGGAGATCGGCTCGAACCGGATCGGCCCCCGGTAGCTGCCCAGGGCCCTCCCTTCAGTGAGATTCTTCAACCCGTAGAGTCCTCTGTTCGCCAGATAATGCACAGCGTATACTCCGGGGCCGAGAATTACTGTGCCGTCCGTGGCAAGGTTTCGCACGAGCGCCCTGGTCTCCGGGCGCACGGCTACATCCTGCCGGCCGTTCGGATCCTGCTGTCCTAGCAAGACCCTTATGGTCGGATCGTCTGGATACTGCTTTAGGGATACATCCTGATAGTAGGCCCGCAAGATTCGAACGTAGCCCTGTCCGGCAAGGGCTCGTCCGTAGGCTCCGAACTGAGATAGGCCGACCCCATGTCCATGGCCTGAGCCGTACACCTTGATGTCGGTCGTCCTGTCTATCGCCAGTAGGATCCTAGGGGCTTGGCGGCCTATCGAGGAAGGCGTAGATATAGTTCATGTACTTTTCCCAATCGAAATAGGGTCCGGGATCCGTGTGCCCACTCCTGCCTCCATACCGGCCCGGTTCACGCGGGTCCGGAACCTCGTCGTGCCCGATTACGTGCCGGCGGTCTACGGGGATACCATACTTGTGGGCCAACGAAGCCGTCAACCTGGCGGAGGATCGGTACATAGCGTCCGTAAAGGAGGTG
>Ga0126311_10000790_pt1 | contig 14659 bp, 11 predicted proteins | sample Plot61_FD_92539 | JGI IMG/M metagenome (GOLD analysis project Ga0126311, IMG submission 92539) | Serpentine soil microbial communities from UC McLaughlin Reserve, CA, USA - Plot61 | ecosystem: Environmental > Terrestrial > Soil > Grasslands | place: USA: UC McLaughlin Reserve, Lake County...
AAATGGGATTGCTTACCGGTCAACCGTACTATGCGTTGAGCCTTGTGCGTAAGCTTTTCGGATTGGAGCTGTCCGGAATCACCTACATGATCGCAGCGGTGGTTGTGATGGGAGCGCTCGGACTCTGGGTGCTTTTTAAAGGACGAAGTGAGGATGGTCTGAAACATGCGATGCTGTTAGCTACAGCAACGACTGTGCTCTTCGCGCCGCACTTCTCGTGGTATTTCTGCTGGCTCGTCTTCTTCCTTTGTTTTATGCCACGGCTGGCACTCTTCTACTTAACAATCGCGAGCTTTCTTCTTTACGCAACGTGGCTGGGTGACTCCCCAAACGAAATGTTTGTGATCAACTCGCTGATTTACTTGCCCGCCTTGGTAATCGGCATTATCCAATTGCTTTATTCACCTCGTAAGGCCGTCGACGGATCAATCTTTGTTGCCCGCCAGGCAGGCAGGTAGCAAGCTAACAATGCGACACCGAGGAGCAACAACGCGGTCAGAACATAGATGCGCAAGTCGGTTGCCGTCGCCGTAAGTCCGAAGACTGAGCTTCCAACCAATCGTGTCAAGGCCAATGAGCCCGCCAGTCCGAGCACTAAACCAAGCAACACGTTACGCATTCCCTGCGCGATGACCATTCTGAGTATCTTTTTATTACTCGCCCCCACAGCTATCCTGACACCGATCTCGCGACTGCGCTGCCTTACTGTGTACGTGACCACGCTATAGATCCCGACAGCCACCAATAGTAAAGCGATAATGCCGAAGGTGCTTGATAAGAGTGCCTGGAAACGTTGCTGCGACGTAGCGTTGGCAACGATGTCCTTCATTGTGCGCGCATTGTAGACAGGCTGCTCGCTATCAATCTGGCCCACCTCGGCACGAAGCGCTGTTGCGAATGTTTCTGGTTGACTGGCTGTGCGCACCACTACAACGAGCCCCGGCATTCCAATGTAACCGTACGGGAAATAGAAAGCGGGGGCCGTGTCCTGCTGCGAGTTGAGTGTACGCACGTCACCCACAATACCCACTACTGTTCCGAAAGGATTATTTGGGCCGGGACGAAAACGCTTGCCGATTGCACTTTCATTGGGCCAGTAGCGGCGTGCGAAGCTTTCACTAACGATATACTCGAGCGGTTGGTCAACTCGAAATTGATTGGCGAAATCCTGCCCTTGCACCAAAGGAATGCCCATAGTCTGGAAGTAGCGAGCGGTAACCGCGTGTGCCTCAGCGGACGACCGCGTCTGCGTAGTGGCAGCGTCGGCTCCTTCCAGAGTGATATCCATGTTCCACGTGCTTACAGATGCCGGAGGTTGCTCGCCTGCGGCAACGTCAACTACGCCCGGAACTGCTCGCAGCCGCTCGAGCAGTCGATTGAAGAAATTCACACGCTGCTGGCGGTCACCGTATTTCGATCCCGGCAAGCTGATTTGCATTGTGAAAACATTGTGAGGCGTGAAACCTAAAGGCACAGCTCGCAACCGCGCTAACATGTTCACGAGCAACCCTGCACCGACGAGGACAGCCGCGGCCATGGTTACCTCAGCTACTACCAACGCGCCACGGAAACGTTGGTGTCCCTTTGAACCATCGCTTCTGTTGCCTCCTTTTAATTTGTCAGTGAGATTCACACGAGAGGACCACCAGGCGGGCGCGAGTCCAAAAATGATGCCCGTAAGCGCGGTGATTAGAAAAGTAAACGCGAGCACACGCCCGTCAATGCGAGACTCGGCTAACCGGGCGATGTTTTGTATGCCGGCAAACGCAATCAGCTTCGTTGCGAAATAAGCCAACAGCAACCCAAGCAATCCGCCAAGGCCTGCGAGCAACAGGCTCTCGATCAGTAGTTGTCGTATCAAACGACCTGGAGAGGCGCCCAACGCAGCCCGCATCGCCATTTCCTGCTCACGTGTCGTCGCGTGGGCCAGGAGTAAATTTGCGACGTTTGCGCAGGCAATCAATAACAACAAGTTGACTCCGATAAACAAACCCACCATGGATCTTCGGACTTCTTTGGGCACGATCCAGTCGTAAAACGAAGTCATGCGCACACGCCAGCCCGTATTCGATTGCGCATACTGCTTCTCCAGCCTTTGCGCGACCATGTCTGTATCCGAGCTTGCTTGATTTAACGTAACGCCGGGTTTGAGTCGTCCAAACACTGATAGATTGCGATTAGCTCGATCGGCGCGCCAGGGTTCTTTCTGCGGATCGATCACGAAGGGCACCCACATTTCGCGGTTACCAGTAAAATTAAATCCAACAGGCATGACGCCGATTACCGTGTAACTCTCACCGTTCAGTTGGATCGTCTGATTGACTACCGATCGATCCGCGCCGAACTGTCGCTGCCAGAGTCCATCGCTCAATATCACCACGCGATTGCGTCCGGGCTTTTCTTCATCCGCGAGAAAACTCCGGCCAAGCGCGGGAGTAACTCCCAACATCGGTACCAGGTTCGCAGTGATGCGTGCCGCCGCGATTCGTTGCGGCTCACCCCTGCCGGTTAAATTGAAGGTTGCTAATTCCGATGCGGCGAGTTGTTCGAAGCTCGATTGCTGGCGTTGCCAATCCTGAAAGTTCGGAACTGACACGGGAGATTCTGCCTGGCTCTGTTTGAGATTAGTCTCCGAAAGTCGAACAAGGCGATCGGGCGCTTTGTAAGGCAACGGTTCGAGGAGTACGGCGTTGATGACTCCGAAAATCGTGGCATTAGCGGCGATACCAAGTGCAACAGTCACGACAATCGCCAACGAAAACCCAGGATACTTGCGCAGTATCCGGCCTGCATATCGCAGGTCCTGTAAGGTTCCTTCGAAGAGTTTGGAAACGCGATTCATAATGTTCCTCTGCTAGGCTCTTCACGAACGAGCGGGCCAGTACATTCCGACCTGAGTTTTGAACATCTCCGCATAAACGCCGTCTTGCTTCATGAGTTGATCGTGGCTTCCTTCTTCAACAAGGCGTCCACGGTCAAGTACCAGGATACGGTCGACCAAGGGAGTAACAAACAGTCGATGAGAGATTATTATCGCTGTCTTGTCGTGGGCCAAAGTCATTAGCTGCTCAAACAGCGCTTTCTCTGTTTCTGCGTCGAGGGAAGCAGTAGGCTCGTCCAGGAAGACCACTTGTGCATCTCGCACGAATCCTCTCGCCAAGGCAATCCGTTGCCATTGTCCTCCTGAAAGATCGGTGCCGTTCAAAAACTCCTTCCCAAGTTGCGTTTCATATCCTTTCGGTACTCGTCCGGCAATCTCGTCTACTCCTGCTAACCGCCCGGCCGTGAAGACAGCAGCGTCACGCTGAGCGGGAGTGGAGTTTCCATTCAATGCCAAAGCAATATTTTCATAAAGCGTTAGTTTGAATTTCGAGAAGTCCTGGAATACAACGCCAAAGTTCTTTCGCAGCGCCAACACATACCACGCTTTCAGGTCAATTCCACGGAAGCTGATCGTTCCCTCATCGGGCTCGAGTAAACGCAGCATCAGCTTCATGAGCGTAGTCTTGCCTGCTCCGTTGAGACCAACGATGGCAATCTTCTCTTTCGGCCTGATACTAAAGCTTACATTCTCGACTGCTTTCTCTTTCCTGTCCGGATAAGAATAGCTGATACCGTCTACGATCCACTCCGCAGCTCCCGGAGCAATCGAGGCAGCGCTCGGCTTAGCAGCAACTGCCGGAGGCTTCTGGTCCAGATAGGTAAAGAATTTCTCGACCGAAAGAACATTGGCGAATAACGACGACGCACTTTGGATCAACGATCGAATAGAACCGCCCGCGTAGAACACCGCAGCGCTGTACATCACCACGTCGCCGATGCCGATCCTATTCGTTGTTGCCAGGTAGATGATGTAAACATAAGCTGCCCCGATTCCCATAGCAGAAAGCGAACCCCAGAGCATGGCGCTTTTGGTAGCATCCCAGCGAAGGCCACGTGCTGATTTAATAATGTCGTCTGCCGCGTGCCGGTACTTGTCGAGAAAGAAGTTTCCCGTGCGATAGACCCTTAGCTCCTTGGCTGTGCTGGTGCCGAGCATCAACTCAAGAAAGTAGCCCATGCGGCGGTATACCGGGCTTTTGTAAACGAGCGCTGCAAATGTGTTCGCGCGAACTTTCGGTTGGGTATACAGGAGCGGTATGGCGGGAAGTAGGACTATGGCCGCAACGAGGGGATGATAATAAATGAGAATAAGCGACAGACCGGATACGGCAACCAGGTGTTGAAGGACGTCAACACTTCCGCTAAAACAAGCTGGCACGGCGCGTCCGCCCATTGATGCCAAACGGATCTCGTCTCTGGTCTGCGGCATTGAGTAAGCTGTAATACCAACAGCGCTCGCTGCTTTCTCCATCAAGAGCTGATCGATAATGCGTATGTTCTTGTCCTTGATCGTGACCAGCTCAATGGCGGAAGACGTGCTGATGATTCCGTGAATGAGTGTGACGATTCCGTAGACAATGCCGAAGAAAAAGGCATTTGGAAGCGAACCTAGAAGAGGCTCGCGCGACGGCTGAAAGATCGAGTTGATAACTTCTTTAGAGAGCCACGCAGTGATTGCCGGATACAAGCCAATCACAACCAGCGCAACTCCCCACAGGATTCCGTACTTCTGGTATCTATACAGGAATCGCCAGACACGAAGGACGATCTTTAATTTGTTCAGCCACCCAATGCGCATTAGAAGATTTTCTGTCGCCAAAGAAATGATTGTAGGGGCGGCCCTCCGTGGCCGCCCCTTCGTAACCCAACATCCTAGACGGCTACCAGTTCCGCTGATAACCGAAACCGCTCTGCCTGCATGATGAACATCTCGTTGTATATACCACCAAGGCTCATCAAGCTTTCGTGATCTCCAAGCTCAATCACCTTTCCGTCTTCGATGACGGCGATGTGATCGGCAATGCGAACAGTCGACAAGCGATGAGAGATGAGTAGCGCCGTTTTGCCTTCAGTCATCTTCTTGAACTGAGCGTATATCCGTGCTTCTGTCGCAATATCCAGCGAAGCAGTCGGCTCATCCAGGATCAGCAGACCGGCGTTGCGAAAGAAAGCTCGCGCGAGAGCCAGTCGCTGCCACTGACCACCCGATAATTCACGCCCGCCCAAAAACTGGTTACCCAGCAAAGTGTCGTAACCCTCAGGGAATGGCTCGATAAACTCGGCCGCCCCGGCCATTGCGGCAACGCTGCTTAGCCCATTGAGAGTCGCGCCATTGGAAGCGTTTCCGAGTGCGATGTTTTCCTTGATCGTTAAGTGATACCGGATGAAATCCTGAAAGATGATTGCTATAGATTTTCTCAAGTCCTCGAGATTCATCTCGCGAATATCGACGCCGTCGTAATAAACCGTCCCCTGGAGCGGGTCATACAATCTGCACAAGAGCTTCACGAGTGTCGTTTTGCCTGAGCCATTTTTCCCAACGATCGCCAGCGACTTGCCTCTGTGTATCTCCAGATCTAATCCCCGCAATATGTCCCGCTCTGAGCCGGGATATCTGAACCATAAATCGGAGATCCTGACGCGCGGCGGCAGCTCAGTCTTTCTTCTTACCTGAAGGCTCTCTGGAACAACGGGCAGATCGGGTTTCATTCGAAGCCATGATGCGAGCTCCCGCATGACGTATATGACGTCCTGATGACCAGCCAATGTCTGGGCCGTCCTTGCCATCTGTTGTTGAATTACGACGATAGCAGTCATAAACACGACTAGCTGGCCGGGAGTTATTTGACCACCCACTGCTTTTCCAATCGTCCAAAGATAAGGAAGGATAGTTCCGAGCGAGATCAGCAGCCGGCTGAGGATCGAGCGTCTGATTTGCCGCTTTCTTATCGGAATGACGACGTTAAAAACTTTTCTGAACGACTCGTTATATTTACTTATGAAATAACTGGCGAGGTTATAGAGTCTTACTTCCTTTGCATACTCTTCATCGAGCAGCACCGAGCGAAAGTAATCTTTCCTCCGTTCCTCCTGCGCAGTTTCCCGGATGCCTTCGTAAATCAATCGATGCGCTTTCTTTTGCGCAAGCACATCCGGGATTCCGGAGAGCACGATTAGTAGAGGGATGAGCGGGTGAAGGGCAAAAAGTAGCAGCACCATGCATAGCACAGTGACAACAATGCTCGAGATGTCAGTGGCGAAACGCAAAATATTCATCGGGATGAACAATGCATCGCGTTCCAGCAGTGACCTCCGGTTGTGAAAAGCCGGGTTCTCAAAGTAATAAAGACCTTCCAGCCGAACAGCCGACTTGATGATCTCCATGTGAATGTGTTTAGAGCCGCTTTCGGTCAGCATCTCGCTCAGATGTAGCAACACAACCTGGCCGGCATACTGGGCCACCAGCAGAACGAGATAAACACATCCGAAAAATATCGGGATTGGAAGAGGTCCAACAAACGTGGGAGTGTGAGATAGCAGCGAGTCGATAATGTTCTTGGTGGTATACGCTAAGAAGGCCGGGAGCTGTGCAATCAGGACGTTAACGAGGAGGCACGCAGCAAAGAGCGCACGACTGCCCGCGGACACAATGCGAAGAATGCTGACGTAAGCAGGAATGCTTCGCGCGAGTTCCCGACACTTCGCGAAAAACTCAACGATGATTTTCATATCCTGTGAATCCTGCAAATCCTGAAATCCTGTCCAGAGTCTTAGACAGGATTACAAGATTTGCGGGATCTACAAGATTCAGGAAGTGGCGGCGGAGTAAGCCGTCTCAGGTACACGTACCTTGTACGTTCCCAACCGCCGATCGCACACCGAAAACAGAGCACAGACCGCTTCTTCCGGCCCAATAATCTCCCCAATCTGGACCATCGAACTAATACCTTCAGTTATGTCAGTCACCGTCAGATCTGCATCGACGTTTACCGGACCGATGCTCAATACCGGCCGCCCGGCAAGAGCCTCTAATCGATTCGCGTTCAGGTTTATCGAACCGATCCACCTGACGGAATTCGGCCGCATCCGTATTAGTTGACCTTGTAGTCTTTCCAAACGAGCCAGAAGCACGCCCACGCTTCTTGCGTCGGCATAAATTATTTGTCCGTAATGCCTGAGACTCTGAATACGCTTCTGGAATAGTGGAATAGTGAAGCCGTCGATCATCAAGTGACCCAGGATCACGAGCTTTGTATTGTCGGTAAGCTTATCCAGGAACGCGTCGTTGAACTCAATCTGACCGATGAAGAGTGTTTCATCAGTGTGGACGATCAGATGCGAACGAACTTCGACTCTCGGGACCTGCATGAATGCTTCAACATTCTCCGGAGTCAAGACAACGGTCTTAACGTCTTCGACCAGGTCGATCTTGGCGATTGCCTCAACTGATACAGATCTCAAATCGAGAATGGGTATACCTTTGATAGTCGTTCCCATGAGTTGCTCCTTCGATCCTCACCTGAATAACGCAATGCTCTGCGGGACCTGTCCCAGCCGTTCCGATACCGTGAGATCTCCAATTGCCACGATCGGCGTCTCGTGAGTGGTGTTCAAGTACTCCGGACCAAGCATTGACTCGCCGATCCAGCGAGCGTGCTCCGCGGGCACAATCGAGATTCCTCCGGCTATCATCTTCGCCACCGATTCGACCGTGGTCTTTGCTGCTTCTGAGCTGACGTAAACCTGTCCGTTCACAATCAACTCCCTGAACGCTTCCCGGATCTGCTGTGGCTCAAAACTGGTTAGAAACAGTTGTCCGGATACGATTAGCCGGAGCGGTTCATCCATAAACTCCAGCATCTCGGGCAGCAATTCAGGTTGACCCGTGTAGACCCTGTATTCCCTGGGAGCGGTGAAAACTGACTTCACATCCTTTGCTGGTACCTGAGACCATGCGTGCTCGTTTTCAGGCGAGAGCAGCACAAGGCTGACTCCTTCGACTGATTCGATACCCTCAATAGCGTCCACTGGTACCTCGCGCAAATCCAGCACTTTGAGGTCCTTGTATGAGGATCGACGTTTTGGCTGATCTTTACCGGCACGCTGAGACGATCCGTTCTGCTCAACCGAGTTATTCTTTCCGAGCTCTTTAATCCATTTGGGCTCGCCGTCCTGAAGCACCGCCACGACTTTGCCTAACACGCGATTAAATTCAACCGGCGAGTCTGGATCGAAGTGCACGTCTCCCTTAGTCGTAATCATCGGCGGTGTCGACGACTTATCTACTGAGATTATGCGATGAGCCACGCGCTCATTTCCGTGGTCCAGCCAAACAATAATGTCTCCAAGGCTTAAGTCGTCCAGCGAGCTTTTCTTGACCAGCACTTTGTCTCCGGAAAAGAGCACGGGAAACATGCTGCCTCCAGTCACGGAGATGGCAACAAGCGGACTGTCGCTCGCCTGATCTGAATCAGCCGGAAATACTTGTTCATCGGCCACAAACCACATCAGTCCCTTTGACTCAAACGATTTGATCGTCTCGGTCACGTCTGCAATGAGCGAGTCGACATCGTCAGTACCAAACTCCTGCGAAAGCATGAGGGCAATGTCTCTGATCGTATTGGAGCCGTTGCAGGCCTTGAGAATGCGGTGGGCCGTCGCATTCAACAGATGAAATGTTCGTGCTTTGGAGTCGAATACGATGACTTCGTTTCCAGCCTGCTCGATTTGCAGGTTCTCGAATGCACAGAGTGGATATGTGTTCATCGGCGAATCCTCAGACTCGGCAATCGCTGGCGACGCGGGCTAAACCGGAATAAACCGAACGGTAGCCATCCGGCTTATTCCGGGTTTGGTTAAGCAGCTACTTTTACTGCCATTGACATTGACACTGACACTGACATTGACACTGACATTGACATCCCCCGCCTTCACCATCACCGGGATCGACCGGCAGGATTTCACTGAGCATCGCAGCGTACCTGGCGTTTTCGAGTTCAGTTACTGTCAGACTAACAATGGTAGGTCTTTCGTAGCGCATGTTTAGTCACCTCCTTTCGTAAGTTTTGCGGAAGATCCAATCAGGATCTAATCATCCATCGACGCAGATGATTCCCATATCGGCAGCCAGATCAACTCTTCACCGTGGGGATCTCCAATGCGTGCGCGTGCGGCCATTCTGCCCGTTCGCACATCACTCCAGGTGTGCCTGATGTTGGTTCGAACCATCTGGCACCACCAGCGCCGGATGTACTTGTCAGAGTTTTGCGATCGCGGCTCACATCCACCGCGACAGGAGAATTGCGCAAAACAGCCGCGACACCACCACGGCAGTCCTTTCCGTACATTTGCCGCGCCTCGTTCGGGAATATGAAAGCGTTTGGTAGCCGGGTCATACTTTCCGACAAAGTAATCGTCTTTACGCGGATCGGTGGGAACACTAACTTCCGAACAAACGCTCAGATACCCGTCGGGCGTAACGAATAGTCCCTTGCCTTCCAACGAGTCGCAGTAGGAGCCGGTGCGAATTGTCAACGGTCTTCCAGCCGACGAGACTGTGCCATGCCGGATGCCGCGCAAGTGACGCTGGTAAGTCATCTCTTCGACTCGTCGAAACTCCTGGATAAACTCCAGCGCACCCGGCATCGCGGTATTCTGTCGTCCGACCTCCGAGAAATAGACGGGTTCAAATTGCATGTTGTATTGCTTGGGAAGGTTGTCCCAGAAGTAGGCTGCAATCTCTTCCATGCGGTGGAGCGTGTCAGCCGTTACTGTTACTCGTATGCCTTTTATATTCATGTCGAAGGCATCCATCTTGGTAACGAACGCCCAGGTCTTATCGAAGGAATTCTCTCCGGTAGCTGTTGGTCTTTGAGCGTTCTGAATGTCAGGCGGACCGTCCATCGAGATCGTCATTTCATCGATGTTGTTTCGAAACCATTCGTAGTGTTCGGGATCGACTTGACCGTTCGTGATCGTGGCTACCATCACTTCGACATTGCTTTTACCGGCGCTCGCTCTCGCATACTCAACGATGCTGGAGAAGCTGTCCCAATACTCAGTCGGCTCGCCTCCGCCAAAGAAACGGATCACCAGTTTGCCGCTCCCGAACGTTATGCGATTCATAACCGCATTGCGTGTTCCGAGGTCTATCGCCGCCTTTGCGATCTCCCAGGGGATAGCACCGTATTTCTTAGGTGACGCACCGGAGAAACAGTACTTGCATCCCAGGCTGCAATCGTTTGTCGGCAGGAAACAGATGGTCGAATCAAGCACCTCTCCCTGTGGCAAAGGATTCAATTTGTAGTTCGGAAAAATTGGCGGTTGATAGTGAGCGGCGAAACTCTCCTTCATCGGCTCAGTAAGAAGAACGTTGTAATCATCAGCCTGACGATTGATGAATTCCTTCGTGCGTTTCAGATCCGGAGAAACCCACATCAGATGATGACGCGGGAAGAGCGCCGCCCAGTCACCCGAATTCAGACGAATGTTGAAGCCTTCCGACAGATACGGTAATCCGTTCGGCTGAAAGGGTTCCGGATAATGAACGAAAGGAATTACCTGTCGTTGTGTGAGCTCCTGGTTTGAACGAAAACGGTGAGCGATTTGCACTAGTTCCATATCTTGCCTCCGGTTAAATACAACCAGACCTGTCAGCGTTGCGAGCTTCTCTGGGCAAGTACTAGTTTGAGGAGCGGGGGAACAGTAGCGTGTGGGAGGATGTATAGCAGAAGAAGATTCGAGTGTCTGTCACTCAGTGACTGTCACTAGCTGACATAACATTGAGGCAGTAAACTTTTAGCCCGCGAAGCGGGCGTAAGCATAAAGCCTGGGGCGCAAGCCCCAGGTTAGCATCCTAAATAAGCCCCGGAGCCCGTGAAACGGGCGACAGCGCGCGCATGTTACATCTGTCGCCCGCTCTGCGGGCTCGTGCGCAATGTTTATATTTGATCCTGGGGCTTGCGCCCCAGGCTTTATGCTTACACCCGCTTCGCGGGTTAAGACAGATTAGAGAGAGTGAGCGAAGACGTTCTTGGTGATTCTATAGCAGTCGCAGCAGATGGCTTCCATGCCGGCTTGATTAAGAATCGTAATCTCGCCACGGTGATACTTGATCAACCCAGCCCTTTGGAGCTTGTTTGCAGCCATTGTCACTCCAGTTCGGCCTGTGCCTAACACTTGAGACAGAGATTCGTGCGTCAAGTGGAAGCTGTGCGATTGAATCTGAAGGCTGCTGATCAGCAACCAACGACAAAGACGCTTATCAACCGTATGAAAATGATTGCAAACGCCGAGTTGAGAAACGTAGGTAGCGAGCGCATGTGTATAGGAGAGGAGGCGATTTTTTAATTCACCTTCCTTTTCAAACTCTTGCCTGAGGATGTCCCGGCTGATCATCAATGCCTCGCCGGGCACCTGTACCACCACTTGATGAGGCGTCTTAACGTGTCTCAGAAGTACAGGAATTCCAACCATTCCTTCGCTGCCTACGTTAGCAACTTCGATACTGTTGCCTTCAGCAGTTATGCACATCAGGGACGCAATGCCATGACTTATGAAATAGGCGCAACGAATGTCGTCTTCGACATAGTAGAGAATCTCGTGCGCATTGAGACTTACCGGCCTGAGATTGGAAAACAGTCTCGCATACTTTTCACGAGGCAGACCCGCTAGTATCTGATTCCTAAGCGCGGCGGTTTGTGTGAGGGCTATAGACATCATCACTTTTCCTCAGAAGAGCAAACAAGATTCACGCACACTCCCGCACTGCTAACACACTCCGAAAATCCTTACCTTCTGGGCTAGCAGAAACTGTTTAAGCTCTTCAACCGAACGCAACTTTGTCAGGGTGTATCACTTCGGCTATCTGGTGGGAGGGATGATCGCAATCGCAGAACAGCTGAGGAGGAAGTGAACTTCTATTGTCTTGAAAATACCTGAGGCCGGGTTTTGTACACCCGTTTATTGATACTGTCAATGCAAATTTATGGATCACAGATGCACGCCATCTTCTTTCCGTCTAACTCGGCCGGGCTCAAATGTTATCTGCCTCGCAGCCGCAATGGTGCGCTGGGTAATCAGCGGCAACCAGCGTGACCGCAGTTACAACGAATCTCCGTTTCGCCGACAGCGGCGGCATTTTCGCAATAGGTGCTGCAATAATCTTCGTCTTCACGCGCCATGCATTCGCAGGGCCCGTGCTCGCATGTTTCTCTTTCGTCAGCGTTGTTCATTCCCTTCACTCCTTTTATTTAAGACTATCTAGTGTCGGTTCGGGGAAGTCTGTACCCTGCCGAACAACCGAATCCGATCAATTCGAGAAGTAAAGGCGTAATTGTAGGGGTGGCCCTCTGTGGCCACCCCAGCGTTGAAATACAACAATGGGGCGGCCACGGAGGGCCGCCCCTACAATATGCCTCGTCTTGACGAGCGCGCTATAGTATTTCGCGCGTGTAATGAAGCTAAGTGTCTCCGTGCATAAATGAAAACAGCTGCAAAGGTCATAACCCTATGCATCATTACTGCTGCGGTTATTTCCTGTAAAACCGGGCAAACTCACAAGGCCAGTGGATTCGTTACAACCACTGCGAGTCCGAGTGCCATCGAGACAACTGGTTATGTCACAGACGAGGCGAAGGTAATTGATGAGTCGTCGCGAAAACAGTTGGAGACCACGCTCGCAGCATTTAAGGAACGCACAAAGATCGATTTTGCTGTTGTTACAGTGAAAAGCACCGGCGATAAGTCGGCGCGCGACTATTCACTCGCCCTCGCTCGTGAACGCAAAGACAAAGGCTTCGAAGAAAACGTTAGTGGACTGCTGTTGCTCGTCGCGGTTGATGATCGTAACTGGCACATTCAAATCTCTCGCAACCTCGAGGTCCAACTGACGAATGAGCTCCTTACAAAGCTGAGCGAGCCCATGACTGATTCGTTCCGGCAACACCGGTACGGCGAAGGAATCCTCCAATACGTGCACGCCCTCATCGCGCAGCTTGAGCCACAGAAAGCACACAACACGCAAACTATAGTCGTGAGTCTAATTTAAATCGCCTCGCTCTGTAGATCCAATGAGGTGTCCTGCCGCATGACTCGTCGCAGCACGAGCGGTGCGTCAAACATCTGCTCGAGCCCGCGTACGATCGCATAGCGCGGCTCGTCAGCGACGCGCACCGGCAGTTTAGTTTCGTCACGCAGGTACTCGCCTAACCCACCAAACATCGAGCCGCCACCGGTGAGTATGATTCCTCGATCGTAAATGTCGCCTGCCACTTCAGGCGGAAGCTCGTCCAGAGTCGCGCTGACACCCGCCACGATCTGGCGCACTACTTCCTGCGCTACCGGATAGATCTCACCCGCACTGATCTCAATCGAGCGTGGCATTCTCGTTAGCACGTCGCGACCGTTGATCGGAATTTCCTGAGCGAGGTTAACAGGAACAGTTGCTGACGCGAGCTCGAGTTTGAGTCTTTCCGCCGTCCTGGAGCCAATCAGTAAACCACGATGACGTCGAACGTGATTGATGATCGCGGCATCGATGTTTGAACTTCCGATCCGCTCCGCGCGTGCGCGTATCGTCTTTCCGCTCACAACGACCGCGACGTTTGTTGTGCCGCCGCCGATGTCCACGACTGCCGAAGCGCGCGTATCGTCTACGCTGATGCCCGAACCAAAAGCGGCTGCCAGTCCTTCCTCGATCATCCCGACGCGCCCGACGTGCGCGTCTTGCGCTGCACTCAGGAGTGCACGTCGCTCGACCGGCGTGACGTCAGAAAAGACACTCATTAACGCACGACGGCTAAAATGCGAGATGCCGCCACGTGCCTCGCGCACGAAATGCGCCAGCATCTCCTTCGTTCTCTCAAAATCTGCGACGACGCCGTTGAGCATCGGCGCGATGACGGCAACACCACGTGCTTCGCGACCATACTTCTGTTGCGCTTCGCGACCGATCGCGATCACCTCGCCGGTCACAGTATCAACCGCAACGAGCGAAGGCTCATCGACCACGATGCCGCGCCCGCGTACCGCGATGATCGTCGACGCCGATCCCATGTCGATCGCCATCGAATCGGACACGAGGTTCTGCAAAGCCCCGACACCGAGGAACGCCGCTGTCTTCCGCATGAACGCCATCGCCCGTCATGATAACGTTTATCTTGTAGATCCTGAAAATCCTGAAATCCTGTCTAAAGTGTTTGACAGGATTTTCATGATTTATTGATGACGCAGCACGACAATCGGATCGACACGCATGGCACGTTGTGCGGGAATCAGGCACGCGAGCAACGCGACGAGCCCGAGCAGCGAGACGATCATCACGAACGTGAGTGGATCAGTCGGAGTCACACCAAAGAGCATCTTCTCGATAAAGCGTGTCAGGCCGAACGACGCAAGCACACCGATCACAGCGCCAACACTCACGAGCACAAGCCCTCGACCAACAATCAGTTTCAGAATCGATCGCGGCTGTGCGCCGAGCGCCATACGAATTCCGATCTCGCGTGTGTGCTGCGCGACCGTGTAACTCATCACTCCGTAAACACCAATCACCGCCAGCAACAACGATACGGCCGCGAAGACACTCAACAGTGTCGTGTTCAGGCTCTTGTCGCGTACAGTGTTCTCGATCACGAGATTCATCGTATTCACCGCATAAATTGGTTGTCCCGGATCGACCGCCTGGACCTCGCGTCGCACAGCGGCAGCGATGTTGCTGTTGTCGAGAGTCGAACGCACCAGCAGTCGCATGTTCCAGCGCAGGTCCGACCAGAAA
>Ga0126311_10000791_pt1 | contig 14656 bp, 14 predicted proteins | sample Plot61_FD_92539 | JGI IMG/M metagenome (GOLD analysis project Ga0126311, IMG submission 92539) | Serpentine soil microbial communities from UC McLaughlin Reserve, CA, USA - Plot61 | ecosystem: Environmental > Terrestrial > Soil > Grasslands | place: USA: UC McLaughlin Reserve, Lake County...
CAAAGGCGACCCTTGAAGAAGGGCGCTACGTGATAGGTGGGTATCCGTAGCGCCCTGTTTTACTCACATGGGCCACGCGAGAAACAGACCAAAACGATTAGCAGAGAAGTTACTACGGATTCGTGAGGCGCTTGGCTTGTCTCAAGGGGAATTAGCGGCGCAGCTTGGAAACTACAGGACTCACCACCATATCTCGAAGTATGAACGCGGCAAGAGTGTACCGCCGATTGAAGTTGTGCTTGCTTATTCTCGCGTTGCGAATGTCCAGATAGAGCAGATCGTGGACGATGATGTTGATCTGCCGCTCTAATTATTTTGAAAAAAAACGTGCAGCAGCACGACGCTGACTAAGTATCCCGTTTTCCGTCGCCGCCTTTGCAGTGCAGATTACAATGAGCAACAAACGCAACACCCTCACCCCCCCACCCGATGATATGTGCCAACAGTTTAAGGGTCGGATTATCTGCGGACGTTGCGGTAACAATGATTGGGCCAAGTTTGCGTATATGTTGCCTATGGATGGTCACGTTTTGGTTCAATGTTCATACTGTGGCCTAACGTTTTTTAAGGAAATGGAACCCACTTCCGATTGACGCCCGATGAAATCGTGCCGATGGGTCGGTGCACGAACAGGCGCGGATACCTCGCTTATGAAACGACGAAGATGCTGTGAATAGAGCGCAAAAAACCCGTATTTCGCCATTTGTGAAAATCTCCTACCTTGGTTCTAACTGACGCAGCGCACGTCGAATCTAATCGCGGACCTCATGTCAACGCGTACAATCGCTTTGGCACGCCAGCCGAATCCTTACAACAACTGCACACGTGTCCCACTCGCTAACGCTCTATAAACAAAAAGGAGTTTTTTCGTCCCCCTTTTTATTGACTCAAATTAAGGCTCGTTTAGATGTTCAATAATATTCTACACATGGACACGACATGCGGACCGTCTGCCATCGTGACATCCCGCTTTGCCTGCCTTGAAAAATCCGCTCGGCCTGATCACATCCAGAACTCCTCCTTGCGTTGTTGCTGTAAATAGAGCACAAAAACCCTCGTATTTCGCTATTTGCGAAGTTTCCTACCTTGGTTCTAACTGACGCAGCGCACGTCGAATCTAATCGCGGACCTCATGTCAACGCATACAATCGCTTTGGCACGCCAGCCGAATCCTTACAACAACTGCACACGTGTCCTATATTGATAAGCGTTCTCTAAACAAGATGTGTATTTTACAGGCATTTTTACTGACTCAAATTAACGCTTGTTTAGATGTTCAATAATATTCTACACATGGACACGACATGCGGACCGGTCTGCCATCGTGACATCCCGCTTTGCCTGCCTTGAAAAATCCGCTCGGCCTGATCACATCCAGAACTCTTCCTTGCGTTGTTGCTGTAAATAGAGCACAAAAACCCTCGTATTTCGCTATTTGCGAAGTTTCCTACCTTGGTTCTAACTGACGCAGCGCACGTCGAATCTAATGGCGGACTTCATGTCAACGCATACAATCGCTTCGGCACGCCAGCCGACATCTGTTAAAAACAGAAGGCTACTGTCGCATCCATACTAAAGGAATGATAAACATTGAAAATCTTGACAACTGTATATTACAGTTACTAGATGGCTTATGGTTGAATCGTTCTCATCATTTGTTGTAAGGCAGCTAACAATATTGCTTGACAAGTAATTAGAGGACTGACAAAATCGCAACTGGAGGGCTTTATGGATCACAACAACGGCGAGCTTTTGAAGTACATCAAGGCGCTACTCTTACTCGAAGTTCAACGGCTCAACACGGAAGGGGAACCAATCAAACCTGAGGTTCTGCTGGCCCGGGCGGGATTGAATGCGCGGGAGATCGCCGAACTGCTCGGCAAAAACTCAACAGCAGTCGCTAAGGCAATCCAGCGTGCCGCAAAAGTGCGCGGATAGGTGCTGAGATGGCGAAATCATCCGCAACTATGGACGACCTGCTAAAGCAGGCGAAAACGACGAACCGTTTGATCGCGGCGCAACTCAAGACGCAGATGAGTCAGATGCAACTCGTGAAACTCTTAGCCACAACGGGACTCTCTGCAAGAGAAATCGCAGATGTCCTGGACACGACGGCGGCGACAGTTGCAGTAACTCTTCAGAGATTGCGCCAGAAATCAAGTAAGGCACCTGCGCGACAATCTCAAGCCGACATGGAGGAGGGGTAAACAAAATGGAGAAGTACCGCTGGCATTCGCGCAAGACCAGATGGCAGAGGTTCTATAAAAAATGGTGCTCGCATTACGAAGGAACCATCGGGTTCCGGTAATGCAGCGAGAAAGGAGTTAACCAGAAAGTGAAAAAGCCAAACAGTGTCGAGGAGCTTATCGCGCTTCAATCGGAGCTTCTGAAGGATATGCTCATCGCGAACCTGGCAATTGCTGGTATCGGTCAGCGACAAATCGCAAAGGTTGCGCGCGTGGACTTGAATCGTGTTAATCGAATCGCGAAGCTCTTGAAGAGGAACGAGAAACGGAATACCGCAGAAAAGCGAAACGACTAACAGCGGGGTGGGAGAGCATTTAGTATGACTGAGAATGATGAAGTCTTGAAGATCTTGCGTCGAATTGAACAGTGGACGGCCATGATCGCAAAGGCCCAACTGGCACCGCTCCTAGAGGCTGAATTGGCCGATCCTCGCATGGCTGAACTTTACAAGCTAACAGGCACCCACGGACAAAGAGAGATCAAGAAAAAACTGAGCATGTCAGCCAATACGATTTCAGACGCTTGGAAGCGATGGGAACGCTTGGGATTAATCGCTAAAGAGGGTCATGAATACAGAAAGGTATTTTGATGGCAGCCGGAAAAACTGAGAGAGAGCTGTTAGAAGAAATGAATGAGCGACTAAAAGAAATTGCGGGATTGTTGGCTATTCAGGGTAAAACGCAAGACGAGCAGATTGATGTACTAACAGCGTTGGGTTTTGATTCCAGAACTATCGGATCGTTTGTCGGCCTATCCGGTGAAGCAGTTCGCAAGCGCAGAACCCGAAATAACAAGCGATAAGTTGGCGCGTTGTGCCTGTTCACAAGATAGCGCCATCGTCGCTGATCGGATGGTTCAGAGATGCTCGGATCGTAACTGAACTAACTGAAAAAACATCGAAGTGTAGCCCACGAGGAGGCGGATGTCAGAGGAATCTAGAGATGGCAAAACGGGAAGATCAAAAGCAAGATCGCGATCAACAAATTCTAAGTCGTCTTGCAAGTATTCAGCATAAGGTGGATTCGATTGAGCAAACGAACGCCTTCGCCTTGCGAGCTGACAAAGAGAAGCACGAGCAATCGCTACGAGACATTTTCCGAAACGGGAAGCGTAGAGCTCAGGTATATCTTGCTGCGAACGGGGCGCGTAGTGTGCAAGAGATCGCTGACCACGTAAAAATGAAGCGACCGAATGTTAGCGCGCAGCTAAAGGCACTTTCTATTGAAGGGATTTTAGAAATTGCCTACTCTAGCGGTGGAAGGGATTATTGGGGTAAGAAACCGCTGGACCATACGATTAGGATTACCCGTTTTCTTTGTGACGAGTTTTTCCTGAACAGTGATGGAACCGAAAAGCGCGCCAAGAAATGACTCCCGCGGCCTAAGGGGCAATGATCTTCTCAATACAACGATTTCTTGAAGATTACTTTGAGGGGCGCAGCCTTCGGGATGTGGATCAGTTCGCGGTCTCCATTGCGAATCTCTACGATAACCGCCGATCACAAATGTCTGACACCGAATTTCTTCGAGCGATGCGAAGACTTCGGACGGTTTTCTACAAGTACAACTCCTCACTTATTCGAGCGGATTTCGAGGGCCATCTATTGAAGTTACTCGATGGCCGTTTTCATCCAAAAAAAAAAGATACTGATACAGAGCCAAAATTTTTGGGCGATCTATCTCAGGCGAGAAGCCGCGTCACTGCTCTCCCACGGATTACGATCAATCGGCTTTTATCAGAATACAAGAGTGCGATCGAGTCCAGAGGGGTTGACGCTTTTTGGGAAAGTCGGAAAAGGAATGAGCTCCGATCTAAACCGGAAAAGATCGCTCAATCTTTGCTAGCCACCGCCCTAAAGATGTTATTTCGGCAGCGAAGCTCGGGCTTGGTATTGCGTGAGTTTGGCTCGGGTATCGGATTTGTGGATGTCGGAATTGTCTTGTCCAATGTTTTGCATCTTGTCGAATTAAAGGTGTTGGTCAAGAAATTCCAAGGTCCTGCTCAACTTCTTCAATACATGAAGCAGGAACACCGTCCCGAAGGTTGGCTAATGGTTGTTGATTCCCGCCCGGCGACCCTGAAAACTCCAATTCCGAATGTTATTCCTAACAAGCAGGGAACGATCAAAATACTAACTATTGATATCAACCCTCTGCCACCGAGTACTCTGAAGTAATTTACGGTCAAATCATGTGACGCATCGGTTACGTTAGCCGCTCTACGTTCGGGCAGCTCATTAACGCAGTTAGGAGACGGCACATTCCTGTATTAGTCCGCCTATTCGCTTTATGGGATTAGCGTGTTTGGTCGATCAGCGCCACGGACCTTCGGCGCTCAACGTCACTCCGATTACAGTGCTGTAATCTACACGTTCACCGCCTTGAGGGGTCTGGGCGATGATTATTCCTGGTTCAAAGGAAGGGTCATACCGAGTGGCAAGAACACGGACGTTGAGATTCGCATCCCGCAATTTAATTTGCGCTGTTTTGTAATTCAACCCTACAACGACGGGGACCGTTGTTTGTGGAGGTCGTGAGAGTCGCTCGCGCCTAACATCTAACGCAAGTAGTATAAGGGCGATTGCTGGCAGCACTATGAAACAGACAAAGGCAACAAACGCAATTGCAGTTAGAGTAGCTATAAGCACCGGCTTTTTGCCGCGTATGCTATAGCCTAAGAGTAGACCTAGTAAGAATCTCATTGTCAGTCTCCAATCGTAGGAAATTTGTAAGTGACACAAACAGAATGAGCGCCCGCAGTTGAAAGGCTGCGGGCGCTCTTATTTTCGGTGGAAGTCGAGATTAAGCGGCCAGACTCAGAGGAATGCAGATTCTATCTTTCTCAAGAGGAACTGGTCCAGAATCTTGCTTCTTCTCTTTTTTGCTCGCGCCACGATATTGACCGGCGGTCGCTTTGGTAACTTCCTACCTCGCCTTCATCGTTAGCCTCATCCTCACCTCCAGCGCCGCAAACACTGGGGTAAAACACACTCTATTTCGAGTGGGTTTTCAAATGAGGCAACGATACCGATTTGAGTGGGTTTTGATGAGTCAATTCGGCCGGTAGTGATGCATTTACAGAGTTAAACATGTAAGGCGTGGCACGCTGTCTTGATTCGGCGTTTCACGGATGGTACTATGGCCGAAACAGTGTTGCGTGAATGGGACTGTAAGTTATGTCCGAAATACAAGGCAAGTATAGCTTGACTGTGGGCCCTGCTCTACTTGCCATGTTGCTGTTTTGGTTCGGCAGACCCCGGGTGTTACCATCCAGTGAAAGGAGCGTCTAGATGATTGCTCCTTCTAATCACACATCAAAAGGTCTGCTGAAAATGAACAAGCTAACGCTTGCGCTAAAGAACTGCTACGGAATTAAGAAGCTCAACTTCAAGTTCGATTTTTCGCAAGAACGCGTGTACGCCCTTTATGCGCCGAACGGAGTAATGAAGTCTTCATTAGCCCAAACGTTTGAGGATGAAGCCACTGGGGCAACATCGGCAGATCGCATCTTTCCAACTCGCGTACCTAGTAGAAAGATTACCGACGAAAACGGAGATGCTTTAAGCAACGAAAGCATTCTCGTGGTACGGCCGTACGACCCCGAGTTCGGACATTCCCAGAGAACGTCAACGCTCCTCTTAGATGCAAAGCTGAAAAAGGAATATGACGCCCTTCACGCAGAGATTGACAGCTCAAGGGAACTGCTCTTAAAGGCTCTCAAAGAGCAATCACAATCCAAGAAACCACTGGAACAAGAAATATCCTCAACGTTTACTAGCGGCGACAATCAGTTTGACCTCGCGTTAGGTCGTATTAAAGGAGAGTTGCTAACGCAAAAGGACACGCCCTTCGCGGATGTTCAGTACGACAAAATCTTTGATGATAAAGTTCTGGGTTTTCTCGGATCGAAGGATGTCAAATCTGCGATCGAGGAATATGTCCGTCGTTACAACGAACTTCTCGCCGCTTCAACTTATTTTAAGAAGGGCACGTTCGACTACTACAACGCAAGCACGATTGCAAAGAATCTCGCGGACAATGGTTTTTTTGCTGCGAAGCACACCATTAACCTTATCTCCGGCGAAAAGCTTGAGATTGCTACTCGTAAAGAGCTTGAGGACGTAATCGCAAAGGAGAAAGACGCTATTCTCAAGGACAAGGAGTTAAGGAAGAAATTCGATGAAATCGCGAAACTTCTTGAAAAGAACGCGACGCTTCGTGAGTTTCAGGCTTATCTGTTAGAAAACGAAGCTCTTATATCGCAACTAACCAATATCAAGCAATTCAAGGAGGATATCTGGAAGTCATATCTAAAAGTGCGCTTTGATCTGTACTTAGATTACATGACCAAGTACGAGGCCGCTCAAGCGCGAAAAAGAGAGATCGAGGAGGAGGCTTCCAAACAACAAACGCAATGGGAAGAAGTGATCCAGATTTTTAACGACAGATTTTTCGTTCCGTTTGAACTGAGTGCTAAGAATCGGACCGCTGTCATGCTCGGCTACGCGCCCATGATTGATCTGGCGTTCACTTATCGAGACGGAGCCGAAAACGTTCCAGTCGAGAAAGCGGCACTAATGCGGGTGTTAAGCACGGGCGAAAGAAAAGCTCTATATATCCTTAACGTTATTTTTGAAATCCAGACGCGAAAGAAGGCTAATCAAGAAACACTGATGGTTGTTGATGATATCGCGGATTCTTTTGACTACCAGAACAAGTACGCCATCATCCAATACTTGAGGGATATCAGCCTGGACCCGCTATTCAAGCAGATCATCATGACGCATAATTTTGATTTCTTTCGTACCGTCGAGAGTCGGTTTGTGAGTTACGACCACTGCTTAGTGGGGTCGAAGGGATCTGATGGGATTGCGATTGAGAAGGCAAGTGGTATCAGAAATATTTTCGTCAACGATCTAAAGAAGAAATTTTTTACCCAGCCTAAGAAGAAGATCGCGTCCATTCCGTTCTTGAGAAATCTAGTCGAATACACGCGAGGAGAAAACGACCCCAACTTCACAAAACTAACGTCTCTCCTTCATTGGAAAGCCGACTCAGCCACGATAACAGTAGGTGAATTGGATAAGATTTATAAAGACGTGTGCAATTCAAACGGCGGTGGTAAAGCAAACGGCAGCAAAACAAGCAGCAACCAGCCGGTAATCGAACTTATTCATGCGGAGGCGCGGTCCTGCTTAAACGCCGCTGCTGCCGCGAATTTTGAGAACAAGGTCGTTTTAGCAATTGCAATACGGATCGACGCCGAGCAGTTTATGGTTAACAAGATTAACGACGCTGCGTTTGTGGGCGCTATTACGTCGCATCAAACGCAAACGCTGTTCGCAAGATTCAAAGGTATGTTTTCTGGCGAGACCGACGCCCTGAGGATTTTAGAGCGGGTAATGCTCATGACCCCTGAGAATATCCACCTGAATTCGTTCATGTACGAACCAATTATAGATATGTCCGATGACTACTTGAAACAACTCTATAGAGACGTACTTGCGTTGAACGGAGTACATGATTCTGAGTCTTAGGAGAGCTTCGCCGTGTCGTTAACCAAATCATTGATCGTCACTCCGGGAAAGATTCGAGTAGGTCAGCATTTCCAGTAGCGAAGGCTCGCGTTCCTGTCTCAAATCGGGAGATCGATCCTGAATCTGTTTTCAACCACTTTGCCAGTTCTTCCTGAGTCTACGCAACCGTTCGAGGCGAGCGTCCCAGGATGACGAGGAATCTCACGGCTGAATGACGCCAAATTCCCACCTAGCGTCAACGTTGCGGTCAACGTTGAAACTCATGTTTGTAAGTGACTGAAAACGCTAACGTTGTCCGCTTGAACCCAATTACTGAGCCAAGCGGGCGGTTATCAATAACTTACAGCTATAATTGGACCATCCGGTTCGCGCAAAACGGATTAATCTGACGCATCTTAAACCATCTCTGCTCGCTTGAGCCAGTGGCGGGAGCGGCCCCTCGCTGCGGATTTTAAGTCCCTTGAGCGCCATTTGACTACGCTACTATATGATACAGGCAGTATATATCGATGTTTCAGCCGTCAAAGCAAGCTACGTCGCAGCAGGTATCAGAACGGAACTCCCTCATCTTTGGATCAAGGCTTATTGCAGCATAGATTCGTTGCCCAACGTTGCACTCCGCATTGCGAATTAGACGCTCGGCAAAAACCTAAGTGCTTGCCTTTTCCACAGTTGCAGCCACCGAAGAAAATCAGGGTTTTTACATTCTTCCCATTCACTACCATCGCGTATACATCATGTGCTGTTATTTTTGGCCAAGTATTGGCCAGTTGGATTCCTAAAAAGTTAGGAGTTGGTTACACCTTACGGTTACACTTGGGATTACGCCAAGAACTTGTCTTCTTAATAAGAAGGCGACTAATCTACCCGTACAACCACTGCAGCGTTCCACGACAAGGTAGCTGCTAACTCTCTCCCAACTGTATTCGCCATAAAATTCGGCGACAAGTTCTTCAAAAAACTCTCCTTGAAGCCGCCGCTCTTCCGATGGCATTTTCGAGGGCAACCGCTTAATGGTTCGGCCAACGCAGTCGCGCTCGTGGAAGGGAGTAGTCAAATGAAAGTATTCTGTCCACAGCACAAGACAGGCTTCTTCACTCCACGTCGGAATCCGATCAGGTGTGAGAATCGCGGTCACGTATTAGGCGAGTTTATTTCCGACGGCGATGCAAAGGTTCCGGCCGAAACTGTTTGGCAATATTGCTGCAACTGCGAACACTTCTGCCCAATAGAGTTAGATCAGAAGGGGTTAGAGGCTTGTTCAGCTTGTGGCCGACGGATCACTCTACTGTACGTGTGTGACCGTTGCTTTATATTTAGTTTTGAGTCTAGCACTCCAATTCAGGCTAAAAACTTCACACTCACATCCGACGGTGCACCACAACCGTCCTGCCCTGGATGTTTTCAAGAAAGCTCGGGCGATTTGCGTGAGCACGACTGTGAAAAACTCGATGCGCGTTTCATAACCGCTCTTAACTCTTGTCCAATTTGCCTGGAGCAATTAGATAGGGAACCGGTCTTTCCATCTTCGACCGCTCAGTACTTAAGAAAAACCAAAGCGGCCAACAAGCTCACTGTCGCCTTCGATTACGCAAGCGGGCTCTTTCTTCCACTCAATGACGGCAACTTCGTTTTAGTGAACAATGGTGCTCAAGACGGCAGACCATTTCTTTTACCTCGGTCGCTAAGGTTTGAGTCAGAAAGAGATTTCTACGAGCTTTATCAGGATTATTACCATTGCGCTAATGTTGATACCGGTGAACTGCATATCATTGAACCTGCTTTTGTAGAGCGCGTTGGTGATGGTTGAAAATTGAAATCAATCGGCGTTCTTGAAATTGTGGACGCCGACGATAAGACAGATGCTCTGGCCAAAAACATTCCGATCGGCACCGAGTTGCCAGCTCGCGAAAGGTCAGCACTTTTCAGCGCGTCTTTGCTCGAGGAAGCTCCTGCCGCAATAGAAAGACGAAGTACGGAAGGCATAGAGAAGTCAGTGCCAGTGACTTGCGAGATTGCGGCGCACTAGTGAAAGGCGGATACGCCTTTTGTTCGAACTGCGGCCACTCGACTCAACCTAACGCTGCTGCTCCGAAACGCGCCAACCGACCTATAGCCGTATCACACCGCATAGTTGCGAACCATGATGATTCAACTGTTCAGCAGGACTCAGTCGATATCCAGCCGCCGATCTTTTCCTGGGCGCTAGCAGAGCCGTCCAGAACTTCTCCGAGATCTTCCACAGTAAGACCCATCGCTATCGTTGTCAGTGGATTGCTGTTGCTCACACTCGGAGGCTTTCTGCTGAAAGGACCGCTTTCACAATTAGGGCGCGGGGCAGACGCTCAACAAGTAGCGCCAAATTTAGACTCGGGTTCGGATTCAGCACCCAGGGTAGAGGCGACGACTGTTGTCGCCGAGGCGAAGGCGCAACCAATTCAAACGATTGACACTGCGGAACAGGAACTGCGCAAGCTGCGCGAGACAAGAATCGCCGCCTCACCTTCAGACCGGTTAACTATCCTTCAACTCTTTGCCAACAGCGAAAAACAATATCCCAGCGATTATCGGTTTCCATACGAACGTGCAAAGCTAGCCATTAGTGACCGAGAAACAAGATCCACACGACGAGGCGTTCGATGCACTTTCCCTTGCTGCCGAAGAGGCTATCAAGACCGACAAGGCTCAGGAAATGTTGGAGGATTTGGAAGCTGATAAGTTTGGTGATTTCCATAAACTGTCACACGGACACCGTGAGTGGACTCAAGTAATTGAAGCATTGAAAAGAAAAGATGCGACTCGTCTAACTTCGAATTAGATTTAGGGGACCCCGAAGTGATCCAAATTTTCAGACGATAATCCAAATGTAGCAATTCGCTTGCTGCGGTATTGAATTTGCGAACTGCGAAAACCGGCGATTTAGCACTTGTATGCTTTGGACGTATGCTGGCATTCTGCTTGCCAGTCGTATTTCTCCCTGAAAGCACGTGAGTCATCGTACGAAGCTGACGCCCAGAATCCTCCTCACAGTTTGCTTCGGTTGAAAGACTCTACGACCTCCCGAAAGTTCTCGTGTAATCCCCCGTCTTTGATTCCCGACAATCTCAAGCCACGTATGCCAGTGAACCGAACTTGGGGAGACTAATAATGATCAAAAGCTACCATCGATCAGCGGCTTCGACGACGATTACGATCAAACAGCTATTGACCGCGCGCGCACTCCTCGACAAGTGTCGATATATAGCATCGTTCACCTTACTTATAGCTCTTTTGGCCGTAAGCCTAAGTGACACAGATAGGCGTGTGGGCGCACAGGGCACATTTCCCGATCCAAATGCAAATTGCCCTCAAGCGACTTGCGGCGAGGTTTCTCCGTTTATCCCCATGCAAAGTGCGGAAGCTGTGCATATGGGGTTGGTTTGGAAGAGGAATTCATCGACACCAAAGATTCTATTTCATGCGAGATTTCCGGAGTACACGCCAAACGATGTTGCCGACCCTGCGTTAATCGATCTCGCCATCCAACGAGGCGCACTAACAAGTGCCGGAAATCAGTTCAACAGTTCGCTTCGAGATGTGCTTCACGGATTCGATCCCTTCCTCGGACTGGGAACCAATCGCACCGCCGACGATTCATTTCAACGACTCACCTACGGCGGCTATTTATTACGACAGGGACTCAGCCAAAGCGTTCCCACACGCATCCTTGCGAATCGCACGATGGAAAGACAATTATTGTTCGACATCGCCAATCCCGATGCATTCAAGAACAACGGCAAGTTTCATACTGCATTGTTGGATGAGACGGATTTTGCATTGAACCGAGCTGCGTTCGCGGAGAATGGCTATTCGAAAGGTATGTTCTACAACACATACTGCAATGCCCGTGTGACGTTAGCCGACGGACGTGTCTACGTTTTCGGTGGGCATGACATGCAGAGTGACAATGGATTGTACAAGGTCAATATCTTCGATCCAGAAACAGAAACGTGGATTCAACGTCGCCAGCCATGTACTCGATCGAACTGGGCCGCGGATCCGTTCGGTCTACAATTGTTCGCGCAGAATCCGAATGCCCAGTTCTATCCTGGCTGTGATCCCCGAAATCAGCAAAGCACGCAGCCTTCCGAACCCTCCGATCAGAAGTACGCTCGCTGGTACCCATCAGCAATCGCGCTGCCGAATGGAATGATTCTCGTGGTGGGCGGCTTCGACCAGGACAATTCAGTACCTCCCGATCCCAACCGAGTCGCAAAGGGACGACAAAACATTCCACAGACTGATACGGCGTTTACAGCGAGCCGCGTAAATCAGGTGGTTGCCGAAGTCTACGATCCGAGGACTGATCGAAACATTGCGCTCGAGAATGCCCGAATGGCTTTCCCGCTTTATCCGCAACTCGAAGTTGTACAGACTGGTCCGCGACAAGATGATTGGATGGTTTGCACTTTCGACGGCGAGAAAGACTATGGCGGCGAGGCTATACCAGGCGGGGCCAAGTTCGGCATTGGTGGAGCAAGCCCCGACTTCACAAAGGGCACAACATGGTGCCTGGACGTACTAGGCGCTCTTAAGGATCCAAATCGAAATAGTCCTGCGAAGAATCACTGGACCCTTATCGATACGGCCTCCGAGGTAAGACCCTACTGTTGTCCAACTGCAAGCCTGATCGAAATTGATGGTGATGGCCATACTGTCTCACACAAGTGGTTCATGATTTCGGGACAAAATGGGGATGGCGATCAAACCGGCACAGTAGAAGTGATTGATTTCGCCGATAAGAATCCCCATTGGCAAATCGTAGGGAACATACTTCAGCCGCTTGCCACCACCAAAGCAGTTTTGCTTCCGGATGGAAAGGTTCTTATAGGACAAGGAGTCAATCGCTCACCAAACTGTAACGTCGATGGACGACCATGCACCTATGAGGAAAGGGAAGGCCTCCACTTCCAAATGTTCGATCCGGCAACCGGTTCGATCGCCAAATTGGCGAAGACTACAGTCTCACGAGGTCTTCATGGAACTGCCACGTTGTTGCCGGATGCATCAGTGTTCTTCGCTGGAGAGAATCGAGAGGCACTCGTTCGCCCGGACGACCCCTCATTTCCTTTGCTTTCATCGTATGCCGGTCTGTTGCCGCGCGGAGATCCGGACTTAGGTGTTCCCGTGGGACAACTGTACTTTCCGCCATACCTTTTTAAGCAGGATGGCAGTCGAGCTGCGCGGCCTGTGATCGCGACTGCGCCCGAAGATATTTCCTATGGCGGTCATTTCGATATCACAGTGGCGGGCAGTCCCGACCAGATTTCATCTGTCGTGATGCTGCGAAGCGATCACAACACACATAGTCTGACCACTGGTGACCGGTATGTGAAGCTGTCATTTCAGCAGAAAGGTGCGGCTCGCAAAGGAGAGATCCGCATAAGAGCGCCGAAGTTGCCCGCTCAAGCGGTTCCCGGAATTTACATGTTGTTTGTGTTGGACCGTGCTGGTGTGCCGAGTTTAGCTAAACGTATCTACCTTCAATAGGAGTTGAAGGAGCCAACGATTTGCTTGTATGGACTGTGGATGCATACCAATTAAGAAAGGTGTTTCTCCGCAGTCAACGTAGTGATTCTAACGATAAAAGGGGGGGAACAAGATGAAGAAGACATTCAACCTGGTCAGTCTTCTGTTCGCGGTTTTGATGTTATTCGGATCAGCGAAAGCTGACACCATTGTGCTTACAGCTACCCTAACCGGATCACAAGAGGTGCCACCGACTGGCTCACCAGGTATCGGCAGTGCATTAGTAACCGTCGATACGGTGACGAATTTGATGACGGTGAATGTTTCATTTGCGGGGTTAGTGAGTCCGACTATCGCCTCTCACATTCACTGTTGTACGCTGCCGGGTGCAAATGCAATGGTTGCAACGACGGTCCCGACTTTCCCTGGCTTCCCACTCGGGGTTACGACAGGTACTTATCTGATGACGTTCGATCTGACTCTCGCTTCGACGTACAACCCGGCATTCATTACGGCGCATGGCGGAACGGTAGCAAGTGCACAAGCTGCCTTTATCGCCGGGTTGGCGAGCGGTCAAACTTACTTGAACATTCACACTTCGCAATTTCCGGGGGGTGAGATTCGTGGTCAGCTTCAAGCTGTGCCTGAACCTGCGACGCTTCTCTTGTTGAGCACGGGCGTAATAGGTGCGGTAGGCGCACTCAAACGCCGTCGCAAGCAGACAACCTCAAGAACAAAGTAGTTGTGACATGAAGTGGGCCTCAAACTCCCACGCTCTTCTCGCATGTCACCAAAAGTAGTGTGGGGTCCGAAGCCGTGTTACTTGAGTGCCGAGCGGGTTTCATCAACGCAGCTTACAGTGACTTCTTCCAGTCATAACTCGCCTTGCCTTAATACGTAACACTCGTTACACTCCCATATACGTTACGTATGGTAGACAGGACTCGAACACAAAAGCCCGAGTGGATCTTGCTGATTCACCAGCTCCCACCCAAGCCGACAAATCTGCGCGTGAGGATCTGGCGCAAGCTGCAAAAGCTGGGTGCAGTGGCGATCAAGAACTCGGTCTACGTGCTACCCGCAACCGAAAAGGCCCACGAAGATTTTCAATGGTTGAAGCAGGAGATCGAGTTGGCCGGAGGGGAAGCGTCAGTTTTCAAAGCCGCTTCAGTCGAGGGTGCGACAGATCAGGAGATTATCGCAACAATCCGTAAAGCTCGTGATGAAGAGTTCGCTGCGGTCGCGGCGGAATTCGATGGTTTGGCGGGGGTAATTCGCGAACAATCTCGCGGTAAACACTTGTCCGCCGGCAGACTATCAACGCATGAAAGTGAGATCGACAGACTACACAGTGAGTTAGAACGC